>Ga0255338_1003866_pt1 | contig 16882 bp, 12 predicted proteins | sample MeOH1_35cm_T4_19_FD_203715 | JGI IMG/M metagenome (GOLD analysis project Ga0255338, IMG submission 203715) | Sandy soil microbial communities from University of British Columbia, Vancouver, Canada - MeOH1_35cm_T4_195 | ecosystem: Engineered > Artificial ecosystem > Sand microcosm > Unclassified ...
TCAAGGTGGCGGGCTTGCCGGCGGCCGCGACCGGGTCGATCTCGTCACGGCTGACGAAGCTCACCTCGAAGGCGAAGGGCTCGGAGATCGCCTCGCGGCCGGCGAACGCCTCGACCACCATCTCGACCCCGGTGAGGTGCGGGATGTCGAGTTTCATCCTCAGCTTGGCGCGGTCGCTCATGGATCCCCCCCGTTCGGCCGATGCGCCTCAGCGCAACGCCATCAGCTTCACCTGCGACGGTGACAACGTCATGCCGAAGGCGTTGGGGCCGACGCCATTCTGCTTCGTCGGCATCGCCATCTTGGTCGCCGGCGGGCCGCCGACGAGAAGCACCGTCGAGCCGGCCATCGAGGCGCCCGGCCCCATCACCATCCCCGACAGGAGCCCAAGGGCGACGCCGGTGTTGTCGCCGTTGGTGATCGGCTTGACGGTCGCCATGTTGTGCGCCGGCATGCACATCGCGAGCACCTTCATCTGCGACGGGACCGCCGTCGGGCCGAGCCCGAAGCTCGGATAGGGGAGCGGCACGATCGCCGGTCCGACCGGCGTGTTGCAGGTGTCCGGAAAGGCGAAGTCGGTATAGGGCAGCGGCCCCTGCGAGTTGACGAAGACCATCGGTCAGCTCCTCTCCGCCGCGTCGGCGACGCGGCGCGGATCGTAGAGCTCGGCGATCGCCCGAGCCGGCTCGGTCGGCAGCCGCTCGCCGCTGGCGCCGAAGGCGACGAGCCCCTCCGTCGCGGCGCGGTGGAAGTCGGTCCTGAGGAAGCGCGCGCCGTCGAAGCGGGCGGCGTCGAGGACGGCGCCGTCGAGCCGGGCGTAGTCGAGGCGTGCCCCGTCGAAGCGGGCGCCGCCGGCCTGCGCGCCGCTCGCCACGACCATGACGAGCTCGGCGTCGGACAGGTCGGCCCCGTCGAGCCGGGCGTCCTGGAAGTTCGCCAGCGTCAGCTCGGCCCCGGCGAGACGGGCGCCGCCGAGGTCGGCCCCGGCGAAGATCGCCGAGGGGGCGCGGACGCCGGCGAGGTCGGCGCCGCTGAGGTCCGCCCCGACGAACAGGTCGCCCGAAAGGTCGGCGCCGGCGAGGCGGGTGCGGACGAGCTTCGCCTTCGTCAGGTTGACGCGGGCGAGCGTCAGCCCGGTGAGGTCGCGGTCGGAGAGGTCGGCCTCGGCGAGGAGGACGGTGTCGCAGGCGAGGCCGGCGAGCCGGGCGGTCCTGAGATCGGCCTTGGTGACGGCGACGTTGTCGAGCCGCGCCGCGTCGAGGTTGACGCGCTCGAGGACGCAGTCGAGCAGCGCCGACGTGGAGATCGCCGCACCCGACAGGTCGGCGTCGGTGAGGTCGGAGACGAGGAGGTGCGTGCGCTCGATCGTAGCGCCGGCGAGGCGGCCCCGCGTCAGGTCGCACTTGGCGAGGTTCGCCTCGAACAGCCGCGCGCCGGTGAAGTCGGCGTCGGCGAGGCGGCAATCGAGGAAGCCGACGCCGTCGAGCAGAGCCCCCCTGAAGTCGGCCCCGGCGAGGTCGCACTTGAGGAAACGGGCGCGCGCGAGCGAAGCGCCGGCGAAGCGGGCGCCGCGGAAGTCCGTCTCGAAGAACAGCCCGTCGGCGAGCGCCGCGCCGGACAGGTCGGCGCCGGCGAAGGTGCCGCCGTCGAGCGGCATGCGGTGGCGCGCGTGGGCGAGGAGATCGTCAAGCGGCACGGGAACCCACCAGGCCGAGGATGGTCTTGCCGAGATTGGCGCCGGTAAGATCGGCGCCGGCGATCGTGATGTCCGTCACGTCGGCACCGTAGAGGCTGGCGCCGCGGAACGAGGCGCCCGAGGCGTCGGCGCGATGCAGGGCGACCTCGCGCAGATTGGCGGCCGCGAGGTCGGCGGCGACGAGGCGGCAGCCGTCGAGGCGGGCCTGCACCAGCGAGGCGAGGCGCAGCGAGGCGCCCTCGAGATCGGCGCCCGACAGGATGGCGCGGTCGAGCCTCGCGCGGCGGAAGCTGGCGCCGCGGAAGTCGCCGCCGTTCCAGGTCGTCCCAGGCGCCTCGGCGGCGTCGAAGCGGGCGCCGGCGAAGCCGACCTTGCCGGCGAAGCCGCAGCCCTCGATGCGCGCCTCGGAGAAGTCGGCGCCGCCGGCGTCGGTGTCGATGAACGACGAGCCGCGCAGGGTCGCCCGCCGCGCTGCGGCGCCGCTGAGGTCGGTGACGAGGAACTGCGTTGCCTCGATCGTGGCGCCGTCGAGCCGCGCCGCCGCGAGGCCGCATTCGATGAAGGTCGCGGCGGAGAGGACTGCCTGCGTCAGGTCGGCGCCGGCGAGCGAGGTGCGCAGGAAGCGCAGGCCCGTCAGCCGGCAGCCGGTGAGATCGGCGCCGGCGAGGTCGGCATTGATGACGGCGCTATCGAGGAACCGCGCCCCGGCGAAGCGCGTCCGCCGCGCCGACACGCCGGCGAGGTTCGCTTCGTCGAGGATGCAGCCGCCGAGGTCGGCGTCGTCGAGGATCGCGCCGGCGAGAACGGCACCGGCGAGGTTGGCGCCGGCGAGGCGGGCGCCCGACAGGTTCGCCTTCTCGAACATCGCGCCGGCAAGGTCGCGGCCGGAAAGGTCGGCGCCCGAGAGGTCGGCGCCGGCGAGGTCGCGCCCGGCGAGGACGAGCCCGGCGGCCGCCTCGGCGGTGATGCGAGCGCCGAAACGCCGCGCAGCGCCGGCCGACAGCGGCTCCTGCGGGTAGAGCGGCTCGAGCGCCGCCCGCCGCAGGCTCGCCGTCGCCGCGGCGAGGCGGGCCTCGCCTTCCTCGATGGTGGCGAACGAAGCGTCGACGAGGTCGTCGCGCTGCCGTGCGGCGCCGGCCAGCGCCTCCGAGGCCGAGCCGGAGGGCGCGGCGGGGGCACCGGCGGTCAGCTCGGCGAGGAGCCTGTCGAGCGGGGCGGGCTCGCCGCGCAGCGCCGGCAGTCCGGCAGTGATGCGCCGGCCGACATCGTCGAGGGTGTCGCTCGCCGTGCGCGCCGCATCGGCCGCGCCGGGCACATCCTTGGGCATCAGCTCGTCGAGGCTGGCGGTGAGACCCGACGCGGCGGCACCGGCCGGCCGTATCGCCGCTGCGGCCTCCGGATCGAGTCCCGGCATCTCCGTCGCCAGGTCCGCGGCGCGCACCTCGGCGAGGGCGTCGCGGGCGGCGGCGAGCGGCGAAGCCTCGGGCCGGGCGAACATCCGCGCCACCGCCGCGGCGACCTCGGCGTCCTCGTCGACCGCCGGCGCCGCGGCCCGCGCGAACACCTGGCGGCGCCAGTCGCGGCCGGTCTCGAGCGCCGCGCGGATCTCGGCGGCGACGGCGGGATCGGCTTCGAGCGGCAGCTCGACGGCGGCGTTCTCGGCGGCCGCCGCGTCGACGGCGGCGAGCGGCACCTCGGCCATGCCGAGCCCGGCGAGATTGGCGAGCAGCGTGTCGATCGCGTCGGGGGCGGCGTCGGCGGCGCCGAAGCCGGCGACGGCGGCCTTCATCCGCTCGCCCTCGGCGACCGCCGCGGCGAGATGCGCCTCGGCCTTCTTTCGCTCCGTCTCGATGGTGTCGAGGAGCTCGCCGAGGTCGATGTCGCCCGACGCGATCTCCTCGGGCGTCGGCAGCAGCACCGGCGCCTCCGGCGACGGCAGCTCCGGCCACAAGGCGCGCGGCACGCCGGCCTCGGTCAGCTGCCGCTCGGTCAGCCAGACGAAGGCGGCCTGCCGTCGCGCCGCCTCCGCCTCGGCGCGAGCGCTGCGGGCGGCGCGGCGGCGCTCGCCCGCCGCCCGATCCGGCGGCGGCACCAGCGGCCCGTCGGTGAGCGCGACGCGCGCCGACGTCTCGCGATCCGAGCGCAGCCGACGGAACTCGGCGATCTCGGCGAGCGGCCGCGGCACCTCGCCCGTCCGCTCGTAGGAGAGGATGACGTCGGCGACGTCGTTCGCCTCGATGTCGGCGACGGGCTTGGCGCCGCGCCAGATCAGGATGCCGCGGCGCGCGCCGGCGAGGAGCCACAGCGTGTCGATCACCATCGGCAGCTCGATCAGCGCCTCGCGCCGATCCGCCATGGTGACGAAGCCGCGGACGCGCAGGCCCGGCAGCCGGCCCTCGATCGACGGCGCGTCGGCGGCGAAGCCGGCGAGCGCGTAGGGCTCGTCGCCCTCGAGGTGGCCGTCGAGCCACTGGTCCTCGGCGGCGAGCAGGAACAGCCGTGGATCGACGTCGTGCGGCAGCGCCGGCGCGATCGTCTCCGCCCAACGCTGATCGTAGGTGCCGGCGAAGCGGCGGCGCTGCGGGCTCTCGAGGTCGCCGGCGCCGAAGGTCGCCGGTGGCGGATCGTCGTCGATCGCGTGGATGAGCCGTTCGGGCCGCTCGATGTTGGGCAGCGCGACGAGCGTGCCGGCGGCGACGCCCGCCATCGCCCGGTGGCCGGTGCCGAAGCGGTTGCCCGGATGTTCGGGGCCGCCGAAGGCGCGGGCTGGGACCAGCGGCATCTCGGTGAACGGCCGCGGCGGCGTCGCCTCGTAGCCGCGGTCGCCGGCGCGCCAGACGCGGTCGCCGATGACGGCGAGGCGCTTCTCGAAGCCGCCGACGCGTGCCGCGACGGTCATCGCCGTGACCGCCTCGCCCCGCGGCGGGCGGGCGTGGCCGGCGATCATCACCTCGGCCACCGGCTTCGGCATGGCGATGTCGAGGATGCCGCCGGGCGGCAGCGCCTTGGCGGCGGCGAGCCACAGCGCCTGCTCGCTCTCGAAGCCCGCCGACGGGTCGGCGAGATCGAACATGGCGAGCGCGGTGAGGATGAAGCTCGCGCCGGTCTGGCGCCGTTCGGCCTTGGTGAGGAGGCCGAGCGTGCGCGGCTTGATGATCTGGACCATGGGCGGAGCGTCGAACCTGCGGCGATAGCGGACGCTGGTGGTCTGACCCAGACAGATGATTGCCGTCTGTTTGGACAAGTCAGCCCACCAGCTGGCTCTCTGGTGGCGCGATTCTCTCAGACGGATGGGAACCATCCGTCCGAGTCGCACCACTAGGGCCGCTCGGTGACATGTGTGCGACGGCGCGGCGCCGGGCGCCCGGCGGCTTCCGGCGGGCGGGCGAGGCGGCGCCACCACGACGGCGCGGCGAGCGCCTCGGCGAAGCCGCCGGCCGCCGCCGGCCGCGCCGCCGGGTCGAACTCCAGGGCCGCGGCGAGGGTTCGCCAGCGGCGCCGGTCGAGCCCCTCCGGCCGGCCGGGCACGAGACCCTGGGCGCGCGCGTCGAGGGCGCTGCGCCGGTCGAAGGGATGGCGCCCGGTCAACGTCAGGTAGGCGATGACGCCGAGGGCGAAGACGTCGCTCGCCGGCGTCGGCTCGCCGCCGGCGAGCATCTCGCAGGCGGCGAAGGAGGGGGTGAGCCCGCCGACGCGCGACAGGTAGACGATGGTCGGGTCGTCGTCGTCGGCCGCCGCCTCGCCGGCGGCGAAGGCGAGGCCGAAATCGAGCAGCTTCACCTCGCCGTCCTCGGTGAGGAAGACGTTGCTCGGCTTCAGGTCGCCATGCACGACGCCGCCGGCGTGGGCGTAGTCGAGCGCCGCGGCGATCCGCTCGACGAGGCCGAAGGCGGCCGCGCGCGGCAGCCCGGCGCCGGGCGCCCGCCGCAGCCGCTGCGCCAGCGTTTCGCCGGCGAGGAGCTCCATGACGATGAAGTGGAACGGCCCGTCGATATCCGAATCGTAGACGCGCACGATGTTCGGATGGGCGAGGTCGCGCATCCGCCGGGCCTCGCGGTGGATGAGCTCGATGGCGTCGTCGCGCGACGGCCCGGTGAGGTCGACGACCTTGACCGCGACCTCGGTGTCGGCGGCGCGCGCACGCACCCGAACCGCGTCGGTCGCCCGGTAGACGGTGCTCATGCCGCCGCGGGCGATGACCGCGTCGAGCCGGTAACGGCGGCGCAGCGCGTAGCCGCTCGGGATCGTCTGGCGATGGCGCGCCGCGGCGGGATCCGCGTCCGCCGCCGGGACAGCGTCGCCGTCGCTCATCATCGCCTCCGGCGCATCGTCATCGCCGCCCCCCGCCCGTCAGCGCCGCCTCGATGCGCACCACCACCGCCGTCATGTCGTCGCGGCCGCCGCCGACGACGGCGCGGGCCAGGAGCCGGTCGGCGAGCCCGTCGATCGGCTCGGCGAGGAGGCCGGCGATGCCGGCGGCGTCGAGCGCCTTGGTCACCCCGTCGGAACAGACGAGCAGCGTATCGTCGTCTTCGATCGGCAGGATGAACCCGTCGACGTCGAGCTCGTCGGCCGAGCCGATGGCGCGCGTCAGGATCTGCCCGCGCGGCCCGGCGACGCCCATCTCGGCGGCGAAGCTGTGGTCGCGGGTGAGCTGCACCAGCGTCTCGGCGCGCAAGAGGTAGATGCGCGAATCGCCGACCCACATGCCGGCCGCCTGGCCGTCGTCGACGACGAGGACGGCGACGGTGCTGCCGACGAGCGCGTCGTTTCCGAGCCGCGTCGCCTCGCGGCGCAGTGCCCGGTTGATCGCCTGCAGCGCCGCCTCGATCTGCCGGCAGCGCTCGTCCAGGCTGTGGCCGGTGGCGACGACGCGGCGGACGATCTCGGCGACGGCGCGGCTCGCCAGGTCGCCGTCGTCATGGCCGCCGAGCCCGTCGGCGACGAGGAACAGCCCGATCTCCGGCTGCAGATGATGGGCGTCCTGGGAGATCGCCCGGTCGGGGCTGCGCCGCGCCGCGGCGCTGTAGCTCAGGATGGTGCCGGCGCCGTCGGTGAGGATCGCCGTCATCGGCGGTCGCCGGCGGTGGCGGCGGACGGCGCTGCGGCGTCGGCGGCGAGGAAGACGGCGAACAGCGCCGGATCCGGCAGCCCGACGAAGACGACGGTGCGCGGGACGGCGCCGCCGCCGTCGTGCCACCACAGGCTGCGGTCGTCGAAGCCGGCCGCCCGCGCCGTCATGGTGAGCCGGACGGCGATCGAGGCTTCCGGGCGGCCCGAGGTCATCCAGCCGCCGGCCTCGGCCGCGCCGAGGGCCTGGCGCTCGACCGGCGCCGTCGCCGCCGCCACCGCCGCCTCGGCGTAGGCGGAGATCTCGCCGGCCGCCTTCTCCGGGTCGATGCCGCCGTCGATCAGCGCCAGGGCGAGCCGCTCGAGCCGGTCGAGGGCGGCGGTCGGATCGCCGGTCAGCCGTCCGAGGCCCGTGCCGGCCGGCAGCGCCGCCGCGAGGGTGAGCGGGAAGGCGCGGCCGACGGCGTCGACCGAGGTCGCCATGACGCCGATCCAGCCGGTCGGGCCGGCGAGGCCGGGGGCGAGCGCGAAGCGCCACGGCGGTGCCATCAGGAAGCGCTCGAGCCAAGCCGCCCCGAGGCCGCGGCGGCTCTCGGCGATCGAGGACGACAGCCAGCCGTCCCAGGCGCGGACGAAGGCCGACGGCAGGTTGCGGGTGACGAAATCGCCGCGCGACGGCAGCTTGCCGTAAAGACCGGCGCCCGGCGGCGCCGGCCGGTTCACAGCTCCTCCGGGCACCGGAAGGCGCGCAACTGGCCGAGATTGAACGGGTTGTTGACGCTCGCCGCCCGCAGTTCGTAGCTCACCGATCCCTTGTCGGCGCCGGTGATCGTGAACGAGAAGCCGGCGTTGCCGCGGCTGCCGGTCGCCCCCGACTGGGCGATCAGCCGGAACAGCGCCCACGGCCCGGCCTGGGAGACGGTGGTGTCCTTGCCGCCGACGGCGGCGAGCGTCACCGAGATCCGGCTCGAGCCGCCGTCGCTCGGCCAGGACAGCGCGGTGTCGCGCGGCGCCTCGTGGCGGTAGACGATCTCCTTGCCGTCGTAGTTGATCGTCGCCCTGAGCAGGTTCGCCGACAGGAAGGTCGGGCGGATGTTGAACGGCACGTAGAGCGAGCCTTCCCGCGCCGTGAAGAAGGCGTCGCGGATCTGCCGGGCCCGACGGAACTGGGTCAGCGCCTCGTCGGCGACGGCGAGGTGGTCGCCGTCGATCGCCATCGGCACGTAGCCGGCGCCGCGCTCGGCGACGAGCGGCGACAGGTAGGTCCGGTAGAAGCCGTCGATGTAGCCGTTCGCCTTGAAGATCTCCTTGAAGTCGTCGAGGGCGACCTCGTCCTGGCCGTCGTAGAACGGGAAGCGCTGGAACAGCCCGCGCTCGCACACCGGCAGCACGTCGCTGCGCCAGGCCTGGTTGATCTTGACGTCGGCGAGGTCGAGGAGCGCCCGCCAGGTGCCGGCGGCGACGCCGCGCAGCCAGCCGCGCACCGGGTCCGGCTGCTGCGCCGCCGTCGCCTGCAGCGCCCCCATGACGTCGCCGCTCGGGTTCTTGGCGCGCGCGACGACGAGCTGGAAGGCGGCGTCCGGAGGCTGCGGCGCGTTCGCCACCGCCGACACCGCGCCGTAGAGGCCGCCGAGCTGGTCGCGGATCTGGTTGACCGGCGGCAGCTGGTTGCCCTGGCCCGGCGTCACCATGCCGATCAGCGGCAGGAACGGTTGGGCGATGGTGACGCCGGGCCAGGGCATGTCGCCGAAGGTCGCCGCGGTCGCCGTCGAGGCGACGGCGGATTTCGCCGCGTTCAGCGCCGCGCTCTGCACGCCGGCGGCGGGCGCGGCGCTCGGCGTCGACGAGGCGAGCACGCTGTCCTGGCCCGGCGGCGGCAGGTCGGTGTTGTCGCGCACCGCGTCGATCACCTTCTCGATCGGCGACTGCGGCCCGGCGAGCGCCTGGATGACGATCATCGCCCGCTGCAGGTCGCCGAACTTGCCGACGGTGATGCGCGACAGCGCGCTCTGCCAGGTCTGGGTGTAGTCGGCGACATAGGAATCGGCGACCGAGCGGGCCAGCGCCTCGACGACGTCGTCGCCCGGGCCGCCGTCGCCGGTCACCCAGTCGGCGCCGATCTCCTCGCGCACGATGGTGCCGAGGCGCGGGATGAAGAAGTCGTAGAAGCCCGAGCGGGTGAAGATGCCCTGGACGACGAGGCTGCGGTTGCCGGTGGCGTCGGCGACCGTCTGCAGCGCCGAGACGCCGATCAGGCCGCCGAGGTCGACGGGCGCCAGCGCGCGGTTCTGCAGGCCCTCGCGCAAGAGGCGGGCGTAGACCTTGTCGGACTGCGGCACCTGGCGCAGGCGGCTGCGGGCGATCTCGACGAGGGCGTTGTCGAGGGTGACCGGCTGCGGCAGCAGCGCCACGAGGTCGTCGAGGTGGCCGTCGAGGGTGGCCTGCTTGGTGGCGTCGAGCGGCAGCGCCACGCGGACCTCGTCCTTGAGGTCTCGGCGCATCCATTCCTTGTCGAGCCGGGCCGGCGTGCCGAGCATCAGGTAGGTCTGCAGCAGCTCACGCAGCAGGGCGAGCTGGTCCGGCGTCGACGCCGTGCGGGCGACGCTGGTGAGGCGCCCCTCGAGCCAGACCTGCAGGCTCGGCAGCAGCGTCGTCAGCAGCACCCGCTGATAGGCGCGCTCGGCATGGCCGCCGAGCGCCGGGGCGACGGCGAGGCCGCCGCCGGAGACGAGCGACCACAGCCCCTCGCCGGTGGCGCCGAGCCGCAGCCGCTCGGCCTGGTCGAGCGCCGGCAGCACGGCGGCGAGCTGTGGCTGGTCGGGCAGCGCCTGCAGGGTGGCGGTGAGCACCGTGGCGTCGTTCGACGCGTCGGCGATGTCGGCCTCGCCGCGCGCGTAGGCGCCGAGCCAGACGGTGCCGACGACGAGCGCCGCGGCGGCGGCGGCGACGTAGCCGCCGGTCTGGACGATGGCGAGGCGGCGCTCGAGCTCGCGGTTGGTGCCGACGAGGTCCTGCTCCTCGAAGACGACGTCAGTCAGCACGCGGCGGATAAAGTAGGCCTTGCCCTTGCCGTGCTGCGGCGCCGGCAGCCCGGAAGAGATGCCGAAGGTGCGCGACATCGCCCCGACGATGCGGTCGAGCGGCGTTCCCTCCTGGGTGCCGCTCGTCAGGTAGAGGCCGCGCAGCACCGGCTGCGTCTCGAAGCGGCTCGACTTGAAGATCTCGCCGAAGAACGCCTCGAACGGCTCGCGCAGGGTGCGAAACTCGCGCGGGAACATGTAGATGCGGGCGCGCCTGGCGACCGAGCGCTCCTCGGCGAGGCGCGTCATGACGCGCGCCTCGAGGATGCCGGCGAGCTCGGCGAAGCGGGCGCCGAAGTGGCGGGCGAAGGGGTTCTGCGCCTCGTCCGGCGGGAACGTGACGCCCCAGATCTGGGCCCGGCCGGTGTCGTCGAGATCCTCGAAGAAGTCCGAGAAGCCGGCGACGAGGTCGCACTTGGTGACGACGATGTAGACCGGCAGCCGCATGCCGAAGGAGCGCATCAGTTCCTGCAGGCGGCGCTTGATCGCCTCGACGTGGACGCGCCGCGCCTCGCCGGAGCGGGTCAGCACGTCGGCGAGGCTGATCGCCAGGATGACGCCGTTGATCGGCCGGCGGCGGCGATGGCTGCGGATCAGGTCGAGGAAGCCGCGCCAGGCGGCGCGGTCGACCTCGCTGTTGGAATCCTGCGTCGTGTAGCGGCCGGCGGTGTCGATCAGCACCGCCTCGTCGGTGAACCACCAGTCGCAGTGGCGGGTGCCGCCGACGCCGGCGACCGGGTCGGGGCCGAGCTGGTCGGTGAGCGGGAAGTTCAGGCCGGAGTTGCGCAGGATCGTCGTCTTGCCGGCGCCGGGCGGGCCGATGATGACGTACCAGGGGAACTGCTGGACGAAGTCCTTGCCGCTGCGGGCGCCGACGGAGGCCTCCTCGAGCGTCCTCAGCGCCGCCTCGAAGCGCTCGCGGATGCGGTCGAGCTCGTCGCTCGTTGCGGTCTCGCCGAAGGCGGACAGCTGCTCGGTGTCGAGCAGCGAGCGGATCATCCGGCGGTTCGCCTGGTAGGCGACGAGGATGCGCACGGCGGCGACGAGGATCGTGCCGAGGACGATGACGGCGATGACGGCGACGCGCGTCCCGACCGGGCCGAGCGGGGTGACACCGAACACCGTCACCATCGGCCCGACGACCCAGACGAGCGCCGCCAGCGAGGCGAGCCCGACCGCCGCGAACAGGGTGCGCAGGCGGAGCAGCGCGGCGAGGAGGGCCTGGATCATGCGGGCTTTCTCAAGACCTCGACGGCAGGACGCTGCGCACCGCCGGCGCGTCGGCTGGCGCGGCGCCGCGGTTCGGCTGGTCGGCGGCGGGGGCGGCGTCGGCGGCGATGCTGTCGATCAGCGCGTTGGTCGGGCGCACCGCGGCGGCGAGCCGCCAGCCGAGCACGCCGTAGAGCGAGATGAGGCCGATCGCCGCCACCGAGAACACCACCCACAGCGGCACGTAGCGCTTCAGCCGGCTGCGGCGGACGCGGATGCTCTGCACCTGCGGCGACAGCGCCGGCGGCGGCGCCTTGAGGTGGCCGCGCAGCAGCCGGGAGAGGTCGTCGCGCAGCTCGTCGATCTGGTAGCGGCCGCCCTCGACGACGCGGTAGCGGCCCTCGAAGCCGAAGGCGAGGCAGAGCGCGATCAGCTTGATCAGGGCGAGGTACTTGCCGGGATCGGCCTTGACCCGGTCGAGGATGACGAAGACCTTCTCGCCGCCCCACGTCTCGCCGTGGAACTGGTTGAGCAGGCTGTGGGCGCTCCAGTTGCTGGCGTTGCCCCACGGCGTCGTCATCACCGTCTCGTCGAGCATGGCGCAGAGCACGTAGCGGGCGGCGGTGACGTCGCCGGCCCGCGCCCCGAAGCGCACCGCCCGGAGCTCGAAGGCCTTGATCTCCTCGACGGTGGCGCGGCGCAGCGCGTCGACGTCGGCGTTGGTGACGGCGTTGCGGATCTCGGCGACGAGGGCGAGGAGCGGCGCGGCGGCGGCGGCGAGGACGTCCTCCGGCTCGCGCGGCTCCTCGATGCCGGTGAGGTCGACGACCTCGACGTCGGTCGCCGAGAACGTCGCGCGCGGCGGCTCGGCCGCCGATCGCGGCGGGGTGGGACCGCCGCCGGGCAGCGGCATGGCGGCCTCGCCCGCCCGCGGCCACTCGGCCGCCGCCGGTCGGCCGGGGGCGATGTCGCCGCGCCGGTCGGCGGGCAGCGGCCGGTAGCCGACGACGGTCGGCTCGTCGATGCCGTCGGCGGGGTCGGTGCTCATCGCTTCGCCGCCCGGATCGCCCAGAACTCCAGGTGCAGGTCGGGATAGTCGCCGCTGACGTGCAGAGCGAAGGCGGCGGAGCGCGGGATCGAGCGCCACAGCTCGGCAGACTGGTCGAGCTCGAAATAGACGGCGCCGGTGAGATAGGGCAGCTCGCGCGGCGCCACCGGCAGCGACTTCAGCGGCACGCCGGGCAATTGCAGGTTGACGAGGTCGCGGATCTGCTCGACCGAGCCGATCTTCATCGTCGCCGGCAGCTGCACGCGCAGCTGGTCGGACGGCATGGCGGCGATGGCGGCGAGCACGAAGCGGGTGCCCGGCTGCATGATGGTGCGATCGGCGATCGTCGCCGTCAGGATGCCGTAGCCGCGCTCCTGCAGTGGCAGCGGCACGGCGTGGCGCTCGACGACGACCTCCAGCGCCTGGCGCAGGGCGGCGAGGATCGGCTCGACCGACGTCTCGAGCTGGTCGTGGCGGTAGGCCTCCAGCGGCGGTGCCCGGCGGCGTGCCGCGTCGAAGGCGGAGAGCTCGCCGACGAGCCGGACGAGCTCGCGGTAGACGACCTCGGGATGCAGCGTCGGCATCGTCGCGAGATGGGCGAACAGCGCCTCGGCGCCGTTGACGATGGACAGCACCATCAGGTCGACGAGGCCGGCGCTCTCGGCGGTGGCGCGGCTCGGGTCGGTCCGCTCGCTCAGCGCCTCGACGCGGCTCCTGAGCAGTGCCCGGACCTCGTTCATCACCGCGACGAGGCGGGTCGAGGCGCCATAGGCGAGGCAGGGCGGGATGAAGCTCTCGGCGAGCCGGACCCGGCCGCTCGGCTCGACGGCGCCGATGCGGGCGACCGGCAGCGCCACCCGCTCGTCGATCGCCTCGCCGTCGAGGGCGAGCGCCAGCCGCGGCGCGGCGACGGCGAGCTCGACCGGCTCGCGGTCGCCGGCCGTCGTGCTGCGCACGCTAACGGCGCGGGAGGCGAAGCGACGGCCCGGCGCCGCCTCGCTGGCGATCTCGGCGCCGTCGCGCGGCCTGACCGGCACGGTGAGCAGCACGCGCGCGCCCTCCGCCGTCGCCGGCACGGTGCGCGGCGCCGGTGCCGGCGCGTCGGCGGGGACGTCGACGACGGTGCCGTCCGGCATCACCGCGCGGCAGGCGGAAAGGCCGATCTGGCCGAGCTCGAGGAGGCCGGCGTCGAAGGCGATTTCGGCGAGCCCCCAGCCGCAGGGCGACAGCCCGGCGACGCGGCGCTCGAGGAGGTGCTCGAGCCAGCGGTCGTGCTGCTGGAAATGCTGCGGGCGCACGAACATGCCCTCGAGCCAGAGCGGTTTGTTCGTCAGCGCCATGATCGTGGGATCCTCGTCCGTTCGCCGCTCAGAACCAGCCGATGCGGCTCGTCTTGGCGACGGTGATGGTGACGGCGAGCGCCGTGACGGTGATGATCAGGTCGTTCACCCGCTCGCGCTTGACCGGCGCGATCGCCCGCCACTGGGCCGTATTGATGTCGCGGAAGCCGGCGATCACGCCGACGAAGTCGGTCTCGATCGGGGCGTCGCGCTCGTAGCTCTCCTTGGCGCCGGGGAGGAGCTCGAACTCGCGCTTGCTGATCAGGTCGGCGCCGAGCGTCTGGGCGTCGTTGTCGAACAGCGCGAAGAAGTCGGCCTGGCGGAACGTCGTGTCGGACTTCAGCTCGTAGATGCGCACCACCGTCGGCGACGGATCGTCGTCGGCGTTCGGGTTGATCGACGGATCGGCGCTGATCTGCACCCTGAGCGGCGAGACCTTCGGCGCCGGCGCGCCGCCGCAGCCGCCGAGCACGGCGAGCCCGCCAAGGAGGAGCGCGCGCCGCACCGGCGAGACAGGGGTGGCGAACGCACGCTCGATCATCGGTGTTCCTCGTGGCCGTCGGCATGGCGGCGATAGGCGCGGGCGAACTCCCGCGCGACTAGCTCGTTGACGGTGACGTCGAGCGTCTCGGCGAGGCGGCCGTGGCTCTCGACGTAGCGCTCCCACAGCTTGGCCTTGTCGGCGCGGCCGAACAGGCCGCCGGCCTCGACGGCCGATTCGACCGCCGCCGGCGACAGCCGCGCGACGAGGGCGGCGGCGACGGCGTGGATCGCCGTCATGGTGGCGAGCTCGTGCGCCTTGATGTCGTCGAAGCCGTCGCGCGCCCCGGCGGCGAGCGAGGTGAAGCCCGGCGCCCGCCGCTCGACGAGCTGGCGCACCGCCTCGCGGCCGCTGGCGAAGAACTTGAAGGGATTGTTGTGCGATGGGCCGAGCCGGGTGTGCTCGAGCCTGAGCTCGTCGCGCACCGAGCGGCGCGCCTCGAGCACCGCGACGAGGCCGTCGGCGGCCTCGACGACGAAGGCGGCGAGCGCCTCGATCGCCGCCTTCGCCTCGCGCGGCCCGAGCGCCGCAGGGTCGACGCCGACCGCGGCGAGGAGCCGGTCGTCCCCGGGCTCGTCGCGGCGCGGCGGCGGTGCCGGCTCGACCGGCGAGCCGGCGGCGAGGGCGCGCAGCCGCAGCAGCGCCATCACGTCGGTCGGCGGCGCCTCCGGGCGCGGCGTTTCGACTCGCGCCGCCGACGGCGGCGGTGCAACCGGCGGCTGCGGCAGTGGTGGTGCGGCGGCGGACGGCGGCCAGGGCGGCGCCGCCGGCGGCAGGACGGGCTGCAGCGGCGGCGCGGCCGGCAGCGGCGGACGGGCGGCCGGCGTGAGCGGCAATGCGGCGGGCGTCGCCGGCGCGGGATAGGCGGCGGCGGCCGTGCCGGACGGCGGCTCGGGCAGCAGGAAGCTCGTCGGGATCGGCCCTCCCGCCGGCGGCGGCGGGGGCGCGACGAGATTGAAATCCGGCGGGATGATCGCCGCGCCGCCGGCCGCCGGCGACGGCGCGCCGGGGGTGGAGAGGGGGGCGACCGGCTGCCGCCGCTGCGGCGCCAGCAGATCCTCCTCGGGACGCCGGCCGATGTCGGCTGCCGCGTCGCCGTCGCCGTCCGTCGCGGCGAGGCCGGCGAGGGGATCGCTCGCCGCGGCAACGGCGACGGCCGGTGCCGGCCGCTGCGGCCGTACCGGCGGCGCGAGGCCGGCGAAGCCGGCGAGGGGATCGGTGGCGACCGGCCGGTTCGGCACGATCGCCTCGATACCCTGGCCGACCGGGCGCTCCGCCTGCGGCCCGCCGCGCACCGCCATCCAGCCGTCGCCGAGGCCGAGCCGCTGGCGGCCCTCGACGCTGTCGACGAGCGGCTCGACGCTGATCGCGTAGGGGCCGAGATAGAGGATGTCGCCGGCGCGCAGCGGCGTCGTCGCGCCGCGGCCGAGCGGCGCGTCGACGGTGTTGAGATAGACGCCGTTGGTGCTCGTGTCGGTGACGACGAAGATGCCGTCGGCGAAGCCGATGCTGGCGTGGCGGGCGGACAGCGTCTTGGTGTCGTCCGGCAGCACCCAGTCGCAGCTCGGACTGCGGCCGATGACGCCGCCGGCTTCGGCGAAGACGTGCTCCGCTCTGTCCCCGAGGCCCTGCCGATGATCGCCGATGACCGCCAGCCGAACCTTCATCTGCGCCCGCACCCCCCGTTGCACGTCGTCCCGCCGCCGCGGCCGTTCGGCGCGCCGGTCAGTCGGCGGACGGCCGCGCCGATGACGGCGGCGGACGGACGTGAACGCGGCGCGACGGTCGACGCGACGGCCCCCCGGCGGGCCGGACGCGGCGAGCGACAGGCATCAAACACAGTCCCCATTACAGAACGACGACGCTTTCGCGCGCCGCGTCGGGCGCCGCCCAGGTCGTCCAGCCGAGCCGACCCTCGCCGAGCCGCCAGTCCGGCGTCTCCCCCGCCGCCAGCACGACGGCGACGTCCGAGGCGAGCGGCGCGCGGACGGCGAAGGCGACGATCTCGTCGAGCGCCCGGCGGCCGGGCGAGCCGGGCAGCAGGGTGTCGAGAACCTCGCGGCCGACCGGCCCGACGACGACGCGGAAGCCGCCGAGGCGGTCCTCGACCCGCTCGCCGATCACCATGTCGACGCCGAGGCTCGAGCCGGACAAGCCCATCAGGGCGCGGTCCTCGGGCGGGATCTCGACGTTGCGCGGCACGAACTCCTCGATTCGGCAGGGCAGGCCGCAGACCGCGGTGACGACCGCGGCGAGCGCCGCCGCCGAGCGGTCGGCGAGCGCCAGCAGCCCGAGCACGCCGAGGAGCCGCGGCGGCGCCGGCAGGTCCGCGTCGCCCTCGGGCGGCACGCCGGCGAGCGCCAACGCGCGGCGCGAGATGGCGTCGAGGCCGCCGGCGCGATAGCGCAGATGGTGGCGGCGGTGGCGGAACGAGCGGACGAGGAAGCTCGCCAGGCGGTGGTTGAAGAAATCGAGGAAACCGGCGAGCGGGCCCTCGGCGCCGTCGTCGGCGATCACCCGCTCGGTGAAGTAGGGCGGCAGCGGCGACGACGGCCCGTGCAGGCCGATCAGCGACTGGAACACCACCGTCGGCGCGCCGTCGGCGGCCGGCGCCTCGACGGAGCGCACCTCCCGGTCGGCGAAGCCGAGGCCGGTGTGGGCGCGGAAGCGGATGCGCTCGGCGGCGGGATCGACCGCCTCGCCGACCGGCGGCGCGTCCGGATCGGCGCGTTCGAGGGCGAGCGCCAGGGCGACGAGCGGCATCTCGGTGGCGCGCGAGGCCGGTGGCGGGGCGGTGGCGCTCACAGCAGGCTGCCGGCGCCGCGCCTGAGCGGCCATTCGTAGCGGGCGTTGGTCTCGGCGCCGACCACGGCGAAGCGGTGCAGGCTGTTGATGCCG
>Ga0255338_1003867_pt1 | contig 16879 bp, 13 predicted proteins | sample MeOH1_35cm_T4_19_FD_203715 | JGI IMG/M metagenome (GOLD analysis project Ga0255338, IMG submission 203715) | Sandy soil microbial communities from University of British Columbia, Vancouver, Canada - MeOH1_35cm_T4_195 | ecosystem: Engineered > Artificial ecosystem > Sand microcosm > Unclassified ...
TTACTGGCGTCCTGGAGAGCGTGCCGCTGCGCGCTCCAGGAGGCGAGACCCAATCAGACGGCTACACATGTAGAACTGTACGAAAAAGGCTTGCGGACGCGGGTTCAATTCCCGCCAGCTCCACCATATTCCCGAAGCCCAACCGTTCCCGGTTGGGCTTTTTCCTTTCCGGAACCGTGTCGGCTGGTGTACGTGGCCACAGGCCGGGTCGACGGAGGCCCTGGCTTGACCTATCGACCGGTGCCCCGCGGGTCGATGGGCGTGAGGGCCGGTGCGCGGTCTTCGATTGCCTGCGCGGCGTCGAGCAGCAGATCCTCGCGAAAGCGGATACCGATCAGCTGGACGCCCTGCGGAAGCCCGCCGTCGCTGCCCACCGGCACCGCGCACGACGGCAGGCCGAGGATGTTGACTGGCACCACCATGCGCATGGCCCTGGCGATGCGCGTGATCTGCGCCACGTCCTCGTCGATCACCCAGGCCGGCTCGCAGCAAACCGGCGACAGCACGACGGGGTGCCGTTGCTGGAACTGGTTCCATGCGGACGCATGCTGGTGGATCGCCACCCAGGTGGCTTGCTGCCTGGCCTGGTCGACCGGCTTGAAGACGCCCTGCGCCAGGAAGGCCTCGATGACCCTGAGCTCGTCCGTGCCGGCGACAGCTTGCATCCCAGGCAGCATCGGCCCGAGGTCGGCCCACAAGGCATCGAACCACGTCGCCGCTGCCTCGATGATGTTCGGCGGCTCGGCGTCGACGACGTCGTAGCCAGCGTCGGCCAGCCAGTCGGCGGCGCGGTCGACGCCGGCCCGCACTTGCGGGTCGATTCCGGCGCCAGCCGGGTCCCGCACGACGGCCACGCGGATGCGGCCTTCCGGGCGCGGCCCCTGCAGCGGCACCGGCACCCAGCGCGGATCGCGCGCATCAGGGGCGGTGATGAGGCCAAACGCGAGCCGCAGATCGGCGACGTGGCGTGCCATCGGGCCTTGGCAATTGGCCATCTGAATCGCGATCGGCTCGGCCGAAGGCTCGGTCACGGCACAGTGCGCGACGCGCCCCCACGACGGCCGCAGTGCACAGATGCCGCACATCTGCGCGGGCACGCGCAGCGAGCCACCCAGGTCATTGCCGACACCCAGCGGCGTCATGCCGGTGGCCAGCGCGGCCGCCTCGCCGCCGGAGGATCCACCCGCGGAGCGCTTCGCATCCCAAGGGTTGCGGGTGCGGCCGGCGCGCCCGCTCACCGTGTCCCAGCGGAACGCGAAGTCCGGCATGTTGGTGCGGGCCAGGGGGATGCCGCCCGCCTCGCGCAGGCGCGCGACGATGGGCGCGTCGGCCGGGGCGATCTGCTCGGCCATGGCCTTGACTCCCCAGGTGGTGGCCGAGCCCTTCACGTCGATGTTCTCCTTGATCGTGAACGGCACGCCGGCCAGCGGGCCCAGGCGCTCGCCGGCGGCCATCGCCTTGTCGACGGCGGCCGCGGCGGCGCGCGCCGAGTCGCCAAGCGTGGCGGTGACGGCGTTGACCGCCGGGTCGACCTGGCGGATGCGTGACAGGTACGCGTCGACGACGTCGCTCGACGCGACCTGGCGCTCACGGATCATGGCGGCGAGTTCCGCGGCGCCCTTGGTGCAGAGTTCGTTCATGCTCATGATGGCTCCTTTGAAAACGGGTGGTTGATGCGTCAGGCCCAAAAGGCATCCCAGGCGTGCAGATCGAAGAAGTGCTCGCGCCCGCGGAGGATCTTTCCGCTGCGCACCTCGAACTCGACGCAGCAGTCCACTTCCAGACGCTTGCCGTTGCGCACGCCGTTGTTGTGATGCAGGCCCACCACGCAGCCGTCGTCGCTGGCCATCACCTGGTTCAGCACGGCGGTGAAGGTGCCGAGGGTCTCGCCGCCGTAACGGCCGAACTGCGCGAACACCGCCGCGCGGCCGCGGTGTTCACCGGCGATCGGGCTGCGGCCGGGCGTGTGCCACGAGGCGCGCTCGTCGAAGAGCTCGTTCAGCGCCTCGATGTCGCCGGTGTTGAGCGCGTGGTAGGCCCGGCGCACGACGTCGGCGTGGGCGGCGGCGCGGGTGGCGGACTCGCTGGGGGTCAGGGTGTTCATGGGTCTCTCCGCTGTGGTGGGGCCGCGAGGTCTTCGGCGGCGCTGGCACCACACTGTCGGTGCAAGCTGCCCGAAATGTCCTCAAGCGGCGCGGAAACGATCCGAATCGTTCGGAAAGCCGTGCTCGATTCGGCCCCCGGCCCTTCGGTGGCGTGTCAGACTGCAGGCCTGAAGAGGCGAGAAGAGAGCCGTGGACACAGTTTTCCTGTCGGGCGGATTCGAGGTTCGGCCGGCGCAGCGCCGTGTGCTCGCGCAAGGCGAGGCGGTGGCCCTGGGCGGGCGGGCGTTCGACCTGCTGCTGGTGCTGATGGAGCTGCGCGAGCGCGTGGTCGGCAAGGACGAACTGGTCGCGCGCGTGTGGCCGGGCCTGGTGGTCGAGGAAAGCAACCTCACGGTGCAGATCGCGGCGTTGCGCAAGGTGTTGGGCAGCGCAGCGATCAGCACGGTGGCCGGGCGTGGCTATCGCTTCACCATGCCCGTGCTGGACGCCGCGCCCGCTCGCGCCGCGGCCGCGCCGGCGGCTGCCGGATCGCGCGAGCTGCCGGTGCTCGCGGTGCTGCCCTTCGACAACCAGTCGACCGACCCCGAGATGCAGTTCTTCTCCGACGGCGTGAGCGAGGAGATCATCCACCGCCTGTCGCGCGGCGCCCGGCTCAGGGTCATCGGCCGCACATCGAGCTTCCAGTTCCGCGGCGAGCGCAAGGCCGAGGCGGCCGATCGACTCGACTGCTCGCACGTGCTGGACGGCTCCATCCGCCGTGCGGCGGGGCGGGTGCGCATCAACGCGCACTTGATGGAAGCGTCATCGCGCACGACGCTGTGGTCGAACCACTTCGATCGGGGCCTGGAAGACCTGTTCGCCGTGCAGGACGAGCTTGCCGAGAGCATCGCCGGGGCGCTCGACCAGGCGTTCTCCAGCTTCTCGACGCGGGGTGTGGATCCGGCAGTCTACGACCTGTACCTGCGCACGAGTCCGAAGTCCTACGCGCCGGACGACCTGCGTGCCTGCGTGCGGGTGCTGGAGGTCGTGACGCAGCGTGCGCCGCACTTCGTCGAGGCCTGGGGACGGCTGGCCTACCTGCGGGGCTTCCTGCACGCGTACCTGCCGTTTACCGAGCGGGCCAAGAACGCTGAGCGCGTCGCGCGCGAGGCCTCGCACGCGCTGGCGGTGGACGCGCGCAACATCGACGCACTGGCGGCGCGCTGCTTCGTGATGCCGCCGTTCGGCCGCTTCGTGGAGGACGAGGTGTTCCTCGAGCGCCTGCGACGGGCACCGGGCGGCGGCGACGGACGCCGCTACATCGGCTGGCTGCTGCGCCAGACAGGCCGGTTGCGCGAGGGCCTCGAAGTCACCGAGAGCTGCTACCGCCTGGATACGCTGGACCCGATGTCGGCCAACCTGCTGGCGCTGGCGAGAATGGCATCAGGGCGGGTGGCCGAAGCGGTGCCGCTGTACGAAGACCTCGTGGCGCGCATCCCCGACATGAGCTTCCCGATCTCCAGCCTGTTGCGCGCGCAGGCCTTCCTGCAGGACTGGGCCGCCGTGGACCGGCTTCTCGCCTTGGCGGCGCAGCGGCCGCTGCGAGAGTTCCAGGATACCGTGCCTTTCGTGCGCGCCAAGCGCGACCCGACGCCCGAGAACATCAGCGCCTGGCGCAACGAGTTCGAGGCGCGCGTGGCGCGAACCGGCGGTGTCGATGTCGCACGCCTGGTGTACGCCGCTCACCTGGGCCTGGTGGACGAGGCCTACCGTCTTGCCGACAGCGCCCGCCTGGGACCCGCCGGCACGGCCGACGACATCATGGGCCCCGATGGGTACCGCACCGCGCTGCTGTTCCAGGGCAACATGCCCGAGCTGCGCAACGATCCGCGTTTCCCGCGCCTGTGCGCCCGACTCGGACTGGTCGAGTTCTGGCTGACAACGGGACAGTGGCCCGACTGCGCCGCCGAAGTTCCGTACGACTTCGAGCGCGAGTGCGAGAAGGTGCGCGCGGTGGCGAAGGAGCCGCTGCGGTACTAGAGCCGGCTGACAGGCCGGACCCAAGCGCCAGATTCGAGTCGTGGGCAGCCACAGGTCGTGATCCATCTGATCGTCGATGGCCGCCGGGATATGCACTTTTTCGTCGCCGCGGTCGACCGCTAGCGGCGGGAGCGCCGCAATGTGCCCACGCCCTCCGGCCGCCCGATCGCCGGCAGCACGCCGTACTCGCCGGTCAGGTCGGGTCCAGCGCGACTGTGTTCACGCCTCGGGCTTGATGTTCTGGTTGACCCGGAACAGATTGCCGGGATCGTACTTGGCCTTGATCGCGCTGAGGCGCTTGTAATTGGCGCCGTAGCTGAGTTCGACCCGTTGCTCGCCCTCGTCAGCGTCCATGAAGTTGACGTAAGCGCCTTCCAGGTTGAACGGGTGGATGGCTTGCCAGTAGCCACGTCCCCAGGTCCTGAGCGCCGCCGCATCGTTGGGCTCGGGGCTGATGCCGGCGATCACCATGGAAAATAACGCGTCGCGTGCCCCCCACGGCGTGCCGTCCTTGGCGACCCGCCGGACGGCGCCGTCGATGGGGTAGAGGTGCATGAGGCAGAAGGGGGTCGGCGCCTTGATCGCGTTGGCGATGTGCACGTCGATCGCTTCATCGGTGAGCGTCTTGACGAAGTCGCCCTTCCAGTACCACTGCAGGCCTTTGGGGAAGAAGGGATCGAACAGCCCGTTGATGGCGGGCCACGGCATCTCGCCCATCCAGTTGAACAACGGGGCCGGCAGCTTTTCCAGCAGCGAGGCCATGAGCTTCTGGCCGTCTGCGATGGGCCCGTTGAACGCCCCGATGAGGGCACAGGCACGCTTGTTCCAGTGCTCCTTGGGGAAGGGATCGGTGGGCGGCACGGTCTTGAGGCCGACGAACAGGCCAAGGTCCTCCGGGGCCTTGCCGATGAACTCGCGGTAGGTCGCCATGACCTTCTTGGCGTCCTTGGCGTCCCAGAAGATCGGGCCTGCGAAGACCATCTTGGCCGGGTGGGCCTGGAACAGAAAACTCGTGACCACGCCGAAGTTGCCGCCGCCGCCGCGCACCGCCCAGAACAGATCGACATGGTTGTCCTCGTTGGCGGTAACGAACGAGCCGTCGGCCAACACCATGTCGACCTCGAGCACGTTGTCGATCGTCAGGCCGTGTTTGCGCGTGAGATAGCCGGTTCCGCCGCCCAAGGTCAGGCCTGCGACGCCCGTGCTGCCCACGATGCCGAGCGGAACGGCAAGGCCGAAGGCATGGGTCGCGTGGTCGAGATCGGCCGCGGTGCAACCCGGTTCGACCCGCACGGTCCGACTCGATGCATCCACCCGCACGCTGCGCATCTGGGACAGGTCGATCACCAGGCCGCCGTCGCAGCTTCCAAAACCCGGGCCGCTGTGGCCGCCCCCGCGGATCGCAACGAGCAGCTTGTTCTCCCGTCCGTAGTTGACTGCCGCGATGACGTCGGCAGCGTCGGTGCAGCGAGCAATCATCGCGGGCCGCTTGTCGATCATTCCGTTGTACAGAGATCGCGCCTCGTCGTAGTCCTTGTCCGCCGGGCCGATCAGTCTTCCGCGAAATCCCTGGATCGCAAGCTCGCTCATGATGCCTCCCGTCGTTGCAGTCACGCGGCCGATGCACGCCAGAAAAAATATAGCCCCATCCGCGTGGGTTTGAGAAGTCCAGAGTGGTCAGAGATTGTTTCGACCTCGCAAGCGACCAATCGCCACTGACAGCAACGGTCGAGGGCGGTCATTTGCGGCCGCGCGGCGGATCAACGGCCTTGCGGACCTGGACGGCATCGAATTGATGCCCGCGTAGGGAGGCCAGTCGGCGCGTGGTCAACCGTCCGCCACCGTTCACCCGAAGCCCGACCGTTTCCGGTTGGGCTCTTTGCTGGCTGCTGCTGCCTGCTCGCGCCCTCAGTGGTCGTAGTGCAAGTCCACCTCCGACCGCTCTCCGAGGGCCTTGGCGTTGATCCGGTCCGCGCTGCGACGCAGCAGGTAGCCGGCGAGCCGTCGTTCGCCGTCGGGGCTGGCGACGATCTCGCGTGGCGTCGGCTTGGTTTCCGGAATCAGCAGCGGCGCGCCGGGGTAGCGTATCCGCACATTGAGGTTGAACTCGTCGAAGCTGGCCTCGAGTTCGACCTCTCCGGCCGGCCGGCCGATCACTTCCAGAACCTGGACGGCGCCAAAGACCGCCCGGTCCACGACGTCGCGCCGCGCGGCCCAGCGCGCGCCATTTTCGATCAGGAACTTCTCGACCAGTTCCGCCGTGACCTCCTGCGCCGGCACGAGCAGCGTCACGCGCCGGCGCACGCCGATGCGCATGATCAGGTTGAGCAGCACCGCGCTCACGGTACCGAGCACCAGGGAGTTGTCGACGATCGGCCTGAGAAACGGCGGCGCCGTCGAAAAGAGGTCGCGGTAGATGTCCGCCATCATCGCGAGCGCGAACGAAAACCCGATGACGGTCGTCTTGCGCGCGTCGAGCATGCGCGCCGTGATCATCTGCAGCCCGTTGGAAAAGATGAACGCGGAGACGAAGAAGAGCACGGCGCCGATGACCGGACCGGGCATGGCGACGAACCCGGCGCCGACGCTCGGAATGAAGGCGAGCACGGCGAAGCCGAACCCCGCGGCGTAGCCGGAGCTGCGGCTGGTGATGCCGGTGGCGGTGGCCAACCCGATGGAAGCGCTGTAGCTGTTGACGCCCACGCTCCCGACGAGGCCGCTGAACGCGGAGCCGACGCCGTTCGCAGCCACGGCCCCGGTCAGCGACCGGAAGTCGGGGCGCACCCAGTCCGCGTCCTCGAGGCGCTGCGCGTTCGATACGTCGCCCATGATGCGCAGCGTCGCGGCAACGGCCGCGACGCCGAAGGGAACCAGGCTGGCCAGGTCGAACTTCCAGGACAGATGTTCGACACCGGGAACATGGACGAGACCGATGCCGTGCCGTGCCGCCAATGGCGAGGCATCGAACATCCCCAGCGCCATGCTGGTTGCGAACCCGGCCGCTATGCCGAACAACACGCAAAACACCCTGAGGAAGCCGGTCGCCCAGACATTCAGGCCCACCATGATGGTCAGCGCGACGCCGGCCACCACGCAATCCAGAGGCTGGATCCTTCCCGTGTTCGAGACCCCCAGCGCGTAACGCAGGCCGAGCACCGCGAGACTCAGGCCGATGATCGCGATCACGAGGCCCGCGATCTCGGGCGGAAGCAGCGGCCGGAGCCGGCGCAGGAGGGGGGCGATGGCGAGTTGAAGGATTCCGGCGATCACGGTCATCCCCAGCACCACGCCAAAGCCGCCCTGGTGCAGCGCGAACATCGAAGGGCCGAGATAGATGCCCGTGAATCCGGCCGTGCAGAGGAATCCGGACCCGATCCAGCGGGATCGCAGGCAGATCAGGATCGTGGCGACTCCGATCGCGAGCATGGACAGCGAAGCGACATCGGCCTGCTGCGCCGCCGTCAGGGCCGCCTCACGCGCGATGATGATGGGGAACACCAGCGTCACGGCCATCACGGCCATGTGCTGCAACGCCGAAAACGAGAGCATGCCCGCCGGCAGGGCCTCGCCGGCCGAGTAGAGCAATCCTGCCGGGCGCTTCACCGGGCGGGCCCGTGCGCGAGCGCTTCGGCACGCGTCGCATGGATGGTGAAGACATCCAGCAGACCGCCCATTTCGAACAGTTCCCGCACCTGCCCCAGCACGCTGCACAGGGCGAAGCGACAGGCGCTGCGGTCGGCCTCGTCGGTGACAACCAGCAGCACGCGAAACGCGGCGCTCGTCAGGTACAGCACCTGTTCCAGATCGATCACCAGGTGCCGCTCGCCCTCGGCGAACAGCTTGCTGGCTCGCGCACCGAGCTGTTCTGCGTTGCTGCTGTCGATCCGTCCCGCCACCGCCAGCACGCACACTTCGCCCGCTTTCGATTCCGAGATTTCCATGGCATTCGCGCCCATACCGTTGATCTCCTGTTTTCCTTGTTCTACATGACGACGTCGCACGTCTTGATCATCTTCAAGTGGTTTCTTCCGTCCACCCGGGCGTAATCGATTCGCTCCACGAGCTGCCGGAGCATGTGGACGCCCAGGCCGCCCGGCTTCGGCCTGCGCCCGGGCTCCGGCACCGGTGGCGCCCGAGCTTCGAGTGGATCGAACGGCTTCCCGTCGTCGGCGATTTCGATCTCCACCTGCCCGCTGCGAACCGTGATCCGCACCTGGATTTCGTGGCTGCCGCCTTCGGGCCACGCATACTTGATCACGTTGCTCACCATCTCGTCGAGCGCGACCTGCAGGTCGAACAGCGGCTTTTGCGCGATGGCGTGCCTGGCGCCAATGCGCGCCATTGCAGCGCGCAGCGGCTCAAGCTGCGTGAGGTCGTTGGGAAGGACCAGCTCCGTCGTGTCCGCAGGGGCGGCGGCCGCGGTCCGGCCCGGTCCGTCCTGGATCCCCACGGCGGCCGGGTGTGGTTGCGGATGCCGGCGAACTGCCAGCATGGTCACGTCGTCCGACTTCGATGCGCCAGCCGCGAACCCGTCCACGTCCAGCCTGACTGACTGCACCAGCGCGTCCGGCGCCGCGCCGGCCGCGGCCCGCAGCTGCGCTTCCAGGCGTGCGGCCGAATAGAGTTCACCGCCATCCGCCATCGCCTCGAGCACACCGTCGGTGTAGGCGAACAGCGCATCGCCGGGATCGAGTCGGGCGGCATGCTGCCCATACCGCGTCGCCGAGCGCACGGCGAGCGGCGGCTGCGGCTTGCCGGTCAGCCGCTCGAGCCGCCCATCGGCCCGCAGGATGTAAGGCAGCGGATGTCCGGCATTGATGTAGCGCAGGCCACCGTCGGCCGGGTCCACGAACCCGAGGAACAGCGTGACAAACATGCGCTCGCGGTTGTTCTGGCTCAATTCGCGGTTCAGCACTTCCGCAATGAAGGCCGGGTTCCTCTGGTCTTCCGGCAGCCGCGGCAGCAGTTCCACGACCGCCATTCGCGCGAGGCTGCGGGTACGCGCCATGAACATGGCGGCACCGGCGCCCTTTCCGGAGATATCGCCGATCAGGAAGCAGAACGTTCCATCCGGCGCATAGAAGAAGTCGTACAGGTCGCCCCCCACCTCGCGCGCGGGATCCATGAATCCGTGCACCTGGAAGGGCTGCGCCGCCGACACCGCGGGCACGCCACCGGGCAACATGCCCAGTTGCAGCGCCCGGGCGGCCTCCAGCTCCTGCTCCAGCCGCGCCAGGCTGGAGCGCACCTCGTCGCGCAGCCGCTTTTTTTCCAGGCTCGCACCCACGCGCGCACGCAGCAGGGTCGGGTTGAAGGGCTTGGGCAGGTAGTCCTCGGCGCCGAGTTCGACGCAGCGGATCACGCTTTCGATCTCCTCCAGCGCCGAGATCATGATCACGGGGATATCGCGCAGGCTCGCATCGGCCTTGATGCGCTCGAGCACCTGGTAGCCGTCCATCTCCGGCATCATGATGTCGAGCAGCATCAGGTCGATCTGCTGCTCCTTGAGGATCTCCAGCGCCTGCCGGCCGTCGTTCGCCGTCACGACCTTCGCGTAACCCTCGCGCTTGAGGCGCCGCGTCAAGGTATAGCGGTTGTCCTCGTTGTCGTCGACGACGAGCAGCGCGGATTCAGCCGGCGTCACGATGTCCGCGCTCCCGGCGCCAGCGCCTGGATCTTGGCGAGCAGGCGCGCCATGTCGACGGGCTTCGGTTCGAATTCATCGCAGCCGGCGGCGAGCGCCTTTTCCCGGTCTCCGTTCATGGCATTGGCTGTCAGCGCGATCACCGGAATATGGCGCGTCGCGGCGGCGGCCTTGATCTGCCGCGTCGCCTCCCACCCGTCGAGCACGGGCAGGCTGATGTCCATCAGGATCAGGTCCGGCTGCTCCGCGGTCGCCATGGCCACGCCCTGGGCGCCGTCCCTGGCGATGCACACGGCGAATCCGTTGCGTGTGAGCCTTCTTTCCAGCATGTAGATGTTGTCGTCGTTGTCCTCGACGTACAGGATCTTCATTGGAGTGCCCCCTGCGGCTTCGCGGCGCGGCTGCGCTCGATGGATCGCGGCAGGATCCGTCCGAGCTCGCGCAGCAATTCCTCCACCCCGGAAGCGCCTTTCTGCAGCACCCGCTGCACGCCGCCATCGAGCTGCATGCGCTCCTGGGCCGTCAGGTCCTTCGCCGTCACCACCAGCACCGGAATGTCGCGCCAGTCGGTCCGGCGCCGCATCTGCGCCAGGAACTCGAAGCCGTCCATCTCGGGCATCATGAGATCGAGCACCACGACATCCGGGCGGCCCTGCGCGAGCCGGTCGAGGGCAACCTGCCCGTTTTCGGCCTCGCCGGCGATCGTCCAGCCCTCCTTGGCCAGCGCCAGCCGCATCGATTGGCGCGTCGCCGGATCGTCGTCGACCAGGAGGGCCGAGCCTGCCGACACGCCGCAAAGGCCGCGCAGGACGCTGCTGAGCCGTTCGCGATCCACGGGCTTGACGATGTACTCCGATGCGCCCAGCGAATAGCCGCGGCTCTTCTCGTCGACGATGGACATCACGACGACCGGAATGTCCGCCAGTTCCGGATCGCCCTTGATGGCCGCCAGCATCGTCCAGCCGTCGATGTCGGGCATCATCACGTCGAGCGTGATGGCCGATGGATGCAATTCCCGCGCGAGCCGCAGTCCCTCCACGCCCCCGCGCGCCGTGACGACCGCGAATCCCTCGCGCGCAAGAAACCGCTCGGTAAGGTCGCGCACGGACGGGTCGTCGTCGACCACGAGGATCGTCGAGCCTGCCGAACGGTTCGCCGCGAGCGCCGGCCGCGGCGATTCGCCAGGGGCCGAGGCCGGTTCCTCCACCAGGACCTGCGCCGGCAACCGGATGGTGAATGTCGAGCCCCGGCCGGGTTCGCTTGCCACGGCAATGTCGCCTCCCATCATCTGGCAGAAGCGCCGGCTGATCGCAAGGCCCAGACCGGTGCCGCCGTACTTGCGCGTCGTCGACGCGTCGGCCTGAACGAATTCCTGGAACAGCCTGCCCATCTGCTCGGGTGTCAAGCCGATGCCGGTGTCGGTCACGGCCAAGGTGACCCAGTCGCGACCGCCGAAGCTGCTTCGGCTGGCCCCGATGGTGACGGTGCCGCCCTCGGTGAACTTGTTGGCGTTGCTGGCGAGATTGAGCAGCGCCTGCCGCACGCGGGTCTGGTCCGCGCCCATCGTCCCGATGTCCTCGGCGCACTCCACCTTCAAGGTATTGCCGTTCTTCTGCGCCATCGGCGCGATCGTCTGGACCACATCGTCGATCAACGGCCTGATGGCGAACGATTCGACGTGAATGTCCATCTTCCCGGCTTCGATCTTGGAGAGATCGAGGATGTCGTTGATGAGCGCGAGCAGATGCCTGCCGGCGCGCAGCACGCGCTCGAGCGGCTCGAGCTCGTCCTCGCGCTTCAGGTCCACCGCGTCGTCGCGCAGCATCTCGCTGATCCCGATGATCGCGTTCAGCGGCGTGCGCAGTTCGTGCGACATGTTGGCCAGGAACTGCGACTTGAGCTGGCTCGCCGCTTCCAGCTGGTCGCTCTTCTCCCGGATCTCCTTGAAGAGGCGCGCGTTCTCGATCGCCAGCACCGACTGGGCTGCGAACGTCTGGAGCAGTGCCAGGACCTCGGGCGGGAACTCGCCCGCGGTCTTCCTGCGGATCACCATCGCCCCGACCACACGATCCTCTCGCAGCAAGGGCACCGCCAGCACGGCCCGAACGCCGCCACGCAGAAGAAAATCGCGCAGCCGGTAGTCCAGGTCCTGCTCCAGGTCGACGATCTGCACTGGCATCCGCCGCACGGCGCAGACCCCGACCGTGGTGTCGCCGAGCTGGATGCGCGAGTCCCGCAATGACTGCAGGATCTCGTCGCTGACGCCGTGGCTCGCCCGCGGCTCGAAGACGCCGGCGGCCTCGTCGTACTCGTAGATCGTGCCGCCGGCGTCGGCCTTCGAGAGCTCCACCGCGTGGGTAATGATCGTGCGCAGCACCGTGTCGAGGTCGAGCGTGGAGCTCACGGCGCGGCCGATTTCACCGAGAGCCCGCATTTCCTCCAGCGAGCGCTCGAGCTCTCGCGTTCGCTCACCGACCTTCTGCTCGAGCCCGCGTTGCGACTCCTGCAACTGCGCCGCGGTCTGGTTGAATTCGTCCGCCAGCGCCTGGAGTTCGTCGCCGGTGCGAATGTCGATCCGGTGGTCGAGCTCGCCCCGGCCCACGCGTGCCGCGCCGGCCTGCAGGAGGCGGATGGGAGCCGCCATGCGCCGCGCGAGAAAGATGCTCGCCGCCAGGGCGAGCAAGAGGCCCAGCAAGAGGATCGCCACGCTGCGCACGACGGGTGCCCGCAACGGGGCCAGCGTCTCCTCCACCGGACGCTCGATGAACACCACCCAGCCCAGTGGTTCGACCGGAGCATGCACGGCGAGAACGCGGCCGCCGCTCAGTCCGTCGGCGATCGTGTAGGCCTGCTCATCGGCGCCCGTGGTGGTCTTGGCCCGCGCGGCCGTGACCTGGGGCGCGGACGCCATGTTGCGCTTTTCCAGCACCAGGTTGATGTCCGGGTGGGCGACCAGCTGGCCCGTCGAGTCCACCACGTAGGCACTGCCGAAGCGACCCACGGGGATCTGCGAAATGATGTCGCCCACGGCCCGCATGCTGACTTCCGCGGCGGTCACTTCCGCGGCATATTCGCTGGGAGCCACCGCCACGGTGACGTAGGGCTCGTGGCCATGGAAGTACACCGGGCTGAAATAGCTCTTGCGGGTCCTCGCTGCGCCGAACTCCGGCGAACGGGAGTAGTCCCGGCCGCTGTTCCTGGCATCGATCGACAGTTGCGAGACTCGAAGCGTCTCCTTTCCGCCGAGGTCCATGTGACGGATCTCGGCGATGTCGGGCACATTTCGCAGCAGCCGATTGAAGTCGATCTGCCGCTGTTCGGCGATCGCCTTCCCGTGCGAATCGCCGAGACGCGCGGCCGGGCGCTCGAGAAAACCCAGCGCCGAATCGTCACCACCGCCCTCCAGCGTGCCGCGCAGCTGCTGGTGGATCCCGCGGAAATACTGCTCGATCTGCCTTGCCGCAGTGATGACTTTCGTTCGCTCCAGGCGAACGAGCGCCGCTTTCGTTTCCTGGTATGAAAAGTACAGCTCGACCGCGCTGCTCGCCGCCAGCAGGCCGCCCACCAGTCCGAGCAGGACCGCGAGATACTTGCCGACAAGGCTGCGGCGCAGCGCTGGCACCCTCATTGCCGGAACACGTTGGCGCGAAAGAGAACCGTGCGCGGCACGGTCACACCCAGCAGCCGCGCCGTGTCCAGGTTGAGCGCGAGCTCGAAATCACCGGCAGTCTCCACCGGCAGCGCCGCGGGCCGCGATCCTTGCAGCACCTTCGCCACGATGCGCGCCGCCTGCACGCCCTGTGCGTAGTAATTCGGCCCGTAGGAGACGAGCCCGCCGCGGGTCACCCACACGCCGGCGGGGAAGATGGCCGGAATGCGCGACTTGATCGACGTCTCGAGGATCCGGACAGACCCGTTCAATTCATCCACGTGCGGCGCCAGGAGCGCGTCGCCCTTGCGGACCTCTTTCAGGAAGCGCACGACCTGGTCGGGGTGGTCGACCGCTCTGGGGATGAGCTCCAGCTTCAACTGCCTGGCCGCGTCCGCGACGGCACCGAGGGCGGCCTCGTCGGTCGAGTCCCCGGCGCGATAGATGAACCAGACCCGCTTGAGGGCCGGCTGCAGGTCGCGCAGGATCTCCATCCGCTTGGGCGTCAGCTGGGTGGCCGCGTCATAGACGCCGGTGACATTGCTTCCTGGCCGGATCAGCCGGTCCACGATGCCGCTGGCGACCGGATCGCCGACCAGCGTGAAAACGATCGGGATGGTGCGCGAAGCATTCTTCGCTGCCAGCGTGGCGGTTTCGTTGCAGGTGAAGAGCACGTCGATGCCGCCATCCACCAGGGCCTTGGCCGCGGTGGCCAGTTCTTCGCGCTTGCCGTCGGTGAACCGGATTTCGAAGTTGACGTCCCGGCCTTCCAGGAAGCCGAGCTGTCGCAATCCGGCCTTCAGGCCCTCGACCGTCGGATGGTTCGCCGCGTAGGCCTCATTGAGGACCCCGATGCGATAGGGCCGCGCGGGAGTCGTCTGCGCGAACGCCAGCGAGGCGGCGACGCAAAGGAACAGCACGCCACACGCCCGCAGGCACCGGCGAGCAGTCATCGTCATCGTCGGCCCTGTGTGACCGGCATCCTCGCGCATGGCCATTGCCGCAATGTCTCCGATGCCAACGTCTGCCGCTCCGCCCGCATCCGGGGTTGATGGCGGGAGTGCTGCCGATCGTGGCTACGTGTAAACCCTGTTCCGGATGCGATGGAATTCGCGCCCACTCGCAATTTCGCAACGCAGCGGAGGGTACACCAATGTCGGCAACCGCGCCCGCCGGTGAATGATTGCGTCGCCAAGAAGAAGATTCGATTCAAGGGAGTTCGCCGCATGAACGAAGGCAACGAACAGAAGGCCACTCGTCGCCGCAGCCTGATCGCAGGCGCCGTGGCCGCTGCCGGTGCGCTGTCCGCGCCGATGCTGGTCCGTTCGCAGGGTGTCACGTCGTTCCGGTTCCAGAGCACCTGGCCGGCCAGGGACATCTTTCATGAGATGGCCGTCGACTTCGCGAAGAAGATCAACGACATGACGGGGGGTGAACTCAGGATCGAGGTGCTGCCCGCCGGCTCCGTGGTCCCGGCGTTCGGCCTCTTCGAAGGCGTTTCTAAGGGCACGCTGGACGGCGGCCACGGCATCCTGGGCTACCACTACAGCAAGCAGAATGCGCTCGCCTTGTGGAACTCCGGGCCGGCCTTCGGCATGGATTCCAACATGCTGCTGTCATGGCACAAGTACGGCGGCGGCAAGGAGCTGCTGGACAAGGTCTATGCCTCCATCGGCGGCAATCTGGTGTCCTTCCTCTCCGGGCCATTTCCTACCCAGCCACTGGGCTGGTTCAAGAAGCCGGTGACGAGGCCGGAGGACTTCAAGGGCCTCAAGTACCGCACGAGCGGCCTGGCGACCGACCTGTTCACGGCGATGGGCGCTTCGGTGAATGCGGTCCCGGCCGGCGAGATCGTCTCGGCGATGGACCGGGGAATGCTGGATGCCGCGGAGTATGTCAGTGCCACATCCGACCGGATCCTCGGCCTTTCGAAAGTGTCGAAGATCTGCATGCTGCAAAGCTTCCACCAGACGGCGGAGTGCTTCGAGATCACGTTCAACAAGACGAAGTACGACGCCCTGAGCCCGAAGATCAAGGCCGTCATCCTGAACGCCGCGGAAGCTGCGTCGGCGGCCATGTCCTGGAAGGGCATCGACCGCTACTCGAAGGATTACGCCGAGCTCCAGGCGATCGACAAGGTCAAGTTCTACAAGACGCCGGATTCGGTGCTGCAGGCCCAGTTGAAGGCCTGGGACGCGATCCTCGAGGAGAAGTCGGCGCAGAACCCCTTGTTCAAGGAGATCATCGCCTCGCAGAAGGCATTCGCCGAGCGTGCCGTCAAATGGGAGCAGGACACGACGGTGGACCGCCGGATGGCGATGAACCATTTCTTTGGGAAGAAGGCCGCAAGAAAGAAGGCCTGACGGCAGTCTGCCTGGCGCCGCCGCCGCATCGACGCCGGTGGCCCGGCCCACGGATCCGGGACTTGCGCCCGGCATGAGTTCCATGTTTCGAGTAAAATGGAAACATGGAAGAGTCGATCGCCGTTGTCTCGCTCGCCGCCCTGGCGCAACCGTTGCGCCTGAGGGTGTTCAGGGCGCTCGTGGGAGCCGGTCCCGAAGGGATGAATCCCGGGAGCCTCGCCGCGATGCTGGACGCGCCGTCCTCGACCTTGTCCTTTCACCTGAAGGAACTGGTTCACGCCGGCATGGTCACCCAGCAGCGGGACGGCAGGAACCTGATCTACCGCGCGTCGCTCGACCGCATGGCGGCGCTGATGGATTACCTGACGGCCCACTGCTGCCTGGGCGCGGGTTGCGAAGAACTGCCGGCGGGTTCATGCAAGGCATGTTGACCGTCAACGTCCTGATTCTTTGCACCCACAACTCGGCGCGCAGCGTGCTGGCCGAGGGCATGCTCAACCACTGGGCGGCCAGGCTGGACAGGAAGGTGCGGGCGTACAGCGCCGGCAGCGCGCCGAGCGGGCGGATCAATCCCTTCGCCATCGAGGCGCTGCGGGGCGCCGGGGTCGACACCACGGGCTGTCGCAGCAAGAGCTGGGACCAGTTCACGCGCGACGATGTCCCGCCGCTGTCCATCGTCATCACCGTGTGCGACAGCGCGGCCGCCGAGCAATGCCCGGTGTTCTTCGGCGGCACCGGCGGCGAGCCGGTGAAGGTGCACTGGGGCTATCCCGATCCCTCCAATGCCGCGGGCGGCGACGAGGGCAAGCGGCGTGCCTTCGAACTGACGCGGCAGGCCCTGGGCTACCGCATGCTGCAACTGCTGGCCCTGCCGCTGGACACCATGGACCGCGCCGGGCTGCGCGACGCCCTGGCCGAGATCGGCCGCAACTGACCCGAAGAATGAACACGACAACGCTTTCCTCCCCGGCCCCGGCGTCGGCCTCCATGAGCGTCTTCGAGCGCTATCTCACCGTCTGGGTGTTCCTGTGCATCGTCGCCGGCATCGCGCTGGGCCAGCTCTTTCCGGCCCTGTTCCAGGCGGTGGGCCGCATGGAGG
>Ga0255338_1003868_pt1 | contig 16876 bp, 20 predicted proteins | sample MeOH1_35cm_T4_19_FD_203715 | JGI IMG/M metagenome (GOLD analysis project Ga0255338, IMG submission 203715) | Sandy soil microbial communities from University of British Columbia, Vancouver, Canada - MeOH1_35cm_T4_195 | ecosystem: Engineered > Artificial ecosystem > Sand microcosm > Unclassified ...
CGGCACCAAAGTCGGCGGCGTGGCCGCGCGCATGGCCGGCCAGCGGCTGATCGGCGCGCAGGATACGCGCGCCGGTAACGCGCTGGCGCTGGCCTCCGCGCTCGGCGGGCTGAAGGGCCCGATCATGAAGGTGGCGCAGTTGCTCGCCACCATCCCCGACGCGGTGCCGCCCGAGTACGCCAGCGAATTGATGAAGCTGCAGAGCCAGGCGCCGCCGATGGGCTGGGCTTTCGTCAAGCGGCGCATGAGCGCGGAGCTCGGGCCCGACTGGCAAACGAAGTTCAAGGACTTTGAGCACCAACCGGCCGCGGCCGCTTCGCTCGGCCAGGTGCATCGCGCGACCGCGCTCGACGGTTCTCCGCTGGCCTGCAAGCTGCAGTATCCCGATATGCAGTCGGCGGTGGAAGCCGACCTCAATCAGCTCCAGCTTCTTCTCTCGCTGCGCAAGCGCTTTGATCCGGCGATCGACACTTCCGAGATCGCGGTCGAGATCGCCGCCCGCCTGCGCGAGGAGCTTGACTACGCGCGCGAGGCGAAACACGTCGCGCTCTATCAGCAGATGCTGAAGGACGAGACCGCCGTGCGTGTGCCGAATGTCTGGGCCGAATTGTCGACCGGACGCCTGCTGACGCTCGACTGGATGGAAGGCACCAAGCTTTTGGCGCACAAGGATGCGCCTCAGGCCGTACGCAACACGCTGGGCAAGGCAATGTTCACGGCCTGGTGGTTTCCCTTCAGCCGCTTCGGCGTCATCCACGGTGATCCGCACCTCGGCAACTACACCGTTTTTGATGAGGGTGACGGAGGCAAACCTGCCGGCATCAACCTCCTCGACTACGGCTGCATCCGCATCTTCCCGCCGACCTTTGTCGGCGGCGTGGTCGACCTGTATCGTGGGCTTGAAAGGGGCGACGACGACCTGGTCGTGCACGCTTATGAGACCTGGGGCTTCAAGCGGCTCACCCGCGACCTGATCGAGACGCTCAATATCTGGGCACGCTTCATCTACGGCCCACTGTTGGACAATCGCGTGCGCACCATCGCCGACGGCGTGAAGCCGTCCGACTACGGTCGCAAGCAGGCCTTCCAGGTGCACCAGGCGCTGAAGCAGAAGGGCCCGGTCACCGTGCCGCGCGAGTTCGTGTTCATGGACCGGGCGGCAATAGGCCTCGGCGCAGTTTTCCTGCACCTCGCGGCGGAGCTGAATTTCTACAAGCTCTTCAATGAGGCGATTGAGGATTTCGATAGTGCGACAGTAGCGTCCCGCCAGGCGGGCGCGCTGGCTGCGGTGGGGCTCTAGTCCGTCCACTGGCGCATGGCCGTCCGCCGTTGCCCTGGGCTCGCAATTGCGGTAACCCCTCTGCGGCCCGCCTTTTTGAGAGACCTCGGAGACCTTACCCCCATGGCCGACCACGGCACCGTCGAATACGCCACCGCCACCGGCAACGATTATCCGGCGCACGAGAACACCTACGAGCGCTTCGTTCAGTTCGCCTTCGTCGGCACGATCCACGTGATCAACCTGGTGCTGGGGCTAGCGACCGGCGGCGTGCTCGGCCACTGGCTGTGGGCGCTCCTGGTATTCATCATCGCCATCCTGGGTGCCATTCCGGGTCTGGTGACCGGCTCGAAGACCTCCAGCTACATCGCCTTCGCGCTCTGCTTCCTGATCTTCGGCTTCCTCGCGTTGTCGTAAGTCTGAACGAACCGGAACGGACCGAGGGAGGCGCGAATGCGAATTGCCGTAGCGCGTGAGACCGACGCCCAAGAGCCGCGCGTCGCCGCCACTCCGGAAACCGTCAAGAAGTTCAAGGCGCTCGGCGCCGAGGTGGCGGTTGCCCGCGGCGCCGGCATCGCGTCCGGCATTCTCGATACGGATTATGAAGCGGCCGGCGCGCAGATCGGCGAGAACGTCACCGCCGATGCCGATATCGTCCTGAAGGTGCGCCGCCCGGCGGCGAATGAGCTCTCGGCCTACAAGAAGGGCTCGCTCGTCATCGCCATCATGGATCCGTACGGCAACGACGCGGCACTGAAAGCAATGGCGGATGCCGGCCTCGCCGCCTTCGCCATGGAGCTGATGCCGCGCATCACCCGCGCGCAGTCGATGGACGTGCTCTCGTCGCAGGCAAACCTCGCCGGCTATCGCGCCGTCATCGATGCCGCCGCCGAGTACGGTCGCGCGCTGCCGATGATGATGACCGCCGCCGGCACCGTGCCGGCTGCCAAGGTCTTCATCATGGGCGTCGGCGTTGCCGGCCTGCAGGCGATCGCCACCGCGCGCCGCATGGGCGCCGTGGTCACCGCGACCGATGTGCGTCCCGCCACCAAGGAGCAGGTGGAAAGCCTTGGCGCCAAGTTCCTCGCGGTCGAGGACGAAGAATTCAAGAACGCGCAGACCGCCGGCGGCTACGCCAAGGAAATGTCGAAAGAGTATCAGGCGAAGCAGGCGGCGCTGACAGCCGAGCACATCAAGAAGCAGGACATCGTCATCACCACCGCCTTGATCCCCGGGCGCCCGGCGCCGCGGCTGATCACCAAGGAGATGGTCGCCTCGATGCGTCCGGGCTCCGTGATTATCGATCTCGCGGTCGAGCGCGGCGGCAACGTCGAAGGCGCGCAGCCCGGCTCCGTCATCATGATCGACGGCGTCAAGATCGTCGGCCATCTCAACGTGCCGGGGCGCCTCGCGGCATCGTCGTCGGCGCTCTACGCCAAGAACTTGCTGACTTTTGTCGAGACGTTGATCGACAAGAAAGAGAAGAAGCTCGCCGTCAACTGGGACGACGAACTGGTGAAAGCAACGCTGCTGACCCGCGACGGCGCGGTGATCCATCCGAACTTCCTGCCAAAGACGGCAGCCTGACAATTTAATTGGGGGCTTTGCCATGGACCACCTGGCAACCGCAGTCGATCCCTTCGTGTTTCGGCTGTCGATTTTCGTGCTGGCTGTCTTCGTCGGCTATTACGTCGTCTGGTCGGTGACACCGGCGCTGCACACGCCGCTGATGTCGGTGACCAACGCGATCTCGTCGGTGATCGTGGTCGGCGCGCTGCTCGCGGTCGGCGTCGCGCTCGCCGGCAATGACCAGGGCCCCCTGTGGGCGCGCATCCTCGGCTTCGTCGCGCTGGTCTTCGCCTCGATCAATATCTTCGGCGGCTTCCTGGTCACCCAGCGCATGCTGGCGATGTACCAAAAGAAAAAGAAGTGAGCCCGCGATGAGCGCCAATCTCGCTGCTCTCCTTTATCTCGTCGCCGGCGTCCTCTTCATCCTGGCGCTGCGCGGGCTGTCGTCGCCTGACTCCAGCCGCCGCGGCAACCAGTTCGGCATGATCGGCATGACCATCGCGGTCGTGACCACGTTGGCAGCGCATCCGCCGGCCGACACGATCGGCTGGGCTCTGGTCGTCGGCGGCATCGTCATCGGTGGCGGCATCGGCGCGGTGATCGCCAAGCGCGTGCCGATGACCTCGATGCCGGAACTGGTCGCCGCCTTCCACTCGCTCGTCGGCATGGCGGCGGTGCTGGTCGCGGCTGGCGCCTTCTATGCCCCGGCAGCCTTCGACATTGGCACGCGCGGCGCCATCCACAAGTCGAGCCTCGTCGAGATGGCGCTTGGCGTCGCCATCGGTGCCGTTACCTTCACCGGTTCGGTCATCGCCTTTCTGAAGCTGTCCGGCCGCATGAGCGGCAAGCCGATCACCTTGCCCGGTCGCCACGTCATCAACATCGTTTTGGGCCTGGCGCTGATCTTCTTCATCTACGGCCTGGTCGTGTCGCAGAGCCAGATGGACTTCTGGCTGGTCACCCTGATCGCGCTCGTGCTCGGCGTCCTGATCATCATCCCGATCGGCGGCGCCGATATGCCGGTGGTGATCTCGATGCTCAACTCCTATTCGGGTTGGGCCGCCGCCGGCATCGGCTTCACATTGGGCAATAGCGCGCTGATCATCACCGGTGCGCTGGTCGGCTCCTCGGGTGCGATCCTGTCCTACATCATGTGCAAGGGCATGAACCGCTCCTTCATCTCCGTCATCCTCGGCGGCTTTGGCGGCGAGACCGCGGGGCCGGCGGGCGGCGCGGCGGAGCAGCGGCCGGTGAAGCTCGGCTCGGCGGAAGACGCCGCCTACATCATGAAGAATGCGCAAAAGGTCATCATCGTGCCGGGCTACGGCATGGCGGTGGCGCAGGCGCAGCATGCGTTGCGTGAGATGGCCGACCATCTCAAGAAGGAAGGCGTCGAGGTCAAGTACGCCATCCATCCGGTGGCGGGCCGCATGCCTGGCCACATGAACGTGCTGCTCGCTGAGGCCAATGTGCCTTACGACGAGGTGTTCGAGCTCGAGGACATCAATTCCGAGTTCGCCCAGGCCGACATTGCCTTCGTCATCGGCGCTAACGACGTCACCAACCCGGCGGCCGAGGAAGACAAGACCTCGCCGATCTACGGCATGCCGGTGTTGCAGGTCTGGAAGGCTGGCACTGTGATGTTCATCAAGCGCTCGCTCGCCTCCGGCTATGCCGGCATCGACAACCCACTGTTCTACCGTGACAACACGATGATGCTGCTCGGCGACGCCAAGAAGATGACGGAGAGTATCGTCAAGGCGATGTGATCTTTCTTGTCATGCCGGGGCGCGAGGGTAGGGAGCGAACCCGGAATGACGAAGAGGGTTACTCCTCCACCGGTAGCGGTACCGAGCACGTCATGCGCACGCCTTCGCGCCGGTAGTCGACGCCAGCCTTGGCCTGGATCTGACCGGGCAGCACGATGTCCAAAAGACGCGTCCCGAAGCCCTTGTTCTTCGGTTTCTTGACGCGCGGCCCCCGGCTCTCCGTCCACTCGAAATCCAGCCGCCGTCCGGTGGCGGCAATCGTGACGCTCCAACTCACGTCCACCTTGCCCTCGGGCACCGACAGCGCGCCGAAGCGCACGGCATTGGTGGTGAGCTCGTGCACCGCCATGCCGAGCGTCACCGCGAGTTGCGAGGGCAGTTCGACCGGCGGACCGCTCAACGTCACGCGCCCGTCGCGGCCGGAATCGAAGGCATCGAGTTCTTTGCGCAGGATGCCGCCGAAATCGACGGCGCCGCCCTCGTCGCTGAGCAGAAGATGCGTCTTCGCCAGCGAGCCGATACGGCCGATCAGCGCGTCGCGGAACTCCTCGATCGTTCGGGCCGAGCGGGCGGTCGAGCCCATGATCGCCTGCACGGTGGCGAGCGTGTTCTTCACCCGGTGGTGCAGTTCGCGGACCAGCAGCGCCTGCTGGTCCTCCGCTTGCTTACGCTCGGTGATGTCGATGAGCATGTTGACCGCGCCGACGAGCTTGCCGGCGGCATCGAACAGCGGCGTCGGCGCGGCCAGGAACGGCACGCGTGTTCCGTCCGGCCGCTCGGCGATGGCTTCCATGCCGCGCACCGGCCGTTTCTCTTTGAGGGCCATCGCCATCGGGCAGTCGGCGTGCGCCATCGGCATGCCGTCCGGCCAGTACAGCTTCCAGGAGCCGCACCATTCGCTGCCGCCGAGCGTCGGTCGCTGGCCCCAAAGATCGGCGGCGGCGCTGTTGTAATAGGTCAGGCGACCGGCGGCGTCGGTCGTGTAGACCGCGGCAGGCAGGGCCTCGAGCAAAGCGTGGAAGCGGCGTTCGCGCTCGCGCAGCATGGCTTGCGTGCGCGGCGAATCCCCCATCGGCACGACGTTGTCGTTGGTGAGGACCTCGCCGGCCGTCGCGAGCGTGCGCTCAAACTCGCTTTCCAAAAAGCCGACCTTCGGATCCATCGCCCACTGCCTTAGCCCTGAGAGGGAAACGCCGCCCGATACCACACAGCGTGTGAACGCCAGTCCGCGCAGATCGTTGCAGGGGAAAGCGATTTTTCCACCGCGTGCTTGCGGGAATGCTTAATGGACTACCTTCCGTCGCTTCCGAGCGGAGGTTAGGGACGTCTTGCCGTCACGTATCGGATTGTCCGGACCGGCACGTGGGCAGGCGTCGCGGAATCGGCTAGGCCTGACGAAGCGAAGGACCGGCTTTACGGGGGCGGGCGGGGGAATGGTCAGCGTCATTTCCGGGCCGAAAGGCGGTCTCGCCGTGCGTGCGCTGATCGTCCTGGCAGCGTCCATTTGTTGGGTCATGCCGGCCGCGGCCGAGACCTGCGCCGATCCGCTCAAGCCGATGCTGCGCGCGGAGCTGTTTTTCGGCCGTACCATTGGCGACCGCTTCGGCGTGACGGACCGCCTATGGCAGATCTACGTCGATCGCGAGCTGACGCCGCGTTTTCCCGAGGGGTTCACCGTCGTCGATGGCAAAGGCCAGTGGCGGGAGGACGACGCCATCATGCGCGAGGCGAGCAAGATCGTGATCGTGGTCACGGCCGATAGTGCCGAGGTGCGGACGCGCATCGCCGCGGCCATGAACGCCTACATCAAGCAGTTCAGGCAGAAGTCGGTCGGTCTGGTGACCCAGGCCGTTTGTGCGGCATTCTAGAACGATGGCGCTCGTGAAATGGCTGCTGATCGTCGCCGTGCTCGGCTACGGCGGGCTCTTGGCGCTGATGTACGTGTTTCAGCGCTCGCTCCAGTATTTTCCCGACACCGTGCGTACGCCGCCGGCCCAGGCCGGCCTGCCGCAGGCGCAGGAGGTCGCGCTCAGGACAAGTGACGGCGAGATTGTGATCGCCTGGCATGTGCCGCCGCGCGGCGACAGGCCGGTGGTGCTCTATTTTCACGGCAACGGCGGTGCGCTCAATCTGCGCGCCGATCGCTTTTCGTGGCTGGTCGCCGATGGCTGTGGCTTAGTGGCGCTATCCTACCGCGGCTATGGCGGCTCGAGCGGCAGGCCGACCGAGACGGGCTTCATCGCCGACGCGCAGGCAACGTACGATTTCGCGGCCGCGCGCTATCCGGCCAAGCGGCTGGTGTTGTGGGGCGAGTCGCTCGGCACGGGGGTGGCCGTCGCGCTGGCGGCCGAGCGTCCGATCGGCGGGCTCATTTTGGATGCGCCGTTCACCTCCGCGGCCGATGTCGGCGCCGCCGCGTATCCTTTCGTGCCGGTGCGCTGGTTCATGAAAGACCCGTTCCGCTCCGACCTGCGGATCGGCCGCGTGCATGCCCCGTTGCTGGTATTGCATGGGGAGCGTGATGCGATCGTCCCGATCCGCTTCGGCGAGCGGCTGTTTGCGCTCGCCAATGAACCGAAACGCTTCGTCCGGCTACCAACGGGCAATCACGTCGATCTCGACGACCACGGCGCGATCGACGCGGTGAAGGCATTTCTGTCGGAGAGGGCGAGCGGTCCGTAGCGGCTGATCGAGGGGGGCGCATGCGTGTCGCGATGTTGTTTGCCGCTTTGGCGGTTATGCTGCCGTGCGCGGCACAGGCAGCCGAGCCGGTGCGCCAGATCGAGATCTACGTGCAGCCATTCTACGAGGCCGCGCGCACGCCGGACGCCGCGCCGCGCGTCGCCGTGGGGCGCGGCTATAACGTGCTGCTTGCCTCGCATAAGCGCGAGGACATTCTCGCCGCTCGCGATCTGATCGAGGCCAAGCCGCAACTCGTCACGCCGATGACGCTGATGGTGCTCGCCATTCGGTTCTACGACGTCGGCCTGCGCGACGATGCGGTGTTCTGGTTCTACGCCGCCAAGGAGCGCTATCTGGTAATGGCCGATGTACTGGACACCAAGACGCCCATCTTGGCGCAGGCCAACGACGCCATGCGCAGCTTTGCCACACTCGCGGGCCCCGTCATCAATGGCTATGCCTTCTGCGATCTGACCAAGCAGCGTGCCGCGCATGCCAAGGCGATCGCCTGGGTCGAGGCTCACCCGTATCAAGTAATGTTCATGGACAAGGCGCCGGCACTGCCCGGCGATCGTGCGGCGAACGCGCAGCGGGGCCTCGCCAATGCCAAGGAGCGGCTCGCCAAGGAAGGTGCCTATTTCCAGGACGCCAAGGTCCGCGACGAGTATTACGCCATGCGCAAGCGCAACGAGGCGGACGTCCGGTTCTGCTGGCAGTAGAGGCGGCTTCGCGGCCTCGCAAAAAAATAGCGCGGGCAAAGCCCGCGCCATCAAACTCAAAACCCGTTTTGGCCTATCGGCCGGCTTGGATCAGCCGAAACGCGGTGCCGCACCGCGACCGCCACGGCCACCCGCGCCACCCGGACCACCAGCGCCCGGTGCAACACGCGGCTTCATCGGCAACAGGCCCTCGCGCTGCATCTTCTTGCGCGCAAGCTTGCGGGCCCGACGGATCGCTTCCGCCTTTTCCCGCGCCTTCTTTTCCGACGGCTTTTCGTAGTGCCCGCGAAGCTTCATCTCGCGGAAAATGCCCTCGCGCTGCATCTTCTTCTTGAGCGCCTTCAGGGCTTGATCGACGTTATTGTCGCGAACGAGTACTTGCACGCTTGCTCCTTCGTTGTTGGCCGGACGGGTTAAGGTCAAAAGCCCGCTGGTGGCGGGCCTTTTGAGTCGGGCGGCTTTAGCAGAATTGGACGGTCGAGTCCATGCGGAGGCCTCGGAAATGGCCGCCGTATGGGCTTTTCCGGCATATAGAGCGCCTCCTCCGGGGCTGCCAGCTTTGACCTCATGGGTTCGGCCGGAACCCGGTTTGGCGACAGAAATTAAGTTAGAACAATAACTTAGGTCGAGTGCGCCGGCGCAGATCAACGCGGCACCATGTGCATGTAGGGCTCAGCCTCGTCAAGCGCGCGGGCATAGGACGGCCGCTGCTTTAGGCGCCCCAGATAAGCGGCCAGATTCGGGTAGGGCCCCGCCAGCGGCGCGATCACCATGTCGATGTAAAACAGGGCGGGGGCGGCTGCGCAGTCGGCGAGGGTGAAGCGGTCGCCCGCGGCCCAGGTGCGCGAGGCCATGTCCTTTTCCGCGAGTCCGAGCGCGGTATTCATCGCGGCACTCGCTTGTTTAACCCCGAATGGGTCCTTCTGGTCGGCCGGACGGATGCGGTCGCCGATGATCTTCTGCATGTGCGTGTGGACGTGCAGATCGTAGAAGCGGTCGATCGCGCGGATGTCCAGCGCGCTATCGACGGGGATGAACTTCACCGGTCCGGGAAAGTGCGCATCGAGATAATCGATGATGCAGGTCGACTCCGGGATCGTGCGCCCCGCGCTCTGATCGCGCAGCACTGGGAACTTGCCGACCGGCCAGATCGCCTTGAATTCAGTCCGTGACTTCTCTTCCCCCAGGTTGACGAGGTGTGGCGTGAACGGCGTGCCGTTCTCATAAAATGCGATCAGCGCCTTGTGGCAGTAGGACGACAGCGGGTGCAGATAGAGCGTGAGCGACATGACAGGCTCTCTTATTTCCAAACGCTACAATTAGTTTTTGTGGCGCGTGAGCACGATGTGCGTGGCGTTCGGCGTCGGCACGTGCTCGCTGCGTTGATAGCCTAGCTTGAGCAGATCGATGCCGGCAAAGAGATGTTCCCCAGTGCCGAGCAGAACTGACGAAACGGCCAGATGCATTTCGTCCACCAGTCCGGCTTGCAGATATTGCCGGATCGTGGCGATGCCGCCGCCAAGGCGGACATCGCGGCCGTTCGCGGCGTCCATTGCGTGCTTCAGCGCCGCGTGTATGCCGTCGGTGACGAAGTGGAACGTCGTGCCGCCTTCCATCTCGATTGACGCGCGTGGGTAGTGCGTGAGCACGAAGACGGGACAGTGATACGGCGGATTGTCGCCCCACCATCCTTTCCAGCCGTCGTCCGGCCAGTCGCCGCGGCTCGGCGCGAACATGTTGCGGCCCAGGATCCAGGCGCCGATGTTCTCGAAACTGCGCGCGGCAAAATCCTCGTCGACGCCGGTCGAACCGCCGTCCTGTCCGAACACCTTTTCTTGGAACGTGCGCGTATGGAAGGCCCATTCGTGCAGTGCCTCACCGCCGACGCCGAGCGGGTTCTCGAGGCTCTGGTCGGGACCGGCGCCGTAGCCGTCGAGTGAAATCGAAAATGCCCTGATGACCAGCTTCGACATGGGCACACACCTCAATCTGATTGCATTTTACAACTGGTTGTAGATTAGCGAAACTAGTTTTATATTGCAAGCGGTTTTTCTGGAGACCTCCGCATGGGCGAACAGCACCGCTCGGGCTGCCCGATCAATCTGTCACTGGAAGTGGTCGGTGACCGCTGGAGCCTGATCGTCATCCGCGACATCATCTTCGGCAACCGCCGGCACTTCCGCGATCTCCTGACGCATTCGGAGGAGGGGATCGCCTCCAACATCCTGGCGGCGCGGCTCAAGACGCTGCTGGAGGAAGGCATCATCACCCGCGCCGACGATCCGACGCACAAGCAGAAAGGCGTCTACAGCCTCACCGAAAAGGGCATCGAGCTTTTGCCCGTGCTCGCGCAGCTATCGGCCTGGGGCTACAAATATTTGCCGGTCTCGGAAGAGCTTGGCATTCGCGCCAAGCTGCTCGCCGAAGGCGGGCCGAAGCTGTGGGCCGAATTCATGGACGAACTGCGCGAGATGCATCTCGGCGTGAGGCGCAAGAGCAAAGGCCCGTCGGTGTTCGTGAAGCTGCAGGCGGCGTATGAAGCGGCGGTGGCGAAAAAGAAGAAATAAGCGGCCAGCCTACTTCGCCGGCCACACCCTTGTCACATGCCCCATCTTGCGGCGCGGGCTCGGTTTTCCCTTGCCGTAGATATGCAGCGACGTGCCGGCTTGCGTGAGCCAACGCTCGTAATCCAAGACCTCGTCGCCGATCAAGTTAATCATCTCGACCTTCTTGCCGAGGCGTTCGGGCTTGGCGAGCGTCCAGCCTGCGACCGCGCGCATGTGCTGCTCGAACTGCGACACCGTCGCGCCGTCGATTGTCCAATGCCCGGAATTGTGCACGCGCGGCGCGATCTCGTTCACCAGCACGTGCTGCTGGCCCTTCGTGCGCACGACGAACATCTCGACGCCCATCACGCCGACATAACCGAAGGCCTTGGCGATCTTGGTCGCCACGCGTTTGGCTTCCACGGCGAGTGCAGGCGTTACTTTCGCCGGCACCGTCGACGTGTGCAGGATGTGGTCGCGGTGCACGTTCTCCGTCACCTCGAAGCACTCGACGTGGCCGTCCTGGTCGCGCGCCGCGATGACGGAGACCTCGCGCTGAAACTTGATGAACCCTTCCAGGATGCAGGGCACGTTGCGCAGCGCGTGCCAAGCTTTATTGGCCTCGGCCGGCTTCATGATCTTGGCCTGGCCCTTGCCGTCATAGCCGAGCGTGCGCGTCTTCAACACCGCCGGCAGTCCCACTTTGGCGATGCCGTCGGCGAGCTGGGTGGCGCTGTGCACCGGCGCGTAAGGCGCGGTGGCGATGCCGAGGGAGGCGATGAAATCCTTTTCGACCAGCCGGTCCTGCGTCAGCTCCAGCACCTTCGGGTCCGGCCACACCTTCTTGCGCCGCGCGAGGAAGGCCGCGGTCTTGGCCGGCACGTTCTCGAACTCATAGGTGATGACGTCGACCGCGTCGGCGAAGCCGGCGAGCGCATCCTCATCCTCGTAGGTCGCGCAGGTGTAAGCGCGCACCACCTCGAAGGCGCAGGAGTCCTTCTCGGGCGAGTAGACGTGGCAACGCAGGCCCAAGGGTGCTGCGGCGAGCGCCAGCATGCGCGCCAATTGGCCGCCGCCGAGAATCCCGATGGTTGCGCCGGGCTTGAGCAAGATCAGTCTTTCGGCCGCTTGGCGACCGACTTGGTCTGTTGCGCGCGCCAGGCGTCGAGCCGCTTGGCGATTTTTACGTCGGACAGGCTGAGGATGCTGGCGGCGAGCAGCGCAGCGTTGATGGCGCCCGGCTTGCCGATCGCCAAGGTCCCGACGGGGATACCGCCCGGCATCTGTAGGATCGACAGCAGCGAGTCCTTGCCTTCCAGCGCGTGCGTGTTCATCGGCACGCCGAGCACAGGCAACGGCGTCATCGACGCCGTCATGCCGGGCAGATGCGCGGCGCCGCCGGCACCGGCGATGATCACCTTGAAGCCGGCCTCGCGCGCGCCGTGCGCGAACTCATACAGGCGCTTGGGCGTGCGATGGGCGGAGACAATGCGCGCGTCGTAGCCGATCTTGAGCGCGTCGAGCGTTTCAGCGGCGTGCTTCATCGTGGCCCAGTCGGACTGGCTGCCCATGATGATCGCGACCGGCTTTGCTGACATTGTGCCCCCTAATTCCGCACCGCCCGGCGGAAGGAAGCGCCGGATTATAGGTAGGGACCCCTCGCTGGCAAGGCGAAAGAGCCTTTTTTAGCTGTAAAATGGCAGCGATTCGCTGGGGGATTTCGGGGTGGCGTACGGCGCGACATATCCGACTGCGGAGCCGGCCTTGGAAGCCGAGATCGCTCGCCTGCGCCAGGAGCTTGCCGAGGCCAAGCGGCGCATTGCCGAGCTCGAGGCCCATGCCGACATCGATCCGCTGCTCGATATCCTGAACCGGCGTGGTTTCGAGCGTGCGCTGGTGCGCTCGCTCGCTTACGTTCAGCGTTACGATACTGTCGCGGCGCTGATGTTCATCGACCTCGACGGCTTCAAGGACATCAACGATCGTCACGGTCACGCCGCGGGCGACGCCCTGCTCAAGGCGGTCGCGGCCGCACTCACCCGCCACGTGCGCGCCTCAGACGTGGTCGGCCGGCTGGGCGGCGATGAATTCGGCGTGGTGATGTGGAACGTGGGCGGACCGCTTGCCGCGGCCAAGGCGCGCGATCTCGAGCGGTTGATCGGAGAGGCCGGCATCGCGCATGGCGCCACGCAGCTGCATGTCGGCGCCAGCGCCGGTGTCGTGCCGCTGTCGGTGGCGGCGGAGGTGGCGCAGATCCTCGATGCCGCCGACCGCGCCATGTACGCGCGCAAGCGGGAGAGAAGAGGTTAGCCTTTAGGCGATGATGTCCGGCGTAAGCTGATCTTCGATCTGCCGGATCAGGTCGCGCAGCACCAGCTTGCGTTTTTTCAGCCGCTGGACCTGGAGAAGGTCTGAGCCGGGCGAGGCCGCCAGGGCGGCAATCGCAGCGTCGAGGTCGCGGTGCTCCTGCTGCAGACGCGCCAACTGCTCTCGCAACGCGCCTTCTTCTTCTTCCGTCATCGCCACCGCTGGTCGCTTTTAAGGCGGTTAATGCTTGCCTAAAGCGAAACAAGTATCGCGTTTTCCACAACGCCGTTCAAGCCTTTCGGAAACCAACAGAATTCCAAAGGCTTCCAAGTTATATCCAAGTTGATTTGCCGGCCGGGCGCCCCGGGTGTACCTTTTTTACGCGCCGACTCTGCGCAGACGTCATTTAGAGCGCCACAAGATTGAGGAGACATACTGCATGTCGATGCAATCGCACCTCGCGGAACTTGAGAAGCGGCACAAGGCACTCGAAAGCGAAATCAACGATTGCCTGGCCCATCCCGCGGTCGATGACTTAAGGGTTGTGGAACTCAAACGGAAGAAATTGCTGGTGAAAGACGAGATCGAGCGCCTGCGCCACAACGGGCACAGCGTTCACTGACGCGCGTCGATCTTCCCGCCAAGGCTGACATGGACCGCCGGCTCGCAGGCCGCGAGGCGGCGGTTTTGCGTTTCTGATTGCGCATTGTGGGATTCGATTGCACCATGCCGCAACGTAAAAAAGAGTGACCGACAACGGTCCGCTCCGTCCTAGGGAGTTCTCGTATGCGCCTTTGCGCCACTGCGGCCCGTTTCGTGTTGACGGCCTTCGCCGCATGCTTCGTACTTGCGGCACCAGCGTCGGCGGCCAGCGATTATCCGAACCGGCCGATCACGCTTATCGTGCCCTATCCGCCGGGTGGCGGCGTCGACGCGATGGCGCGGGTCGTGGCGCAGAAGCTGTCCGAGGCGCTCAAGCAGCAGGTGGTGGTGGAAAACCGCGGTGGCGGTGGCGGCACGCTCGGCACCAAATTCGTGTCGCGTGCCGCGCCCGACGGCTACACGCTGCTGCTTGGCCACACCGGTACGATCTCGATCAATCCCAGCCTCTACGTCAATCTCGCCATCGATCCGGAGAAGGACTTCACGCCGATCGGGCTGGTCGCCTCGATGCCGGTGGCGCTGCTCGCGCATCCATCCTTCCAGGCCAAGACGGTCGTCGACTTCATCAAGCTCGCCAAGGCAAAGCCCGGCACGCTCAATCTCGGCACCTCGGCAATGGGTACCGGCGGCTACATGACGGCCGAGCTGTTCAAGGCAGAAGCCGGCATCAACGTCGCCATCATTCCGTACAAGGGCACCGCGCCGGTGATGAACGATCTACTCGGCGGCCACGTGCCGATCGCTTTCGGCGTGCTGCCGCCCGCGCTCGGCAACATCAAAGCCGGCAAGCTCAACGTGATCGCGGTCACCAGCAAGAAGCGCTTCTCGCTCTTGCCCGACGTGCCGACCATGGACGAGGCGGGTCTGCCGGGGTTCGAGGCGGTGTTGCGTTACGGCGTGCTGGCACCGGCCGGCACGCCGAAGGAAATCGTCGACAGGCTGAGCACGGAGCTGCGCAAACTGGTCGACACGAATGACGTGAAGGAGCGTATCCACATGGAAGGCGGCGATCCGCTGACCTCGACGCCCGAGGAATACGCAGCCGACATCGCCAGCGAAGGCAAGAAGTGGGGCGGACTGGTGAAGAAGCTCGGCCTCAAGGTCGAGTGACGAAAAGAGTCGAACAAGAAAACGAAAATAAGACGCGTAACGACAACTCTATGGGAGGTAGTCATGAGGGTATGGAAGAGCCTCGCGCTCGCCTGCTTTGCTGTGTCGGCCCTGCTGGCGCCGGCCGCCGCGCAGGATTATCCGAGCCGCCCGATCACGCTCATTGTGCCGTTCCCGCCGGGTGGCAGCACAACCGTGATGGCGCGCAACGTCGCCGACAAGATGGGCGCGGTGCTCGGCCAGCAGGTGGTGGTCGACAATCGCGGCGGCGCCGGCGGCACGCTCGGCACGCGCGTGGTGGCGAAAGCGGCGCCTGACGGTTACACCATCGGCCTCGGCTATACCGGCACCGTGTCCATCGCGCCGAGCCTCTACGGTAATCCCGGTTACGACGTGCGCAAGGATTTCGCGCCGATCGGCCTCATCGCCACCGCACCGAGCGTGTTGGTTGTGCATCCGTCCGTACCGGCCAAGACCTTGGCGGAATTCATCGACTACGCGCGGAAGTCGCCCACGCCGCTGACCTACGGCTCACCGGGCATCGGCACCGCCAATCACCTTGCGCCGGAGATGCTCGCGCAGGCCGCGAATGTGAAGTTCACGCATGTGCCCTACAAAGGCTCGGGCCCGGTGATGAACGATCTTATCGGCGGCCATATTCCGATGAGCTTCGTGCCGATCCCGGCCGCCATCGGCAATATCCAGGGCGGCAAGCTGCGCGGACTGGCGGTCACCAGCGCCAAGCGCTCGGCACTGTTGCCTGATCTTCCGGCAGTGGCCGAGACGCTCCCGGGCTTCGAAGTCTCGCTCCGTTATGGCCTCGTCGCGCCGGCGGGCACGCCGCAGCCGGTGCTCGAGAAGCTCAACAAGGCGCTCAACGAGGCGCTCGCCTCCGACGAGGTCAAGAAGCGGCTGACGACCGAGGGGGCGGAGGCGCTGCCGGGCACGCCCGCCGCCTATGCCGAGGACCTCGATAAGGAAGAGAAGAAATGGAGCGCGGTGGTGCACCGGCTCGGGCTGAAAGTGGAATAGCTGGCGGTTGAGCTTCCTCGTCATTCCGGGGCGCGGGCGTTAAGTCCGCGAACCCGGAATGACTGAGAGCGGTACAGGCGGCGGGCTGGCCAACGCCGCCGTCCAGCCATATTGTTCGGCTCTGATTTGCTCCTGATCGGGTTCCACGAGGTTGGTTCCATGAAGCGCTTCGGACGTTTGCAGCTTTCCCTCGCTCTGGCCGGCGTGCTGACGCTTTCGGCCGGCGCGGCGCAGGCCTTCACGTTCACCGACCAGAACGGCAACACCGGCGGCGGCCAGGGTTATCTCGATCTCGACACCAAGTCGCGCAGCGACGTGCCGGCCTCGCGTTTCGGCACCGACGACAAGAACACGCTCCGGTCCGGCAACGCGACCATCCAGTTCGGCGGCAGCAACAGCGGCGGCTCGTTCGGCCAGCGCTACAATTCGAACAACCTGTTCGATCCCTACGCCCGCGACGGGCGGTAAAGGCGTGCCGGTCACTTCTTTCGATTGAAGAACGCAGCGAACGCGGCGTGCGCCTCGGGCGAGGCCAACCGCTTGCGGAACGCGTCGGCCTCCTCGTCGATACGCGCGACGATCTCATCGGGCGAGCCCCGCATCAGCCGCCGCGCGATCTTCACGCCCTCAGCCGGCAAGGCCGCGATGGCGCGCGCGGCGGCGAGCGCCTGGTTTTCGACCTCGACCACCGGCACGACGGCGTTGACGATGCCGGCGGCCTTCGCGTCCTCGGCCGGCAGCGGTTTGCCCATCACCAGCAACGAGAAGGCGCGCGTGTGGCCCATCAGCCGCGGCGCGATGAGGCTCGACCCGCCCTCGGGCACGAGTCCGAGAGCGAGGAAGGGCGTCGACAGCGTCGCTTTCTCCCCGGCGATCACCTGGTCGCAATGCAGGAGCATGGTGGCGCCGACGCCGACGGCCGCGCCATTCACCGCCGCCACCAGCGGGATCTCGCAACGCGCCAGCGCATGGAGAAAGCGCAGGATCGGCTCGCCGAGCCCGCCGCCCTGCGCCATGGCGACGAAGTCGTTGAGATCGTTGCCGGCACAGAAAGCGCTCTCGTGCCCGGCGATGACGAGGCAACGGATGCTTGTGTTCGTGCCCACGCCCTCGATCGCCTCTGCCATCGCGCCGTACATCGCGAGCGTCAGTGCGTTCTTCTTTTCCGGCCGGTTCATCCGGATGGTGCGGATGAGGCCG
>Ga0255338_1003870_pt1 | contig 16870 bp, 15 predicted proteins | sample MeOH1_35cm_T4_19_FD_203715 | JGI IMG/M metagenome (GOLD analysis project Ga0255338, IMG submission 203715) | Sandy soil microbial communities from University of British Columbia, Vancouver, Canada - MeOH1_35cm_T4_195 | ecosystem: Engineered > Artificial ecosystem > Sand microcosm > Unclassified ...
CGATCCCGTCCGGCGGGATCCTGTCTGGCTGATTTCCGGAGGTAAACATGAGCGTCGCCGACACAAAGAAGAGCGCCGAGCAGAAGATGCAGAAGTCGATCGAAGCCTTCAGGGCCGATCTGGCGAAGATCCGTACCGGCCGTGCCCACACCGGCCTGCTCGACCATATCCAGGTGGATTACTACGGCTCGATGGTGCCCATCAGCCAGGTGGCCAACATTGGCCTGGCCGATGCGCGCACCATCAATGTGCAGCCCTGGGAAAAGAAGATGGTGGGCGCGGTGGAGAAAGCCATCCGCGATGCTGACCTGGGCCTGAACCCGGCCACCATGGGCGAGGTGATCCGCGTGCCGATGCCCGCGCTGACCGAGGAGCGCCGCAAGGAACTGGCCAAGGTGGTCAAGGGCGAGGCTGAGGGCGCCAAGGTGGCCGTGCGCAACCTGCGCCGCGACGCCAACGAGCAGTTCAAGAAGCTGATCAAGGACAAGACCATCTCGGAAGACGACGAACGCCGCGGCCAGGACGAAGTGCAGAAGCTGACCGACAAGTTCGTGGCTGAAATCGACAAGCTCGTGGCCGAGAAAGAGAAGGAGATCATGACGGTCTGACGCGCGCCCGGCGGCTTGCGCCGCCGGAGTTGTCCGTCACCGTCCGCGTATCCATGCAGCACATCAGTTCGACGCTAGGCGTTCCCGATTCCACTTACGTGCCCCGCCACGTTGCCATCATCATGGATGGCAACGGTCGCTGGGCGACCCAGCGTCATCTGCCCCGCGTGGCTGGCCACACGCGCGGCCTGGACGCGGTGCGCGCGGTGGTGGAGGCCTGCGCCTCACGCGGCGTGCAGTTCCTGACGCTATTTGCCTTCAGTTCGGAGAACTGGCGCCGCCCGGCGGACGAAGTCTCCTTCCTGATGCGCCTGTTCATGACCGCCTTGCGCCGCGAGGTGGTCAAGATGCATGCCAACAATATCCGGCTGCGCGTGGTGGGCGACCTCTCGCGCTTCAGCCCGCGGATCCAGCAACTGATCAAGGATGCCGAGGCCCGCACGGCAGGCAATACCGGGCTGACCGTGACCATCGCCGCCAACTACGGCGGCCGCTGGGACCTGCTCCAGGCCATGCGCAAGATGCTGGCCCGCTCGCCCATGCTGGACCCCGATGCCATCGACGAGTCCGTGCTGGCGCCGCACCTGGCCATGTCCTATGCGCCGGAACCCGACCTGTTCATCCGCACCGGCGGCGAGCAGCGCATCAGCAATTTCCTGCTGTGGCAGTTGGCCTATGCGGAGCTGTACTTCACCGATACCTTCTGGCCCGATTTCGACGCCGCGGAGCTGGACAAGGCGTTCGCCTCGTTCCGGCAGCGCGAACGGCGCTTTGGCCGGACCAGCGCGCAACTGGTGGCGCCCGGCCTGTCCGGCACGGCCTGAGCGGAAAAGCCGGTATCGGCAGACCCTGAATCCAACCTCTCACGGAACCCGCAGCGCATGCTCATTACCCGCGTCATCACCGCCCTGTGCCTGTTGCTGTTGATCCTGCCGATCCTGTTCCTGGCGCCGCCGGTGGCATTGGCGGGCCTCGTGGCCGTGATCGTGCTGCTGGCCGGATGGGAGTTCGGGCGCCTGATCGGGTTGCATCGCGCGTGGCCTTATGCCTACGCGGTGGCCTGCCTGCTGGTGCTGATACTCTTTCACGACGCCCCCGAGCGCCGCGCCATCCACGGCCTGCTGGCCGCCGCGCTGGTGGCCTGGGGCGTGGCGCTGATGCTGCTGGCGCGCGGCGTGCACAAGGCCACGCCGTCTTTCACGGTATTGGGTGCGATCCTTGGCCTGATCATGCTGCCGGCGTTCGGCCATGCCGTGATGGTGCTGCGGGCGGAAGGCGTCGCCGTGCTGCTGTCGGTCGCCGTGCTGGTCTGGGCGGCCGATATCGGCGCATATTTTGTCGGCAAGGCCATCGGCAAGCGCAAGCTGGCGCCGTCCATCAGCCCGGGCAAGTCGTGGGAAGGGGCGATCGGCGGCTGGCTGCTCGTGATGGCCGTGGCGGTGGCGCTGGGCGCCACGCACGCGTTTTCGCCCACGTGGTTTTCGCGCATGGCGGACCGGAGCGGGCTGGGCCTGGTGGCCGGGCTGTCCACGCTGCTCGTGGCGGCCAGCATCGTCGGCGACCTGTTCGAGTCGCTGCTCAAGCGCCAGGTTGGCAAGAAGGACAGCAGCCGGCTGCTGCCGGGCCACGGCGGCGTGCTGGACCGCATCGACGCGCTGATCCCGGTCTTTCCGCTGGCCGCGCTGCTGCTGGCCTGGATGTGATCACAATCTGAATTCGGTTATCTGGTTCTATGCAACGCATTACCATCCTGGGCGCCACGGGCTCCATCGGCGAAAGCACGCTTGACGTAGTGCGTCGGCATCCGGACCGCTATACGGTCCATGCGCTCAGCGCCCACCGGCAGGTGGAGAAGCTGGCGGCGGCCTGCGTGGAGTTCCGCCCGGCGCGCGCCGTGGTGGGGACGGCCGAGGCCGCGCGCCAGCTTGAGGCGCTGCTGCGCGATGCCGGCCTGAAGACCGATGTCAGCCATGGCGAGGCCGCGCTGGAGTCGATTGCCGCCGATGCGGGCACCGATGCCGTGATGGCCGCGATCGTCGGCGCGGCGGGCCTGCGCTCGTCGCTGGCGGCGGCGCGCGCGGGCAAGCGCGTGCTGCTGGCCAACAAGGAATCGCTGGTCATGTCCGGGGCCATCTTCATGGACGCGGTGCGCGAGCACGGCGCCACGCTGCTGCCCATCGACAGCGAACACAACGCGATCTTCCAGTGCCTGCCCACGAGCGATCCGCGGTATGGCGCCGGCGTGGCCAAGGTGCTGCTGACCGCGTCCGGCGGACCGTTCCGCACCCGCGATCCGTCCACGCTGCACGACATCACGCCAGACCAGGCTTGCGCGCATCCCAAATGGGTCATGGGCCGCAAGATATCGGTGGATTCGGCCACGATGATGAACAAGGGGCTCGAGGTGATCGAGGCCCATTGGCTGTTTGGCGCCCCCGCCGGCAAGATCGAGGTGCTGATCCACCCGCAAAGCATCGTCCATTCGATGGTGGCCTACGCCGATGGCTCGGTGCTGGCGCAGCTTGGCAACCCCGACATGCGTACGCCCATTGCCTACGGCATGGCGTACCCCGAGCGCATCGATTCCGGCGTGACGCCGCTGGACCTGACCGTCGCCGGGGGGCTGCATTTTGAGATTCCGGACCTTGATCGCTTTCCGTGCCTCGCGCTAGCCTTTGAGGCATTGCGCGCGGGCGGGGTAGCGCCGGCGGTGCTCAACGCCGCCAACGAGGTGGCCGTGGAGGCGTTCCTCGGCGGCGCCATCCGGTTTACCGATATTGCCCGCGTGGTGGCCGGCGTGCTGGAGCAGCCACAGGCGGGTTCGGCCGAGTCGCTCGAGGGCGTGCTGGCGGCTGACGCCGAGGCGCGCCGCGCCGCGCAGGCTTTGCTGCCGCGACTGGCCGGCCGGTGATGTGCGACGGCGCGGCCAGATCTGGAGAGGGTGATTAGCCATGCAGACCGTCATCGCGTTCGTCGCCGCCCTGTGCATCCTCATCTTCGTTCATGAGATGGGGCATTACTTGGCCGCGCGTGCCTGCGGCGTGAAGGTATTGCGTTTTTCAATCGGTTTCGGCCGGCCATTGGCGCGCTGGACCAGCAAGGGGCGCGACCGTACCGAGTGGGCGCTTGCCGCGATTCCGCTGGGCGGCTACGTGAAGATGCTCGACGAGCGCGAGCGCGACCCCGAGACCGACCCGCCGATCGACCCGGCCGAACTGCCGCGCGCCTTCAACCGCCAGCCTGTGGGCAAGCGTTTCGTGATCGTGGCCGCGGGGCCGCTGGCCAACTTCGCGCTGGCCATTGCGCTCTATGTCGTGCTGTTTGCCGGCGGGATGCGCGAGCCGGTGCCCGTGGTGGCCGCGCCGGCGCCCGGCACCGTGGCCGCCCAGGCCGGCGTGCGCGAGGGCGACCGCGTGCTGTCGCTGACCGCGAACGACCGGACCGAGCCGGTCAAGTCGTGGAACGACCTGCGCATGGCCGTGTTTGCCGAAGGCTTTGGCGACGCCAGCGCCGTGCTGCGGGTGCGCGGCACGGACGGGGCGGAGCGGGACGTCAGGCTGCCGCGGCTGCCTGACACCGGCGGCAATCCCGAGCAGGACCCGCTGGCCACGCTGGGCCTGTACCTGAAGGGCGGGCCGGTGACGATCACGGAGATCGTGCCCGGATCCGCGGCGCAGCGCGCCGGCCTGGCGGCCGGCGACCGCGTGGTGGCGCTGCTGGGCCAGCCGCTGACCCAGGCAAGCGAGTTGATCCGCGCCGTGCGCGCCCGCCCGGGCCAGCAGGTCACGCTTGGCATCGAGCGTAACGGCCAGCGTCTGGAGGTACCGGTCACGCTGGACACCGCGGCGGCGGCGAATGGTACGGCGGATGGGGCGGCGGGCTCCAAAGGCGCCACGGGCAAGCTGGGCGCGGCGCTGAACCAGACCGTGCAGACCGAGGTCGTGCGTTATGCCCCGGTCCAGGCGCTGGCGCGCGCGGCCGGCCAGGTCTGGAGTACCAGCACGCTGTCCTTGAAGCTGCTGGGCAAGATGCTGGTGGGGCAGGCTTCGCTGCAGAATCTGAGCGGCCCGCTGACCGTAGCGGACTACGCCGGCCGCGCGGCCAACATGGGCTGGCAGCCGTTTGTCAGCTTCCTGGCGCTGGTCAGCGTCAGCCTCGGTGTGCTCAATTTGTTACCCATTCCGGTTCTGGACGGGGGGCATTTGCTGTATTATTGCGTGGAATTTTTGACTGGCAGGCCCGTACCAGATCACTGGCAGGCGATGCTGCAGAAGGTCGGCATCGCGTGCATCTTGCTCCTGACCTCACTCGCTTTGTTCAATGACGTCAGCCGACTGTTTCTTGCACGCGGCTGAATTCGCGCAGCCGGAAACGGTGAGTCGGCGGGAGAAGGTCGCGTCCCGGGGGCAGTCAGGCCCGCTGGGACGGGACGGCATCGGAGCCAACACCCTGCATGAAATCGAAGAGGAATAGGGGATTCACGTTGATCAGACATAAGCGCATCTCGCTGGGCGTGCTGACGAGTGCCATTATCGCGGCCTGGAGCCCGGCGGGCTGGGCCGCCGATCCGTTCGTAGTCAAGGATATCCGTGTCGAGGGCCTGCAACGCGTGGAGCCTGGCACCGTGTTCGGCTACCTGCCGGTGCGCGTTGGCGAAACCTTCACCGACGACAAGGGCGCCGATGCCATTCGCGCGCTCTACAATACCGGCTTCTTCAAGGATGTGCAGATCCGCGCCGAAGAGGGCGTGCTCGTGGTCCAGGTGGAAGAGCGCCCGGCCATCTCGCAGCTCGAGTTCGCCGGCATCAAGGAATTCGACAAGGACACGCTGCGCCGCTCGCTGCGTGCGGTCGGCGTGGCCGAAGCGCGCTACTACGACAAGGCGCTGATCGACAAGGCCGAGCAGGAACTCAAGCGCCAGTACGTGGCCCGTGGCTACTACGCCGCCGACGTGCAGACCACGGTGACGCCGGTGGACCGCAACCGCGTGTCCGTGGTGTTCAACGTGGAAGAAGGCCCCGTCGCCAAGATCCGACAGATCAACATCGTCGGCAACAAGGCGTTCAAGGAAAGCAAGCTGCGCGACGAGATGCAGCTGTCCACGCCGAACTGGCTGTCCTGGTACACCAAGAACGACCTGTACTCCAAGCAGAAACTCACGGCCGACTTGGAATCGCTGCGCTCGTACTACCTGAACCGTGGCTACCTGGAATTCCAGATCGAATCCACGCAGGTGTCGATCACGCCGGACAAGAAGGACATCTTCCTGACGCTGAATATCAAAGAAGGCGACCAGTACAAGGTGTCGGATGTCCGCCTGGCCGGCGAACTGCTGGGCAAGCAGGCCGAGATGGAAAAGCTGCTGCAGCTGAAGAAGGGCGACATCTTCTCGTCCGAAAAGCTGACCGCGAGCACGAAGTCCATCACGGACCTGCTGGGCACCTACGGCTACGCGTTCAGCACGATCAACCCGCAGCCCCAGGTGGACCAGGAGAAGCGTGAAGTAGCGCTGACGCTGATGGTCGATCCGGGCCGCCGTGTGTATGTGCGCCGCGTGAACGTGGTGGGCAACAGCAAGACCCGCGACGAGGTGGTGCGCCGCGAGATGCGACAGATGGAGAGCTCGTGGTTCGACAGCGAGAAGCTCCAGCAGTCGCAGGCGCGTATCAACCGTACCGGCTACTTCACGGACACCAACATCACCACCGAGGATGTGGCTGGTGCACCCGACCAGGTGGACGTGAACGTGAACGTGACCGAGAAGCCAACCGGCCAGATCAGCCTGGGCCTGGGCTTTTCATCGACGGACAAGCTCGTGCTGCAGGCCGGCCTGCGCCAGGACAATGTGTTCGGCTCCGGTACCAGCCTCGGCCTGGACGTGAACACCGCCAAGTCGTTCCGCACGATCTCGCTGACGCAGTACGATCCGTACTTCACGGTGGATGGCATCAGCCGTTCCACGGACATCTACTACCGTACGTCCCGCCCGCTGTACTACACCGGCGACCAGGACTACAAGATCGTCTCGGCCGGCGGCGGCTTCAAGTTCGGCGTGCCATTCTCCGAGGTCGATACGGTGTTCTTCGGCATCGGCTACGAACGCACCGAGGTGAACACGTCGGTCAATACGCCGAACCAGTACAAGGAATGGCTGGCCAAGATCGGCAAGCAAAGTGGCGATCCGATCAACAACTTCCCGTTCACGATCGGCTGGGCCCGCGATCGCCGCGACAGCGCGCTGATCCCGACCAAGGGTCCGTACACCCAGGCCAACCTCGAGGTAGGGGTGCCGGGCGGCGATACGCAGTACTATCGCGCCAGCTTCCAACAGCAGTATTTCTATCCGCTGTCCAAGGCGTTCACGCTGGCCTTCAACGGTGAAGTGGCCTACGGGCACGGGTACGGCAATACGCCGTTCCCGGTGTTCAAGTACTTCTACGCCGGCGGTATCGGCTCGGTGCGCGGCTACCAGACCAGCACGCTGGGTCCGAAGGACCAGAACGGCAACCCCGTGGGCGGCGCGTCGAAGCTGATCGGTAACGTGGAATTCGTGTTCCCGCTGCCGGGCTCGGGCGTGGATCGCACGCTGCGCCTGTTCACGTTCTTCGACTTCGGTAACGTGTACCAGGAAGGCGCGCCGATTACGTTCAGCGACCTCAAGTACTCGACCGGCTTCGGTATGTCATGGCTGTCACCGATTGGTCCGCTGAAGGTCAGCATGGGCTTCCCGCTGAAGAAGGACGACACGGATAAGGTGCAGCGCTTCCAGTTCCAGATCGGTACCGCGTTCTGATCCCCACAAAGGATTCGTTTCATGAAACTTCATACACCACTGATCAAATCCCTGAGCGCCGCAGTGCTGGCCGCCGCGGCCATGTGTGCGGCGGCCCCGGCGATGGCTCAGGAGGCTCGCATTGCCGCGGTCAACTCGGAACGCATCCTGCGTGACTCGCAGCCGGCCAAGGCCGCCCAGGTCAAGCTCGAGCAGGAATTTTCCAAGCGCGATCGCGAATTGCAGGACATGGCCCAGAAAATCAAGGCCATGGCCGACAAGCTCGACAAGGACACGGCCGTGCTGGCCGATGCCGATCGCCAGCGTCGCCAGCGCGAAGTGGCTGACCTGGACCGCGAGTTCCAGCGCAAGCAGCGCGAATTCCGCGAGGACCTGAACCAGCGCCGCAACGAGGAACTGGCCCAGGTGCTCGAGCGCGCCAACCGCGTGATCCGCCAGATTGCCGAGCAGCGCAAGTACGACCTGATCGTGCAGGAAGCCGTGTACGTGAACCCACGTATCGACATTACCGATGAGGTGATGAAGGCGCTCAACGCCGGCAGCACGGGCAAGTAAACGGCGTCGTTCGTCGCTGTTTCGTTTTTCAAGGAAGTACCGCCATGCAGACACCCACACTGGGTCAGCTCGCCACCGAGAACGGCGCGCAGGTTGTGGGTGATCCCGACCTGAGCGTGCGTGGTCTGGCGCCGCTAGACCAGGCCGGTCCCGGCGACCTGTCTTTCCTGTCCAATCCGCTGTATCTGCCGCAGGCGCTGGCTTCGAAGGCCGGCGCCGTGATCGTGTCGCCGGCGGACCTGGAGCGCATTCGCGCCGACGGCCAGGCGGATGGCCGGAACTGGCTGGTGGCGCGCAATCCGTATGTCTGCTTTGCCCGTGTGGCGCAGCGCTTCGACCGCGAGGCCAATGCCGATCCGCGCACGGGCATCGACCCGCGTGCGAGCGTGGCCGCCGATGCCGTGGTGCCGGCGTCGTGCTTTATCGGCCCCAACGTGGTGATCGAGCCAGGCGCCCGGCTGGGCGAGCGGGTGCGGATACTGGCGAATGCCTTTATCGGCGCAAGCGCGGAGATCGGCGACGATACGCTCATTTATGCGAACGTTTCCGTCTATCATCGTTGCGTAGTGGGCGCGCGCAACATCCTGCACAGCGGGGTGGTGGTCGGGGCGGACGGTTTCGGCTTTGCGCCGGACATCGGCCCCACCGGTGTGGAATACGTGAAGATTCCGCAGGTGGGCCGTGCCGTGCTGGGCAATGACGTGGAGGTGGGCGCCAATACGGCCATCGACCGTGGCGCCATGGCCGATACCGTTGTCGAAGACGGCTGCAAGCTCGACAACCAGGTCCAGATTGCGCACAACGTGCGGGTCGGGGCCCATACCGTGATCGCCGGCTGCGCGGCGGTTGCCGGCAGTACCAGGATCGGCCGTTTCTGCGTGGTTGGCGGATCGGCCAATTTCGCCGGCCATTTGAATATCGCCGACCGGACCACAGTGTCCGGCGGCACGTCGATTACCAAATCGATTACGAAACCCGGGGGGCATTACACCAGCGTGTTCCCGTTCACGACGCATGGCGAATGGGAGCGCAATGCAGCCATCGTGCGCGGGCTGGCCAAGCTGCGCGAGCGCGTGGTCACGCTGGAGCGCCGCCTGCGCGGCCAGTCCGCCGGGTCCAATACCTCACAAGACGAAGAGAAATCATGATGACCGCATCCGACATCGACATCCGCAAGATCCTGAAGCTGTTGCCGCATCGGTACCCGATCTTGCTGGTCGACCGTGTGCTGGAGTTCGAACCGCAGAAGCGGATCAAGGCTCTGAAGAATGTCACGATCAACGAGCCGTACTTCATGGGTCACTTTCCCGAGCAGCCGGTGATGCCGGGCGTGCTGATCCTGGAAGCGCTGGCCCAGTCGGCTGGCCTGCTGACCTTTGGCGCCGACATGGAGCGCAAGGAAGGTGCGCTGTACTACTTCGTGGGTATCGATGGCGCGCGCTTCAAGCGCGTGGTCTACCCCGGCGACCAGCTGCATCTGAACGTGACCGTGGAGCGCTACATTCGCGGTATCTGGAAGTTCAAGGCCTGCGCCACCGTGGACGGCGAAGTGGCTTGTGAAGCCGAGCTGATGTGCACGGTGAAGCAGGCCGAAGGCTGACCAACCGAATACAGACCACAGGACAGGACGTATGACGCAAATCCATCCCACCGCACTGGTCGACCCGAAGGCAGAACTTGCCGCTGACGTGAGTGTCGGCCCGTTTTCTATCATCGGTCCGAACGTGCGGATTGGCAGCGGCACCCGGATCGGCTCTCATACCACCGTCGAAGGGCACACCACTGTCGGTGAAGGCAACCGCATCGGGCCGTACGCCTCGGTGGGCGGCGTGCCGCAGGACATGAAGTATGCCAACGAGCCGACCCGGCTCGAGATTGGCGACCGCAACACGATCCGTGAATTTACGACGATCCACACCGGCACGATGCAGGACCGGGGTGTGACCAGCCTCGGCAACGACAACTGGATCATGGCCTACGTGCATATCGCGCACGACTGCCGCGTGGGCAACCACACGGTGTTTTCCAGCAACGCGCAGATCGCGGGCCACGTGGAAGTGGGCGACTGGGCCATCCTGGGCGGCATGAGCGGGGTGCACCAGTTCGTCCGCATTGGCGCGCATGCGATGCTGGGCGGCGCCTCGGCGCTGGTGCAGGACGTGCCGCCGTTCGTGATCGCGGCAAGCGACAAGAACGGCAACAAGGCCACGCCCCATGGCATCAACGTGGAAGGGCTGCGCCGCCGTGGCTTTGACGTCGGCCAGATCGCCACGCTGCGCCAGGCTTACAAGCTGCTGTACAAGTCCGACCTGGGCTTCGATGAGGCACGCACGGAGATCTCTGCCTTGCTGGGCCAGACCGATGCCGCCACCGGTGCGCCGCTGCGCGCCTTCGTGGACTTCCTGGCCGCGACGCAGCGCGGCATCGTACGCTAAGCCGCGCCGGACATGATCCACGCCGCAGTGCAGGCTGAACCGCCCGCAGTAGCCGGAGCGAATATCAACAAGCGTGGCACGATTGCCATGGTTGCCGGAGAGGCTTCCGGCGACCTGCTCGCATCGCTGCTGCTGGAAGGTCTGCATGCGCGGCTCGGCGAGACGGTGGATTTCGCCGGAATTGGCGGCCGGCGCATGATGGCACAGGGCTTTGTGTCGCACTGGCCGATGGAAACCCTTTCCGTCAACGGCTACGTGGAAGTGCTTGGCTCGCTGCGCGAGATCCTCGCCACGCGCCGGGCGATCCGCGACCAGTTGCTGGCCCATCCGCCGCTGTGCTTCATTGGCGTGGATGCTCCGGATTTCAATTTCGGGTTGGAAGTGCCGCTGCGCCGCGCGGGCATTCCGGTTGTGCATTTCGTCAGCCCGTCCATCTGGGCGTGGCGCGGTGGCCGTATCCGCACGATTGCGCGCGCGGTGGACCACATCCTGTGCCTGTTCCCATTCGAGCCCGAGATCTACGCCAAGGCGGGCATTCCGGCTACCTATGTCGGACATCCGCTCGCCGACGTGATCCCGATGGTGCCCGATGTGCAGGGTGCACGGGCAACGCTGGGCCTGCCCGAGGGCAAGCGCATCGTCGCGGTGCTGCCTGGCAGCCGTCAATCCGAGGTGCGCAACCTGGGTGCCACGTTCTTTGCGGCCATGGCACGGATGCATCGCATGGACGGCAACCTGGCATTCGTGCTGCCGGCCGCCGGCGCGCCGCTGCGCGAGATCATCGAGGGGCTGCACGCACGCTACCCGGAACTCGACCTGACCGTGGTGGACGGGCATTCGCACCTGGCGATGGAGGCCGCGGACGTCGTACTGCTCGCCAGCGGCACGGCCACGCTGGAGGCCGCGCTCTACAAGAAGCCGATGGTGATCTCGTACAAGGTGCCCTGGCTCACCGCGCAGATCATGAAGCGGCAGGGCTACCTGCCTTACGTGGGCTTGCCTAATATTCTGTCAGGGCGTTTCGTGGTACCCGAACTGCTCCAGGACGATGCGACGCCCGAGGCACTGGCGCGCGAGACGCTGCTGCAACTGAACGATGAGGGCAATATTGCCTTCCTGCGGGAACATTTCACGACCATGCACGAGACCCTGAAGCGCGACACGGCCAACCTCGCCGCCGGCGTGGTGGTGGATCTCATGCACGAGCGGGGTGTGCGCTGATGGCCCGCCCGAAAGCCGATCCGGCAACTTCTCCGCAACTGGGCCTGGAACTCGCGCAGACCGTTGCCGTCGTGCGCCACCTGTGCGGCGTGGACGAGGCCGGGCGTGGCCCGCTGGCCGGGCCGGTCTATGCTGCCGCCGTGGTGCTGAACCCCGAGCGCCAGATCCGGGGGCTTGCCGACTCCAAGGTCCTGACCGCCGAGAAGCGCGAGGTGCTGTTCGAGCGCATCTGTGAACGCGCTATCGGCTGGCACATCGCCTCGGCCTCGGTCGAGGAAATCGATTCGCTCAATATCCTGCATGCCTCGATGCTGGCGATGCAGCGCGCGGTGGCTGGGCTTGCCGCCAGCGGTGTACTGCCCGACCTGGTGCAGGTCGATGGCAACCGCTGCCCGCAGGTGCCGTTCCCGGTGGAAGCGATCGTGAAGGGCGACGCCAAGGTCCGCGCGATCTCGGCCGCGTCGATTCTCGCCAAGGTGGCACGCGACCGCGTACTGCACGCCTTGCACCTGGAATATCCACAGTACGGTTTCGACTCGCATGTGGGCTATCCCACGCCACAGCATCTGGCCGCGCTGGAGCGTTTCGGCGCCACGCCGCATCACCGCCGGTCATTTGCACCCGTGCGCGTAGTGCTGGAGCGCGGCGCGCTGCCTTTCTGAGCCCCCCCTTGAAGCATGTCACTTCGCGCGACAACGCGCTGTTCAAGCATCTGAAGGCCCTGACGGGCTCCACGCATGCGCGCCGCAAGGCCGGTCAGTCCGTGCTCGACGGTGTGCACCTGGCGCAGGCCTACCTGGCCGCGCTGGGCCAGCCGGCCAGTTGCGTGGTGTCCGAGCGCCACTACGACCACGCTGAGGTGCGCCCGCTGCTGGACCAGCTCGAACCCGACAAGGTGGTCGTGCTGGCGGACGCGTTGTTCGCCCAGATCACGAGCGTCGTGAACGGCGTGGACCTGATGCTGGTCATCGACACCCCCGCGGGCCATCTGCCGTCCACGATCGACACGGACTGCGTGATCCTCGATGGCGTGCAGGACGCCGGCAATGTCGGCTCGATCCTCCGCAGTGCCGCGGCGGCCGGGATTCCCCATGCGTTCCTGACCACGGGCTGCGCGTTTGCCTGGTCGGTCAAGACGTTGCGCGCAGGCATGGGTGCGAACTTCCATCTCAACATTGTCGAACATTGCACGCTGGAGATGCTCGAGAGCCGCCTGGCGGTGCCATTGCTGGCCACGTCGTCGCACGCCGATGCTGCCGTGTTCGATACCGATCTGCGCCAGCCGGTGGGTTGGGTGGTCGGCAACGAGGGCGCGGGCGTGAGCCCGGAATGGATGGCGCGCGTGTCCCGCACGGTGGGCATTCCTCAACCAGGCGGGCTCGAGTCGCTCAACGTGGCGGCGGCCACGGCGGTTTGCCTGTTCGAAGCCGTGCGGCAGCGGCGCACGGCTTCGCGCTGACATCAGGACTTCGGCGGCCGCGCTGACGACGGCCGGCGGGGGCCGCCGTCCATGCCCATGTGCTCCGCAAGCTTGTCGAGCTTGCCTTCCAGCCGCGCCATGCCGCGCTCTTGCCTGTCTTCCATGCGGTCCATCCGGTTCTCGATGTTCTCCAGGCGGGCATCGACCTTGTCCAGACGGGCATCGACCTTGTCCAGACGGGCATCGACCTTGTCCAGACGGGCATCGACCTTGTCCAATCGCTCATCGATCTTGTCGAATCGCTCATCGACCTTGCCGAACTGATACCGGACCGCCGATTCGAACCGTTCCTGCCGTTCGCCCTGGCTTGCCAACTGCACGTGTATGGCTTTCAGCTCGCCATCGATCGCGGCGCGGGTGTGGCGTGCCGTGAGTTCCATCGCGCCGAGAATACCGCCGAGCGAAACGAAAACGCTGCCAAAGATGATGCCGCCGGTGCGTAGATCGATGGAATGGGGCGCAGCGGGCCGGGCAGGGCGGTCCCGGTCATGCTTGCGGTGCCCGTCATTGCCCGGGGGCAGGAAGTGGTGGTCCGTGGCCATGATGGGCATCTTTCCTCGCGTGGGAGTCGGTTGACCATCCAATGTTGACCGCGTAGCCGCCCCACGGCTACGGGACGATTCTCAAATCTGCTAGTAGTTGTCGCGCTCGACCTTGATCTCCTGCAGGATCGTCGTGGCGATCTCTTCGATTGACTTGTGCGTTGAACTCAGCCACTTGATGCCTTCGCGGCGCATCATGGCCTCGGCCTCGTTGACCTCGTAGCGGCAGTTCTCCAGCGCCGCGTACTTGCTGCCCGGGCGGCGCTCGTTGCGGATCTCGGTGAGCCGTTGCGGATCGATCGACAGCCCGAAGATCTTCGCCTTGTATATATACAGCGCCGAGGGCAGCCGGCCGCGCTCGAAATCGTCGGGAATCAGGGGATAGTTGGCGGCCTTCAGCCCGTATTGCATCGCCAGGTAGAGGCTGGTCGGGGTCTTGCCGCTGCGCGACACGCCCACCAGGATCACATCGGCTTCTTCCAGGTTCTTGTGCGACTGGCCGTCGTCATGCGTTAGCGAGAAGTTGATGGCCTCGATCCGGTTCTTGTATGCCTCGGTGTCCGCATTCTGGTGAAAGCGCCCGATGGCATGGGTGGACTTCAGGCCCAGCTCTTTCTCCAGCGGCTCGATGAAGGTCTGGAACATGTCCAGGATCATCGCCTTGGCGCGCCGCAGGGCCTTGTTGGCCTCGGCGTTGACCAGCGTGGTGAAGACGATGGGGGGCACGCCCTCGTTGTAGAACGCCTCGTTGATCTTGCCCACGGCCACGTGCGCCTTTTCCGCGGTGTCGACGAACGGCATCCGCACCTTGCGGAAGCGCATCTCGAACTGCGCCAGAATGGAGTGGCTGAACGTTTCGGCCGTGATGCCGGTACCATCGGAGACGATAAAGACCGTACGCACGGCAGGGCGATCGACAGCGGCCGGGGCGGGCGTCGAGGATTGGGCGGCAGGGCTTGTGTCAGCGTTGCTGGCAGCGCTCTGGGAGCCTGGACGGGTGCCTGGGGCTTGCGCCTGGTGAGGCGCATCGGGCGCTTCGGGGAGGGGCATGTCTGGTCAATTATTTGAGGCGGCTTCCGCGAAAGTGCGGTGCGGCACGGTAGAATAGCGGCGATCTTTTGGCTAAGCAATTCCGCCAGCACCAATGCAGCAACGACTTGCGGCACGATGGTCGGCAATGTGCGCCGCAGCATCCGTCTTGTTGCAGCATGACACGGAATGATTTAGCCAAGCGATCCGCCGGGAACAGAACCCCAACAACATACCGGTCGGTGACACCGATTTCTTACTTTGTTTTGAGGCTTTTATGACCAACCAGGCAGATAACGGCGCCTATGTGTTGCCGTTCGAGCAATTGCGCATGCATGACGTGGAGACCGTCGGCGGCAAGAACTCTTCGCTGGGCGAGATGATCTCCCAGCTGGCAGAGGCCGGCGTCCGTGTTCCCGGTGGTTTTGCCACCACTTCGCTTGCGTTCCGCGACTTCCTGCAGCACAACGATCTGACCACCCGGATTTCCGAGCGCCTGAAGGCGCTCGACGTCGATGACGTGAAGGCCCTGGCGGAAGCCGGTGCCGAGATCCGCGGCTGGGTGGCCGCCGCCCCGTTCCAGCCGCGCCTGGAGCAGGAGATCCGCGATCACTATGCCCGCGTATCCGCCCGCGAAGGCGCCGAGGCGTCGTTCGCCGTGCGTTCCTCGGCCACGGCCGAAGACCTGCCGGATGCGTCGTTCGCCGGTCAGCAGGAGTCGTACCTCAACGTCAGCGGCATCGACGACGTGCTCGACAAGATCAAGCACGTGTTCGCCTCGCTCTACAACGACCGCGCGATCTCGTACCGCGTGCACAAGGGCTTTGCCCATGACGTCGTGGCACTGTCCGCCGGCGTCCAGCGCATGGTCCGTTCGGACCTCGCCGCGTCGGGCGTGATGTTCACCATCGACACCGAATCGGGCTTCCCCGACGTGGTCTTCATCACGTCGAGCTACGGCCTTGGCGAGACCGTGGTGCAGGGCGCCGTGAACCCGGACGAGTTCTACGTCTTCAAGCCCACGCTGCAGGCCGGCAAGTACCCGATCATCCGCCGCTCGATCGGCTCCAAGCTGATCAAGATGGAATTCACGGCGCCTGGCGAAGCCGGCCGCGTGAAGACCGTCGACGTGCCGCCCGAATTGCGCAACCGCTACTCGATCACCGACGCCGATGTGTCGGAGCTCGCCCGGTACGCGATGATCATCGAGAAGCATTATGGCCGCCCGATGGACATCGAATGGGGCAAGGACGGCAAGGACAACAAGATCTACATCCTGCAGGCCCGCCCGGAGACCGTGAAGAGCCAGTCGGCCGGCAAGGCAGAGCAGCGCTTCAAGCTCAAGGGCACGGCGCCCGTGCTGACCAGCGGCCGGGCGATCGGCCAGAAGATCGGTACCGGCCCGGTGCGCGTGATCAACGATCCGTCCGAGATGGAACGCGTGCAGCCCGGCGACGTGCTGGTGGCCGACATGACCGACCCGAACTGGGAGCCGGTGATGAAGCGTGCCGCAGCCATCGTGACCAACCGCGGCGGCCGTACCTGCCACGCGGCCATCATTGCCCGTGAACTGGGCGTGCCGGCCGTGGTGGGTTGCGGCGATGCCACCGACGTGCTGAAGGACGGCACGCTGGTCACCGTGTCGTGTGCCGAGGGCGACGAGGGTCGCATCTACGACGGCCTGCTCGAGACCGAGATCACCGAGGTGCAGCGCGGTGAGATGCCCGAGATCGAGACCAAGATCATGATGAACGTGGGCAATCCGCAGCTCGCGTTCGACTTTTCGCAGATCCCGAATCACGGCGTGGGCCTGGCCCGCCTGGAATTCATCATCAACAACAACATCGGCGTTCACCCGAAGGCGATCCTCGACTATCCGCAGGTCGATGCCGACCTCAAGAAGGCCGTGGAATCGGTGGCCCGCGGCCATGCCAGCCCGCGCGCGTTCTACGTGGACAAGCTGACCGAAGGCATCGCCACGATCGGCGCGGCGTTCTATCCGAAGCCCGTGATCGTGCGCCTGTCGGACTTCAAGTCGAACGAGTACAAGAAGCTGATCGGCGGCTCGCGCTACGAGCCGGACGAGGAAAACCCGATGCTCGGCTTCCGTGGCGCGTCGCGCTACATCGCCGAGGAATTCGCCGAAGCGTTCGAGATGGAATGCAAGGCCATGAAGCGCGTGCGCGACGAAATGGGCCTGACCAACG
>Ga0255338_1003871_pt1 | contig 16866 bp, 15 predicted proteins | sample MeOH1_35cm_T4_19_FD_203715 | JGI IMG/M metagenome (GOLD analysis project Ga0255338, IMG submission 203715) | Sandy soil microbial communities from University of British Columbia, Vancouver, Canada - MeOH1_35cm_T4_195 | ecosystem: Engineered > Artificial ecosystem > Sand microcosm > Unclassified ...
GAGACCGACTCGGGGAGGTGGATGATCACCTCCTCCCACACAGCGCCGCGCGAGCGGTCGGCCAGGTAGTGGACCTCGTCCATCACGACGTAGCCGAGTCCGGTCAGGGTGCGCGAACCGGCGTACAGCATGTTGCGGAGGACCTCGGTGGTCATCACGACGATCGGTGCCTCGCCGTTGATGGTGTTGTCGCCGGTGAGCAGGCCGACCTGGTCGGGCCCGTGCCGGGCGACCAGGTCGTTGAACTTCTGGTTCGACAGCGCCTTGATCGGGGTCGTGTAGAAGCACTTGCGGCCGGTCGCCAGGGCCAGGTGCACGGCGAACTCGCCGACCAGCGTCTTGCCGGACCCCGTCGGCGCCGCGACCAGCACCGAGTGGCCCTCCTCGAGCACCCGGCACGCGCGGACCTGGAAGTCGTCGAGCCCGAAGTCGTAGTGCGAGCTGAACTCCGCGAGCTCCGGGTGCTGCCGGTTGCGCTGGAACCGGGCGTACTGGTCGGCCGGGCCGGCGCCGGAGGAGGCGTTCACGGCACCAGCACGCGCAGGGCGCCCGGGACGACCTCGACGGTCAGCGGCAGGGCCCCGATCCGCTCACCGTCGGCGTAGGCGACCACTCCGGGTGCGGCGATCGTGACGGTGCGCGCCGGGTAGTGGCGGTACTCCGGGTGGAAGATGTGCGTGCCCTTGAAGAGCTTCGGGTAGGTGCGGACCAGCGAGGTCTTGCTCATCGGCCGGATCACGACGACGTCGAGCAGCCCGTCGTCGAGCAGCGCGCCCTCGGTGATCCGCAGGCCCCCGCCGAACGACGGGCCGTTGCCGACCGCGACCATCATCGCCTCGAAGCGATGCTCCTCGCCGTCGAGCTCGACGAGATAGGGGATCGGGCGGAACGTGCGCAGCTCGGCGATCGTGGCCAGGTTGTAGCGCATCTGGCCCCGGGGCCAGGTCATGTTGTTGGCCCGCTCGTTGACCTTGGCGTCGAAGCCGGCGGCGAGCACGGTCACGTAGTACTTGGACCCCACCCGAGCGAGGTCGATGGTGCGCTCCTTGCCCCCGATCAGGATGTCGGTGGCCGCGTGCACGTCCTTGCGCGGAAGGTCGAGGTAGCGGGCCACGTCGTTCCCGGTCCCCGCCGGGACCAGCCCCAGCCGGGTCTGCGACCCGGCCAGCGCCTGGACGGCGAGGTGCACCATCCCGTCGCCCCCGACGACCGCCAGGGTCTCGATGCCCTCCTCGACGCAGCCGCGGGCCAGGTCCAGGGCCTCGTCGGGGTCGCGACCGGCCAGCTCGCGGACCGAGAACCCCGCGTCGCGCAGGCGTGGGGCGACGGCGTGGCTGACCCGGGCGCCCTTGCCCTTCCCGGACGTCGGATTGGTGAGGAGGGCGATCTGCTCGGGCACGTCGCGAGCATATGCGCCCCCGGTCCGCGCCGGACGTAGGCTCGGGCGATGGACCTGGTCACCACGTCGTCGGGCCGGCACCTCGAGGTGCTCTGCCAGGGGCCGGAGGACGGCTTCCCGCTGGTCTACCACGGCGGCACGCCGAGCTCCGCGGAGCCGTTCGCCCTGCTCGAGCGCGCCCTGGCCGGTGCCGGCCTCCGCCTGATCACCTACTCCCGTCCCGGGTACGGCGGGTCGACGCCGCGCCCGGACCGGGACCGCCCGTGGCAGGTGGCCGACGACGTGCCCGACACCGTCGCGATCCTCGACGAGCTCGGCGTCGGTGAGTTCGTGACGCTGGGCTGGTCCGGCGGCGGACCGCGGGCGCTGGCGTGTGCGGCCCTCCTTCCTCGCCGTTGCCGGGCGGCGCTGTCGCTGGCCGGCGTGGCGCCGTACGCCGTCCCGGGACTCGACTGGACCGCGGGCATGGGGCCCGAGAACATCCGTGACTTCGAGGCCTCGCTCAGCGGACGCGCAGCCCTCGAGCCGCTGATCGAGGAGCAGGTCGCCGAGATGGCCCGGGGCACGGCGGCGAACCTCGCCGAGATGTTCGGCGAGCTCGTGGACGAGGTCGACGCGCGGGCGCTCACCGGCGAGGTCGCCGACTACCTCGCGCGGTCGAACCGGCGCGCGAGCCGGCAAGGAGCCGTCGGACTCCTCGAGGACAACCTGACGATCGTCGAGCCCTGGGGCTTCGACCTCGCGGAGATCCGCGTGCCGGTGAGCATCTGGCAGGGGTCCCACGACCTGATGGTCCCGCCCGCCCACGGCCGCTGGCTGGCCGCGCACGTCCCGGGTGCCCGGGTGCACCTGTTCGACGAGGAGGGCCACATCAGCCTGTGGACCCGGGTCGACGAGATGCTCGCGGAGCTGCGTGAGCTCGCCGGGCTCGCCCCGGCCTAGAGCGGTGAGGCCTCGTCGTCCGCCCACTGCTGCGAGGTGTCCCGGCCCGCACGTCGGCGGTCGACCAGCCTCGCGATGATCTCGGAGACCACGAAGAGCGCCAGCATCGGCACCGCGAGGAACAGCATCGAGATCGGGTCCGTGGACGGCGTGGCCACGGCCGCGAAGACGAAGGTGCCGAGGATGATCCACGGCCGGTACCGCGCCAGCGCCCGCCCCGAGACGACACCGGCGAGGTTGAGCAGGATCACGAAGAACGGGATCTCGAGGGCCAGCCCGAAGACGAGCAGCATCCGGGTGATGAACGAGAAGAAGTCGTTGAAGTCGTTGAGGTTCTGCATGTCGGCCGGCGTGAACGAGATCAGCACCTGCAGGCCCTTGGGGAGCACGTAGTAGCCGAGCGCCACCCCGGCGGCGAACAGCGGGCCGGCGATGGCGACGAACAGGATCGTCCAGCGGCGCTCGTTGCGGTGCAGGCCGGGCAGCACGAAGGCCCAGATCTGGTAGAGCCAGACCGGGCTGCTGATGACCACGCCGCTCACCGCGCACAGCTTGAGCTGGATCATCAGACCACCGCCGACGCCGGACACGTAGATCACCGACGTGGTCTTCGAGTCGAGCATGTCGCGGGCCTGGTTGTACGGCCCGGTGACGATCTCGAGCAGTTGGTCGTAGAAGAAGAAGCTGGCGATGGTGGCCACCAACAACGCCAGCACGGACCGCATCAGCCGTGCGCGGAGCTCCCGGAAGTGGTCGGTGAGCGCCATCCGCCCACCGTCGCCCACGGGGCCGCTCGGTCTGACCCGGAACAGGTCCAGGAAGCCGCCGAACGCCACGACCGCTCAGTCAGTCGACTTGGGGTGCTCGGACTCGTTGCGCCGCTCGATCTCGAGCTGCTCCGGAGTCTTCGTGTCGTCGTTCATCAGGCCCTTGGTCTCGGACTTGAAGATGCGCAGCGCACGACCGCTGTTGCGGGCGAGGTCCGGGAGCTTGGACGCCCCGAACAGGAGCACCACGACCGCGAGGATGATCAGCAGCTCGGGGGTGCCGAGCCCGGCGATGAGGGGGATGGTCATGGAGTCCTCTTCAGTGACGAGTGGTGCGACGAACTCATGCTACGCCGTGGCCCGGTGCAACCGGAGGGCATCCGCCGCGACGCTGGTCACCCGGTCCCGGAGGTCGGCCGGCTCGAGCACCGTGAGACCGTGACCGAACCGCAACGCGAGCCGCAGCAGCCAGCGCTCGTCGCTGACCGCCAGGGTCACCTCGAGCCCGCCGTCGGCGGCCTCGTGCGTCGTGATGACCGGGTAGTACTCGGCGAACCAGCGCATCTCCGGGCTCAGCAGCAGCCGGACCTCGAGGTCGTCGGGGCCGGCCGCGAAGAGGCCCTCAGACAGGTCGCGCGGCTCCAGGTCGTGGGCCACCCGCGGGCTGTCGAGGACCTCGATCGCGGTGATCCGGTCGATCCGGAACAGCCGGCGGTCCTCGGCGAGGTGGCACCAGGCGTCGAGGTAGCTGCGCCCCTGGCTGCGCATCACCGCGATCGGGTCGACCACGCGGCGCGTCGTCTCGTCGCGGGTCGGGACGTAGTAGTCGAGCCGGGCCTGGCGGTTCCCGGCGATCGCGGCCTCGAGGGCCACCGCGGCACCGTCGACGGCGGGCATCGGGCGCGGCAGGTGCACTCCGACCAGCGGCGTGGAGCCCTCGGCCGCGGCCTCCTCGAGCTTGGCGAGGGTGCGCTCCACGACCTCCCGGGAGCCGGCCGGGCTGGCGTCGAGCAGGGCGTGCAGTGCGACGATCAGCGCCGACGCCTCGTTGCTGCCCAGCCGCAGCGGCCTCGCCAGGAAGTCCGCGTTGTCGACGCGGACCAGGCCGTCCGGGTCGTTCTCGAGCGCCTCGACGTTGATGTCGATCAGCTCGCCGGGCCCGTAGCCGGGCAGGCCGCAGAGGTACAGCACCCGGAGGTCCTTGAGCATCTGCGCCGGTGAGACGCCGAAGTCCGCGGCGACCTCCTGGAGCGGCACCTCCCCGCGGGTCTGCAGGTACGGCGCCAGCGCGAGCAGGCGGGTCACCTGCTCCTTCGATCCCCCGCTCATGCAGGGACCCCGCTCAGCTGGGCGAGACGGGTGACGACGAGGTCGCGCAACACCGGCGGCTCGACCGCGACCACGTCCCCCAGGTGGCCGAGGACGTCCTCGGCGAGCTCGTCGGCGGCGTACGTGGTCAGCACCAGCCGGTCCCAGGTCGTGCGCTCGTCCGGGCCCGGCACGCCCTCGACCACCTCGCGGGCGCGTCGACGCAGCAGGGCCGCGCTGCCACTCCTGGCCAGCACGGTGGCCGTCGTCGGGGTCCGGCGTGGCTCGAGGCTTGCCGTGAGCGCGCGCACGTCGGTGCCCTTGGGCACCTCGAACGACCCCGGCCTGCCGTCGGCCTTGACCGCGCCGACGATCCGGCTCAGCCGGAACAACCGCGGCTCGCCCCGGTCGCGGTCGTGGCCGACGACGTACCAGCGCTCACGGGACGTCACCACGCCCCAGGGCTCGAGGTGCCGCTCCACGACCTCGGTGGCGCCGGCCCGGCGGTAGCCGAACCGCACCGGCGTCCGGCTGATCGTCTTCTCCCACATGTCGTTGAACGCCGGCTCGTCGGCCACGACCCGCGGCTGCAGCGCGTCGAGGGCCTCCCGGTCGACGTCGTGGCCGGCGGCACGGAGCTTCACCAGGGCAGCCGACGTGGCCGAGGCCAGGCCCGCGTGCTGCCAGACCCGGGCGGCCAGGCCGAGCACGGCGGCCTCGTCGGAGGTGAAGTCGATGTCGGGCAGCTCGAAGGCGTCGCGCTTGATCCGGTAGCCCTGCTCGTCCTCGAAGAACTTGTCGACGTGGCCGAGCTCGATCGGGATGCCGAGCGCGCGGAGCTCGTCCTTGTCGCGCTCGAACATCTTCTCGAAGGCCTCGTCGTTGGCCTTGTCGTAGCCCTCGATCACCTCGCGGATGCGCTCCTTGGTCACGTACGTGCGCGAGACGAGCAGCATGATCACGAGGTTGAGCAGGCGCTCGGACTTCCAGGCAGTCACGGGAGGAGTCTCACATGCCCTCGATGAGCCGCTCCACGCGCTCGTCGTGGGAGCGGAACGGGTCCTTGCACAGCACGGTCCGCTGGGCCTGGTCGTTGAGCTTGAGGTGGACCCAGTCGACGGTGAAGTCGCGCCGGCGCTCCTGGGCCCGCTTGATGAAGTTGCCACGCAGGCGGGCCCGGGTGGTCTGCGGCGGGATCGACTTGGCCTGGAAGATCGCCAGGTCGTCGGTGACCCGCGCGACGGCGCCGCGCTTCTCCAGCAGGTAGTAGAGGCCGCGGTCGCGGTGGATGTCGTGGTAGGCGAGGTCCAGCTGGGCGACGCGCGGGTGACCCAGGGAGAGGTCGTGCTGGGCACGGTAGCGCTCGATCAGCTTCCACTTGATCACCCAGTCGATCTCCCGCTCGACCAGCGAGAAGTCCCCGGACTCGACGGCCTTCAGGCCGCGCTCCCACAGATCCAGGGACCGGTCGATCACCGGCGTGCGCAGGCCGCGCCGGTCGACGAAGTCCCGGCACCGGCCGAGGTACTCGCCCTGGATGTCCAGCACGCTGGCCTCGCGGCCGTTGGCGAGGCGGACCTTGCGACGCCCGGTGAGGTCGTGCGCGATCTCCCGGATGGCCCGGATCGGGTTCTCCATCGTGAGGTCGCGCATCACCACGCCCTCCTCGATCATCTGCAGCACCAGGTCGCACGTGGCGACCTTGAGCATCGTGGTCGTCTCGCTCATGTTCGAGTCGCCGACGATCACGTGCAGCCGGCGGAACCGCTCGGCGTCCGCGTGCGGCTCGTCGCGGGTGTTGATGATCGGCCGCGAGCGGGTCGTGGCGCTCGAGACGCCCTCCCAGATGTGCTCGGCCCGCTGGCTCAGGGAGTACGACGCACCGCGCGGCGTCTGGATCACCTTGCCGGCGCCGCAGATCACCTGCCGGGTGACGAGGAACGGGATCAGCACGTCGGCGAGCTTGCTGAACTCTCCGTTGCGGCTGACCAGGTAGTTCTCGTGGCAGCCGTAGGAGTTGCCGGCGGAGTCGGTGTTGTTCTTGAACAGGTACACGTCGCCGGAGATGCCCTCGTCGTGCAGCCGGCGCTCGGCGTCGATCAGCAGGCCCTCGAGGATCCGCTCCCCCGCCTTGTCGTGGGTGACGAGGTCGACGATGTCGTCGCACTCCGGGGTGGCGTACTCCGGGTGGCTGCCGACGTCGAGGTAGAGCCGGGCGCCGTTGCGCAGGAAGACATTGCTGCTGCGGCCCCAGCTGACCACCTTGCGGAACAGGTAGCGGGCGACCTCGTCCGGCGAGAGACGGCGCTGCCCCTTGAAGGTGCAGGTGACGCCGTACTCGTTCTCGATCCCGAAGATCCGCCGGTCCACGGACCCACCCTATGACCCGGCGAGGATCCCGGAGAGCGAATCGCCGTCCAGCCGACGGAACTTCCGCTGCTGGGTGCGGGTGCGGTCCAGCCACGCGACCTCGAGCTCGGTCACGGCGATGGTCCGGTCGCCGTTGGCCGAGTGGCCCAGTGCGTTGACCGCGAGCCGGATCGCCGCGTCGAGGGAGAGGCCCGGCTCGTAGTGCTCCTTGAGGTACCCGGCCACCGACTCGGCGTCGCCACCCATCGCGGCGAAGCCGTGCTCGTCGGCGACCTGGCCGTCGTAGGTGAGCCGGTAGATCTGGTCGTCCTCGGCCGTGTCGCCGACCTCGGCCACGAAGATCTCGACCTCGTAGGGCTTCTCGCCACCCGAGGAGAAGATCGTGCCGAGCGTCTGCGCGTAGGCGTTGGCCAGACCACGGCCGGTCACGTCGCGACGGTCGTAGGAGTACCCGCGGAGGTCGGCCAGCCGGACGCCGGCGATCCGCAGGTTCTCGAACTCGTTGTAGCGACCGACGGCCGCGAAGGCGATCCGGTCGTAGATCTCGCTGACCTTGTGCAGTGCCTGGGAGGGGTTCTCCGAGACGAAGAGCACCCCGTCGGCGTACTGGACGACGGCCACCGACCGCCCCCGCGCGATCCCCTTGCGCGCAAAGTCGGCCCGGTCCTTCATCAGCTGTTCCGGACTTACGTAGAACGGCATCGACATCGGTCGCCAGTCCTCTTCTAGATCAGGGCCGCAGCCGGGCCGTCGGGGCGTTGCATCCGGGCGCTGACGACCCGGTCGGCGATCGCGGCCACATCGGCGTCGGTCATCCGGCGGTGCCCGGCGGCGGTGATGACGCTGACGACCGGGAAGATCCGGCGCGCCAGGTCGGGACCGCCGGTGGCGGAGTCGTCGTCGGCGGCGTCGTACAGGGCCTGCACGGCTGCGGTCACGCACTCCTCCTCGGTCAGGTCGTCGCGGTACAGCTTCTTCAGCGCACCGCGGGCGAACATCGAGCCGGAGCCGACCGAGTGGAAGGCGGTCTCCTCGTAGCGGCCGCCGGTGACGTCGTAGCTGAAGATCCGGCCCTGGTCGGTGCGCCGGTCGTAGCCGGCGAACAGCGGCACCACGGCCAGGCCCTGCATGGCGAGGCCGAGGTTGTTGCGGATCAGCGCGGAGAGGCGGTTCGACTTGCCGTCCATCGACAGCGTCGAGCCCTCGATCTTCTCGTAGTGCTCGAGCTCGGTCTGGAAGAGCCGCACCATCTCCACGGCCAGGCCGGCCGTGCCGGCGATGCCCACGGCGGAGTACTCGTCGGCCGGGAAGACCTTCTCGATGTCGCGCTGGGCGATGATGTTGCCCATCGTCGCCCGGCGGTCGCCGGCCATCACGACCCCGCCCGGGAAGGTGGCGGCGACGATCGTGGTGCCGTGGGGGGCGAGCTCGGCCGCGCTGCCCTGGGGCAGCGTCTGGCGCGCCGGCAGCAGCTCGGGGGAGACGGCGCCGAGGAAGTCGGCGAACGAGGACGTCCCGGGGGTCAGGAAGGCGCCGGGCAGGCGTGCGTCACCCGACGTGCCGTGGACCTGGCTCACTGGCCACCCTTCTGGATGAAGGACTTCACGAAGTCCTCGGCGTTGGTCTCGAGCACGTCGTCGATCTCGTCGAGGATCGCGTCGATGTCCTCGTCGAGCTGCTCCTTGCGCTCGGTCACGGCGTCGGTGGACGCGGTGGCCTCCTCGACCTGCTCGTCGGACTCAGAGGACTTGCGCGGCTGCTTGTGCTCTTGCGCCATCAGCCTCTCCTTCCACTCCCCCAAAGACCAAAGACTTGGGATACGACCGACCCTATCGAGTCAGGGCTGAGAACAAGGCCAGAGCCGTGTCACTCGCGTCGATCAATTCTCCGACGTGCGCCCTGGTGCCACGCCTCGGGTCGATCGTCGGGACCCGCTGGAGCGAGTCGTGGCCGGGCAGGTCGAAGATCACCGAGTCCCAGGAGGCCGCGGCGATGCTGTCGGGGTACTTGTCCAGGCAGCGGCCGCGGAAGTAGGCCCGGGTGTCCTCCGGCGGGTCGTGCATCGCGGCGGTCACCGAGGCGTCGTCGAGGAGGCGCTCCATCCGGCCCAGTCGCACCAGCCGGTGGTAGAGGCCCTTCTCGGGCCGCAGATCGGCGTACTGGAGGTCGATGAGGTGCAGCTTGGCGTCGTCCCAGTCCAGGCCGTCGCGGTCCCGGTAGGACTGGAGCAGCTTGAGCTTGGCCACCCAGTCGAGCTCCTGGGCGCACTCCATCGGGTCCCGGTCGAGGCGGTTGAGCACCGACTCCCAGCGGGTCATCACCGCGGTGGTCTGCTCGTCGACGTCGTCGCCGAACTTCTGGTCGAGGTACTTCGCGGCGAGGTTGAAGTACTCCCACTGGAGCTCGACCGCGGTCAGGGTCTGGCCGTCCGCCCGCTCGAGCAGGTGGGTGAGCGTCGGGTCGTGGGACACCGCCCGCAGCGAGGCGACCGACCGGGACACGCTGAGGTCGGTCTGGATGAACCGGTCCTCGATCATGTCGAGCACGAGCGCGGTCGTGCCGACCTTGAGGAAGGTGGAGATCTCGGAGAGGTTCGCGTCGCCGATGATCACGTGCAGCCGGCGGTACTTCTCCGGGTCGGCGTGCGGTTCGTCGCGAGTGTTGATGATCGGCCGCTTGAGGGTGGTCTCCAGGCCGACCTCGACCTCGAAGTAGTCCGCCCGCTGGGAGATCTGGAACCCGTGCTCGCGGCCGTCCTGCCCGATCCCGACCCGGCCCGCGCCGCACACGACCTGGCGGGACACGAAGAAGGGGGTCAGGTGCCGGACGATCTCGCCGAACGGTGTCGACCGGTTCATCAGGTAGTTCTCGTGCGCGCCGTACGACGCACCCTTGTTGTCCGTGTTGTTCTTGTAGAGCACCAGGTCCGGCTCGCCGGTGACCGAGGCGAACCGGCAGGCGTCCAGCGCGACCTGCTCGCCGGCCTTGTCCCAGCGGACGACGTCGAGAGGGTTCGTGCACTCCGGCGTGGAGTACTCCGGGTGGGCGTGGTCGACGTAGAGCCGGGCGCCGTTCGTGAGGATCACGTTGGCCAGGCCCATGTCCTCGTCGGTGAGCTGGCTGGCGTCGGCCACGTCGCGGCTCATGTCGAAGCCGCGGGCGTCGCGCAGCGGTGACTCCTCCTCGAAGTCCCAGCGCGCGCGCCGGACGTGCAGCTCGGCGCTGGCGTACGCGTTCACGAGCCGCGTGCTCGCCACCATCGGGTTGGCATGGGGCTGGCCCTGGACGGAGATGCCGAACTCCGTCTCCGTGCCCATGATCCGGCGGACGCTCATGTGGCGAGCCTACGGCGGTCCGCAATCACCGCGCGGCCGAGGCCGGGAACCGCCCGTTCTGCCCAGCCTCGCGTGTTATCGTCCTGTGGCTTTCGGGAGGGAACCTCGAATGTTCCAAGGGGGACGTATCTTGCTCCGCACGCACAAGACTCGGCCTGTCGGCGGTGCGCTGGTCCTGGTCATCACGCTCGTCGTCTCGCTGTGCGTCGGCGCAGCCGGCATGTCGGCCCAGGCGGACGACACCAGCCCGACCTCCGGGACCGACCCCAGCGCCTCGGCCAGCCCCGCCGGCGGTGCGACCAGCACGTCGGACCAGGGTCTCGCGCGCCAGCTCCTCGGGCCCGCGCCGGCGGTGCAGAACGAGTCGTTCGTGCTCAAGCGGGGTCTCACCGACTCGCTCAACGTGGCGGCGAACGACTCCTGCACGCCGGGCCCGTGCGTCTACGCCCCCGGGGAGATCCCGGCCGGCTGGGGGATGACCGTCACGCCCGAGGGCATCATGACCATCTGGGTGCCCGGAGCCACGACCCCGGGTTCCTACGCCGTCAACTACCTCGTGTCGGACGGCGGTGGCGGCGGACCGGTCCAGCAGGCCCCCGGCGCGGTGGTCGTGAACGTCACCCCCGACAACTACGACCCGCCGGCGGGCATGACGTTCTCCCACCCGTACCGCGCGGGCTACCGGACCCTGATCCGGACGCACATCCTGCGCACGATGAACAGCGTCCCGGGCGGGGCCCGGATCCAGGTCGCGTCGTGGTCCTTCGCGAGCAAGGCCTACCGCGTCGCGCTCAGGGACGCGAAGGCGCGCGGCGTCGTGGTCCAGATCGTGCTGTCCCAGCGCAACACCCGGCACAATTCCGACTACCGGCTGCTGGCCCGGATCTTCGGCACCAGCGTCACCCCGGACGGCAGCTGGGTGCGCAAGTGCTCGCTGTCGTGCCGCGGCACCAGCGGCACCATGCACTCGAAGATCTTCCTGTTCAGCCAGGCCTACCGCACGCCGTACGTCGACATCAGCGGCTCGGCGAACCTCACCGACTTCGCCGTGACCAACCAGTGGAACCAGATGAACACCGTCACCGGCGACCAGCCGGTCTACGACGAGGCGGTGCGGATCTTCACCGAGATGTCGCGCGACACCCCGGCGCCGTACGTCGAGACCCACTACCCGAACCTCTGGACCTACTACTTCCCGCGCGGCCGCACCCTGCCCGCCAACGACTTCATGATGCAGGCGCTGGCACCGGTCCGCTGCACGGGCGCCGTCAACGCGGCCAAGGGTGGCCGGACCATCATCAAGATCGCGATGTACGCGTGGTACCAGCAGCGCGGCCAGTGGCTCGCCAAGCGGGTCCGGCAGCTGTGGAACCAGGGCTGCCAGATCCAGATCGTCTTCGCGATCTCCAGCGACCCGGTGAAGAAGATCCTCTACTCCCCCTCGGGCCGGGGCCGGATCCCGATGCGGCAGATCCTGCTCACCAACACCAAGCACATCCCGATCTACTACCTGCACGACAAGTGGGTGACGATCACCGGCAACTACGCCGGCGTGCCCAACAATTCGGTCTCGTTCCAGGGCTCGTTCAACTTCTCCGACATCGGCTTCTTCTCCGACGAGCAGTTCCAGATGATCCCGGGGCGTGACGTCTACGACCGCTTCGCGCGCGACTTCACGCTGCTGTGGAAGGACCGCCAGGCCCGCGCTCCCTCGCCGATCAGCAAGATCCCGACGATCGAGGGCCGCTACGGCCAGGACGACCTGCGCCTCGGGACCGGCGTCTACCGCTACATGGAGGCTGACTGATGGTTCCCGGCTCGACGCGCCGTCGACGAGCACACACGACGCGCGGGCTGGTGGCCGTCGTCCTGCTCGCGCTCTGCGCCACCCTGTTCGTGGCGACGCCCTCCGGCGCCACCCGCTCGCAGGCGGCCGCCCGGACCACCCTCCGGTCAGCCGCGTTGACGTCGGTGGCACCCCGGAGCACGGCCCTGCTGCCGCTGCGGGCACCCGGCCGGTACGTGCCCCCGCAGGGTGCGAAGTTCAACCATTGGAACATCCGGCGCTACCGCAACACCATCCGCCGGCACATGCTGGCGACGATCAACTCCGTCCCGCGGGGGGCGACCATCCGCTGGATGGTGTTCTCGTTCGGCGACTGGTCGATCGAGAAGGCACTCGTGCGTGCCCGCAACCGTGGCGTCAGCGTCCAGGTGCTCGGCAACTACAAGAACCGCGAGACCTGGGCCCCCTGGCGCAAGCTGCAGGCCACGCTCGGCACGGACCTGGTCAAGGCCGGCCGCGATCCCGAGCGGCTCAGCTGGGCCCGCCAGTGCAAGAAGTCCTGCCGGGGCTGGGGCGGCAACCTGCACGTCAAGCTGTACCTCTTCAGCCAGGTCGCCACGGTGCCGGCCGTGACCATGTACGGCTCCTGGAACCCCACCTGGGTCGCCAACCAGCGGCAGTGGAACCACCTCGACACCCGCTGGGACCCGGACACCTACAACCAGTACCTGAACATCTTCGCCCAGGCCAAGCGCGACCGCCCCGTCGGCTACGCCCACTGGGAGTCCGGCGGCATGGAGAACTTCGTGTTCCCGCGGCCGGGCACCCACGCCGACAACGACCCGATCAACGCCGAGCTCGGCAAGATCTCGTGCGTCAGCCCGCCGGACGCCGCCGGTGCGACCCACGCGACCGTGATCCGGATCGGCATGTACGTCTTCGGCGGCAGCCGGGGCACCTGGATGGCCAAGCGGATCCGCTCGCTGTGGAACCAGGGCTGCGACGTGGCTATCGTCTACGGGTTCGCGAGCCCCCGGGCGCTGTCGATCCTCTACTCGGCCTCCGGGCGCGGCCGGATCCCGATGAAGCAGTGCATGAAGGTCGAGCACGGCCTGCCGTACCGCTACCTGCACCACAAGTTCGTCGCCGTCAGCGGGGTGTACGACGGCGTGCCGGACACCAGCGTCGTGTGGGCGGGCTCGACGAACTTCTCCAACCTCGGGTTCTCCGCCGATGACCTGACCGTGCGGACCGTCGACGCCGGCATCACCCAGGCCTACTTCACCGACTTCGGCATCACCTGGAACGGTCCGGACGCGCGCAAGCCGCACGCCGGGATCTCCAACCCGGAGGCCCGCACCGCCGGCGGCCGGCTCTCGCAGAAGCTGCAGGCCCCGCTCGGCCAGGGCTACTACGTGAACCTCGAGGACGACTGACCCGGCTCACGACGAAGGGCCGCTCCCCCATCGGGAGCGGCCCTTCGTCGTGAGTGGCATCGCGCCTCGTGTCAGAGGTACTGCCCGGTGTTCGACACGGTGTCGATGGAGCGGCCGGGCTCGGTGCCCTGCTTGCCGGTGATGAGCGTGCGGATGAAGACGATCCGCTCGCCCTTCTTGCCGGAGATCCGCGCCCAGTCGTCGGGGTTGGTGGTGTTCGGGAGGTCCTCGTTCTCCTTGAACTCGTCGACGCAGGCCTGGAGCATGTGCTGGACGCGCAGGCCCTTCTGGTCGTTGTCGAGGAGGTCCTTGATCGCCATCTTCTTGGCCCGGTCGACGATGTTCTGGATCATCGCGCCGGAGTTGAAGTCCTTGAAGTACAGGACCTCCTTGTCGCCGTTGGCGTAGGTGACCTCGAGGAAGCGGTTCTCCTCGGACTCGGTGTACATCCGCTCGACGGTCGCGGTGATCATGCCGGCCACCGTGGCGTTGCGGTCGCCGCCGAACTCGGCGACGTCGTCGGCGTGCAGCGGCAGGTCGGCGGTGAGGTACTTGGAGAAGATGTCGCGCGCCGACTCGGCGTCCGGCCGCTCGATCTTGATCTTCACGTCGAGGCGACCCGGGCGGAGGATCGCCGGGTCGATCATGTCCTCGCGGTTCGAGGCGCCGATCACCAGGACGTTCTCGAGCAGCTCCACGCCGTCGATCTCGCTCAGCAGCTGGGGCACGATGGTGTTCTCGACGTCGGAGGACACCCCGGACCCGCGGGTGCGGAAGAGCGAGTCCATCTCGTCGAAGAACACGATGACGGGCGTGCCCTCGCTGGCCTTCTCGCGGGCACGCTGGAAGACGAGCCGGATGTGCCGCTCGGTCTCGCCGACGTACTTGTTCAGCAGCTCGGGGCCCTTGATGTTCAGGAAGTAGCTCTTCCCCTCCTGGCCGGTCTTCGCGGCGACCTTCTTCGCCAGCGAGTTCGCCACGGCCTTCGCGATCAGCGTCTTGCCGCAGCCCGGGGGGCCGTACAGGAGCACGCCCTTGGGCGGCTTGAGCTTGTGCTCCTTGAACAGGTCGGGGTGCAGGTAGGGAAGCTCGACCGCGTCGCGGATCTGGTCGATCTGGTTGCCGAGCCCGCCGATGGCGGCGTAGTCGATGTCGGGAACCTCTTCGAGGACGAGCTCCTCGACCTCGGACTTCGGCACCTTCTCGTAGACGTAGCCCGACCGGCCGTCGAGCAGCAAGGAGTCGCCTGCCCGCAGCTTCTGGGAGCGCAGCGGCTCGGCGAGGCGGACGACCCGCTCCTCGTCGGCGTTGGCGATGATCAGGGCCCGCTCGCCGTCGGCGAGGAGTTCCTTGAACATCACCACCTCGCCGATCTCCTCGAACTCGAGGGCGGCGACGACGTTGAGCGCCTCGTTGAGCATGACCTCCTGGCCCTTGGTCAAGGAGTCGAGATCGACGGCGGGGCTGACCGTCACCCGGAGCTTGCGCCCGCCGGTGAACACGTCGACGGAGTCGTCCTCGTTGCGGGTCAGGAAGGTGCCGAAGCCGGTCGGCGGCTGCGCGAGCCGGTCGACCTCCTCCTTCAGCGTCGTGATCTGGTCCCGGGCCTCGCGGAGCGTCGCGGCCAGCCGCTCGTTCTGCGAGGTCACGGCCGCGAGCGAGCGCTGCGTGTCGATCAGCCGCTGCTCGACCTGCACCGAGCCCTCAGGGGCGTCGGCGAGCCGACGGCGGAGCTCGCCCACCTCGGCCTCGAGGAACGCGACCTGGCTCATCAGCTGCGCGGTGTCCTGTCCTTCAGCGCCTGTCATCGGACCTCACCTCCACGGGTACGTTCGCCTGTTTCGACCCTACCTGCGCAGATCCCCGACCGTTCAAGAGATTCATCACGTGTTGGTCACCATGTTTCGTACCCGGACGTCCGATCGGCATCGTCCGGGCCGACCTGCGGGGTCAGCGGGCAGGATCGTCGACGACGTCCGAGGGGCGCGGACCGGTGTAGTCCTCGCCGTACGCGCCTGGGGCGGGTCGACGCTTCTTGCGCGGCGCCGCGTTGCCCGGAGCCATCCGCCGGGAGGTCACCAGGAAGCCGGTGTGTCCGTTCATCTTGTGGCTCGGCCGCACGGCCAGGCCCTCGACGTGCCACTCCCGGACCAGGGTCTCCCAGGGATGCGGCTCGGTGAACTCACCGTGGGCCCGGAGGGTCTCCACCGTGCGGGCCAGCTGGGTGGTGGTCGCGACGTAGGCCACGACGACCCCGCCCGGGGTCAGGGCGTCGGCCACGACGTCGACGCACTCCCACGGGGCGAGCATGTCCAGGACCACCCGGTCGACGGTGCCCGCCTCGTCGCCGGTGGGGAGCGCCTCGACCAGGTCGCCGACGGTGAGCCGCCACGCCGGGTGGTCGCCGCCGAAGAACTGGGTGACGTTGCGCCGGGCGACGTCGGCGAACTCCTCGCGGCGCTCGTACGACGACACGCGGCCGGTCGGGCCGACGGCGCGCAGCAGGGAGCAGGTCAGGGCGCCGGAGCCGACCCCGGCCTCGACGACCCGGGCGCCCGGGAAGATGTCGGCCATCGCCACGATCTGGGCGGCGTCCTTGGGGTACACGACCGCGGCACCGCGCGGCATCGAGACCACGAACTCGTTGAGCAGCGGGCGGAAGACGAGGTACTCCCCGCCCGACGTCGAGGTGACCGTGAAGCCCTCGTCCCGGCCGATCAGGTCGTCGTGCTGGATCGCGCCGCGGTTGGTGTGGAACGCGGCCCCGGCGGCCAGGCAGATGTTGTGCCGGCGGCCCTTGGCGTCGACCAGCCGCACCCACTCCCCGGGCACCAGCGGACCGCGCCGGACGCCGGAGAACTCGCCGGTCGCCCCGCTGACGTCCGGGCTCACGTCCGGGCTCACTTGCGGGCTCCGGCCTCGAACGCCGTGTCGACGTCCGTGGTGGCCAGTACCCCGTAGACCGAGCCGTCCGGCTCGACCAGGACGTACTCCGAGGCGGGCGTGCGCGCCATCGCCCGCACCAGGTCCTCGCCGGCGATGTCGGCGGGCAGCACCAGGCCCTCGGTGAGGGACCGGGCGACCGTCGAGGACGGCACCCAGGGTCGGCGGTCCTCGGGCGTGGCCAGCAGCGCCGCCTCGCTCACGATCCCGGTCAGGCGGCCGTCGGCGGCGTGGAGCACGATGCCGCCGGCGTCGGCGTCCTGGGCACGTCGTACGGCTTCGCTCACGGGCAGGTCGTCGGGCACGTCGACGACCCTACGGGCCAGCGGGCGCGCCTTGAGCGCCGGGAGCCGTCGGCGGATGTGCGCGCTGATCATCGAGCTGGTCGCACCGGTCCAGAGGAATCCGGCGATGATCGCCGCCAGGACGAAGTCGATCAGCTGGGGCTGCACGTCGAACGCGACCTGGGCGACCACCGGCCAGAGCAGGGCGGCCACGGCCACGACCCGACCGCCCCAGGCGGCGACGATCGTGCCCTTGTGCATGTTGCCGGCGAGCTGCCACACGGCGGCGCGCAGCA
>Ga0255338_1003872_pt1 | contig 16863 bp, 12 predicted proteins | sample MeOH1_35cm_T4_19_FD_203715 | JGI IMG/M metagenome (GOLD analysis project Ga0255338, IMG submission 203715) | Sandy soil microbial communities from University of British Columbia, Vancouver, Canada - MeOH1_35cm_T4_195 | ecosystem: Engineered > Artificial ecosystem > Sand microcosm > Unclassified ...
TACGCGTATTCAGGTGGATAAAAACGACGACGGCAGACGCAGAACGGTTCGCCGGCAACGGACTTCGCGCGGTATCCCAGCTCAGCTCGCGCCTGGATAATTGGCAGCGGGCCGCAGCGCGGAACCCTGATGGACATTATCCGCTGCTTTGGCCGGCTTTGGCCGGTTCACGGACGTGACGAAGGCCACCACGACCACGAGAAACCCGGCGATGAGGAAGTACGTGGTGCGGCGTCCGCGCCAACCCAGGAGGGAACTCACGCCGAGGTAGGCGGCGTAAATGGCCCAGGCGACGACCCCCGTCACCGTGTGCGGGTCCAGGTACCACTGCGGGCCCCATGAGTTCGGAGCTACCAGAGAACCGGTAATGATGCCGAGCGTCAGCAGCGTAAATCCCAGGATTGCGATTCGATGGGCGGCCGTGCTGACGCTCTCCAGCGGCGGAAGGCGCTTGAACAGCCCTTTGATCTGCTTGGTCTTCAGCAGCCAGCTTTGAAGCAGGTAGAGGACCGCCAGGCAAAACGCGAGCGCAAACGCCGCGAAGCCCAGCAGCAGGGCCAACACGTGCGGGCGAAGGAGCGCGCTGCCTGCGGCGGCGGCCACCCCGGAAGGGCCAGGGGTAACCGCAAACGATTCGGCAATGAACGCCAGGGGGATGGAGAGTGACCCCAACGCGGGCCATCCCTTGCGAGAGCTAACGAAGAGTTGAACCAGGACCACGCAGTAGGCCACTACAGCGAACGGCATTCGCTCGTCCCGCAGGATCGACCAGTTGTGGGTCATACACCAGATGCCTAGCGCGACGGTATGCGCCACTAACCCAACCATCGCAGTCGCGCGCGCGAGCCGGGCGGCCCGTTCGCTGCCCGCGAAGAGGTGGGTGTGGTACTGGATGCTGCTGACGGCGTAGAACAGCAGTGTGAGGCCGGAGAAAAGCGCTTCCCAGTTCACGGCTTCCCCCCATCCGCATCCGCTTCGGTGAGCTGCTCTCGATTCAAGCCGAAGATCGCGCGTACGTGCTCCACCTCGTGGTAGCCGTTGCCGGAGGCCGCCGCGTCCTTCAGGTGGAGGATGGGCGGGCGCAGCATCTTGTTCACGACACCACGGATATAAGCATCTACCATGTCGCGGTCACGGTCGGAGAGGTGCGAGAGGCGGCCGCCCACCCGCGCCCATTCGGAACGTACGATGGCATCGCTGAACTGCTGGAGCTGCTGGATGGTGGGGCCGACCTCTAGGGTACGCAGCCATTGTTGGAAGCGTTTGAGCTCTTCCTCGATGATTCGGTCCACCTGTTCGGCTTCCTGCTGGCGGCCAGCCAGGTTCTTCTCCACCACCGCCTGGAGGTCGTCCACGTTGTACAGATAGACGTCTTCCATCTCGCCGACTAGTGGGTCCACGTCGCGAGGGACGGCGATGTCGATGAAGAAGATGGGGCGGCCTCGCCGGGCGCGCTTGGCGCCTTTCATCAGTTCGGTGGTCACCACGGCGTGCGGGGCGCCCGTGGAAGCGATGACGATGTCCGCTCTCCCCAACGCCTCGCCGAGTTGCTCGAACGCGACCACTTTCCCACCGAACTGCTCTGCAACCGTCTCGGCGCGCTCTCGGGTGCGGTTGCACACCAGCATCCGCGGAGCCGCGCCGTCCGCCAGGAGCATCTTCGCTGTCTGCTCGCCTGTCTCTCCCGCCCCGATGAGCAGCACCACCCGGTCGTTTAGCCGCTCGAAAATCTGCTTGGCGAGCTGCACCGCAGCGAAGCTGACGGATACGGCGCCGCGGCCGATCTCGGTCTCGGTCCGCGCACGCTTGCCGCAGGCGATGGCCTGCTGGAACAGGTTGTGGACGATGGTACCGGAGGTCTCCGCTTCTTGTGCGGATTGGAGGCACTCTCGCACCTGACCGAGGATCTGCCCCTCCCCCATCACCATCGAGTCGAGGCCGGACGCCACACGGAAAAGATGCCGGTAGGCGGGTGTGCCCTCAAACGAATAGAGGTGGTCTTGCAGGTGACCGGGGCTTACCCCGGCCTGCCGCGCCAGGGCTTCCAGGATCTGCTCTTGCCAGTCCTGTTCGTCGGTGAGCGCGTAGATCTCGGTGCGGTTACAGGTGCTGAGCGCCGCACACTCGGCCAGATGGGTCGCGTCACGCAGCCCGTGGAGCGCTTCCTGGTGAGAGCGCCCATAGAGGGACAACTTCTCCCGCAGCTCCACCGGAGCGGTCTTATGGCTCAGTCCAACAAGTACGACGCGCACTAACGGTGCACTTCCTATTCCCGCCCCGTCACGGTGCAGCGGAGCGCTTCCTAGCCGTTGCGCACCGGTAGAGGGTTGCGCCGGTGAAACAGAGCGGAGCGGCAGCATCGGGTCGAACCCATGCTACCGCTCCGTGTTTCCCATGTAAAGGATTCCCTCTTTCCGAGGGGCGTCCTCGCCTACTCGGCCGAGTTCGGCTGCGCCTCGCGGAGCGACTTCAGGCTGGCGCCTGCCAGGCCCGGCTTCGCGGTTACGGTGCTGCGCCGTCCTGCGTCCGAGGGCGCTGCCGCCCCGCGAGGTTTGACGGCCTCGGTACGACGCGCCAGTCCACGCCGTCGTACGAAGGTCAGGAACCCACCCAGTACCATCACGTAAACGCCCCACCAGAGCACCTGGATGTAGGGCACGCGGAGTACCTGGAAGTAGCCCTGCATCACCGGCTCGTCCGGCACGATGTCGAACGTGGCCTGGAGATCACCAGGGGCCATATTCGTGTCTTTGAAGAGCAGCGAGTAGCCGACCTTCTGCCGCAGTCCTTCGAGCCGCACGGGGATGGCGTCGGCATGCGTGCCGTGCTCATCCTGGAGCAGCTTCAGACCGGCGCGCACCTGCTTCGTCTCCATGTTCATCGGCTCGCCGGCCTCGTTCAGGTGACGGACCGTCAGAACGAGGTTGGCCCACACGATGAACGGTTTGTTGGCGCCGCCGGTGCTGCGCATCGCCTTCTGCATCTCACTGGTGTCGAGGCCCAGGAAGGCGACATCCATGCGGTCTTGCGGGTCGGTGCGCTTGTGCTGGATTAGCACGCCGGTCGGCGTCTCCGCATCCTTCTTCAAGTTCTCCAGTGAGAGGATGCCGTTAGTGTCTACGCCGCTCGGTTCGATGTAGAGGTCGTGGATCCCCTCATGGAGGATCTGCGGCCACGCCATCGTCGCGCCAGTCTGCTTCGACTTGAAGAGCTTTGGATCCAGGTGGACAATCTTACCGCTCGCGTCTTCCATGTCGATGAGCAGGCGGTCACGGTCCGCGCCGTTCGCTGCCGGGCGTTGGCCGCGGAAGGTGTATTTCCTGCCGTTGATCGTCACGGAGTCGTTCAGGTCCAGCTTCTGCACGGATTGGGTGGTGTTGAACCGGCTGGTCAGCACTACGCCCGCGAGGAAGATGATGAACCCGACGTGTGCGAGCCAGCCGCCGATGTTGGTGATGCCGCCCTTTGCCGCCCGTACCATGCAGACGCCGTTGGTGACCAGCGCCAGAGCCAGGATCAACCCGAAGCCGATGTAAGCCGGATCGTTCTGCCGGACGAAGCCGCCCTGCCAGGCCCAAACCGCGGCGCCCAGGAAGAACACCGTGAAGAGCGCGGCCAGCGCCAGTGCCGCCGTATTGAACGGCTTCATCGGGCGGCAATCTTCGCGCGCCCGGCGCCACGGCATCAGCGGGGTCAGCGCCACCAGCAGGATCATCACGAAGCAGATCGGCAGCAGCGCCTTATTGTAGAACGTGAAGTCCACGTTCTTGTTGCCGCCAATCGGGAGCCACGGCTTCCAGACCGGCATCGTGACGCCGAAGGTCACCACGATGGCGCTGGCGGAGAGCACGATGAGCCCGAGGAAGAAGCCGAAGTGACGCTCCCAGGTGGTCTCGTAAGCCACCTCGGACTCGATGTCGCGGTAGCGCCAGAGCCAGATACCGACGCTCATCACGAACCACACCACGAGCGCGCCGAGGAGGGTGTAGTAGACGCTCTTTTGCGGCGACGCGAAGGAGTGGACCGAGGTCTCACTCAGCACGCCGCTGCGCACCAGGAAGGACCCGAGTACTACGGACACCCCGGCCATGACGCCCAGGAAGAGGTTAGCCTGCTTCAGGTTGCCGCGGTTGCGCTGCGCGAGTAGCCCGTGTAGGAGCGCGGTGCCCACGAGCCACGGGATGATAGAGGAGTTCTCTACGGGGTCCCAGCTCCAATAGCCGCCCCATCCCAGGGTCTCGTAAGCCCAGTAGGCTCCGAGGAAGATCCCGAAGGCCAGCACGCTCCAGGAGAACATCAGCCACGGAGCCGCGCGATTTACCCAGCTGTCGTAGTCCCGCTTCATCAACGCGCCAAGCGCGAAGCAGGCGGGAACCATCATGCTGCTGTAGCCGAGGAACAGCGTGGGGGGATGGATCACCATCCAGGGGTTCTGGAGCTGCTCATTCAGCCCGCGGCCGCCTAGCATGTGCGGATTCACGTACTTGGCCCAGCCAAAGTAGTAAGCGAGGTGCTGCGCGCTCGTGGTGGGCAGCCAGGTCAACTGCTCCGGCTTCGCCCCGATGTCCGTTAGCCCCTTCCGAACTTCTTCCGCCGGGGTGAGCCAGAACGGGTTCATGAACGTGAGCAGCAAGAACAGCGAAACGTTCACCAGCATGAAGAACGGCATGATCCAGCGTTCTTCTTGCCGGGCACGGGCAATGAGCACCGAGCCCAGGATCAAGTTGTAGAACGACCAGACAAAGAACGTGCCTTCCTGGTCCGACCAGAACGCCGCGATGCGGTAACCGATGTACAGCACCTGGTTGGTGTTCTTGTGGACGTAGGCGATGTTGTACTGCTGGCTGAGGATCACCGTGAAGAGCGCGGCGGCCCCTAGTAGGATGAACGCTCCATGGGTGAAGAACATCCGCCGGGCCCAGAGCGCGAACCGCTCTGTTTTGGCGGCAGCCGGATCGGCCGGAGTGCGCCTGCCGCCCTTTCCGTTCTTCTCGTCCCCCGCATCCACCACCGCGGGCTGGGACATCGTACGGAGCATGGCGATCCAGTAGAACACCACGCAGCCGATAGCACTCGCCAAACCCAGCCAGATGGCCAGGTTTCCGAGCGTGACCGCAGACCCCAGCAGGGCCGACGATGCAGTGAGACCGGGAGGCAGATCCATAACAACCTCTGGAAATTTAAGTATGGGAGTATGGGGCGGGTGCGGGAGCATAACGCTCCCCAAACCGCAAACCCACATACTCCCATACGGAACTGCTGAAGGAAACGGCTCCCCGGATGGGGATTAAGGCCGCCGGGCTACGGTGAACGCCGCGGGCAACGCGGTGCCCAGGCTGTTGCTGCTGCTGGAGGGGCCGGTCCCCGTTTTGGCGTCTACAGTGGAGTCTTTCCACGCCTTCAGCGCAACTTTGGTCTCTGCGTCCAATCCGTTCTCTTCATACTTGGACGGGCACTTCGTGAACACCCGGTCGGAGATGAGTTTTTTGGTAGTGGGATCGTAGAGTCCCGCGGCTCGCGCGTGGGACGCTGCCGGGAAGTTAGCGGGCAGACCCACGGAGGGGTTCTGGTAGATGACTGCCAGGCGACGGCCGGTCAGGTGCTTCTCCTTCGCGGCGCCTGCCTCTTCCAGAAGGTCGAACGCTACGTAATTAGCGCCCCGGATCGGACGGATGCTGCTCTTATCCAGCTTCCCGTAAATCTCTACCTTCTCTTTGGCCTTGGTCACGTCCGCAAACGGGATCGTTGCCACAGTGGACCCGCCGAGCGCGACGGCGACCAGACCCCCGAGACCCGCCACTACGGCGATCCCACCGAGCACCAGCTTGGTGATTCCGGAATTCTTGCTCATCGTCGCTCCTCCGTGTCCAGTCTTCGCTCCAACCGGGTAACCCGATTATCCGTGTAAATCAGGTAAAAGAACAAGCCCCCCCACACCACCAGGGCTGCAATCAGTACCCACACCAACGGGTCCATAGCTCGCTAGTCTCCCGCGGCCGGCTCGAGGCGCGCCTTGCGCACCGCTTCCGTCCGCGCTTCATCCACCGTGGAGATCGGGTCGCTCCAAAGCGCCATCCGGTCCTCAACCAGGTTCAAACGTAGCCGCAACTGAAACATCCAGATCGTGATGCCGAGGAACCCGAAGGTCGCCATCCAATAGACCAGGCGCCATTTGGAATCCAAGCCACCCGTAATGGTGCTTCCAGGCGGATGGTTGGAGATCACGATCGGTAAGTTAGGAATGACGTAGTTCAGCGCAATTGAGGAGAAGGCGCCCATGATCGAGTAGACGGCCGAGATCCTACCTCGCAACTGTGGATCAGACATCTGGGCGCGCAATGCGAAATACGCGACGTACATCACGATTAGTACGGTGATGGTGACCTGCTTCGGATCCCAGTTCCAGGCGGTATTCCACTGCCGCAGCGCGAAGATCGAACCGGTGACGGTGGCCAGGATGGTGCACGTCAAACCTACCGAATTGGCATGCACGATCCGATGATCCAATGCCAGCTCACCGCGCCGCTTACCGAACAGGTATTTCGACGCATAGAATGCGCCCACCCAGAACCAGAGCATCCCCAGCATCGCCATCGGGACGTGCCAGATGATGATGCGTGCCGTGCGGGGATCCGGAAAGGTCTCCAGGTCCTTCAACCACGCGAAGGCGAGCACGGTCACCAATACCATCCAGGGTAGTAGGAGGTACTTCCAGGCACGCATCACCCAGTTATTCGTCGCCCGATGTTCCATATTCCAGTTACAGTATAGCCCTTCGACAGAGGTTAAAGTTCCGTAGCGCGCCCCCGCCGCCGGCCAGTCAGCGCACTTGAGATCAATCGGCCCAGACACGCTCGAATAGTCCGGCCGAGAGCACCACCATTGCTACTAGGTAAGACACCAGCCCTAGGAGATTGTTCCCAGGACTTCCATGCAGCGCTGCGGTGGTTCCGTTGATCGCAAGTATCAGAATCGGCAACAGGGGGCCAAATCCCAGCACTACCATGAAGTAGCCGTGGCTGCCGGTCCGCGCCACCATCGCTCCCAGGATCGTGGCTCCGGAGGCCAATCCCGCCGAGCCGAGCAGGAGATGCCCAATCAACAACGGCCAATTACGGATCTCCGGCTGGAAGAAGAATACGAACACCGGTAAGACCAGGAACGCGATGAACACCATCAACGCGACATTGAAGCCGAGCTTACCGACGAATACCGCGGAAGGGCGAGCCGTGAGCCGTAATACAGCCGCCGTTCGCATCTCCTCTTCTTTGACGAATACCCGGGGCAGCCCGGCCATCGCGCTGAAGTAGAGTATGATCCAGTACAGGCTAGACAGCAGAGCGGCTTGCGCCTGCGTCGGCGCGTTCTCGAGAATGGGTCGACCTGCGGCGATGGCGGCATTGACGTCGGCAACGAGGCCTGAGGTAAGGCCCAGGCCCACAGTAACCACAAGTTGCGAGAGCAGCACCACCGCCGTGAACGAAAATGCGAGGATCGATCCGAGCGCGGCCTTGGTCCGCAACTCTGAACGCAGATCCTTGGTGAAGACGGCATTCACTTCCGACCACCAACTCTCGGGTACCGCCATGGCTGGTCTAGCCAAGGTGGAGGAAGAGGTCGCCATGGCGTGTCTCCTGCGGGTCGTTGGTGGCGAGGACCAGCACGCCCCGCCGTCGCTGCTCCGCAATCACCTGCTCCACCACCTGGACGCCGCCCGTATCCAGCATGGCGGTCGGCTCATCCAGGAGCAACACCGAAGGCTCGGACTGAAGCGCGACCGCGTACTTCAGGCGCACTCGCATCCCCGAGGAGAAGGTGCCGGTCAGGTCGTTCCCCCGCCCTTCCAGGCCTACGCGGGTCAATAGCCGGCGCGCTTCGACAGGATCCCACGGCAGGGATCGCACGCGAGCGAAAAACTCGAGGTTCTCGAGGGCGGTCAACTCCGGGTAAAGCGTCAGGTCCGGTGCCACCAGACTTAGAAAGCGGCGGCGCTCTTCCACCGGAAGTTCTTTGCCGCCGGAGAGAACCCGGATCGTGCCCCGATCCGGCCGCGCCAGGCCGGCGATGAGCGTCAGAAGTGTCGACTTTCCGGACCCGTTGTGGCCGGTAACCACCAGCGCTTCCCCCGTGCGCACTTCCGCGCAAACGCTGCGGAGGACCTGCCGGGAGCCGAACGACTTGGACACGTTCTCCAGTTTGAGCTCAATCAAGGCGGTGTTCATCGCCCGCCGGGATTGGCCGGCAACGCGCCGGAAGAAGCCTCTGCGGGTGTGCAGATTATCCCAGAACGTGGGGCCTCAGTCAAACCAGCCCCCCTTCGCAGGAACGCCGCGGGTGCTCCCCCAACTATGACGTGCACGCTCTACTCCTTTGTCCCGGCGGCCCCACGCTTCGACGCGCGACCTTTCCGCAACGGTCATCCTGCGGGAACCGGCGCAGGCGTGAAACGTGAGTGCGTGGATCGCGCCGCATGTTTCCTGGAGTTCGTCATCATGCATTACCTTCGATTCGCAATGGGTTTCTCGACCCTCCTGCTATCAGGCATCCTGCTGCCTGGATATGGCGCCGAGACGACCACCGACCCCGCGATCCGAGCGGCGGTGGAGAAGGCCATTCCGCTGCTGGAGAAGGGCTCCGGCGAGTCGACCACCAAAGTGCGGTGCTTCACCTGCCATAACCAGGCGTTGCCGACGTTCGCCCTCTCACTCGCCGCGGAGCGCGGGTTCGCGGTGAACGGTGACAATCTGAAAAAGCAGGTCGAGGTGACGCTGGCGGACCTCTCCAGCGCGAAGGATGCTTACCTGAAGGGCCAGGGGCAAGGAGGCGGGGTGGACCGTGCCGGCTATGCGCTGTTGACCCTGGAACGCGGGCAGGCGAAAGCGGGCGATACGACGGCCGCGGTGACGGAGTACCTACTCTTGAAAGACCAGGACGGCTGGAAAGGCAACTCGAACCGCCCTCCTTCGGAGGCGAGCCGCTTCACCACCACGGCGCTGGCCTTGCGCGAGCTTCGGGTGTTCGGCACCGCGGCGCAGCAGGAGCGGATCACTACCCGACGAGCCGCCGCCCGTAGTTGGCTGCTGGCGACGACTCCCGCTGACACTGAGGACCGGGCCTTCCGGCTCATGGCGCTCAAAGAGGCCGAGGCAACTGCCGGCGCAATGGCCACGGCAATCGTGGCGTTGCGAAAGTCGCAGCGCGACGATGGTGGCTGGGCGCAACTGGACGGAATGGAAAGCGACGCTTACGCGACCGGTTCCGTACTTACAGCTCTGCGGACTGCAGGTGTCCCGCAGGCCGACCCGGACTACCGCCGCGGCGTGGGCTACTTGCTCAAGACGCAGCTTCCGGACGGCAGCTGGTATGTCAAGAGCCGCAGCAAGCCGTTCCAGCCCTATTACGAAAGCGGGTTCCCGCACGGCAAGGATCAGTTCATCTCCATTGCGGCCTCCAGTTGGGCCACCGCAGCGCTGGTGCTGGCGCTCCCCGCCGGCAAAGAGGGACGCTGAGCACGCGCTCATACCGTTTGAAATCAATTACCCCGGCGGCCACCCGGCATGCCGGGATGAGGAGCTCTCCATGTTGCAGCGACGATCACTCTTGCTCGCACTCCCGGCCCTCTGGCTCGCTGGCTCGTGGGCAGCCGCGCAGGGGACGGCGACCATCGACCCGGCGCAGGCCGGTCCGGATTACCGCATCCAGGGCGAGTATCTGGGAAAGGCCGACGGAAAACCATTGGGCGCCCAGGTGATCGCCCTGGGAGACGGGAAGTTCCAGGCCGCCTTTCTCCCCGGCGGCCTGCCGGGCGAAGGCTGGGAGGGAGCCACCCGCATCCGCGTCGACGGCAAGACCGAGGGTGCTAAAACCGCCTTCGGCATCCCCGGCAGCGGTTGGAGCGGCGCGATTCAAGGCGAGACGCTTGAAGGGAAGACCGACGCCGGTAAGGAGTTTTCCCTGAAGAAGCTCGTGCGCAAAAGCAAATCCCTGGGCAAGAAGGCCCCAGCCGGCGCACTGGTGCTGTTCGACGGCTCCAACACCGATGCCTGGGTTGATGGTCGGATGACCGACGACCACCTCCTGATGGAGGGAACCCAGACGAAGCAGAACTTCAAAGACTTCTCGCTCCACGTGGAGTTCATGACGTCGTTCATGCCGCAGGGGCGTGGGCAAGGCCGCTCCAATAGCGGGGTCTTCCTGGACGGCCGCTACGAGATCCAAGTGCTGGACTCCTTCGGCCTCAACGGCGAGAACAACGAGTGCGGCGGCGTCTACAGCATCATCAAGCCCGCCGTGAACATGTGCCTGCCGCCGCTCACCTGGCAAACCTACGACATCGACTTCGAAGCTCCGGTGTTCGATGGAGACGGTAAGAAAACGAAGAATGCAGTGGTCACCGTGTTCCACAACGGCGTGCGCGTGCACGACAAAGTGGAGATCCCGCGCAGCACGGTCGGCGCCCCGGAAGGCCCGGCGCTGGGACCAATCCAGTGCATGAACCACGGTAACCCCGTTCGCTACCGTAACATCTGGGTGATCGAGAAGAAGTAGCGTCCCTCTACCGGCTTAAAAGGCGAGGCCCGGTTTGATCCACACTGATCAAACCGGGCCTCGTTTTCTGTTGTCGGGACGAGGGCTACACGTTTGCGGCAAACGAATTCAGCCTCGCTCTGTGTGAAGGTCAGCGCAATCGAGAGGCTGAGCCCGGATTTCTCCGGAGGTCCCGACAAGCTCTCGATACGCCTACCTGAAGCCGGAAACACTACGCTCTCTTATGTTCTCCGTGACAAATTTCCCGGCGCTAACGCTTCCGCGCTACCTGGCGTGCGAAGGCATAGGTCGGTTCCTGATCGCCCTTCACTACGAGTTGAACGAACTGGGTGGTCGGCTGGAGGCGGTTCTGGCCGAAGAGCTCCTTCTGCGTCGCGGTGCCAGGCATATGGGGATCATCACTCTCGCGGACTCCCACGGTCCGCTTGGTCTTCTCGGTGAACGCGCCCAGTTCGTAGATCTCGCCGGGGACCACGCGGATCGGTGCGGACACCCAGTCCGAGCCACTGCGCGTCCAACTGTCCGGGGTGTTGGAACGCAGCCAGTGCACGGAGAAGTCCGGGTTACGCACGAGGTTTCCTTGCGCCGAATCCGGCTCCAACCGCAGCTTCAGCTCCTGGCTCTCGCCGCGCTTCACGTTCACCTTCTTCCGGAGGGTCTTGCAGCCCGTCCGCATCAGCGTCAGCAGATACCGTCCAGGAGGCAGATCACCCAGCGCGAAGCTGCCGCGGTATTCGGTATCGCCCGGCAACCGCGGTGCCGCATCCGCCACTGTGGCATAGGGCGTTCCTTCGATCAGCACCTTGGTGGGAGCCAGCGGAAACTCCGCGATCGCCGGCGCGGTGAGTGTGCCGCGCAGCGAGCCCGTTCCGGGCCGCGGTCCGGTCTCCGAGAGGCGCAGCAGGGTATGCGCTACGTCGGCCACCACCCGCATCGTTTCTTTGGCGCACTCCAGCGTCAGCGGTTCGGAGGCTGCGCGAGAATCGGCGGCGGCCAGCGGCGCCAGCTTCTCGCCGCGTTCCCGGCTGAAGGCGACCAGCGCTTCCATGCGCTGGTTTAACCCATCCAGCGCCGCTTCTTCGCTGCGTCCCAGTTCGCGCGGCTGGTAGTCCGGCAGCCGGATGTCGTAATTGTAGATGTAGTTCTCCATCCGCGTATGGAGGCCGCCGGTCTGCGGAAACGCGTGGGGTGGCGACCCGGTGTCCTCCACGAAGTGGAGGAAGGCACCCATCCAACGCGCGGCATTCTCCGGGCTTTCGCCGCGCAGCGCCTGGAGCGTGCGCTGGAAGAACGGTTTCCAGGTGGAAGCGACTTCCGGCATTACGTGAGAGCTGTAGTTGGTAAACCCCGGGAAGAGGAGGTAGTCATCCACATAGTAGGTGGCGGTTACGTCGCCCTGGTAGTCCGCGCCCCAGCAGTAGTCTTCCATCTGCCGGATGCCCCCCAGCCGAGCTTCCGCGCGATCGGTGCCCGGGAGCGAGCGAAGTGCGTGGCGCGTGATCTCGGTGTGAGCGGTCCCCCAGGCGTGCGCGGGACGGGCTCCGGCTGTGCCGAAACCAATCGCCAGCGCCACTCCGGCTGCTGCCATACGCTTCATAGAACTCCCCTGTCTCCCACCCGTATCAATGCCTCGCCGGCCGATTGGCCGGGTAGCCCCTGTTCGCTCACTACGCTGCATCGTTCGTTCTCCGCACGGCGCTTTCCTTGCCCAAACCCGAGGGAACCTGCGAACGCGCTCATGCATCTATTGTTAAGAGCGGCCGATCAGCCGTCGCGTTCTTCGAGTATTCGGCGCGGGACAGCCCGCACGAAGGGACGTACACCGTTGCTGCCGTAACTGAGTATCCTGTCGGGGTTCCCCAGCGTTCTCTATCACGGATGCTACTCGTTCCATTTCGCACCGATCGACCGCGCCTGCGGCCGGCCTACCTCACGGCACTCCTCATTGCCGTGAATGTTCTGGTGTACGTGGCCTGGGCAGTACAGTCCTGGTGTGCCCCGTCCAGCGCAAGAAGCGGGAGTTACCCCGAAGCGATCGCCAGCTTCGGGCTCTGGGGCACCCACCTCCAACCACTGGCGTTCGTCACTCACCTTTTCATCCACACGGACCCGCTTCATCTGGCCGGGAACATGCTGTTCCTGTGGATTTTCGGCAGCCTCATCGAAGACGCAATCCGACCGTGGGGCCTGGCGGCGCTCTATCTCGGGGGCGGGATCGTTGCCGCCTGGGTGCACCTCACCCTCTCGACTGCGCTGGGTTACGACGCGAACGTGCCGCTGGTGGGTGCATCCGGCTCCATCGCCGCGATCATGGGCCTCTTCATGGTCCGGTTTTTCCGCACGCGAGTGGAATTATTCTGCTGGTTCGGATGGATCCGGCGGCGGTTGTGGGTCCAGTCCGCGTGGGCGCTGCTGTATTGGATCGGCCTGGAAACCATCAGCGGTCTGATGGACGCCTTTTATGACGGCGGCGACGGCATCTCCCACTGGGCGCACCTGGGCGGATTCGCCGCGGGTGCCGCGATTGCGCCGCTCCTCGGCAGCCTCGCTGCAGCGCGAAGCGAATATGTTTCCGACGATCCCGTGGCTAACCTGCATGCGGTCGGACAGGCCGAGCGCATCGCGGAAGCGGAGCGAGCGCTGAAGGCCTCCCCGAACGACGTGCGCTTGCTCTACTGGCTGGCGCAGGCGTATCGCAAGAGCGGCCAGGACCGGCAGGCAACGGCCGCCTACAAGCGCTGCTTGAAGCGGCATGCGGAGCACGGCCGCTTGAAACGGGCCGCGGAGGTCTACCTGGAACTGGTGCAGACCGGCGAAAGCACGGACCTGGGGCCGGAGCTTCTCTTCCAGATCGCCCAGTACATTGAGGCTGACCATCCCGGCGAGGCGGCACAGATTTACCGTTCACTCGCCACGCGCTATCCCACGCGAGACGAAGCGCAGCAGTCGTTGCAATGCCTCGCCCACCTTTGCCGGCACCGGCTCAATCGCCCCGAAGAAGCGCGATATTGTCTCGACGAGCTCGTGCGGCGCTATCCCGAGTCGGAGCAAGCAACGGCAGCCCGTCGAGTAGCAGACGCCTGACCAACTAAGCCGCTTAGCGCGCGACCACCCGCAGCCGAACCGACTTGCTGACCCCCAGGCTCGTCGCGGTCAGCACCACTTCTACCGGCGCGGCTACCTTTTTCGTCGTTACCTTAAACGTTCCGCTGTCCTTCCCCTTGCGCACCGATAGGCTTTTCGGCACCTTGGCAACCGTACTATTACCGCTGGACAGCGTAACGGTGGTCGCCGCGGTTCCCGGCTTGCGCAGCCGGACCGTAGCGACTACGGCTTGGCCGCCCCGCACTTCACCCGCGGCAAGGGTAAGGTTGAAGGGCGCCAGCGCCACGAAGTCTTTGCCGTTAAGGTCCTCGCCAAGCGCGATCTGGTAAGAGGGCGGATCGAACACGTAGGACGTCTTGGCGGCGGTGATTGTGTAGTCGCCTCCCGCTAGTCCAACGAACGAGTAGGCCCCGCTTGTATCGCTGACCGCTGTGTGATTTCCGGCGGTCACCGTGACGCCGGCCAGGCCTACCCCGCCTTCCGTGACCTTCCCGCTCAGCGAATACGTCCGGCTAGGCGTGGAGGCGGCGAGCATCGACGAAATTCCCGACTCACCCCCGCCATTGATCGCGCGCATGCGGACGTCGTAGGCAGTGGCCGGCGCCAGCCCACCGATGATCCACGACCTCGCGTCCGGGCCGGGGGTAGCTACGGTCCCGAACGCCCCGCCCGCGACCCGCAGTTCCACTTTGAACCCCGATGGGTTGCTTCCGGCATAACTCCATTCCACCTGGAGCGCGGTGGCCGAGGTGGCAGCTACGCGTAATAGCTCCGGGACGCCCGGTACCAGTGGAATCGTGGTGGCTTGCGCCTCTACCGTGTGGGCGGAGTTGCCGTCCATGTTGTATGCCCGCAGCCGGTAGACGTAGGTGACGCCCGGATCCAGGCCGGTGTCTAGATAGGCCGTGGAGTTCGCTCCGGTGGTGGTGATCTCAGCAAAGCTGCTTTCAACGGTACGCCGTTCCAGGCGGAAGCCCTGCTCGTTGGCGCTGCTGTCCTTCCACGAGACAAAGAGCTTGGAGCGCCCTTCAGGCACAGGAAGCACGTTCACTGTGAGGTCGGATGGCGCGACGGGAGGGTCTGCGTAGGTCGCGCCGTTGCCGGTAGGTGTGTACTCGGAGTCGCCACCCGAATTGGTCGCCCGGACTCGGTAGGAGTACGTGTGATTCGAGATCAGCCCATTGTCAGCGTAAGTAGTCGTACCTGCGGTGGCCAGCGCGATTTGCTGGAAGTCTTCGCCGTCGCCATGCCGCTCGATCCGAAAACCCGTCTCATTATCGCTGTTGTCGGACCACGCCAACTGGAGTCGGGACGTTCCATCCGGCTTATTGGGAGTGACCACACTGAGCCCGGACGGAGCGAGCGGAGGGAGGGGCAAGGTCGCGGCGCCGGCCGGCGCAGTCCACTCCGAGGCTCCACCGGCATTCACCGAACGAATCCGAAAGCGGTAGCCAATATTGGGCGCTAACTGGCCCACGGTGAGCGTCACCAGGGCGCCGAAGCCAGCGGTATTCGGCGTCGGCACCGCCGGTAAATCCGTCCAGTTATTGCTACTGTTGAGAGATTGCTGGACCGCAAAGCCGCTTTCACTGTCGCTGGTGTCGGTCCACGACATGACTAGCTGCGTCTGTCCGAGTGGCGGAGGGGGGACGGCCACGATGAGGTTTCCTGGCTGACCGGGTGGCTGCGGTAAAGTAGTCCCGCTTACAGCTCCGGTCCGCTCCGACGCGCCCCCTGCATTCACCGCGCAAACCCGGAACTGATACGCGGTGTGGATCGCCAAATCGTCTACCTGCAGCGTAACGGTTCCACCCCGTCCCGACCGGTTGGGCGTGACCACCAGGGGCAGCGACGTCCACGTGCCGCTGCCTGCCAGCGCTTGTTCCACAGCAAAGCTCTCTTCGTTGTCGCTCCGGTCGATCCACGAGAGCGCGAGCATATTCTGCCCACCCGGGGCAGCTACGGAAGACACGAGCAGGTCTGTCGGTGCCGTGGGCGGATTGGGAAGGGTGGTTGCAGTCGCGGTCGCAGACCAATCCGAAGCGCCCCCCGTGTTCAAAGCCTTTACGCGGAAGCGATATGTGGTATTCGGCGTCAACTGGGTGGCCGACGCAGTAACCGTGCCGCCGGCACCGGCAATGTTCAAAGCGGGTATCTGGGGTAACGGCGTCCAGTTCGCGCCCCCGTCTGCGGATCGCTGGACGGTGTAGCCGGACTCGTTGTCGCTGTTGTCCCTCCACGACAGATCCAGTGTCGTCCGCCCGGACGGCGCAGCAGGCACCGCCACCACCAGGTCGCTCGGAGGAGCAGGTGGCAGCGGCAGCGTGGCGGCACTGCCGGACAAGGGAGGCGTGGAGTCTCCCCCATTGTTAAAGGTCACCACCCGATAGCTGTATTGGGAAGCGGGCGCAAGCCCGGTATCCTGGAAATGCGTGATGCCGGCGGCAAGGGTCGTCCGCACCGAGAAGGCTGGTGCGCTGCCCACCTTGCGATCGATGCGGATGCCGTCACTGCTGCCCGCTCCAAGAATCCAACTAAGGTCGATGGATTGAGAGGTGATCGACGTGAGGGTCAATCCCGTAGGTGGAGGGGGTGGCAACTTCAATGTCCGCACCGCGACTGCCTCGGTAGAAGCTCCCGTGCCACTGGCGTTGCTGCCCCGCAGTCGATAATCATAACGGGTGTCGGCCGTTCGCCCTATATCGGTGAAGTGGGTGCCGGGAGCCGCCACCAACGCGATGAGCGTGAAGTTCGTTCCCCCATCGTCCGATCGTTCTACCTGGGTGTCGCCGTGGAGGCTGTTGGCCCAGACGAGATCCACCTGCGTCAGCCCGCGACGGGGCGAGCCATCGGTGGGCGCTGCGGCCATCAGCCCGACCGGGGCGCCCGGAAGCGTGAGGATCGAGGCCACGGCGCTCCCCACCGCGTCACCTGCTGGGTTGCTGACGATCACGCGGTACGAGTATCGGATGTTGCCGGCGCTCGCTGCGTCGTCCCACGCGGTAACGCCGGCAACTACCTGCCCGGCCACCTGAACGTTGGCGGCGAAACCATCCGTGGAGCGCTCGACGCGGCCCGCGAGGCCTCCCGGATTGGGATCGGTCCACGTGAGATGCACTCCGGTAGTTCCCAGGATCGCCGCTGCCACGAGCGTGGTGACTGGAGCCGGCCGCGTGAGCCCGCTCACCGGACCCGCATAGCCGGACCCGC
>Ga0255338_1003873_pt1 | contig 16859 bp, 14 predicted proteins | sample MeOH1_35cm_T4_19_FD_203715 | JGI IMG/M metagenome (GOLD analysis project Ga0255338, IMG submission 203715) | Sandy soil microbial communities from University of British Columbia, Vancouver, Canada - MeOH1_35cm_T4_195 | ecosystem: Engineered > Artificial ecosystem > Sand microcosm > Unclassified ...
CGCCGCCGGGCCGCCCCACCCCTCGGGGGACAGCGAAGACACGACCGTGCCGGGCATGGGGGCCATATTCACTGCGGCGGTTCGCGCATTTCGACGTAGGCACGGGCACGCACGTCCTGCGCCCAATTGGCATAGGCCTCATCCAGCTTCTTTTCACGCAGCATGTTGCGCACCATCTCGCGCTGCTCACGCTCGCCCAGTGTGGTGTTGCGTCGCTCCAGCAACTGGATCAGGTGCACGCCAAAACGGGAGATCAGCGGCTCGCTGATCTGTCCGGGTGCCAGTCGGTTCATGACCGCCTCGAACTCGGGCACGAACTGGCCGGGATAAGCCCAACCCAGGTCACCGCCCTGTTCGGCACTGCCATCCTGGGAATTTTCGCGGGCCAGCGTGGCGAAATCGGTCTGGCCGGTCTGGATGCGTCGACGAAAATCATTGAGCTTGTCGCGCGCGGCCGCTTCGCTCAACTGCGCATTCGGACGCAGCAGGATATGGCGGGCATGGCTTTGCGTGATGGTCATCGGTGGCAAGCCGGCATTGCGCTTCTCCACCAGCTTGAGAACGTGGAAGCCGGCGCCGGAGCGCACCAGCTCCGAGATACCGCCGACCGCCAGCGACCGGGTCGCGTCCAGGAACAGCGTAGGGTAGCGGTCGGCCGGGCGCAAACCGAGCTGGCCACCACTGGCACGATCGGCCGCATCCGAAAGTTCGCGCGCCAGGGCAGTGAAGTCCTCGCCAGCGCGCGCACGCTCCAGCGCACGCTGCGCCTTGGCCTGCAGCGCCGCCACCTGGGTTTCGCTGGCATTCTCTGGCACCGCCACCAGCAGCTGCGCGATATTGATCAGCTGATTGGCAGGTACGTTGCCGGTCGCCAGTTGCTCCTGCAGGTACTGCTCGACTTCCAGATCGCTTATGCGTACACGGGGCTCGACCTCGCGCTCACGCAGACGCGTGAGCAGAAGCTGGTTGCGTAACTGTTCACGGAACTGCTTCGGGTCGATGCCATCCTGCGCAATGCGGCGATGCAATTCGGCTACGCTCAGCTGGTTCTGCAGCGCAACGCTCTGCTCAGCCTGATCAACCGATGGCTCGTCCACCTTGATGCCGGTTTCACGCGCCAGCTGCAGTTGCGCCTTCTCGTTGATCAAACGCTCAAGCACCTGACGCGTGAGCTCGCGGGTATCTGGCAGCGCCTGGCGCTGCTGGACATATTGTTGCTGCGTTCGCCGGACCTCGACCGCCACGTCATGGTTGGTAATAGGCTCGGAATTGACCACCGCGACGATGAAGTCGGCCTGGTGCACCGCTCCTTGCGCTGCTGTCACCGTACTGGCCACAGGCGTCGTGCGCGCAGTCGACCGCAACCCCTGAGCCTGAACCGGCAGAGCGGCAAAATACACAAGACAGGCCGCACTCAGGGCTAGGACACGAAGGGTCATGATGGGTCAATCATAATTGCTGAAACGGCTGAGTGAGTTTGTCTGCTCACGCAAGAACTGGTAGTGGGGAACATTCTTCTGCAGGTTGGACAATGGATCCATGCCCACCCGCGAAAAACCGACAAGCTCGAGTTGGAACATGATGCGCTCGTTGACCGTGACAAGCCCGGTCTGCAGCCGCTCCAGCACGATGCGGCCTAGCCAACAGCCGCCATCGTACTCAAAACCAACGATGGAATCGACCAGCTTGTCATCCTTCATGCTGAAGTTGAGCCGGCCCACGCTGTACCAGCGCCCCGGCCCCTGGCCGCGGCCCTTGCCCAGATCCTGCCCTTTGTCGCCCCACAGGTTGTTGAGCGGCCATTGCCAACTCACATCGACCAACTCGCTGATATCGCGCTGGAAACGATAGGCCAGATTGATCACCCGGTAATTACCGGGACGGTACCGCGCACCGACAGTGGAGCGAACCGATTGCTCAGTCGTCGGGTTGTATTGCACAACCGAATCGAACGCCCAGCGGTTATCCCAGTTAAAGCCGGCCCCCAGCAGCACGTCACTCAATCTCTCCTTGATCGGCGTGCCGCCAGGCATGGTCACGTTTTGGTCTGCAAAACGGTAACGCTGTGCGATGCCGAAACGTGCCGTTTCGGCACCGGTCTCCGGGTCCAGCAAGCGCGTAGTCACCCCAGCAGTCAGCAGATTGCTGTCGGAAATACGGTCGTGGCCAACAAAGGCATTTTCAGTGTAAATGCTGGCAAAGTTGAAGTCGTTGGCGCCAGAGTCGTAATTAGGCAAATAACTCTGATCAACATAAGGCGTGTTTACATAAAACAGGCGTGGCTCCAGCGTCTGGCGGAAGGCGCGCCCCAAGTAGCTAGCATCGCGCTCGAATACCAAGCCAGTGTCAAGACTGAAAGTCGGCACCGCACGTGAGGCTGCAGTGCTGCCCGAGGACAGCGCCGCATCGAACTGATAGGAGGTCGAATGCAGTTGCAGCTTGGGCGTAAAGAAGCCAGCGGCACTGAGCCAGGGTCGGCTGATCTGGGCCAGCAACACGCTGCGCTGGCTATTCGGTTGTCCGGTCAGACTCCGGTCGGCCACGAACTGGTTGTAATCACCATCGATCGAAAATTCGAAATCACCGGCATCAAGCCGCGCATAGCGCGCCGTCAACTGAGGTAGCCGGTCATAGGGCGGGGTAATCGGTGAATCGGGAGACTGCAAGGTCTGCCACTTGAGCGTGCGCAGAGTAAAAGTCGTATACAACCCTCGTCCCCAACTAAGCGTTGCATCGTTGGCCAGCAGGCGTTGCGTCAGCGAGGTGGTTGCATTCGGAAAATCACGCCAGTAGTTATCGTCGCTGACGCGGTTGAGATTAAGGCTGACACCGAGAGTGCCGAACGCCGGCACCCCCACGATCGAGCCTTGGTGTAGATAAGCGTAGCCCCAGCGATCACTGTCCCGCAGCTTGTCGCTCGGCATATAGTCGACGCGCAGTTGTCCTTTGTAGATCGGCTCAAGATATCGGAACTCGCCGCCCCAGTTAATGCCCCGCTTGGTCATAAGGGTCGGATACAGAGTCGCATCGCGGTTTGGGGCGATGTTCCAGTAGTACGGCACAGTAAACACGTTGCCACTGATGGTGTCGACCCCGTAAATAGGCGACAGAAAGCCGGACTTACGCTTCTCGCTCAAAGGAAAACTCATTGAGGGTACGGACAGGAATGTGACTCCTTTGAAACTCAGCTTGGCATCTTTAGCTTCACCCACCTCATCCTCGTTGTCGATGCTCAGGGTGGCCGCGCGCATCAGCCAGGCCGGCATCCAGCTTGGCCCCGGCGTACGCTGGCACGTGGTGAAGGTCGCATTGCGGATCACTGCCCGATTCTCGTCAAGGAAGTCAGCCCGCTCCGCCTTGCCGTATCCATCGTTAGACAAGAAACGGTAGTCCGGTTGCGTGAAAAAGCCCTCGAAAGCATCCACCTTGAGTTCCAGCTGCGGCCCCTCGAACACATTGCCAGCACGGTTGATGCGCACATGACCACGCATCTTGGCCAGGTCATCGGGCTGGTAGTACTCAAGCCGGTCGGCACGGATCACCGTGTCGCCACGGCGCAGCTCGACCCGGCCCTCGGCCGTCATCTCCAGGTCGGGGCGACCGCTCAAGAAGTCGCTGAAAAGAAAGGTCGGCAAGCTGTTGCGCTGCGCCGCTGGTATCTGCTCCTGCAACCGGGGACTGCTGCGCAACTGCACGGACTCGTTCTGGGGTGGTGCTGCTTCCTGCGCCCGCACCAGCCCGGCCTGCAGCAAGGCAACGGCCAGCAAGGCCAGCGACGGCCATATGGAACGGGGACCGGTGGCGGAGCAGGACGCCCAGGGGTTCAAGTCACGCATCGGGCGCATCAGGTATTCGGCAGATCGAAAAAATCGGGCTTTGACATGGGCGGGGTTTGTAGAATGGATTATCCATGACCCCAACCGAAGCGCGCCCTGCCGCCACCCCCATGTCCGAGACCGCCATTGCCTGGACCTCACCCGAGCGCGAGGCTGCCTTCCACCAGTGGCTTGCCGCTCTGGCAACAACCCAGCAACTTCTGCCGGCTACCTTGCGGCCGGCCTCCGCGGATGCCAGTTTCCGGCGCTATTTCCGCATCGCTGCCGCCCAAGGCAGCCGCATCATCATGGATGCACCGCCGGACAAGGAAAACTGCCGCCCCTTCGTGCAGGTCGCCGGCCTGATGCAGGAAGCCGGCCTGAACGTGCCGCAGATCCTGGCCTGGGACGAGGCGCAGGGCTTCATGCTGCTGTCCGACCTGGGCGGCCAGACCATGATGCAGATGATCGACCGCGAGCATCCGTCCTCGAACCTGGGGCGGTATCTGCAGGCGGTTGATGCGCTGGTCACTTGGCAGCAGGCCTCCCGGCCCGGGGTACTGCCACCCTACGACGAAGCGCTGCTGCGGCGCGAACTCGAGCTCTTTCCCGACTGGTACCTGGCACGCCACCGTGGCATCGCCGTGGAAGGCAAGTTGCGCCAGACCCTGGACGCCATGTTTGCCTTGATCATCGAGCGCAACCTGGCCTGGCCCAGCGTCTACGTGCATCGCGACTTCATGCCGCGCAACTTGATGATTCCCTCGGACGCGGCAGAACAGCGCCTGGGTGTGCTGGACTTCCAGGATGCGGTCTACGGCCCCATCACCTACGACATCGCCAGCCTGATGCGCGACGCCTTCCTGAGCTGGGACGAGGAATTCGTTCTCGACGTCACCATCCGCTACTGGCAGAAAGCACGCGCCGCCGGCCTGCCGGTCGGCGACGACTTCGGCGAGTTCTACCGTGGTGTCGAATGGATGGGCCTGCAACGCCACCTCAAGGTGGCCGGCATCTTCGCCCGCCTCACCTTGCGTGACGGCAAGCCGCAATACCTGGCCGATGCGCCGCGCTTCATCCAGTACATCCGCGCCACCTGCGCGCGCTACATCGAACTCAAGCCACTGCTGCGGCTGGTAGACGAGGTCGAAGGCATCACCGAGGCCAGTGGCTACGCCTTCGGCCGAATCTGAATCGAATCGACATCCAGGCCTTATCAAATAATCGCCAACAGCTACCAAATCTATAGCAAATGCCTCGTTTCCACTGCCCCATGCCGCTGGCCAGCGGTGCGCTGATCGACCTGCCTGCGGGTGCGGCGCGCCATGTGCAGGTGCTGCGCCTGCAGCCGGGCACAACCATCACGCTCTTCAATGGCGAGGGCGGTGAGTTCGAGGCCACCATCACACGCATGGGACGCAGCGAGGTGCAGGTCCAGGTCGGCGCCCACACGCCGGTGGCGTGCGAGGCGATGCGCGAAGTGCACCTGGCCCTCGGCGTGCCGGCCAATGAACGCATGGACTGGCTGGTGGAAAAAGCCACCGAGCTTGGCGTCGCCAGCATCCAGCCGCTGCTGGCCGAACGCAGCGTGCTCAAGCTCAAGGGCGAGCGCGCCGAGAAGAAACGCGCACACTGGCAGGGCATTGCCATTGCGGCCTGCGAGCAGTGCGGCCGCAACCGCGTGCCCGAGGTGCGCGAGAGCCTGGCCTTGTCGGACTGGGTTCAGACGCTTGGCCCCGGCGCCCGGCTGCTGCTGTCACTGCAAGCCGGCACCCGGCCCCTGCAGCAGGCACTTGCCGTAGCCGACCCGGGGCCGGTGACCTTTCTCTCCGGCCCCGAAGGTGGCCTCACCAGTGCCGAAGAAGCCGCCGCCCTGGCCCATGGCTTTGTACCCGTCACGCTGGGCCCGCGCACGCTGCGCGCCGAAACCGCCCCGCTGGCCGCCTTGGCGGCGCTTACACTGGGCGCATGAACCGTCCTCTGTTGCTGCTGGCCATCTGCCAAGGCTTGTTTCTCACCAACAACGTCGTCTTCATCGCCATCAACGGCCTGGTGGGCCTGAGCCTGGCGCCGCTGGGCTGGATGGCCACGCTGCCGGTGATGGGCTATGTGGTCGGCGGCGCCTTGAGCACCGGCTTGGTGGCGCGCACGCAGGTACGCTACGGCCGCCAGGCCTCGTTCCAGATCGGTCTGGTCGTCGCGCTGCTGTCGGCCCTGCTGTGCGCCTGGGCGGCCTGGCACCACAATTTCTGGCTGCTGATCGTGGCCACCGTGGTGGCCGGCTACTACAGCGCCAACGGCCAGCTCTACCGTTTCGCCGCCGCCGAACTGGCCGCGCCGGCCTACCGCGAAAAAGCGGTGTCGCTGGTACTGGCCGGTGGGTTGATCGGCGCCATCATCGGCCCGAACTTGGCCAAGTACACCCGCAACCTGCTGGCCATCCCCTTCGCCGGGGCCTATCTGGCACTGGCTGTCGTGGCCGTGCTGGCCATGGGGCTGATGGCCTTCGTGCGCTTTCCGGCCGTACCAGCGGCGCAAAAGAGCAGCGCCGGCGGGCGACCGATACGGGAGATCGTGCGCCAGCCGCTGTTTTTTGTTGCCGCCGTCGGCGCGGCGCTGGGCTATGGCGTGATGAACCTGCTGATGGCCGCCACGCCGCTGGCGATGCAGGTGTGCGGCTTTCCCTTCGACGATGCAGCACTGGTGTTGCAGTGGCACGTGATCGGCATGTTTGCGCCGGGCTTTTTCACCGGCCACCTGATCAAGCGCTTCGGCACCCTGACCATCATGGGCATCGGCGTGCTGCTCAATGCGCTGTGCATCGTGATTGCGCTCACCGGCGTCGATCTGCACCAGTTCCTGATCGCTCTCTTTCTGCTCGGCGTCGGCTGGAACTTCCTCTTCACCGGCAGCACCACACTGGCGCTGCAGGCCTACCGCCCGGAAGAAAAAGACCGCGCCCAGGCCGCCATCAACTTAAGCGTGTTCGCCGTCATGGCCGTCACCTCGTTCGCCTCGGGCGCGCTGGTCACGACCCAGGGTTGGCAGCTGCTGAACGTCGGCTCGCTGGTGCCGGTGGCACTCACCGGCTTGGCCTTGCTCTGGCTGGCGCTGCGGCGGCGGGCAACGGCACGGCCCTGAGCTGGCCCGCACTCAAAAGCGGGCATCCAGCCACAGTTTGAGTTGCTCGAACACCGGCTCGCGCTCGAGTTCGTTGAAGATCTCGTGGTACGCGCCCGCGAAGCAATGTGCGCTCACCACGCCCGCAGGCGCGGCGGCGGCAAAGGCCCGGCTGCCGGCCGGGCTGACCAGATGGTCGTCGCCGGCATACAGCAACAAGGTAGGCACCTGCCAGCGCGGCGCACACGCCAAGGTGGCCGCACCGGCATCGACGATGAAACGCGCCAGCCGGCCCGAGATGCGGTCATGGATCAGCCGGTCCTGCTGGTAGGCGCGCACCACGGCCGGGTCGTGCGAGATAAGTTGGGGATCAAGGCCGTTGCGCACGCACAGGTCGGGCGCCACGCGCGGCAGCACCGCCAGCAGCAGCTTCTGCCAGGCGCTCAGACCCGGATCGAGCGCCGGCGAGGACAGTACCAGCGCGTCGACCGGCCGCAACTGCAACGACACGAATCGCGCCGCCACCAGTCCGCCCAGGCTGTGACCGAACAGGATCAGCGGCGTGGCGGGGTTCATGCGCGCCCTTGTGCTGTCCAACACGTCGGCCAGGTCGTCCAGCAAGCGCTGCTCGTGCGGCAGGCCGCCACGCACACCGCTGGATTCGCCATGGCCATACTGGTCGTAGCCGCGCACGGCAAAACCCCAGTCGTTGAGGCGGCGCGCCACATGGTCGTAGCGTCCGGCATGTTCGGCCAGTCCATGCACCAGCACCACCACACCGCGCAGTTGACGGCCATAGGCCAGCGGCCAGTCCTGGATGGCAATGTTCTCGCCGTCGCTGGCCACAAAGGTGGAGAGAGTGGACTCCGTCAAGGTACGCACTTTCAAGGCATCTGCGCCATGACTTGCGCCACCGCTGCCGTCAGCCGGCGCGCGTACGGCACATGCAGAAACTCGTTGGGGCCATGGGCATTGCTCTTGGGGCCGAGCACGCCGCAGACCATCATCTGCGCCTTGGGAAAGCCCCTGGACAGCATGTTCATCAACGGGATGGTGCCGCCTTGCCCGATGTAGCCGCAGGAAGCGCCAAAATAGTTGCGCGAGGCGGCGTTCAGCGCCTGCTCGAACCAGGCTTCGCTCTCAGGCGCGTTCCAGCCGGTGGCCGAGCTCAAGCCTTCGAAAGTCACACGGGCCTGGTAGGGTGCGTTGTCTTCCAGCACCGTCTTGAGCTGCCGCACCGCCTGTGCCGCATCGACCAGAGGCGGCAGGCGCAAGGACAGCTTGAATGCCGTGTAGGGCCGCAGCACATTGCCGGCGTTCTGCAGGTCGGGCAGGCCCTCGGCGCCCGTCACGCTCAGCGTCGGCGCCCAGGTGCGTGCCAGCAGCGCCTGCAAGGGATCGGTCGTCATGGGCAGACTCAGGCGGGTTTCACCCTCGCAGTCGTAGTGCACCCAGGGAAAGCGCCGGTACAGTTCCTCGCCCAGGATGGCCGCCGTGGCCTGCGCCTGATGCAAGCGTTCGGGTGGCACCTCACAATGGAAGCTGGCCGGCAGCAGGCGGCCGGTGGCGCTGTCCTCCAACCGGTCCAGTACCTGGCGCATGATGCGAAAGCTCGATGGCACCACGCCACTGGCGTCGCCCGAGTGCACGCCCTCGCTCAGGATCTCCACCTTGAGCACGCCGCTGGCCATGCCGCGCAGGCTGGTGGTGAGCCAGAACTGGTCGTAGTTGCCGGCGCCGGAGTCAAGGCAGATCACCAGCCCGACATCGCCCAGGCGGTTGTTGCCCGGCGCGCGCAAGGCGTCGACATAGGGCAGCAAGTCGTAGGAGCCGCTTTCCTCGCAGGTTTCGATCAGGCCGACGATGCGCGGGTGCGCCACCTTCTGGCTCTTGAGCGCCGCGATGGCAGCGATGCTGGCATAGACGGCGTAGCCGTCGTCAGCCCCGCCGCGACCGTAAAGCTTGCCATCCTCATACTTGGCTGTCCAGGGCCCAAGGTCATGGCGCCAGCCGCTGAACTCCGGCTGCTTGTCGAGGTGGCCGTACATCAGCACGGTTTGCGTCGAAACCGTCTGCTCACCCTCCCCCGCGGAGGCCGGGACCTCAAAAAACAGAACCGGCGTGCGGCCGTCCAGGCGGATCACTTCCAGCCGGAGCCCTTCGACGTTCTGCGCCTCGACCCAGGCTGCGGCGTTGCGCACCACGCGGTCGATGTAGCCGTGCTCGGCCCACTGCGGGTCGAACATCGGCGACTTGGCCGGGATGGCAATGTAGTCGGTGAGCTGGCGGACGATGTCGCCGTCCCAGGCGCGACTGACCTCGTCGAGTACGCGCGCACTGTCCAGTATCGATTCGGGTACGCGATCATTCATGCAGTTGGCCTTTCATCGGGTCTCCAGGTCATCCTTCGTGCCACGACCTGCTCGCCCCTGCCACTATGATGCCACTTGCCAAGCCGCCCCTGCAACGCCGCTGGACAAGCGGGTCATCTCGCCGCCGCGCACCCCAAATGCGATGGCCCGGTGACGGACAGTACAGGCGACATACTTGGAAGCATGCACTTGAATTTCCTGTCCTTTCTCAACATGCCGCCCGCCTCGGGTACGGATTCCACCGCCTATCGCAAAGTGGCCCTGGCGGCCTGCTTTGGCACCTTCATCGAGTGGTACGACTTCCTGACCTTCGCGACGCTCGCCGTCCATTTCGCCGTCCTGTTCTTCCCGGCCGACGATCCGGTCGCGGGACTGCTCTACAGCCTGGCCACCTTCGGCATGGGCATGGTGGTGCGGCCCTTGGGGGCGGCACTGTTCGGCTCTTTCGGCGACCGCTTCGGGCGCAGAAAGGTGTTCATCGCCACCATCGCCATCATGGGCGTTGCGACCTTTGCCGTTGGGCTGCTGCCCACCCATGCCCAGTGGGGATGGGCTGCCACCGGCATGCTGCTGGCCTTGCGGCTGATCCAGGGGCTGGCCATGGGCGGAGAGATTGGCGGCGCCAATGTCTATCTGGCGGAGCATGCCCCCGCTGAGCGCCGCGGTGCCCTCACCAGCGTGCTGCAGTGGATGGGTGGGCTGGGCATTCTGGCCTCCACCTTGCAGCTCGTGCTGTTGCAGACCTGGCTGAGTGACGCGGATTTCAAAACATGGGGTTGGCGCATTCCTTTCCTGCTTTCGGCCTTGTTGTTGCTCGCCAGCGTGAAGGCGCGTCTGGCCTTGCATGAGTCCCCGGTGTTCACCGAGCTGAGCCGCCAGAACAACACGGCCAAGACCCCGCTACTCGACTGCCTGCGCGACCGTCAAACCTTGGGACGCATGGCCCTGCTGTTCTTCTGCATCTCAGCTGGCGGTGGCCTGCTGTTCTTCTGCTCCCAGGTCTACGCATCGGTCTATCTCAAGACCGTGGTGAAGATGGACCCGGTGCTGGTCGGCTGGGTGACCCTGGCTGCGACGATTTGCCTGTTTCCGCTCACCTATGTTTGCGGAGCATTGTCGGATCGGCTGGGACGACGACCGGTGGTGTTGGCCGGGCTGTTGCTGGGGTCGACATCGATCCTGCCCGTCTATGCCGGGCTGCAGCAGTTTTCCCAGCAACCCTGGCTGATCTTTGTCCTGCTGCTGGTTCCGGTGCTGGCGGTGGCCCTGGTCACAGGACCGCAAACCGCTTTGCTGTCCGAGCTGTTCCCGGCCCGCACGCGCTATACCGCCGTGGGCTTGCCCCACAACCTGGCTGCAGGCTGGATCGGCGGCCTCTCGCCCTACATGGTGACACTGATCGCCGACAAATCCGGCAGCGCCCTGATGGGCCTGGGCTATCCGGCTGCGTTGCTGCTGATGGCCCTGGTCGTCGGCTATTTCTTCCTGCCGGAAACCCGCGGCGCGGATCTCAACGCCTGAACGCCGCGCCTCACAACGCGTTATCCATGGCGCCGCGCGCCACCCACAGCCGATAAAGCGCGAGCTGCAAAACCAGGGCACCCGCGGAACTGGCTTGGCCAGGCCGCCGGGTGCGCCCCCCTCAAGGGGGGAGCGGCGCAGCCGCTCGGGGGGTGCTTCGTTTCAGCGCGAGAATTTGAGCACCGCCGTGCTGGCCAGCAGGTTGGGCGCAAAGCGCACCGTGCGGCCGTTGTGGATGCCGAAGCTGTCGAGAACCTTGAGGCCGTTGCGCTGCGCCAGCACTTCCAGGTCCGCCTGGGTGCCGACGCGGATGTTGGGCGTGTCGTACCACTGGTAAGGCAAGCGACGCGTCACCGGCATGCGGCCACGCAGCACACTCAGGCGATTCGGCCAATGGGCAAAGTTGGGAAAGGCCACGATGCCGGTACGGCCCACGCGGGCCGTTTCGCGCAGCACCACCTCGGCATTGCGCAAGTGCTGCAGGGTGTCGATCTGCAGCACCACGTCGAAGCTTTGGTCACCGAACATCGACAGCCCCTCATCCAGGTTGAGCTGGATCACGTTGACACCGCGCCGCACGCAGGCCAGGACATTGGCGTCATCGATCTCGATGCCGTAGCCGCTGCAGCCGCGCTCGGTCTGCAAATGCGCCAGCAAGGCGCCGTCACCGCAGCCGAGATCGAGCACACGCGAGCCTTGCGGCACAAGGCGGGCAATCGCTTCCAGCGTGCTGTGCTCGCTCATGCCAAGAACTCCTTTGAAATGCTATCAAAATAGGAGCTGACCACGCCCATGTAGCGAGAGTCATCGAGCAAAAAGGCATCGTGCCCGTGCGGCGCGTCGATCTCGGCATAGCTGACATCGCGCCGGTTGTCGAGCAGGGCCTTGACGATTTCGCGGCTGCGCTTCGGCGAAAAGCGCCAGTCGGTGCTGAAACTCACCAGCAGAAACTTGCACTGCGCCACCGCCAGTGCCCGGCTCAGGTCGCCGCCGAAGACGCGCGCCGGGTCGAAATAATCCAGCGCGCGGGTGATCAGCAAGTAGGTGTTGGCGTCGAAGTATTCGCTGAACTTGTCGCCCTGGTAACGCAGGTAGCTCTCGATCTGGAACTCGATGTCCTGCGTCGTGTATTGATAGCCTTCGCGCACCGCACCGCCGACGGCGCTTCGCAGTTCGCGCCCGAACTTCTCGTTCATGACATCGTCGCTGAGGTAGGTGATGTGGCCGATCATGCGCGCAATGCGCAGGCCGCGCTTCGGAATGACGCCGTGTTCGTAGAAATGACCGCCATGGAAATCCGGGTCGGTCACGATGGCGCGCCGTGCCACTTCGTTGAAGGCAATGTTCTCGGCATTCAGGTTGGGCGCACTCGCCACCACCACGGCATGGCGCACGCGCTCGGGGTACTGCAGCGTCCAGGACAGCGCCTGCATGCCGCCCAGGCTGCCGCCCATGACGGAGGCCAAGGTCTGGATGCCCAGGCCATCGAGCAATCGCGCCTGGGCGTTGACCCAGTCCTCCACCGTGACCACCGGAAAGTCGGCGCCGTAAATCTTGCCGGTATCCGGGTTCACGTGCATCGGCCCGGTGGAGCCGAAGCAGGAACCGAGGTTGTTGACGCCGATGACGAAGAACTTGTCGGTGTCGACCGGCTTGCCCGGGCCGATCATGTTGTCCCACCAGCCCTCGCTCTTGTCCTGGCCTTCGTAGACGCCGGCCACATGGTGCGAGGCGTTGAGCGCATGGCAGATCAGCACCGCGTTGGACTTGTCGGCATTGAGCGTGCCATAGGTTTCGTAGCTCAGCGAGTAGCTGCGGATCGACGCGCCGCTCTGCAGGGGCAGGACGGCGTCGAAATGCATCGACTGGGGCTTGGCTATCAACATGACTCGGTGCTTCAAAAAACAAAACCCGGCATAGCTTCAGCTCGGCCGGGTTTCAAATGAACGAAACACTTGCCTCTTTAGCTGAACTTCGGAACTCCAGGGTTCCGGCGCCCGCAATCGGGTTCAAATCGGCGCTGGGATTAGTATAAGTCCAAGTCTTCACTGTTCGAGATACCGGAGTTGCCCATGTCCACACCTTCCGAGCTGTATGGATCCGACGCCTACGCCCCGAGCGAAATCGCCCAGCGCATCGAGTCGGTCGGCGTGACCAAGGCGCGGCTGGCCACCTTGCCACTGCTCATGCTCGGCCTCTTAGCCGGCGCCTTCATCGGCCTGGGAGCGATGCTGTTCGTGCTCGTCAAGTCGGACACCACCCTCGGCTTTGCCGCCAGCGCCCTCCTGGGCGGCCTGGTGTTCTCCTTGGGTCTGTTGCTGGTGGTGGTCGCCGGCGCCGAGCTGTTCACCGGCAACAACCTGCTGGCCATGGCCTGGGCCGATGGCCGCATCACCAGCGCCGAACTGCTGCGTAACTGGGCCCTGGTGTGCCTTGCGAATTTCTGCGGCGCGGCGGGGCTGGCGGTGCTGGTTTTTGCCAGCGGCCACACGGATCTGAATGGCGGCGCCATCGGCCAGCAAGTGGTGAAAATCGCGCTGGCCAAGCAGGAGTTGCCATTCTGGCAGGCCTTCTTCCGCGGCGTGCTGTGCAATGTGCTGGTGTGTATGGCGGTATGGATGGCCATGGCCGGGCGCAGCGTGGTGGACAAGGCGGTGGCCGTCATTCCGCCCATCATGGCTTTCGTGGCGGCCGGCTTCGAGCACAGCATCGCCAACATGTACCTGATGCCGCTGGCCATGCTCTTGCAACACTTCGGCCCGGCCAGCCTGGCGGCCACCACGCCCATCACCTGGAGCGGCGTGGCGGCCAATCTGCTGCCGGTGATTGCCGGCAACCTGGTCGGCGGCAGCGTGCTGGTCGGGCTGACCTACTACGTGATCTATGGTCGTAAGCCACGCACCTGAACCGCCGCAGCGATGGGCTTCGCTCAGTCCCAACCGAGCAGCGCCAGCAGACCGAGCACGGCAAAGATGATGGCCGACACCACGTGCACCAGCCGGATCGGCACCCGGCGCGTGATGCGCTCCCCCAGCCAGACCACCGGCGCATTCGCCAGCATCATGCCCAACGTGGTGCCCGCCACCACCCAGACGTAAGCCTGGTACTGCGCCGCCAGCATGACGGTGGCGATTTGTGTCTTGTCGCCCATTTCGGCCAGAAAAAAGGCGACCACCGTCGTGCCGAACACGCCCAAACGCGGCGGCTGGCCGGTCTCGCCGTCATCGTCCATCCGGTCGGGAATCAGCATCCAGACCGCCATCGCGATGAACGAGGTGCCCAGCACCCAGCGCAGCACCGCCGGCCCGAGCAGCGTGGTCACCCAGACGCCGGCAGCGCCAGCCAGCGCATGGTTGGCCAGGGTAGCGGCCAAAATGCCCAGCACGATCGGCCAGGGCTTGCGAAACCGGACCGCGAGAATCAGGGCCAGCAACTGGGTTTTGTCACCCATTTCCGCCAGCGTGACAACACCGGTCGAGACGAGAAAAGCTTCCATCGCTTGATGGTACCCGCCCTGGCCCCCCACCTTTTCAGATCATTCTGGTGCACACGCCGCACAACCATGGAGCACTCTGGCCCGAATTTTGCTTTATCTTGGTGCGTTTCGACAAAAGTCAAAATTTCGCACCAATACAAAGCATTTCACCCAAAGAGGTTCTTATGGAAGCACTAAAACAGGGCGCTGATGCCCTGTTCATCCTGCTCGGCGCTGTCATGGTTCTGGCCATGCACGCCGGTTTCGCATTTCTCGAGCTCGGCACTGTGCGCCGCAAAAATCAGGTCAATGCGCTGGTCAAGATCCTGGTGGACTTTTCCGTTTCTACCGTGGCTTATTTTCTGGTCGGCTACGCGGTGGCCTATGGCACCAACTTCTTCATCGGCGCCGAGCAACTGGCCGCCAAGAATGGCTATGAACTGGTCAAGTTCTTCTTCCTGCTGACCTTTGCCGCCGCCATTCCCGCCATCATCTCCGGCGGCATTGCCGAGCGCGCCAAGTTCTGGCCGCAACTGATCGCCACCGCCGTCATCGTTGGCTTCGTCTACCCCTTCTTCGAAGGCATCGCCTGGAACCAGCATTTCGGCATCCAGGCTTGGATCAAGGCCAGCACCGGCGAGGAGTTCCACGACTTTGCCGGCAGCGTGGTGGTGCATGCCGTCGGCGGCTGGATCGCCCTGCCGGCCGTTCTGCTGTTGGGAGCACGCTACAACCGCTACCGCAAGGACGGCGCCATGTCGGCCCATCCACCGTCCAGCATTCCTTTTCTCGCGCTGGGTGCCTGGGTTCTGGTGGTGGGCTGGTTCGGCTTCAACGTCATGAGCGCACAGACGCTGGACAAGATCTCCGGCCTGGTGGCAGTGAATTCGCTCATGGCCATGGTGGGCGGCACGCTGGCCGCCCTGTTGCTGGGCAAGAACGACCCCGGTTTCGTGCACAACGGCCCGCTGGCCGGCCTGGTCGCGGTGTGCGCCGGCTCCGATCTGATGCACCCCCTGGGCGCGCTGGTCGTCGGCGGCATTGCGGGTGCCATCTTTGTCGTCATGTTCACGCTGACGCAGAACAAATGGAAGATCGACGACGTGCTGGGCGTGTGGCCGTTGCACGGCCTGTGCGGCACCTGGGGCGGCCTGGCCGCCGGCATCTTCGGCAGCAAGGCGCTCGGCGGGTTGGGTGGCATCTCTGTCAGCGGCCAGCTCATCGGCACGGCCATCGGCGTGGGCTGGGCACTGCTCGGCGGCTTTGCCGTCTACGGCGTGCTCAAGCTCACACTCGGCTTGCGCCTGAGCCAGGAGGAGGAGTTCGATGGTGCCGACCTGTCCATCCACAAAATCGGCGCGACCCCGGACCGCGAGGCCAACTGGTAGCGCTCACCGTCCGCCCAAAACGACCGCCAGTTGTGGGTTTGCAGCCATATTTGATGGTTTGAGCGCATGGATTGGCGATTTATTTGGGTATTTCCCTGGATTCGCGCATAATGAGTATGTACTGCTGTAAAACGGTGGTACTAATTTGCGGTGATTAAGTCGGTTTTGCGTCTGCTTTAAGTCTTCATTGGTTTGTTGCTCGCGGCTATCAGACTCCATCGCCTTACCTGAGTCTTTTTGAGGAGTCCTTTCATGGGCAACAAACTTTATGTGGGCAACCTGCCCTATTCTTTCCGTGATGAAGATCTGCAACGGGCCTTCGGCCAGTTCGGTACCGTCACCAGCGCCAAGGTCATGATGGAGCGCGACACCGGCCGCTCCAAGGGCTTCGGCTTTGTCGAGATGGGCAGCGATGCCGAGGCGCAAGCCGCCATCAGCGGCCTGCACGGCCAGCAGCAAGGTGGCCGCGGTCTGGTGGTCAACGAAGCACGTCCGATGGAAGCTCGCCCCCCGCGCAGCGGCGGTTTCGGCGGTGGCAATGGCGGCGGCGGTTACGGTGGCGGCCGACGCGAAGGCGGCGGTGGTGGCTACGGCGGTGGCCGCAACTACTAAGCACACGATTCGCTTTTGAATCCAAAAAGGGCCCTGGTGGCCCTTTTTTCATGCCTGTCCCCGGTCAATGACCTAGCGGCAACCCCCTTGTGTGAAAAACATTTCTATGGCAAAAACCGAATCGCGGCGGCTGGGAGGCCGCCCACAGGATTGCGGTGATCTGTCGAATTCGCATCGTTGACACGAATTGATTGCGTTTCAGGGACCCCATCGCTCATTTTCAAGTTTTTCAGGAGTCCCTGCATGGGCAATAAACTTTACGTCGGCAACCTGCCGTATTCGGTGCGAGACGAGGATTTGCAGCAAGCCTTCGGCCAGTTCGGTACCGTGACCAGCGCCAAGGTCATGATGGAACGCGACACCGGCCGCTCCAAGGGTTTCGGCTTTGTCGAGATGGGCAGCGATGCCGAGGCCCAAGCCGCCATCAATGGCATGAATGGCCAGCCGCTGAGCGGCCGCAGCCTGGTGGTCAACGAAGCGCGCCCGATGGAGCCGCGTCCCCCACGCAGCGGCGGTTACGGTGGTGGAAGTGGCGGCGGCGGTGGTTATGGCGGCG
>Ga0255338_1003875_pt1 | contig 16853 bp, 11 predicted proteins | sample MeOH1_35cm_T4_19_FD_203715 | JGI IMG/M metagenome (GOLD analysis project Ga0255338, IMG submission 203715) | Sandy soil microbial communities from University of British Columbia, Vancouver, Canada - MeOH1_35cm_T4_195 | ecosystem: Engineered > Artificial ecosystem > Sand microcosm > Unclassified ...
AGATCACCGGCCTGTCGTCTGAACTTGTGTGCTTGAGGATTAGGATTCTCGGTATGGAAAAATCATTTCATCGCTTCTCTGAACTGTTTGCCCAGCTGGGCCTGCGCATGGACGAGGCCGGCATCCGCGCGTTCCTGGTGGCGCACTCGCCGCTCGCGCCGGAGGTGCTGCTCGCGGATGCGCCTTTCTGGACGCCCGCGCAAGCCGCCTTGCTGCGCGAGGAGATCCAGGAGGATGCCGACTGGGCCGAGGTCGTCGACCGGCTCAATGCCGCGTTACGCTCTGCCTGATTGGGATGATGCTCAGGAGGAGAGTTGTGTGAAGCCATTGCATCGATCCTCTGTCAGGTGAGTAGAATTTCGCCATGTTCATCCGGCGCCGCCATCGGTTGATCACAGCGCTCGTTGCGCTGTCCTGCCTGCTGTTCATGCAGTTGACGTTGGCTGCGTATGCCTGCCCAGGTGATGCCAGCCGGATGGGCGAGATGGCCGAGATGACCTCAGCGGACATGCCCTGTGCTGGTGACATGGCCTCGACCATGGACGAGATCCAGCCGGGCCTGTGCCACGCGCATTGCCAATCCTCGACACCTCTGAGCGTGGACAGCGCGCACGCGCAGGCGCCCTCTCTGGTCGATACCGTCAGCATTGGCTTCGCGTACTCGTACGCCAATGACTCGGCCCTCGTCGCCGGGCCTGAAAGCCCGGCCCAGGCTCCCATGCTCTTGCGTTCAACGGCTCCGCCTATTGCCGTGCGCAATTGCTGCTTCAGAATTTGACCTTCCAGGCCGTCTAGCCCATCACCGGATGCACTTTCTGTGCGTCTGATTGGACGTTGTTCCTGCCTTGGAGGTCTCATGTTTCTTTCTTTCGATCGGGTCACGGTGGCGGCCTTGATGGTGGTGACTGGTTCGCCGCTGTGGGCGGTGGAGCCGCTGACAATGCCAGAGGCGCAGCGCCTGGCCGTGGCGCGCTCCCCTTCATTGCTTGCCCAGGATGCGCTCACCGTTGCTGCCCGCGAGCAGGCGGTCGCCGCCGCCCAGCCTCCCGACCCGGTGCTCAAGCTAGGCATCGACAACCTGCCCGTCAATGGCGCGGACCGTCTGAGCCTGACGCGCGACTTCATGACGCAGCGACGCATCGGTGTCATGCAGGAGATTCCGCGCGCTGAAAAACGCCAGCTTCGAGCCGAGCGTCTTGAGCGCGATGCACAACGCACGCAGCTGCAAAGGCAGCTGACGCTGTCCCGTGTGCAGCGCGACACGGCGCTCGCCTGGCTGGAGCGTTATTACACCCAGGCCCAGCGTGAACTGGTGCTGCGGCAAATCGACGAAGCCGGGTTGCAGGTGCAGGCTGCCGAGCTCGCATTTCGTACCGGTCGGGGGAGTCAGGTCGAGGTGTTCGCGGCGCGCGCTGCGGCGATCGCGCTGCGGGATCGTCTCGGTGAGATCGACCGTCAGTCGCGCAATGCGGTCTTCACGCTCGCCAGGTGGGTGGGCGCCGAGGCCGCCGAACGGCCGCTCGCCGGTTCGCCGCCGTGGCAAGACCCGCCGTTGCGTGGCGAGGTTTCGAGGGAACACCTGCGCAGCCATCCGGAGGTGCTGGCCGCGGGCGCCGAGATCGACGCCGCGGAGACCGATGCACGGCTCGCGCGGGCCAACAAGCAGTCCGATTGGAGCGTGGAGGCCAGCTACAGCCAGCGCGGTCCGGCCTACTCCAACATGATCTCGGTCGGGGTCTCCATCCCGCTGCAATGGGATCCGAAGAGCCGCCAGGACCGCGAACTGGCGGCCAAGCTGGCCATGGCCGAGGAGGCCAAGGCGCGCTACGAGGACATGCAGCGCAGCCACGAGGCGGAGGTACTTGGCCTGCTCAACGATTGGCAAACAGGCAAGGAGCGCCTGGCCCGTTACAGCGATGAACTGATCCCCGTGGCTCGGCAGCGCAGCGAGGCGGCGCTCACGAGCTATCGAAGCGGCAAGGGCGAGCTGGCTGGCGTGCTGGCCGCGCGGCGCGACGAGATCGAGGTCCGCCTGCAGGCCCTGGCCCTTGAACTGGAGACGGCCCGCTCCTGGGCCCAGCTCCACTTCGTAGCCCCCGACCACGGCGTGGCGACCAGCCACCAGGAGCAACCATGACCAAGAAGACCTCCATTGCGGCACTGATCGTGGCTGGCTTGCTCGGTGCCGGCGGCTGGGGCCTGTATGTCCTGGGCATGAAGCGCGGCGCCAGAATGGGTGGACCGGTCCCCGCAGTCGCCAGCGGCCAGCATGCCACGCCTGTGCCAGGTGCAGAGCATGCCGCCGAGGAAGGCGAGGACGCGACCCGCCGCCACATCAGCGCGGGCCTCAAGGCCGGCGATACCGATCCCGCCAACGGCCGCCAGATTCTCTACTACCAGGATCCCATGGCGCCGGGCAAGAGGTTCGACAGGCCCGGCAAGTCGCCCTTCATGGACATGATGCTGGTGCCGGTCTATGCCGACGGGGGCGCCGACCCGGGCCAGGTGACCGTCAGCCCCCGGATGCAGCAGAACCTGGGGGTTCGCACCGCGCCGGTCAGCGAGGGCACCCTCTCGCCTCAGGTCGAAGCCGTGGGCAGCATCGCGTTCAACGAGCGCGACCAGGCCATCGTGCAGGCCCGCGCCACGGCCTATGTCGAGCGGCTGCATGTGCGCGCCACCCTGGACCGGGTGGCCCAGGGCCAGGCGCTGCTCGACCTCTACGTGCCGGACTGGGTGGCCGCACAGGAGGAGTTCCTTGCCCTCAAGCGCATGGGGGGCAACAACCTGACGCCGCTGATCGACGGGGCCCGCCAGCGCATGCGCCAGGCCGGCATGAGCGACGCGCAGATTCGCGACGTGGAGGCCAGAGACCAGGTCCGGGCACGCATGACCCTGACCGCGCCGATCGCCGGTGTGGTGATCGAGCTGTTGGCGCGCGAAGGCATGACGGTGACGGCTGGCGCCACGCTGCTGCGTCTAAACGGCCTGTCCAGCGTCTGGGCCAACGCCGAGGTGCCGGAAAGCCAGGCCGCGTTGCTTCGCCCGGGCGCCAGGGTGAAGGCCCGCAGCCCCGGCGTACCCGACGCGACCTTCGACGGCAAGGTCCAGGCCATCCTGCCGGAAGTCAACCCGGCGACGCGCACCCTCAAGGCGCGCGTGGAATTGGCCAACCCCGACGGCAGGCTGGTGCCCGGCATGTTCATGTCCATGCAGTTCGCGGACATGAGGGCCGGCAAGGCGCTGCTGATCCCTACCGAGGCTGTCATCCAGACCGGCAGGCGCACAGTCGTGATCGTGGCGGAGGACAAGGACCGGTTCCGCCCGGTCGAGGTCGAAGCGGGTATCGAAAGGGGCGGCCAGACCGAGATCCGGCGTGGCCTGCAGCCGGGCCAGCGTGTGGTGCTCTCCTCGCAATTCCTGATCGACTCCGAGGCCAGCCTCAAGGGGGTGGAGACGCGGCTGAACGAGACTTCCGGGCCCGCGACCGCCGGCAACGCACCGCGCCACGCGGGCGAGGCCAGGGTGGAGGCCATCGCCCAAGACGCGGTGACCCTGTCGCACGGTCCGATCGCGTCGCTCAACTGGGGGCCGATGACCATGGACTTCAAATTGCCGCCGCAGGGCCTGCCGCGTCATCTCAAGGTGGGTGACCGCGTGCAGTTCGGGTTCACGATGGAAAGCGATGGCGCTCGCCTCACGGACCTGACCGTGCGGGGGGCGGAGCCGGCCCGCGCGGGAGGCCGGCCATGATCGCTCGCCTGATCCGATGGTCCATCGCCAATCGCTTCCTGGTGCTGCTGGCCACGTTGATCGTCGCAGCCTGGGGTGTGTACTCCCTGCTGAAAACGCCGCTCGATGCCTTGCCCGACCTGTCCGACGTGCAGGTGATCATCCGCACCAGCTATCCCGGCCAGGCCCCGCGCATCGTCGAGAACCAGGTAACCTATCCGCTGACCACGACCATGCTCTCGGTGCCGGGCGCCAAGACAGTGCGCGGTTACTCGTTCTTCGGCGACTCCTTCGTCTACGTGCTGTTCGAGGACGGCACCGATCTCTACTGGGCACGCTCGCGTGTGCTGGAGTACCTGAACCAGGTGCAGTCGCGGCTACCCGCAGCGGCCAGGACCGCGATCGGACCCGACGCGACCGGCGTCGGCTGGATCTACCAGTATGCGCTGGTCGACCGAAGCGGCAGGCATGACGTCTCGCAACTGCGTGCACTACAGGACTGGTTTCTAAAGTACGAGCTCAAGACCGTACCCGACGTGGCGGAGGTCGCCACCGTCGGCGGCATGGTGCGCCAGTACCAGATCGTGCTCGATCCCGACAAACTCGCGGCCTATGCGATCCCCCACACTCGGGTGGTCGAGGCCATACAGAAGGCCAACCAGGAAGCCGGAGGATCGGTGCTCGAGCTCGGAGAGGCCGAGTACATGGTTCGGGCTTCGGGCTACCTGCAGTCGCTAGATGACTTCCGCGCCGTGCCGCTGATGACCACGCCGGCTGGCATCTCGGTGCGGCTGGGCGACGTGGCCCGCGTCCAGTTGGGGCCCGAGATGCGCCGCGGCATCGGGGAGCTGGATGGCGAAGGCGAAGCGACCGGCGGGGTGATCGTGATGCGCTCGGGCAAGAACGCGCTGGAGACGATCCGCCAGGTCAAGGGCAAGCTCCACTCGCTGCAGGCCAGCCTGCCGCAAGGCGTGGAAATCGTGCCGGTGTACGACCGCTCCGGCCTGATCGAGCGGGCGGTGAGCAACCTCGGGCACAAGCTGGTCGAGGAATTCCTCGTCGTGGCGCTGGTGTGCTTCGTCTTCCTGTTCCACCTGCGCTCGGCCTTCGTGGCCATCGTCTCGCTGCCGCTGGGCATCCTTGCTGCGTTCATCGTGATGCGTCATCAGGGTGTGAACGCGAACATCATGTCGCTGGGTGGCATCGCCATCGCCATCGGCGCCATGGTCGACGCGGCAGTGGTGATGATCGAGAACGCGCACAAGCACCTCGAACACTGGCAACACGCGCATCCCGGGCAGGAGCTTCGCGGGGAAGAGCGTTGGCGTGCGATCGGCGATGCGGCGGCCGAGGTGGGACCGGCGCTGTTCTTCTCGCTGCTGATCATCACGTTGTCCTTCATCCCGGTGTTCACGCTGGAGGCCCAGGAGGGACGCATGTTCTCGCCGCTGGCCTTCACCAAGACCTATGCCATGGCGGCGGCCTCTGCGCTTTCGGTGACCTTGATTCCGGTGCTGATGGGCTACTGGATCCGGGGCCGGATTCCCGAGGAGCGGAGCAACCCGCTCAACCGCTGGCTGATCGCGGTGTACCGGCCGCTGCTGGACGCCGTACTGGGGGCCCCCAAGCGCACGCTGGTGGCCGCCGTCGTCATTCTGGTCGGCAGCCTCTGGCCGCTGCGGCACATCGGCGGCGAGTTCCTGCCGCGACTGGACGAAGGCGACCTGCTCTACATGCCTTCGGCCCTGCCCGGCCTCTCGGCGGGCAAGGCGGGCGAATTGCTGCAACAGACCGACCGCCTGATCAAGACCGTGCCCGAGGTCGCCAGCGTCTACGGCAAGGCCGGGCGCGCCGAGACCGCCACGGATCCTGCGCCGCTGGAAATGTTCGAGACCACGATCCAGTTCAAGCCGCGGGCGCAGTGGCGCCCCGGCATGACCACGGACAAGCTGGTCGAGGAGCTGGACCGTATCGTCAGGGTGCCGGGACTAGCCAACATCTGGGTGCCGCCAATCCGCAACCGTCTCGACATGCTGGCCACCGGCATCAAGAGCCCCGTCGGCGTCAAGGTGGCGGGCACCGACCTCGCGACCATCGACCGCCTGAGCGGCGAGATCGAACGCGCGCTGAAACAGGTTCCTGGCGTCACGAGTGCCCTGGCCGAGCGCCTGACCGGCGGTCGCTATGTGGACGTGAACATCCGCCGCGAGGCTGCGGCGCGCTTCGGCCTGAACATCGCCGACGTGCAGTCCGTCATCAGCACCGCGGTGGGCGGCGAGAATATCGGCGAGACGGTCGAGGGACTGCAGCGCTTTCCGATCAACCTGCGCTATCCGCGTGAAGTCCGAGATTCCCTGGACGGGCTGCGTCGCTTGCCCATCGTGACCGAACGCGGCCAGCGGCTGCTGCTGTCGGACGTGGCCGAAGTCCGCGTCAGTGACGGCCCGCCCATGCTCAGGAGCGAGAACGCCCGCCTGTCGGGCTGGGTCTATGTAGACATCCGCGGGCGCGATCTGCGCTCGGCTGTGCAGGACATGCAGAAGGCCGTGGCCGATCAGGTCAGACTGCCGCCGGGCTATTCGGTCTCCTGGTCCGGGCAGTTCGAGTTCCTCGAACGCGCCACCGCCAGGCTGAAGATCGTGGTCCCGTTCACGCTGCTGATCATCTTCGTGCTGCTGTACCTGACCTTCAAGCGCTTCGACGAGGCCTTGCTGCTGATGGGCACCCTGCCGTTCGCCCTGGTGGGCGGGATCTGGTTGCTGTACGGGCTGGGCTACAACCTCTCGGTGGCGGGCGCCGTCGGATTCATTGCTTTGGCGGGAGTCTCGGCCGAGTTTGGCGTCATCATGCTGCTGTACCTGAGGAACGCGTGGGATGAGCGGATCGAACTGGGGCAGACGAGCTCCGCCGACCTGTTCGCCGCGATCCGGGAAGGCGCCGTGTTGCGCGTGCGGCCCAAGGCCATGACGGTTGCGGTGATCCTGGCGGGCCTGCTCCCGATCATGGCGGGAGGCGGGACGGGGTCCGAGATCATGCAGCGCATCGCTGCCCCCATGGTCGGGGGCATGATCACCGCGCCGCTGCTGTCGATGTTCGTGATCCCGGCCGCCTACCTGCTGATGCGTCGGCGGCGCAAGGCGATCCCTTCTGATTCCCAACCACTCTGATCTGGAGATCCCTATGAAGAAAGTCCAACTGGTCACCTTGACCCTGACTGCGATGCTGTGTGCCGCCGGCGTGTCGGCCCAGCAAAAGGGCATGGACATGGGCGGCATGAACATGGGAAAACCACCTGCCGGCGGCGTGGCGGCGACGCACGCGGCCAGCGGCATCGTCAAGAAGCTCAATGTCAAGGCTGGCGTGGTCACGCTGGCCCACGGCCCCGTCAACAGCCTGAGCTGGCCCCCGATGACCATGAGCTTCAAGGTGAGGGACACGCGATTGCTTGCCAAGCTTCAGGAGGGGCACAAGGTGGATTTTGAGTTTGTGAAAGAGGGCGACGACTATGTCCTGACCTCCGTGAAATAGCGCGCAAGGGAGCAGGCTCGTGCCGGCGCGGTTGATGAAGGTGCAAAGACCGTTCAAGTCAATGCCGAAGATCCCCTCGCCGGTCTGACTCCAGCAGCAATGCCAGCGGGTTGGCTCCCAGCGCGGCGATCAGCGATTCGGAAGACGAAGAAAAGATAGAGGGGTCGACGCACATCTCGATGCATCAAGCAATGACTGCGCCTGTTTGGTGCATTTACAGCCGTAGATTTATGGAGAGTGCCGCGCAGCCACGCCGGTGGTAGTGGCACAGCAGTGCCCAGCGTTGATTTCGCCGCCCTCATGCCGGCCAGCGCAGGATGCGGCTGGCGACTGGGAATGGCCCCACGCTGAACATCAGAGATTGGCAATGGCATAAAGAGCGCGATGCTTTCGGACGGTACGTCTTTGCGACGACTTCCTTCATGGCGGAGCTTGCTGGAGCGATGGGCATTTTACCGAGCAGCCGTACATGGTTGGCGGCCTTCTGCCCAAAGGGCGCGACCCACTTGCGCAGCTGACTTCGCCCTTTCGCTAGGTGACGAAGCGATCGTGACCGCGCCGCCGCCTGCCGTGCATACCATCGGGTAGTTCTTCGGGCAAGCCCTCCCAGGCAATCGAGCCAGATCTCTTCTGTCTCATGTGGCTAAGCACCCGCTACGCCAGAAACGGGAGTCGTTCAGCAGCTCCCAGCCTACGACAGCTACCGCATGCGCATGCTTTGAGCTGCGCATAGCCTGCTTCGCCGCTCAAGCGCACACCATAGCGACGGCTCGGTCGAATTCCCTCCTCTTGGTGGTGTTTTATCTTTGAATCGCACTGAGAATCATTATCATTTGTGCCTGTAACGAAATCAACTTTCTATTTCAAAAGCACCAAAAGCTGACCATGCCAACACTCTACCTACTGGCACATGTTCCCACTGCCCCCGTCAACGAGGGCTTCCTGCCTGCGGCGCGAGCACTTGGATTGACCGTCGTCCTGCTGACCGACTGCGCCGACGCGCACCGCGCGCACTTTGCCCGGAGCAAATTGCCTGCTTATCCCAATGAAATCGTCTCGTGCGATGTTTTCAACCCGCTGGCGGTCATCGATGCCATTACGCGCCGCGGCGGCCGACCTGCCGCTGTGTTCTCGAACAGTGATCACCTGCAAACCTCCACGGCCATCACCGCCGACTACTTCGGCCTGCCGGGCAAGGACTGGCGCACTACCTACGCCGCCAAGAACAAGGCCGAGATGCGCCGTCGCCTGGCCGATCTCGGCATCGACACGCTCTGGCATGCCGTAGTGTGCGACGCCGGCGCTGTGGAGGCGCTCGGCGAGGTGCCGATGCCGTGCATCGTCAAGCCGCGCGAGGGTGTGGCAAGCCAGCAAGTCAGCCTGGCGCGCAGCCGCACCGAACTGGCCGACCAATGCGCGGCCGTCTGGGCCGAGCACCCGGGCCAAACGCTGCTGTTGGAAGCCTACATGGAAGGTCCGCTCTACACGCTGGAAACCCTGGGTGACGGTCAGGCTATCCGTGCGCTGGGGGGCTTTCGCGTGACGCTGTCGCCGCCGCCGTACTTCGTCGAGATGGAGGCGGTCTGGGGCACCGGGCTGCCGGCCGCTGTCGAAGCCGAAGTGCTGGACACCATCCGCCGCTTCGGCGTCGGCTTCGGCGCCTGCCACACCGAGTTCGTCCTCACGCCGCACGGGCCGCGCCTGATCGAGATCAACTACCGCAGCATCGGCGACTATCGCGAGTTCTTGCTGAGCGACACCCTGCAATTCCCACTGTTCCAGCAAGTGCTGCGCCTGCACCTGGGCCAGCCGCTGCCGGCGCTCGAGGTGCCCCGGCGCGCGGCCTGGATCCGCTATTTCACCGCCAAGCAATCGGGCACCCTGCGCCGGGCGCCGGGTGCCGGCCTGCATGAGGGCGACGGCATCCGCCTGAGCTACCAGCCGCTGCGTCAGGTGGGCGAGGCCATCCAGCTCACCAACTCAAACAAAGACTACGTCGGAGTGCTGCGCGCCAGCGGTCCCGATGCCGACGGCCTGGCCTCCGCCGTGGAAAATGCCAGCCGCCAGTTAGCCTGGGAGATCGCACAATGAACTCCCGACCGCCCATCCCGACCGCCCTGCAAGCCGCCGCGCGCGACGCGGACGCCGACTACATCTGCGTGCGCGTCGTCGACACACTGCTGCGCGAGGACGTGCGCGAATGCGCGAGCCGCGGCGAAGCGCTTTTCGCCGATGCCATGCCGGCCGGCGAAGCCGCCGGCTTCACCGCCGGGCAGCGCTGGCTGCGCATCGGCCATTTCGGCGGCTCCACGACGCTCTGGATCCCGGTCTCGCCCACGCGCTACATGCAGGAGTGGCGAGTGACCCGCCTGCCCGTGCTACGCGAGGATGCCGACGGCGTGGTCGCGCTGCACGACATCGGCGCGATCCTGGCGGCTTTCGCCGAAGGCCTCCCCGCCGATGCGGCCCGCCTGTTCATCGCCTATGCCGACGAGTGCCGGGTCGCCTGCGAGCACCGCGATGCCGCGCAAGGCGAACGCGCGCGCTGGTTCACCCAGCCCGACAGCGCCGATGGGCATGCCCTGCCGGCCTGGCACCAGCGCATGCAGCACTACGACCGGCTCGCCGCCTTCCTCGATCACCCGTACTACCCGAGCGCGCGGGCCAAGCTCGGCTTTGCCGCCGGCGACCTCGCGCACTACACGCCCGAATTCCAGCCCGCGTTCGAGCTGAACTGGCTTTCCACGCCGCGCGAGCTCCACCACCCGAGCGGCGACGCGCTGCCACCGCACTGGCCCGGCTTCGCCGACGTGGGCCTGCCGCCCTCGCTCGCCGATACGCACGTGCTGGTGCCCGTGCATCCCTTCGTCTGGCAGCACCACCTGGATGGCTTCCTGGCCGATGCGGGCCTGGCGGACCAGGTCGTGCGCGCGCCGCGCACGCACCTGCGGGTCGCCCCGACCCTGTCGGTGCGCTCGCTGATCCTGCTGGACGCCCCCGAGTGGCACGTCAAGCTGCCGCTCACGATCCGCACGCTGGGCGCTAAGAACATCCGCACTATCAAGCCGAGCACCATCGGCGACGGGCACCGCATCCAGACGCTGCTGGGCGACATCGTCGCGCGCGAGCCGGCGGTGCGCGGACAGGTACTGTTCACCGACGAGGCCAACGGCGCGCACGTAGACCAGCGCCCGTTCCTCGGCTTCATCCTGCGCCGCTATCCGGCCGAGGCGCTGGGGGAAGCGACGGCCGTGTCGGTGGCCGGCCTGATGGCCGATACCGCCGACGGCCGGTGCGTGGCCCAGGAACTGGCCGACCGCTACCACGGCGGCGACCTGGACGCCTGGTTCGACGCCTACCTGGCACTGACGCTGCGCCTGCACCTGACGCTGTGGCTGCGCTACGGCATCGCGCTGGAGTCGAACCAGCAGAACACCATGGTGGTGTACGGCGACGACGGCCTGCGGCTGCTGCTCAAGGACAACGACGCCGCGCGCATCGACCGCGAGCAGCTCGCGCGACGCTGGCCTGAGCTTGCGCGCCGTCTCGACGGCCTGGAGGACCAGCGCATCGGCGTGACGGAAGCGCTGCCGCTGGCGCAGATGTTCACCACCATCACGCTGCAGCTGAACATAGCTGCACTGGTGGAAGGCATGGCGCAGCGCCTGGGCACCGATCCGGCCGCCGGCTACGCACGCGTGCGCCGCCACATGGCGGCTGTCCTGGCCGAACTGGACGGCGCCGGCGAAGACACGGCTTTCGCGCGCCAGGTGCTGATGGAGGATGACCGGCTCTACCTCAAGTACCTGCTGGTGGCCGCGTCGCTGGTGGAAAAGTCGCAGACCGGCGCGACCGACGTCAACAAGTTCTACGGCAAGCGTGCGCCGAACTTCCTGAAGGAGGCCACCCAATGAGCATCGGAGCGCCCCGGGTGGTGGCGGTCGTGATGCTGTGCCACTTCATCGCCGCCTTCGCCGCCTTGGGCATGCCGCCGTTCTTCGCGCTGATCCTGCAGCGTTCGCTGCACAACGACATGCCCTGGCTCGCCGGCGCGTTCTACGTGGTGCCGACGCTGCTGGCGGCCGTGTCGGCGCCGTGGTGGGGCCGGCTGGCCGATCGCTTTGGCAAGAAGCCGCTGCTGCTGCGCGCGCAGCTGGGGCTGGCCGCTAGCTTCCTGCTGGCCGGCTACGCGACCAATTCGCTCTCGTTCCTGGCGGCGCTGGTGCTTCAGGGCGTGCTGGGCGGCACCTTCGCGGCGTCAAACGCCTACCTGGCGACGGTTGCCAGCGGCACCACGCTGACGCGCAGCCTGACGGCCATGCAATGGTCGGCGCGCGCGGCGCTGGTGGCCGCACCGGTCTGCCTGGGCCTGTGGATGGGGGTGGAATCGCCCATCGTGCTGTACCGCTGGCTTGCGCTTCTGCCCCTGGTCGCCGCCGCGCTGATCGCCTGGCTGCCCGCGGGCGGGGCAACGGCCGGCGCAGCCAAGCGTGCACTGGCAGACGATGCCGCCACGCTCGCGCCCGCCACATCGCGCCAGATCTATGTGCTGCAGCTCAGCTTCGTGTTCGCCACGGTGGTGACCTTCCCCTACTTCATCCCGGACATGCAGCAACGCCTGCCGGGCGCGTCCGCGGCCGCGGCCGGACTGCTGTTTGGTCTGCCGCACCTGGTCTACCTGGTGGCGGCGCCGCTGTTGTCGCGCCGGCTCGGGCTGGCGCCTTCGCTCGGCCTGCTGGCCGCGGCCTTCGGCGCGCTGGCGCTCAGCCTGTTCGCCCAGGCCGTGCCGCTGAACGCGCCCGCGCTGGTGCTCTGGCGCCTGCTGATGGGGGTCGCCATGACCGCTGGCTTCATCGGCTTGCACGCGCTGGTGGCCAGCGTCGTGCAAGCCGGCAACGCCGGCCACACCTTCGGCTGGTTCGAAAGCAGTTCCAAGTGGGGCGCGGTCGCTGGCGGACTTGCCGCTGGCGCCGCCGCCACCGCCCTCGGACTGCGTGCCCCCTACCTGCTGGGCGCCGCGCTGCTGGCTCCGATGGCCGTCTATCTCCTGCTCGCCGCACGCCCGCGTGCGCGCGCGCTGTCGCTCTGATCCGCTCCTGACCAAGAGGTCCAAGACATGCAATTGCCTACCCCTTCCGAAAACGACGCGATGCGTCGTCTTTCCGCCGAACTGGCCGCCGCCCGCCGCAGCCAGGAAACGTTGCTGAACTGCTATTGCCGCGAGGTGGCCGGTCCCAGCGGCCTGCTGCGCGTCGGCCCGCCGACGGGCCAGAACGACTGGCCGGCGGCGGTTCTGATGACCGTACAGCGCGAGCGCCGCCTGGCGCTGCAGATCCAGCTGCCGCACGTGCGGGGCAGCCTGCTGGCCGTGGTCGGTGGCGCCTGGATCACTGGCAATTACCGCTACCTCTCGCCGACCTACCACAAGGCCGAGAACAAGCCCTGGGCGCTGCTCGACTGGGAATCGCTCGCCGCGCTGCTGCTGCGCGAGATGGCGCTGCAACACGAGGTTCCGCACAACACCGAGCTGATGGAGCAGATCCGCAACAGCGTCGCCGTCAGCACGGAGGTGCTGATGGCATCGGTTCCATCGACCATTCCAGCCGACCCGGTGGAAGCCTACGTCGATTCCGAGCAGTCGCTCACCTTCGGCCATCCCTTCCACCCGACGCCCAAGAGCCGCCAGGGCTTTTCCGACGAGGACCTGTTGCGCTATTCGCCCGAGCTGCGCACCCGCTTCCAGCTGGCGTGGTTCGCGGTGCCGCGCGAAGACATCGCCCAGCAGTCGCTGCTTGACGCGCAGTGCGACCAGCTGATCGCGGCGAACGCGCCCGCGGTGAGCCCCGACCGCGTGGCCGTTCCGGTCCACCCCTGGCAGGCAGGCTACCTGCGCGGACACCCGCTGGTGCGCGAAGCGCTGGTTAGCGGCCGCCTGCTCGACATGGGAGCGCAGGGCGAGGACTTCGTTCCCACCTCGTCAATCCGGACGCTCTACCAGCCCGGCAGTCCGTACTTCTACAAGTTGTCGCTGAACATCCGCATCACCAACTGCGTGCGCAAGAACGCGTGGTACGAGCTCGAGAGCGCCATGCACGTCAACAGCGTGCTCCGTCCGCTGATGCCGGCACTGGCGCGCCTGTTCCCCAGCCTGGCGTTGATGGAGGAGCCGGCCTTCATGTCGGTGGACTTCAAGGACGCCGACGTGGAGAAGAACCGCCAGGTCATCGAAGGCTTCGGCCTGATCCTGCGCCAGAGCGTGGACACGCTGCGTGCGCCCGGCACCGTGCCGCTGCTGGCCGGCTCGCTGTTCGGCAACCACTACTACAGCGAGGCCCGCATGGAACGCCTGCTGGGCGAACTCGCCGAGAAGGCCGGCGTCCACCCGGACGCGATGGTCGAGCGCTGGTTCTCCGCCTACGTCGAGCAACTGATCTACCCGGTGTTCCACCTGTTCTTCTCGCACGGCGTCATCTTCGAGCCGCACCTTCAGAACGTGATACTCGGACTGCGCGAGGGCATGCCCGCCCAACTCTTCCTGCGCGACTTCGAGGGGGTGAAGCTCACGCCCTCGCGCCATCCCGCCGCCAGCATGCCTGGGATCAGCGAGCGCGCCCAGGCCTCGCTCTGGTACGACGAGGAGCAGGGCTGGAACCGCATCGCCTACTGCGTGTTCGTCAACAACCTGTGCGAGGTCGTCGCCCAGCTGGGTGGCGGCAGGCCGTCGATGACGGCGCGCCTGTGGTCGGTCGTGCGCCACCACCTGCACGTCTACCAGCACCGCCACGGCAATGCGGCCTCCGCGCGTCGCGTCAACGCGCTGCTGGCGGGCAGCCCTTTCCCGGCCAAGACCAACTTCAGCAACCGCTTCTTCCTGCGTGCCGACCGCGCGTCGACCTACGTGCCGGTCACCAACCCGCTTCCCCTTGCCGCGCTGGAGGTGGCCGCGTGATGACGAGCATCCCCGAACTGCGCTGGCCGGAGGTTAGAACGCACCTGGAACGGGCGACGGACGCATCGCAGGTCCGGGCGCACGGGCCGTTGTGCGCCTACCTCTACGACCTCGAGGCGCTGCGGCGCCACGCCGCGGCCACGGTTGGCAGCCTGCCGCCCGGGTTCGAGCTGTTTTACGCGATCAAGGCCAACTCGGATCTGCCGATCCTGCAGACGCTCGAGCCTCTCGCGCACGGCTTCGAGATCTCCTCCGGCGGCGAGCTGGCCTGGGTGCGCGAACACTTCGCCGATGTGCCGCTGGTCTTCAGCGGGCCAGGCAAAACCGATGCGGAGCTGGCGGCCGCGCTCGACCTGCGCGTCGAGGCGCTGCACCTGGAGAGCCTGCACGAACTGGAGCGCCTGGCCTGGCTGGCGCGCACCCGCGGTGTTGTCGCGCCGGTGCTGCTGCGGGTGAACCTAGCCGTCGAAGGCCTGCAGGCCACCACGCTGATGATGGGCGGCAAGCCCACGCCTTTCGGTATCGCGGGCGACCAGTTGCCGGGCTGCCTGGCGTGGCTGCGCGAGCACCCCGAAATCCGTCTGCGCGGCTTCCACTTCCACCTGATGTCGCACCAGCTCGACGCGGCCGCGCACCTGCGCCTGCTCGGCGCCTACCTACAGCAGGTGCAGCGCTGGCGTGCCGAGTATGGCCTGCAGACGCTGGACCAGATCAACGTCGGTGGCGGCATCGGTGTCAACTACCGCGAACCGGAGCGCCAGTTCGACTGGGCGGCCTTCGCCAGCGGGCTGTCCGATCTCTCCACCGATCGCGACGGCCTGACCGTGCGCTTCGAGTGCGGGCGCTACATCACGGCGTTCTGCGGCTACTACGCGATGGAAGTGATCGATGTGAAGCACGCCTTCGACCGGCCCTTCGTGGTCGCGCGCGGCGGCACCCATCACTTCCGCACGCCCTATGCGCAGGGGCACAGCCATCCGTTCCGCGTGCTGCCGGTGGAAGCCTGGCGCTACCCGTTCGCGCGCCCGGAAGTCCGCAACGCCCGCGTGAGCGTGGTGGGACAGCTGTGCACGCCCAAGGACTTGCTGGCCCAGGACGCGCCGGTGGAACGCGTGCGCGCCGGCGACCTGCTGGTCTTCCCGTATGCCGGCGCCTATGCGTGGCACATCTCGCACCACGATTTCCTGCGGCACCCGCACCCGCATCACTGGTACCTGCCGGCGGAGGACGCGCATGCTGCAGCCTAACAAGCTGAAGGCGTCGCTGGCCGCCGGCAGCGAGGTGTTCGGACTGATCAACTCGCTGCCGCTGCCCCTAATGACGGAGATGATCGGTTACGCCGGCTTCGACTTCGTGATCCTGGATCTGGAGCACGTGGGCGTGAATCCTCAGACGCTGGAGAACATGATCCGCGCCGCCGAATGCGCCGGCACGACCGTGCTGGTACGGGTGCCGAGGGCAGCGCCGGACATCATCCTTCGCGTGCTGGACGCGGGCGCGCAGGGCATCGTCGTGCCACACGTGCGTAGTCGGGATGAAGCCGAACTGGCGGTCGCCAGTGCGTACTATCATCCGCGCGGCACGCGCGGCATTGCCGGCGGCCGGACGACCGGCTTCGGCACTCTGTCTCTGCCGGCCTACTTCGAGCGTGCGAACCGCGAATTGATGGTCGTCGCCATGATCGAGGACCAAGAGGGTGTCGAAGCCATCGAAGGCATCGTGTCCGTACCAGGCATCGACATGGTGCTGGAAGGTGCGATCGACCTATCGCAAAGCCTCGGTGTCCCGGCCGACGCGCAGCATCCATCCGTACAGGCTGCAATTGCCAGGATTTCGCAGGCTTGCCGATCTGGGGGCGTGCCATTCTGCGCCATCCCTCGCGCGCCCGGCCAATGCGAGCGCTGGCGCGAGCAAGGCGTCCAGGCCTTTCTGCTCGGCGACGACCGGGCCACGGCATTTCGGGCCATGAAGCAAGTGCTGGCAAGCTATCGCGACTGAGGCCACCCCCCCCAAGCAAGAAGCGCGCAGGCCAAGCCCCGGATGGGACCCGACCTTGCCCTGAAGCAGCGAAGCACCAGCCGTGCCATGCAGACGAGAATGTCTGGGTAAAGCGAACGGTGACGGTCTTCTTCTTGTCAGCGGTCTGTAGCGCGGCCACGACCTTGGCGCCCGAGTCCAGCTTCACGCCCTTGGCCTCCAAGCTTATTTCGACCGGCAGGCTTAGTCTTACGGTGTCACAAATCACGTCTTGCGCTGACGCGCAGGCAACACGGGCAGCGCGGGAGCGTTTGCACCAAGGCTGCGGCGATGCGCAGCCGTAAGCTCGTGATCGACGATGGGTAGTGGCGCTGCATGCGCAGAGCTGCCCCGGGGTGTTGATGCCTATGTCGAATTGAGCCACTTCAGGGTGTTGTGTCGACGGTGGGGTGAGCCGCCCGGACCGCTCAGCATGCCGCGCCAGTACAAGCGCTTTGGTCTCTGGAGCTGGCTCACCGGAACATCGGCGGGGTGGCCCACTGGTCTTGCCCCCGCATTTCCAGACCCGTCTTATTCGCAATGTAACGCCAGGTCCTTCGCGGATTCCTGGCGCGCCTGGGCGGCTTGATGCCGCCTGAACTCCCGAGGTGATCGCATTCTCAGCGAC
>Ga0255338_1003876_pt1 | contig 16849 bp, 16 predicted proteins | sample MeOH1_35cm_T4_19_FD_203715 | JGI IMG/M metagenome (GOLD analysis project Ga0255338, IMG submission 203715) | Sandy soil microbial communities from University of British Columbia, Vancouver, Canada - MeOH1_35cm_T4_195 | ecosystem: Engineered > Artificial ecosystem > Sand microcosm > Unclassified ...
ACAACTACGCGGTGTGGCTCGGCTGGAACCATCGCATCGCCGGTGAAGACACCACACGCATGGGTCCGCCGGCGACGTATTCGGTCACGGTCACGGATTCGCTGGCGCGCGCGTGGAGCATCGATGGGAACACCTCGTTCTCGTTCCTGCTGGCGGCAACCGATGCGAAGCCCGGCCCACGTCAGCCGCCGGTGAAGGATACAACGACCAAGGCCGCGACGAAGAAGGCGCCACCGAAGAAGAAGAGCAACGAACCGGACACGACCACGATTCAGATCACGCTCGAGGCAGTGGACGCCAGCGGCAACACCGCGCGTGTGCCGGTCAATCGTTACGGCGCGGTCCGCCGTCCGCTGTCGGTGAAGGTGCTTCGTGTTGCGGGTGAAGACGCGAAGCGGTTTGGTACAACGTACGAGCTGGTGCTGCAGAGCTTTTCGGTGCCGCTGCGCGATTTTGCGCAGAACACATCGTTCGATCCGACTCGAGTCCGAACGATCCGCTTCGTGTTCGAACCGACCATCGCAGGCACGATCATCCTCGATGAGATCGGCTTCTCCAAACTCGATCCCGCGTTCCTAGCGGATGCGCAAGCCGATCCGGTGCGCGTCGGTCGCGTTCGCGAACGGTTCTAACGCGTAGTCGATCGAGAGACTGCGCCAGCTCATGCCGCCGCCGAGCGTGTACGGCGCATTCTCGATGTTTACCCCCGATACTGTGCGAAACTCGCCGCTGGTCTGCCGGCCGGCGGCGCGCGCGTAGAAGTTGAGGCCGGAGAACGGCCAGTAGCCGACCTCCACACCCAGCGCGCCGTCGATATCCTCCTCGAGTCCGCCCGCGAGCCTTCCCGTCAGCGATACATCCAACGGTCCAATCACGCGCGATCGTTGCGCGAGCTGCAGCGCAACTCGCGTGGGCAGTTGATAACTCGTGCTTCCGAATTCGAAGTCGGGACCGAGGTTCTGTACCGAAACGCCAACCACGAGCCAGCTGATCGGATTGATGGTGGTCCCGAGATCGAGCGCGTACACGCGGGCGCGATCGCTCCCGCTCCAATGCCCCGCCCACTTCGCGGCTGCGCCCAGGCGAACCTTGCCGAAGAACGTGCGCGTGTAGCCCACTGACACCATTGCCTCGCCGGCCGCTGCAACACCTCCCTGACTGAGCGCGAGGGGTGAGCCGATGTCGCTGGGGTTAGGCGGGCCGCTGCCGTCGCTGTTCCGGTACGGAAGCTTGTAGTCGAGCACCTGCACACCGATGCCGAAACCCGAGCCGTTCGCGCCGGACAGCGTAAACGTCTTCGCCGCGCCGTAGAACTGCGTCGCCAGCGAGAAACCGTTGGCAGCTTGCAGCAACGCCGGATTGTAGAAGATCGCGTCCGGATCTGGTGACGCGGCGGGATACACATTGCCAAGCGCAAGTGCGCGCGTGCTCGCCGGCAACCGCATGAGCAGCGGACCGGTCGGCTCGAAAACGAAGCTCGATTGGGCGACTACGGCGGAGCTGCAGAACAGGAACAGAAGCGCGGCACTAGAGATGGCACGCATGAGCATCACTTGTTCAGCGGATAGGTGCGCTACACGCATGAACTCTATGGCCAGATCCGGCCCAGGCGCAAAGGTAAGCCGTGCGTACGCGGGATAGGCCCCGCTTTCGCCGTCAGGGCCACTACCTCAGTTGCGTTCGGCAGGTACCATGGGATCGAAAGCAGGTTCACTGGCTGAGCTCGATGTACACGCTGCGAGTTCCGGGCGATGTGGCGATCACCACCATCATTCCTCGCCACATGACACCTTGTGTATCCTTAAGTGTTAACGGCACGGTGATGGCAGACGCCATGGCGTTTGATGCTCCGGTTTCGCCGCCCGCCAGACTGATTTCCTTGACGTAATGGTCGCTGATCTGCGACAGCGGCAGATCGGAATTCAGACGATTCCTATAACTCCATGAATCCCCGCCTCCAGTGCTCCCCCAGCCAACCGAGCCGGCGCCGGCAGGTGGATTCAATCTCGGGAGCGGACTCCGGGGCCTGCCATCCGCGTCACGGGCGGGTGGTTCCCTGCAGTTCCCTCTGGTCATTGGATCCGTCGAATGCAGGACGAACACGTGCTGATCGCGGCTGGGTCCGACGATGATGAACGCGCTGTCCGCACACAACCGCGCCGATATTGAAGCACCATCCAATGAGAAGCCGGCGGTCGTTTCCGGTGCTTTGTAGGACCAGCCGTTGCTTTCAAGCGATGCTCGTACTTGCCGCACCAGATCGGCTGAATTGTCTGAGCGAAGCAGCGACATGCTCATTTTCGGATATTCCAGCGAGCCCACCACACGAGTTCCGGGAGGGAGGCGAAGTTCGGGCATATTCGATGGGAGGCTCGCGAGCCGCAGGGTGGGCTTGCCCTCCGCGAACATGAAATCTGTCAGGAGCGTTTCGACCAGGTTTCGTAGAGAATCGGCCTGAGTTGACTGCGCCGGGACAGTCGTCGGCACGCTCACCAGGCAGAGTAATAGGGCGGCTACGGCTTTGAGGGATGTTTTCATTGGGCTCCAGGGGCTCGACGTGAGCGGTCCAACAACCTCGAGAGTAGAACATTCGGCTCTCCCGTCGCGGAATGCGCGGGTATCCATCCTTCCACGAGTATCTGGCTCTCAGGCCTTTAGCGGGCGGCGTATCGCAGAACAACGACGCCGTTGCCAAACCGACGTTGCTCGAGCAACTCCAGGTTCAGCCGTACACCATCCGGGAAGAACCGCTTTCCGCCGCCGACGATCACGGGGAAGGCGATCATCTGGAACTCATCGACAAGACCGGCCCTTGCTGCGTGCGCGGCGAGTTCAGGACCAGCAACAGCGATGTCGTGCCCGGCTTCGGCCTTGAGCTGCCGGACCGCAACTGGATCGAACTCCCGCTCGATTCGCGTCCGCGCGCTGCGCGGCTCTGCGAGAGTCTTCGAGATAACGATCTTGTCGGCCGCCTGCCACTGCCGTGCCCAGTCGAGCACGAACGATGGTTGGCCGGGAATCGTGTGCGCGTCGGGCGCGGCCCAGCCGAAATCTCCGTGTTCGTCCTCCGTGTAGCCGTCCAGCGAAGTAAGCATCGAATAGATCAGCTTACCCATGCATCTCACTTTCCAAGGTGGCGGCGGGGTTGATTCAGACGTCCCCCGGCGACCATTGGACGTCATCCTCGAGGACGAGCAGCCGGCCTGATACGACGCATCTGTCGGCGCCCCACCCGGACACACCTTGGTCCCGTCAGTCACACGGACGCACGACGCCCGCGAGGCCGAGTCCAGGAGGAACCACAGGAAGGAAAATGCCGCCGATGTCTACAATAATGACGCACGCCCGAACCGACATAGGCTGTTTCTGCCTATATCCGGGCTCATGCAGCTCTAGCAACCTCGGGAATAGAACCACACGGTCGGCTCTCCCGTCGCGGAATGTGCCGGGACCCATCCTTCCGCAAGTGTAGTCGGCTCCTCCACGCCCTCACAGACCGAATGGCTTTGAACGGCCACGCGCAGCCAGAGTTGTTCACCGACGGCCCGATTCTCCAAAACTTTTACGTGGCGTTCCGCACTGAGCAGGTTCGTCGCTGCTGACCGCTCGGTTCCGGGCGCGGCGGCAAGACCGCCACCGTCGGCGTTCGCCACATAGGTCAGGTTCTCGGCGAGCAGTTCCTCCAGCGAGAAGAACTGGTTCTGCGCTGTTGCGCGGATCCAGCCCGACTGCTCGGCAAGCCGGATCTTGAACCATGGACCTTTCCGCTGAAGCACGACGGCTGCGGGCGTCTCGTAGGAATACTCGAGTGTGGGAAGTTCAGCGGCCGAGTCGGCGCCGGTCAGATGAACCTTGACGCTGAGGCCTTCGCACCCGCCGGACGGGGAGATCGTCCACGGCCTCTCGACACTGATTCGGCCGATCACGGCGGACGAATCGGTGTTCGCGTAGAGCGTGACATCAATCGGCGTGAATGTTTCGCACGGCTCGGTACCGAAGACCTGCGGCAGGGAGATCAGTCCCCGCACCTTATCGTGCGCTTCGACTGTCGTCGCATCCTGCGCATCGATTGTTGCCGCGCTCTGCGCATCGGCTGTTGCCGCGCTTTGCGCATCGGTGGTTGCCGCGTCCTGCGCGTCGCCTGTCGGCGCGCATGCGTTGAGGATTAGAAGTGCCGCGCCGATGTGTCTCACGAATACACCTTGTCTCACCTGTCGCGTAACACGGCGTGCGTTCACGATTGGCTCGCTCCATGGGTGTTGGCAGTCTGATGCTGGAGTGTGTCAAACGGACCGCGCAGCAGCAGCGCGCCATCCGCCCTGGCGCCGGGCAACATTAATCCAGACACCGGTCATCGACCCAGCGAACAACGAACTCGGCCAGAGCCGTACGTCGGTCGTTGAAGGAGTGGTCGGTTGGCCATTGCTCTGCCGTCACACGGTCATTGCCAAGGCGGCGGAGTTCAGCGACGAAAGGCGCGTGCGTCTCGTTGTCCACTGCGTCGAGCAACAGCAGCGTCTTGTTGTTCAAACCCGACGCAAGAGTAGTCAACCTCCAAGCCGTTGCGTTCTTTTCCATCTCGAGAAGCAGATCTTCACTGGTACCAGCCAGCCGCAACGGTGCGCCCGGAGCGGAGACATAGTTCAAGTATTCCAGCTCGTCGTCTCTGGCGGTCTTGTCCGCAACGGTTTTCAGGCCGGTATTCCCGATGTCCCATGACTCGAGCGCCGCGACGCATGAGATGCCGGCATCGGTCGTTGCGGCGCGAAGCGCCAACCAGCCGCCCATGCTGTGTCCAATGAGAATGATCTGGCTCGGATCGATTCGGTACTTCGTCGCAACCGAAGAATCACGAACAAGTGTCAGGGCTGCGTGCACATCCTCGTGCGCATTCGCGAGCGAGAAGTGGCCGCCACTTCCCCACGATCCGCGATAATTGAAGTACAGCACGTTCATGCCACCGAGTCGCAGTGCCTGCGCCAGATCCAGGTTTCGCTCGTTACCTGGAAGGCCGTGCAGCAGGACAGCCGTCGGGTGGGGGCCGGCACCTGCTGCCTGGTACAGCAGGCCATTGAGACGCGACCCGGCGCTCATGAAATCGATTTCAGCAGAAGCTGCCGGGAATGACGGGTCAGCCGTACTCGCACGACTTCCCTTCGAATCGGAGATTTCTCCTGAACAGCCCGAGACGAACAGGACGATCAAAAGCAGAAGAAACATTCGGGTTGTTGCCATTTGGCGATGGTCTTCCGATTGGAGGTCGGCGGCTGGTTACTTGCCAACTTTGGCGAGCGCCCGATCGAGCGCTGCCGCAAAAGCCTGCTTGTCGCGCGGACTGTACGGCGCCGATCCACCGGTCTCGACGCCGGATCCCCGAAGCGACTCCATGAAGTCCCGGATCGACAGTCGCTCTCTCACGTTGTCGGCATTGAGCAGTTCTCCGCGCGGATCGACGACGACTACGTGCTTCTCGACCAGCTTGGCGGCTAACGGGATGTCCGCCGTGACCGCGATGTCGCCAGGCTCGGCATGCTCCGCAATGTGCAGGTCCGCGACATCAGGCCCGCCCTGGACCCACACCGTCGTGACGTGCGGATTGTTCAACGGCGTCGTCAGGCGACGGTTGGCCACCAGGATCGCCGGAATGGCCAGCCGTTGGGCCGCGCGGTAGACGATCTCCTTGACGTCACGTGGCGCGGCGTCGGCATCGACCCAGATTCTCACAGGCGCTTGTCGCTCAATCGTTTCGGGTTCGTTCGTGTCGGCGTCACGAGGAGCGCCAACCGATCAATGTGGCTCTCGATGTGGACCGGCCAAAAGCCCCCTTTCGCTTCGACGCACATTCGCGCGATTGTTGCGGGGGACTGGCGAAGCCGGATGACCCATACGAAGTTGTTCGTCTTGAGTCGGCAGGATAAGCACACGACTTGCACCACCGAGTGGTGGCCGACGATAGCACTCACTTCTTACGAGAGACGAGCATGGCACGGGAAAAAGGCACAGTTGAACGGTTCATGGATGAAAAGGGTTTCGGCTTCATCAAACCCGATAGCGGCGGGAAAGACGTCTTTGTGCATCACTCGGCGATCCAGGGCACCGGCTTCAAATCGCTAAGGCCGGGCACGCGTGTGGAGTACGAGATCAAGCAGGATCCAAAGGGTCCTCGCGCTGAGAACGTGCAGCCGATAGACGAGTAGCGCGGCTCGCGGTGAACTGCGGGCGTCGACCATCTGCTTCCGGACACAAGCTGTGCGGCTTCGGCCAGGTAAATCGCGGAGGTCGGCGCCGTGCCAGTTGCACCGATTGTTGCGCCCGCCCACCGACAGTCTCTGGGCCCTTGATTGAATCGCGGGGCGCAACCGTCAGCGCGAGCACCACGCTGTAAGATCCGACGTCCCCTGGTCAAAGGCGTACCTGGTTCTTTACCGAGCTATTTGACCGCCTCCACGTAGAGGGTCTCCTCGGGACGGTTGTCGAGCACATCCAGGTCCGGCACCTCACCCTGGCGGTAAGCGCGGCGACTGATGTTCGTGAATCCAGCCTGCGCCAGCAGTCGTTGCAGCAGCTCGAAATCGTACATGTAGCGGTGCTGTCGGTAGTACCCGGCCCCCGACGGTTCAAAGAAGTAGGCCAGCGCGACCTCCTTCTCCCCGGCGCGGTAGAGGGAGATCGCATATTCGAGGTCGGGCACGCAGATACGAACCCGTCCGCCGGATCTCAGCACGCGGTGAATCTCCCCCACGAGACGTTCGGCGTCCTCACGGAAGAAGTGCTCGAGGACATGAGACGAGTACACGTAATCGACAGAATTGTCGGCGAAAGGCAGGCCGTGTTCCATCTCATGGTGCACGATCTGGTACTCGCGCAGGCGTCGCAGGTACTCGTCTTCCGGCAGCCACTGTACCGTGCTGGCCGCGCGATACAAACGGCGAAGAAACGGTGCGGGCCAGCCGGCAAACATCGCGTGCACGTTGCCGTCCACATGGATCCACCCCTCGGCAACATTCAGCCCGGCGCCCAGGTTCACCTTGATCGGCCCGGCGCCGAGCCTGATCCTTCGCCGGGCCCTGAGCCCTCCCGCGAACCGCGCTACATCATCGACCAGTTTGCCGAGCATTCACCGAACTCCTCGTTAATTCATCGCTCCCCCGATGAGGGCCCGTCAACTCCGCAGCGCCGATGCCGGATCCACTCGCGCCGCGCGCCAGCCGGGAATGAGGCCGGCCAGCACGGCCACCACGGACAACAGCAGCGCCACTCCGCCAAACGTCACCGGATCACGCGCGTCCAGCTGGAACAGCAGTGGCTGTACCTGCGGGCCCAGAAACAGGGCGCCGATCACGCCGATGCCGATGCCGGCAGCGGTAACCAGCACGGCGCGTGTGACGACCATGGCAAGCATGCGCCCACGCGTGGCTCCGAGCGCCGCGCGCACGCCAATCTCGCGCGTCCGCTGCGCCACGTCGAACGCCAGCACCGAATAGAGGCCGAGTCCCGCGACCAGCAGCGCGAGTCCCCCAAAGATGCTGAACATGATCGCACCCAGCTTCCAGGCTCGGGTCTCTGCGGCCAGATGATCCTCCATCGAGGCTACCGCGGCGTACCGTATGCGCGCGTCGGTGGCCACGACTTCACTCCGCAGGGTCCGCTCGATGCCGGGCGTGCGCTTCTGCACTCGCACCACCAGCAGATTGGGCGCTGAGCCTTTGAGCTGTTGCTGTACGACCGGCACGTAGTACTGCACGGGCAGGTCGGCGCCGATTTCGGTGTGCACCGCATCCTCGACAACGCCCACCACTTCGCTGCATCGGGTCTCGTCGGGAGCGCCGACGTACAGGCATTTGCCGATCGGGTTCTCCCGCCCCCAGATCCAGCGGCCCAGGCTCTCATTGACCAGCGCGACCCGCGGCGCACCCTCGGTGTCGGTCTCACGGATCGGCCTTCCGCGGACGATGCGCAGGCCCATGGCCTCGAAGTAGCCGGGACCGACCTGCTGGATGACCGGTGCGCCACTGGGAGGCCGGCGAACGGAAGCGACGCCTTCGGCGCGCGGCATCGACGTGCGGCGCATGATGAACGGATAACTCTCGCTCACGGCCGCGGCGCTGACGCCCGGAAGCCGGCGCAGCCGTTCGGCCGCCGCCAGCAGGATGCGCGTGCGATCGGGGCCCAGTCCTTCCTGTCCCGTTCGCGACATGATGTGGTACAGTCCGCCCGCGTCGAAGCCCAGCTCGACCTGGTTGATCTGATTCAGACTGCGCAGAAACAGACCGGCGCCCACCAGCAGCATGACCGACAAGCCGGTCTGAAGCAGCGCCAGCCCGGTCCGCATCCGCATCGTGACGCGCGTGAGGCCGCCCGCACCGGACTGGCGCAGTACGGTGCCGAGTTCACCGCGCGCGGCGCGCAACGCCGGCACCAGGGCGGCAACGATGCCGGCAATGACGCCCAGGCCAACGATCACCAGCAGAACGCTCGACGTACGCCCGACGTCATCCCACGCGACATCGGGCAGCAACGTTTTGCGGATGACATCGCCGCCCCATGTGTAGATCGCGATGGCCGCGATGCCGCCCGCGGTCGACAGCAGCACACCCTCGAGCACGATCTGCCCGACCAGGCGCCGACGCGAGATGCCGAGTGAGAGCCGGACCGCAATTTCGCGCGTCTGCCGGATGGTCCTCGCGAGGATGAGGTTGGCGACATTGACGCACGCGATCAGTAACACGAGCAGCGACACGCCCAGCAGAAGTCTCGCGACGACGCTCTCCGCCGGCGCTTCGGGTCCCAATGCATTCTGGATCGGCGCGACTGCAACCGCGGGCTCGGTACCGTGATTCCCCTTCGCGATTTCACTCTGCCAGCCCGCCGCATTGAGCAGGGTCGCTTCCGCGGCCGCGGCTGTTTCCGTCACGCCGGGCTTCAGGCGCGCGACGGTCATGAACCAGCTCCAGCTGCGTTCGTTCTCCCATTCGTGTCCCTGCGTCTGCTGCGCCTGCGCGACGTGCAGCGGAACCCAGAAATCGACGCGGCCAAGATCGGGACCCGTGAAACCGCGCGGAGCCACACCCACGATCGTGTAAGGGCCATACCCAAAATCCAGGCTCTGCCCGATCGCCTGATCGCTTCCCGCGTATCTCCGCTGCCAGTAGCCGTAGCTGATCACCGCAACCGGGTCGCCACCGACGCGATCTTCTGCCGGCGTGAAAAAACGGCCGCGCAACACACGCACACCCAGCAGATCGAAGAAGTTGCCGGTCGCCCACATCGCCACCCCTTCTTCGCCGCTGTCGGCGCGGCCGATCACGACCTCCCTCGTGCCGAACCCGGCAATCGCCTCGAAGCCGCGCGCCTGCTGCAACTCGCGATACTCCGGGTAGCTGATCGTACTGTTGGAGATTCGTTTGCCGGCGGACGCTGCGTAGTAGGATACGTACAGCCGCTTCACCTGGTCGGGTTGCGCGATGTGCGCCGGCGCGGACAGGAACAGCCGGTCCACGATGCCATACATGATCGCGTTCGCGCCAATGCCGAGCGCGAACGTCAGGACGATGCCGAGTGACAACGCCGGCGAGCGCGCCAGCGATCGCATCGCGTAACCGATACTCTGGTGCAGCGTGTCCAACCGATCGCTCCAGCGCCGCCGGCGAACCGTCCCCAGATCGATGGAACGAAGCTGCCTGCGGTACGCCGCGCGATCGCCGAATCGCTGCAGTGCCAGCTGCTGCGCCGACTCGCGACTGTGTCCCTGCGACACCAGCTCTTCGATCGTGTGCTCGAAGTACGATGCCAGTTCCTCGTCCAGGTCCCGATCGACGCTGCCCAGTCGCAGCATCCGTCTGATGCCGTCCGGCAGCCGCTGGCTCATACCGCCTCCGCTGCCTTCAGCACCTTGAACACCGCCTCCACGTACTTCGTCCACTCCTGCGTTTCCACCGTGATCTGTTTGCGGCCCGCGCGCGTCAGCGAGTAAAACTTGGCCCGCCGGCCGGTATCGGCGATGCCCCACTCGGCATCGAGCAGCCCGCGCTTCTCCAGGCGATGCAGCGACGTGTATAGCGCGCCGTCATCCACCTCGAGCATGCCGTCCGTCGTGTCGCGCACCCAGCGCGCCACCTCGTAGCCATGGCGCGGTCCGAACACCAGTGCCTTCAGCACCAGCAGATCCAGCGTCCCTTGCAGCAGCGTCATGCCTGGCTCCTTGCCCTCAACATTTGAGGGCAAGGATACACGATCGCGCGCCAACCTTCAAGAACCTTGGGGGCCCATCGCGTTATAGCTGAGCAATCCATGCGCGGACGATCTGCTGGAGCGCCGTGCCTTTCGTCGCGACATCGTCGGCGCCCGAGAAGCTCACGATTGCCCGATCATCTCCTCGCCAGTTGAGCAGTCCATCCGGGTCGGGAATGGCGTCGCGGAGCCCGGTGGCTGATCGGGGCTTGGCGCCAAGATGAAGCACAAGTTGAACACCTTGTTTCGCGCGCAGATGAAACGTCGCGAAGTGCTCCGATGTAGAGAAACTCGGAGCGTTCCACTTGACGCTCTCGTTGATGCTCGGATCGACAGCCAGGATCAGCTCGCGGATTGCCCGGATCTCGCCGTCGCACGGGTGCTTCAGCTGCGCCAGCAAGGCAGCGACTTCAGGTTGCATGGAAACATTCATTGCTGTTTCACCTTCTGACGATCGCAAGGTAGGCACAGATGCAGGCGCGCTGCATGCGCGCGATCCATTCGCGCGGCTAACCCTACAACATGCGGCGGTAATATCGGGCGACGAAGGATTTGCCGCGAATAGCGCGGTCTATCCTCCATCGGCACGTTGCGCCAAAGTCTGCAGGTAGGATTAGCTGCGAATAGCGCGGCCAAGGTTACGGCTGCCCCAAAATTCGCCGCACGTTGTAGGATTTGCCGCGGTCCAGCGGCGGCAGTCAGCACGCGGCCGCAGTCAGCACGCGGCGGCGCCCACGCAGCGCGTCAGCACCCACCACGCCTCACCGCCGCGGCCCGGCACCGAACACGCGCAACCCCCACTCCGTCGCCGGACCGACGCCCAGCGCGAACAGGACCGTGCCCGCGCCCAGCCGCGCGCCCATCAACCAGCCGAGCAGCAGGACCGAGAGCTCGATCCCCGTCCGGACGCGGCGCACCGGCCAGCCCGTCCGCTCCGAAACCCCGATCATCATGCCGTCGCGCGGGCCCTTGCCCAGCCCCGGCGCGATGTACAGCCCCGTCGCGACGCCCGTCAGCACGATGCCCACGACGTGGTACGCCACACTCGCCCACAGCGTCGGCGCCGCCGGCGTGACCGGCAGCAGCAGTTCGACGAAGACACCGATCAGGACCATGTTCGCGACGGTGCCCGCACCCGGTCGGACGCCGATGAACCAGGTCCCGGCCACGATCGCCACACCGACCGCGATGACGACCACGCCCAGCGCCGCGCCCGTGAGCTCGCTCACTCCCACGTGGAACGCGTCCCACGGGCCGAGGCCCAGCCCGCTCCGGATCAGCAGCGCCATCGCCACGCCGTAGATCACCAACCCGCCGACCAGCTGCGCCCAGCGCACAACCGCGCCGCGCGGCGATGACGGCGATGACGCCGCCGCCGTCGCGCCGTTGCCGCCCGTTCCAGCCGTTTCGCCCGCTTCGACTTTATCCGCCAACCCGATCGCCATCGATTCCAACTGCTGCCCCATGTTTGCCAACCATAGCGCGCGACGGGCCCCAGTGGTCCGTCGCACACATGGAGGTTAACTTCGGCGATGCGTCCAGTACAGACGCAGAATCGCGCAACATCGACCAGCACAGATCGCATAACCTATGGCAACAACCAGCTTTGCGTACGAGGGGCTGGCGGCCGAGCTGGAGGAGCAGATCCGGCGCGGCACGCTGCGGCCGGGCGACCGCCTGCCGTCGGTCCGCCGGACGAGCATCGAGCAGCGGCGCAGCGTATCGACCGTGATGGAGGCGTACCGCCGGCTGGAGCTGCTGCGGCTGATCGAGGCGCGGCCGCGGTCGGGTTACTACGTGCTCCCGCAGCGGACGGAGCGGCCGCCGCTGCCGCTGCCGCTGGTGTCCGCGGCGAGCCCGGCGCCGACCTCGGTCGGAACCGCGGCGCTGATCGCGCAGGTCGTGCGCGCGGTCGCGGATCCGGCCGCGGTGCCCTTGGGTGCGGCGCTGCCGGATGCGTCGCTGCTCCCGCTCACCGCGCTGAAGCGGAGCATGACGGCGGCGATGCGGTTCGAGGCGCCCGGCGGCGTCGCGCAGGTCGCGCCGGAGGGGGTCGAATCGCTGCGGCGCGAGATCGCCCGGCGCGAGTGGAGTGCGGGGCACGTCGCGTATCACGACGAGATCCTGGTCACCGCCGGCGCGAGTGAAGCGCTGGACGTGGCGCTGCGGGCGACGACGTCGCCGGGCGACATCGTCGCGGTCGAGTCGCCCGCCTTCTTCGGCGTGCTCCAGGCGATCGAGACGCTGGGCCGTCGCGCGCTCGAGATCCCGATGTGCGCGGAAACCGGCCTCGACCTCGACGCGCTCGAGGTGGCGATCGCCAAACACCCGGTCCGCGCGGTCATCGTCACGCCGAACTTCCACAACCCGGTCGGCTCGTGCATGCCGGACACTTCGCGGGCGCGACTGGTGGCGATGATGACGCAACACGGCATCCCCGTCATCGAGGACGACACCTTCGGCGAGCTGTACTTCGAGGGTCCGCAGCCGCGGTCGCTGCGCGCGTGGGACGAGGCGGGGTGGGTGATCCGGATCGGCAGCTTCAGCAAGACGCTGGCGCCGGGGTACCGCATCGGCTGGATCGTCCCGGGCCCGCGCTACTTCGAGGCGGTGCGCCGCGGCAAGCTGGCCGCCAGCCTCGGCACCTCCGCTCCCCCCCAGCTCGCGCTCGCCCGTTACCTGGCCGATGGCGGCTACGACCGACACCTGCGCCGCCTGCGCCGGACGCTCCGCGACAACGTCGCCCGGCTTTCCGCAGAGGTGTGCTCACGCTTCCCGGAAGGCACGCGCATCAGCCGCCCGCGCGGCGGGTTCGTGCTCTGGATCGAACTGCCTTGTGGTACGGACGCGCTTGCGCTCGGGGAACGCGCGCTCGAGGCCGGGATCAGCATTTGTCCGGGGCCGATTTTTTCGCCGAGTGGCGGTTACCGGAATTGCATCCGCCTTAGTGCGGGGCATCCGTGGTCGGAGCGGACGGAGCAGGCGGTTGAGACGCTCGGGCGGTTGGTTGGTGTGTGATTTCCTTCGGAAATAGATCCATACGCTGACTTCGCGGCTGCTTTGGATGTCAGCCGACGCGGCTTACAACATGCCTCATCGGCCTTGTAACGTATAACGCGATACGTTATAATCACCACGATGATCGGGGCGACAATGGTGCCGCCCCGATCGGCGGAGACAACCAATGATCCTTTCATTCAAAGACGCGGGTACGGAAGACATCTTCAACGCGGAGGATACGAAAGCAGCCCGGAGAACGTGCTCGAAGCAAATCTGGGCTGTTGCGCGAAGGAAGCTGGATATGCTGAATCAGGCGGCGGTGCTGAGCGACCTCAGAGTGCCGCCGAACAACAAGCTGGAACCACTGAAGCATGACCGCGCCGGCCAGCACTCGATTCGCATCAACGACCAGTACCGCGTCTGCTTTCGCTGGACGGAGGCTGGCGCAGAAGAAGTAGAAATAGCGGACTACCACTAGGGGTACTCCGTCCGGAGGCGAACGTGAATTCAACCCCAGCGTTCGAGCCTCCTAAAGCGGGGAAGAAGCTGATCCCGCGCAGATTCAGATGGGGGAAGGAGGAGGAACCATGCTCCTTCCAAGGAACAGGGAACCGACACATCCAGGGGAGATACTCCTCGACGAGTTTCTCAAGCCTCTGGGTATGACGCAGGTCGAGCTTGCCGAGCGAATCGGCGTATCGTTCCCACGTGTGAATGAAATCGTGAATGGAAAGCGAGGCATCACACCGGATACCGCACTGCGGCTCGCGCAGCTGTTCGGAACTACGCCCGAGTTCTGGCTGAATGGCCAACTTGCGTGGGATCTGTGGCACGCGATGCACTCGCCGGCGGCGAAGGAGATACGCAAGATCCGTCGCGTTGAAACAGCGGGGGCATAACCCCGACGCAAAAGGATAGGTATGAACGACGAAGCCAATGCGGAGCCAACGCAGCACTTCGATCCGGCGATGTTCGCCTGCCGACGATGACACCACGCGCACAGATCCGCTGTTCAGCTGCGCCCTTTCATTCTCCGCGCAGCACGATCGCGGGTTGCGTTCCGGCCGCTCTCCGCGCCGGCAGCAGTGTCGCGACCAGCGTGACCACCAGGAGCAGCACCGTCGCACCGGCGAACTCGGCGACGCTCGTCGGCGCTACCTCGTACAGGAGCGATCGCAGGAACGTTGTCAGGCTGAACGCCGCGACCAACCCCGCCGTGGCGCCGATCGTGACCAGTCTCAGCCCGTCGCCGAGCACCATCAAGCCGATGCCTTTCGGCGCGGCGCCGACTGCGAGTCGAATTCCGAACTCCCGGACGCGCTCCCCCGCCGTGTAGGACACCACACTATACACGCCGATGACGCCCAGGAGCAGCGCGGCGGCGCCGGCGATTGCGATCAGCAGCATAGTCAGACGAACGTGCGCCGTCGCGTCGTCAACGATCGAGCCGACGGTGCGGATGTTCGCAGCCGGAACGCGAGCATCCAGTTCTCTTACGATCTGCTGAATCGCGGACGCGTCTGGTAGCTGCGCGCCGCGGATCACGTACTGCAGTTCCGTCGGCCGGTACGGCACCGGCCTGCTGTCCGCGGGGAGCCCGTCGCCATCTCGCAGCAGAGGGAAGTACGCCATCGGCGTATAGCCGTCCTCGATTCGTTCCCGCTGCACGTCACCGACCACACCGACGACACGGAACGTCGTCGACGGCGCGTCGGGTCGCGGCGGAAGTCTCGTAACACTGCGACCGAGAACGTCGGTTGTGCCGAAAATGCTCATGGCCAGCCGCTCACTGAGGACCACGGCGGGAGCACCGCGCAGATCACCGGACTGGAAGCTTCGACCGGCACGTATCGGAATTCCCATCGCATGGAAGTAGTCGGCATTCGCCAGGTTTCCCGTGCCCGCGACGGTCGGTCGTGATTCATCGTCGCCTGCACGGAGCTGCAGGTCGTACCCCAGCGCACCGCGACCTCTGAGCGGCAAATGCAAGGCACCGCCAACCGACGTAACACCCGGCAGCGCGGCGAGTCGATCCGTCAATCGCGCATGGAACGCGGCCTGGTCCGCGTACGACCGATAGCCACCCCAAGGCAGTGGGGCCTGGAACGTCATCGCGTTCGCGGGCTCAAATCCGATGTGGGCATTTCGCAGGTTCCAGAAGCTGCGGCCGAGGAGCCCCGCGGCAACGAGGAGCGTGAGCGCGATCGCCACCTGCAGCGCGACGAGCCCGTTCCGCGCGCGCCGCCAGCGTTGGCTCGAGCTTGCCCGCGACGCACGGAGCCGGTCCGACAGGCCCGCCCTTCCGGCGCGTATGAGACCGATGCAGCCCACCATGCCGCCGATGAGTGCAGCACACGCGACGATCAGCGCGATGTTGCCTGTGGTGAAGGAGACTTTATGAAGACGCGGGATCTCGCGGTCGGTGAATCCGAACTTCGTCGCCAGCGCCAGTGCCGCGGCCGGAATCGCGACGATTCCGGATGCGAGTCCGAGCACGACACCTTCGACGACGAAGCGCTGCGCGAGCGCCAACCGGCTGGCACCAAGAGACAGCGCGATCGCGATCTCGTGGCCGGTGCGTTCCGTGCGCAACAGAAAAAGGTTGACGACGTTCGTCGTCGCGATAAGCAGGATCACGGCGACGAGCACACCCAGGAGAATGAGCTGGGTCCTTACGGGCGCGGCGGTCGCGGACTTGAGCGACTCGACCGAGACTCGCGCACGACTCCGCTGCAGCAGCTCCGAGGTGATCTGCGGGAAACGCGTCGAGAGCGATGGAACGAGCGTATTCAGCTCGGCCTGCGCCTGCGCTATCGTGGCGCCGTCGCGCAAACGGCCAATGACGGTCAGGTGCCGCGACGCGATCTGCGGGCTCCTGACGTTCAACGCCGCCGGATACCAGATGCTGACCGACGGGGTCGGGAACTGAAAGGTGCGCGGCAGGATGCCGATGACGACGCGCGCGCCATGGTCGATCTCGATGCGACGTCCGATGATCGCCGGGTCGGCTCCGTAGCGTCGCTCCCAGATCTCCTGCGAAATGAGGACCGGAAGCAGCTGATCGCTGACCCAGGACGTATCCTTGCGCTCGAAGAGCGCGCCGAGCAACGGGCGCACGCCGAGGAGATCGAACGTACTCGGCGACATCATGGCGGCGGTCACGCGCTCCGCCACGGCACCGTCGGTGAGGGCAAAGGCATCGTTGGTACTGTACGCACCGAGATCGGTGAAGGTGCGCGCGCTCTCCGCGAAATGGATGAATGTCGGTGCGGAGTGGAGCGTACCCGATTTGGCGAGCCCGTCGGTATGGAAGCTGACATGAACGAGCTGGTCGGGGTTGGCGAATGGCAGGCCGCGTATCAGGACGCCGTATACGATGGCGCCGATGCCGACCGCGGTTCCAAGTCCGATGCCGAGGGTCGCGATCACGCCCGTGGCGAACGCGGGGGCACGGCGGATGCGGCGCAACGCGTAACGAGCGTCGCGTACGACGTTGTCGATCGCAACCACGCCGCGCGCGTCGCGCGTTTCTTCGGCGAAGCGCTGCTGTCCGCCGAAGCGGAGAACAGCGGCGCGGCGCGCCTCAGATTCGGTCATACCGCGGCGGATGTTCTCCGCA
>Ga0255338_1003878_pt1 | contig 16845 bp, 18 predicted proteins | sample MeOH1_35cm_T4_19_FD_203715 | JGI IMG/M metagenome (GOLD analysis project Ga0255338, IMG submission 203715) | Sandy soil microbial communities from University of British Columbia, Vancouver, Canada - MeOH1_35cm_T4_195 | ecosystem: Engineered > Artificial ecosystem > Sand microcosm > Unclassified ...
TGGGCTCCACCGAGAGCACAGAGGCCAAATATGAGTCCGTGATTTTTTGTGGCACGGTCTGCTGAAATTTGCTTCGCAATTTCCACCAAACAGTACTTGGAAGTTGTGGGAGATTTATTTTTGTTTCACCAGCCATAATCATCGCCCCATTTTTCCGACTCGATTTGTATTATTCACCCTTTTTATTCAAACTTGGCAAAATTTGTGCGTTGCGTTTTTGGCCTATCTTTTTAGTCCGCATTAGTGCCGAAACCCACCCTAGGGACTCAATCCGCCTCCTGTACCCAGCCCAACGAGGCCCTCGAAGCCCGTTTCGATCGGCGACGGCTTCGCCAACTCAATCTCCCGTCGGTTAACGCCCGTGAGCCCTTATCGGGAAAGTGATGCGGGCCAATCCCACAAAACGAATCCCTGTGGCCCAAATGCCGCATCCCCGCTTGCGGGGCTCACAAGCGAAACCTATATACAGCCCAGTCATTCCACCCCCCAAGCCATTCGGGGGACCCCTTAGGGGGCCGGAGCCGGACTCGCCGAGAGCGCCCCTTGCGCAACTCGTGCGGGAATGGCATTGGGCGCCGTCTGAACGGGCTCGCCCGGCCTGCCGCAAAATAAAGAGGACCTTTGAGATGGGAAAAGTAATCGGCATCGACCTCGGCACCACGAATTCGTGCGTCGCGGTGATGGATGGTTCCACTCCGAAAGTGATTGAGAATTCCGAAGGCCTGCGGACGACGCCGTCGATCGTGGCCTTCTCGCCGGATGGCGAGCGCCTTGTCGGACAATCGGCGAAGCGCCAGGCCGTCACCAACCCGACCAACACCTTCTTCGCGATCAAGCGCCTTATCGGCCGCTCCTATGACGATCCGACGACGCAGAAGGACAAGGGCATGGTGCCCTATTCGATCGTGCGCGCGCCGAACGGCGACGCCTGGGTCGAGGCCAATGCCGAGAAATATTCCGCCTCGCAGATTTCCGCCTTCATTCTCCAGAAGATGAAGGAAACGGCCGAGAACTATCTCGGCGAGACGGTGACGCAGGCCGTCATCACGGTTCCCGCCTACTTCAACGACGCCCAGCGCCAGGCGACCAAGGACGCGGGCAAGATTGCCGGCCTTGAAGTGCTGCGCATCATCAACGAGCCGACGGCGGCCGCGCTCGCCTATGGCCTCGACAAGAAGAACGGCGAAATCATCGCCGTCTACGACCTTGGCGGCGGCACGTTCGATATCTCCATTCTCGAAATCGGCGACGGCGTCTTCGAAGTGAAGGCGACGAACGGCGACACGTTCCTCGGCGGCGAAGACTTCGACATGCGTCTCGTCAACTACCTCGCCGACGAGTTCAAGAAAGAGAACGGTATCGACCTGCGCGGCGACAAGCTCGCGCTGCAGCGCCTGAAGGAAGCCGCCGAAAAGGCGAAGATCGAGCTTTCCTCGGCCCAGCAGACCGAAGTGAACCTGCCCTTCATCACCGCCGATGCTTCCGGTCCGAAGCATCTGACGATGAAGCTCACGCGCGCCAAGCTCGAAGCGCTTGTCGAAGACCTGATCCAGCGCACCATCGAGCCCTGCAAGAAGGCGCTCAAGGATGCGGGCGTGACGGCGGCCCAGATCGACGAGATCGTTCTCGTCGGCGGCCAGATTCGCATGCCGAAGATTCAGGAAGTCGTGAAGCAGTTCTTCGGCAAGGAGCCGAACAAGTCGGTGAACCCGGATGAAGTCGTCGCCATGGGCGCGGCCATTCAGGCGGGCGTGCTGCAGGGCGACGTCAAGGACGTGCTGCTGCTCGACGTGACGCCGCTTTCGCTCGGCATCGAAACGCTGGGCGGCGTGTTCACGCGCCTCATCGACCGCAACACCACGATCCCGACCAAGAAGTCGCAGACCTTCTCGACGGCGGACGACAACCAGAACGCCGTGACGATCCGCGTCTTCCAGGGCGAGCGCGAAATGGCCGCCGACAACAAGATCCTCGGCCAGTTCGACCTTCTCGGCATTCCGCCGGCACCGCGCGGCGTGCCGCAGATCGAAGTCACCTTCGACATCGACGCCAACGGCATCGTCAACGTGTCGGCCAAGGACAAGGCGACGAACAAGGAACAGTCGATCCGCATTCAGGCCTCGGGCGGTCTGTCGGAAAGCGACATCGAGCAGATGGTGAAGGACGCCGAAGCTCACGCCGAGGAAGACAAGAAGAAGCGCGAGGAAGTCGAGACGCGCAATCACGCCGAAAGCCTCGTCAACTCGACCGAAAAGACGCTCGCCGAAAATGCCGACAAGGTTTCGGCTGAAGTGAAGGGCGAGATCGAAGCCGCCGTCGAAGCGCTGAAGGCGGCGCTCAAGGACGGTTCGATCGACGACGTGAAGGCGAAGACGCAGGAACTGACCCAGACCGCCATGAAGCTCGGCGAGGCCATCTACAAGGCCGCGCAGGACGAAGGCGCGGCTGGCGAAGCCGGTTCCTCGGCCAATGCCGGCGACGATGTGGTGGATGCCGACTTCGAGGAAGTCGACGAAACCAAGCGGGACGACAAGCACTGATCCGAACCCGCCGGGCTTGCCCCATGTCGTTCACCCCTAACACGCATGAGAACGCCCCGGTGAGTTTCGGCTCGCCGGGGCGTCGCTCTGTGAGACATTAATTCCATGTCCAAACGCGATTTCTATGAAGTGCTGGGCGCCGCGCGAAACGCGACGGCAGACGAGTTGAAGAAGGCCTATCGCGCCAAGGCGAAGGAGCTTCACCCCGACCGCAATCCCGGCGACGCGGAGGCCGAAGCGAAGTTCAAGGAATTGAACGAGGCCTATGACGTCTTGAAGGATGAGCAGTCGCGCGCGGCCTATGACCAGTTCGGCCATGCGGCCTTTGAAGGCGGCGGACCGGGACGCGGCGGGCCCGGCGGTGGCTTCAGCGGCGATTTCGGCGCCTCCATGTCCGACATTTTCGACGATCTCTTCGGCGAATTCATGGGCGGCCGTCGCGGACGGCGCGGCGGCGATGGCGGCCGCACGCGCGGTCAGGACCTCCGCTACAACATGGAGATCAGCCTCGAGGAAGCATTCGAAGGCAAGAAGGCGCAGATCCGCGTGCCCTCTTCCGTCGCCTGCGACACCTGCAACGGATCGGGTGCGGAGCCGGGCTCAAGCCCCGTCACCTGCACGACCTGCCAGGGCGCGGGCAAGGTGCGGGCGACGCAGGGCTTCTTCACCGTGGAACGCACCTGCCCGACCTGTCACGGCCGCGGCCAGACCATCGAGAAGCCTTGCAAGACCTGCCACGGCGCGGGCCGCGTGGAGCGCGAGCGCACGCTGTCGGTCAACATCCCGGCAGGCGTCGAGGACGGCACGCGCATTCGCCTGGCAGGCGAGGGCGAAGCCGGTATGCGCGGCGGGCCTGCGGGCGACCTCTACATCTTCCTCTCGATCAAGCCGCATTCGATCTTCCAGCGCGACGGCGCCGACCTTTTCTGCCGCGTGCCCATTTCGATGGCCACGGCGGCGCTCGGCGGCGAAATCGAAGTGCCGACGCTCAACGGCAAGCGCGTGAAGGTGAAGATCCCGGAAGGCAGCCAGACGGGCCGCCAGTTCCGGCTGAAGGACAAGGGCATGCCCGTCCTGCATTCGCGCGAGATCGGCGACCTTTATATCCAGACCACCGTCGAGACGCCCGTGCATCTCTCGAAGAAGCAGAAGGAATTGCTGCGCGAATTCGAGAAGGCATCGAGCAAGGAAACGAACCCGGAAAGCTCCGGCTTCTTCGCGAAAGTGAAGGAGTTCTGGGACGGGTTTCAGAGCTGAGGCCGATTTCGGCTAGGATGAAAGGGCTCCGCGAGCGACATCGCGGGGCCCTTTTTCATGCGGGTTCCCATGCAAGCCTATCTGCTGCCGATCGGCCTTCTGACGCTTTCCAACCTCTTCATGACCACCGCCTGGTACTGGCATCTGAAGTACAAGGCAACGCCGCTCCTCATGGTGATCGGGATCAGCTGGGGGTTGGCGCTCTTCGAATATTGCCTCGCCGTGCCCGCCAACCGGTTCGGCTCGTCGGTCTATTCGGCGGCGCAGCTCAAGACGATCCAGGAGGTCATCACCCTCATCGTCTTCGCAGGCTTCTCGGCCTTCTATCTCGGCCAGCCCGTCAGCTCGAATACGGCGATCGGCTTTGCCCTGATCGCGGCCGGAGCCTGGTTCATTTTCCGCGGCTGAAGGGCCGATTTACCTCGCCGGACGGGCCTGATATACCCGCCGCCTATAGTTTTTCCGCTTCCGGACCCCGGACGAAACCATGGCGCAAGACGTGAAGATCGCGGTAACGGGCTGCGCGGGCCGCATGGGCCGCACGCTGCTGAAGCTCATCCATGAGACGGAGGGGGCCCGGCTCGCGGGCGGCATCGAAGCCAAGGGCAGCCCCAATGTCGGCGCCGATCTCGGCACGCTGGCGGGCCTCGCCGCGCCTCTCGGCATCAAGGCCTCCGATGACGCGCTCGCCGTCATCAAGGATGCCGACGCGCTGATCGACTTTTCCGCACCCCGCGCCAGCGTCGAATTCGCCGCACTCGCCGCGCAGGCCCGTATCGTCCATGTGATCGGCACGACCGGCATCGAAGCCGAGGACGAAGCCCGCATCGAAGCGGCGGCGCGCCACGCGACCATCATCAAGGCCGGGAACATGAGCCTCGGCGTCAATCTGCTCGCGGCGCTGGTGCGCCAGGCGGCGAAGGCGCTCGATCCCTCATGGGACATCGAGATCGTCGAGATGCACCACCGCCACAAGGTCGATGCGCCTTCGGGCACGGCGCTTCTTCTGGGCGAAGCGGCGGCCGAAGGGCGGGGCATAACGCTCGGCAATCATTCGGAGCGCGGACGCGACGGGATCACCGGCGCGCGCGAGGAAGGTGCGATCGGCTTTGCGAGCCTGAGGGGCGGCAGTGTCGTCGGCGACCATCAGGTCATCTTCGCCGGGCCGTCCGAGCGCATCGTGCTTGGCCATATCGCCGAGGACCGCGCGATCTTCGCCCGCGGCGCGATCAAGGCCGCGCTCTGGGGACAGGGCAAGGGCCCCGGCCTCTTCAACATGGCCGATGTTTTGGGCCTGAAGTAAGTCAGTCTACGGATAAAGGAATAGAAAAGTGTCGAACCTGCTTGTTCTCGTCCGTCATGGACAAAGCGAATGGAACGAGAAAAACCTCTTCACCGGCTGGCGCGATCCGGGCCTGACCGAGCAGGGCAAGCGCGAAGCGCATGAGTCCGGCCACGCGCTCAAGGAAGCAGGGTACCAGTTCGACGTCGCCTACACCTCGGCGCTCAGCCGCGCTCAGGAAACGAACCGCATCATCCTCGAGGAACTCGGCCAGCCGAACCTGCCCGTGGTGAAGGATCAGGCGCTCAACGAACGCGACTATGGCGATCTCTCCGGCCTCAACAAGGACGACGCCCGCGCCAAATGGGGCGAGGAACAGGTGCATATCTGGCGCCGTTCCTATGACATTCCCCCGCCCGGCGGCGAAAGCCTGAAGGATACGGCGGCCCGCGTGCTGCCTTATTTCGAAAAGGAAATCCTGCCGCGCGTGCTCAAGGGCGAGCGCGTGCTCGTCGCCGCGCATGGCAATTCGCTTCGAGCCCTCGTCATGCAGCTCGACAAGCTAACGCAGGATGAAGTCATCGCGCTCAATATCGGCACCGGAGCGCCGCTCGTCTATGAGCTCGACGACAAGGGCAACGTTCTCTCGAAGAAGAGCCTGATCGAACGCGAGGCGCACTGATCGCTTATCCGTCATTGCAGGGCCTGATGGCCTCGCAATGACCGTCAGCCATGCGGGAGCCCCTTGCGCAGATCGCCGAGCGCTCGGGCAAGCGCCCGGGCGAAGTCGATGCGCTCGTCGGGCGAGAGCAAGTGGGCGATCTCCAGCGCCTTTCCATGCGAGACGAGATAGACGTCCTTCGTCTCGTCGGGATGTTCGACGAGTTCGAGCCTCACCCAATAGGGCTGGAAGCTCCAGGCGCGGGCGCGGCCTTTCTGGTCGACGCGGCGGACGCGCAATTCATCGTCGGAAAGCTGGATCGTCTCATGCGCCCGGGCGGCGCGGTAATTCGCCCTGAAGGCCCAGTAGACGAGCGCCACGTCGAGGCCGCAAAAGCCGAATACCGGCCAGGCGCCTTTCAGCAGGAAGACGAGGCCCCCGGCGAAATTCACGACGATGACCACGCCCATGAGGATGATGAAGCCCTTCCGGCTCAGCGAGCGATGCGGCGTCAGCAACGCATCGAAGTGAAGCGGCGGCTCCAGCATTTCGGACGTGGTCGGGCGGGGGGTCATCGGCGAAGGATAGGGCGGGATGCGAGGTCCGTCCATGGCTTGCAGATTGCGCAAAGCCCGCGCATTTTAACCGAGCGCCCCGCCGCTCCGTTTCGCAAAGTCCGCTCCATGCCGATGAAAAAAGCCGAGATCGAGGAATTCTTCGCGCGCCTATCCAAGGCGCTACCCGAGCCGAAGACCGAGCTTGAATACAAGAACCCCTTCACGCTGCTCGTCGCAGTCGTGCTTTCGGCGCAATCGACCGACAAGGGCGTCAACAAGGCGACTGAAAAGCTCTTCAGGATCGCCGACACGCCGCAAAAGATGGTGAAGCTCGGCGAAACAAAACTCACCGATCACATCAAGACCATCGGCCTCTACAAGACCAAGGCGAAGAACGTGATCGCGCTTTCGCATCTGCTGGTCGAGAAGCATGATGGCGAGGTGCCGCATGATCGCGAGGCGCTGGAAGCGCTGCCCGGCGTCGGGCGCAAGACCGCCAATGTCGTGCTCAACGTCGCCTTTGGCGAACCGACCATCGCGGTCGACACGCATATCTTCCGCATCGGCAACCGCACGGGAATGGCACCGGGCAAGACGCCGCTCGAAGTGGAGCAGAAGCTGCTGAAGGTGGTGCCGGCGAAATACATGATGCATGCGCATCACTGGCTCATCCTGCATGGGCGCTATACCTGCGTGGCGCGCAAGCCCAAATGTCCGGACTGCATCGTCAGGGATCTCTGCAAGTTCAAGGCGAAGACGACGGCGGATTGAAGAGCGGATCAGAGTCCGCTGTCAAAACGGAACCGTCACCCCGGACTTGATCCGGGGTCCATCCTTGCCGCGTGAAGGAAGGAAGATGGATGCCGGATCGAGTCCGGCATGACGAAACGATTTAGGAAACCGGCGGAGATTTCTTCGCCTCGACCTCTCCCAGACAGGCCGCCGGATCGGCGGGCCCGCCCAGCGTCTTTCGCGCGTCGACATAGGACGAGGCGAGGGCGCCGCTGTCGGTCTTGTAGAAATAGACGAAGAGGGAGCAGGCAGCGCCCGCATATTGCCAGACCTCGGCTTGCGGCTCCGCCCGCTTGAACGAGGGCGCACCGAGACGGGCCGACAGCGCATCGGGCACGACGCCGAGGAGACTTTGCGGGGTCAGCGGACCGCTGCCGATTTCCTTCAATGGTTCGGCGGAAGCAAGTTCGCGGTTCGACATGCCGACGCCAGAGGATGTGCCATCGGTCGCGCAGGCGGCGAGCAGAAGCGTAGCCATGAGAGGAACGGCCCGAAGAATGCGCATCATGCGAGGCCGATCCTTTTCGTGGTGTGAACCATGAAGGCGGTGGCAAAAAGCGGCGCAAGCAGATTGAGCAGCGGCACCGTGCCGAAAGCCGCGACGATGACGCCCGCGCTAAAGATGCGGAAGCGATGGCGGGAGCGAAGCTCGCTCATCCTTGCGGGTGAGATATGGCGGAGCGCTACCAGCTCGAAATATTCACGACCGAAGAGATAGCCGTTCACGACCCAGAAGAGCGCGAGATTGATGCCCGGTACGAGATAGAAGGGCAATGCGATGATGTTGACGACGATCAGAACCACCGTGAAACGGATGGCAACCCAGAGCGATTGCAGCACCGGCTGATCGCGGCCCGGCGCATCGGCGGGATAATCCTGCGCCTCGACCTTCGCGGCGATGCTTTCGAGAAACAGGCTCGCGACGAGCGAGATGACGGGGTGGACCAGCGGCACCAGCACGACAAGGGCGAAGAGACGCGCAATCCATTCAAGCGTCGTGTCGAGCCAGGGCGTGCCGAATTGCGGCACGGCGCCCAGCGCCCATTGAAGCCCGACGCCGAACAGAGCCAGAACGATGACGGTCGCAGCCAGCGACAGCCAGAGAACCCGGCGAAAGGGCGGAGAAAAGGTTTCGTGGAAGGCGCGGAGCGCGTCGGAAAACATGAATAGCGGCCCTCGGGTTGATGAGCGGAGCTTAATGGCTCGGATCGCTTTGTCCAACGGGGGCAGCCTCGCCTATACTGCGGCCCGCTTCCAATTTCTCCTTATGCGTGACGAGGACCATGACCGAACTGAAATATGACGTGGCCGGGATCGGCAATGCGCTGGTCGATGTGATTGCCGATGCCGACGACCATTTCCTCGACACGAATAATATCCAGAAGGGGTCGATGACGCTCATCGACACGGGCCGCGCCGACGAACTCTATGGCCGCATGGGGCAGGCGATCGAAATGTCGGGCGGCTCCTGCGCCAATACGATCGCAGGCCTTGCCTCGCTCGGCGGCAAGGGCGCCTTCTTCGGCAAGGTGAAGAACGACCAGCTCGGCAAGATCTTCGCCCATGACATCAAATCGCTCGGCGTTCACTTCTCGACGCCGCTGGCCGAAGACGGCCCACCCACCGGACGCTGCCTCATTCTGGTGACGCCCGACGCGCAGCGCAGCATGAACACCTATCTCGGCGCGGCGCAGAACCTGACGCCGGACGACATCGACGATGAAGTTATCAAGTCGTCCTACGCGACCTACATGGAAGGCTATCTCTGGGACCAGCCCGGCGCGAAGCAAGCCTTCCTCAAGGCCGCGAAGATCGCGCGCGATGCGGGCCGCATCGTCTCGCTGACGCTTTCCGATTCATTCTGCGTCGCGCGCTATCGCGACGAATTCCGCCGGCTTGTGAAAGACGAAGTCGATCTTCTCTTCGCCAATGAGGCGGAAATCCTCTCGCTCTATGAAGTCGATATCTTCGACGAGGCTCTGGCGCGCGTGAAGGAAGAATGCAAGTTCGCGGCGCTGACGCGTTCCGAAGCGGGCGCCGTCATCGTCGCCGATGGCGAGGTGCATGTGGTCGATGCCGATAAGGTCGCTAAAGTCGTCGACACGACAGGCGCCGGCGATCTCTTCGCCTCGGGCTTCCTTTATGGCCTGTCGCATGGCTATTCGCCGGTCCATTCCGCGCGTCTCGGCGCCATGGCGGCGGCCGAAATCATCTCGCATTACGGACCGCGACCGCAGGTTTCGCTGGCGGAGCTTGCGAAAAAGAAGGGGCTTTAGTTGCTCAAGGTCTGGGGCCGCCGCAATTCCTTCAATGTGCAGAAAGTCATGTGGCTTATCGGCGAGCTCGGCCTCGCCCATGAACACATAGACGCCGGCGGACCTTTCGGCGGGCTCGATACGCCCGAGTTTCGCGCCATGAATCCGCATGGGCGCGTCCCCGTCATCGACGATGGCGGCGTCATTGTCTGGGAGTCGCATGCGATCCTGCGCTATCTCGCCGCCCGTTATGGCGCGGGGCGCTTCTGGATTGAAGACCCTGCAACACGTTCGCAGGCCGATCAATGGATCGAGTGGTCGCAGACCGCATTGCAGCCGGATTTTCTCAATGGCGTTTTCTGGGCCTTCTACAGGACACCCGAAGCGCAGAGGAACCTGCCGGTGATCGAGCGGAATGTGGCGCAATGCGCCAGGCTTTTCCGACTGCTCGACAAGCATCTCGCCGCGAAAGCCTATCTCTGCGGCGACGAAATCACGCTTGCCGACGTTCCCGCGGGCACGACGCTCTATCGCTATTTCGAACTCGAGATCGAGCGGCCCGACGTGCCGAATGTCGAGGCCTGGTACCGGCGGCTCTGCGAGCGTCCCGCCTACCGAACCCATGTGATGGTGCCATTCGACGACCTCAAGGGACGGCTGGCTTTCTGAAGGTCAGCGTCCCGCTTCGCAAGGCCTAGAGCTTGCGAAGCGCCACGTCGCGAATGCGGTGATCGTCGCCCTTGCGCAGGATGAGCTGGGCGCGCTGGCGCGTCGGCAGGATGTTCTTGCGCAGATTGGCGAGGTTGATCGAGGTCCAGATCGAATCCGCCGTCTGCACCGCTTCTTCATCGGTCAGATGCGCATAGCGATGGAAATAAGCCTTGGGATCGCGGAACGACGTCTGCCGCAGGCTGAGGAAGCGCTCGATATACCAGCGGCGGATCGCCTCTTCGTCGGCGTCGAGATAGATCGAGAAATCGAAGAAGTCGGAGACGAAGGGCAACGGCTCCTCGCCCTCGGCGGGTTTCCAGGGCTGAAGCACGTTCAGGCCCTCGACGACGAGAATGTCGGGCTGATCGACGACGATGCTTTCGCCCGTGCGAATGTCATAGGTGAAGTGCGAATAGACCGGCGCCTCGACATTGCGCGAACCGGCCTTCACGTCCGAAAGGAACTGGATCAGGCGGCGGACGTCGAAGCTCTCGGGGAAGCCCTTGCGACCCATCAGGTCGCGCTCTTCAAGCACCTTGTTGGGATAGAGAAAGCCGTCGGTCGTGATGAGGTCGACCTTGGGGTGGTTCGGCCAGCGGGCGAGCAGCGTGGAGAGAATACGCGCGGTCGTGCTCTTGCCCACGGCGACCGAACCCGCGACGCCGATGATATAGGGCACCTTGGCCTGCGAGCGGCCGAGGAAGTCGGAGGTGACGCGGTAAAGCTCCTGCGTCTCCAGCACATAGAGATTGAGAAGGCGCGAGAGCGGCAGATAGATCTCGGACACTTCGTCGAGCGAGATGCGCTCGCCGAAACCCTTCAGCTCTTCAAGCTCGGTTTCGGAAAGGGGAAGCGGCGTGTCCTTGCGCAGCTCGCCCCATTCCGCCGCCGTGAAGTGGCGGTAGGGCGAGAGCGCCGTGCGCTCGATCGTTTCGGTCATTGGCCTGCTCCGCGTGACGCCTTTTCATCAATGCCGGAGCGGCCTTCGCGGCGCTCAAGCTCGGCATAGACGGCGGCGGGCTCGATGCCGCGTTCCGCGAGCAGGACGAGCCAATGAAAAAGCAGATCGGCGGATTCAGAGATGATCCCCCTCGCGTCGCCGGTCAACGCGGCCACGATGGTTTCGACCGCCTCTTCGCCGAGCTTGCGGGCGCAGAGCGGCGTGCCGCCCGCGACGAGCTTCGCGGTGTAGGACGACGCAGGGTCGCCGGCCTTTCGGGAAAGGATCGTCTCGAAAAGCGCATCGAGCTGGCGGGCATCGGCTGCCATGAGGCACCCCCTGCAAGAAAAAAAGGGGCCGCTCCGGGCGGCTTGAACCCCGGCACGGCGGCCCTCCGTAGCAGATTTGGCCGTCAGACGCCAGCGGGGGTGGCAAGCGGGGGAAGGGGCGGGATCAGGTGCGGGTGGTGAGCTTGACGCCCTGCATTTCCCCCATGCGGGCGCCGGTCTGGACCGCGTCCTTGAGGTTCGCGCCGCGAAGGTCGGCGCCGCGGAGATCGGCCCGGGTCAGGTCCGCGCGGATCAGGATCGCGTCGCGGAAATCGGCGGCGGCGAGGATCGCACCCTGAAAGGACGCGTCGGCGAGGATCGCGCCCCGGAAAACGGCGCTGGCCAGCACCGACCGGGAAAAATCTGTCCGCGACAGGTCCATATGCGAGAAATCCGCCCGCTCGCCCTGGCGCTGGCTCGTCTGGATCCAGACGAGGTGGCCGTCGAGCATACGCTTCAGCCTGTCGGGGCCGGGCGCGCGGCGTGCCCTGGTGGCACGCATCATGTCGCCATGCGCGGAGGTCGTCTCATCCATGATGGCGCGGCGGAAATCGGCATCGGAAAGGTTCGCGCCGGAAAGATTTACATCGGAGAGTTCGGCGCCCGCGAAATTCGCGCCCCTGAGGTCAGCACCTTTCAGATTGACCCCGGTGAGCGAAGCGCCCTCGAAATCCGCATCGAGAAGCTTGCAGTCGTTGAGCCTGGTTCCGCGCATGATGGCATTGCGGAAGGTCGAATGCTCGCGGTTGCTTGTGATCTGGTTGCCTGCGCGGATGACCACGCCACGGCGCAGATCCGCCCCTTCGAGGCGAGCATCCGTCAGTTCGGCATTCTCGAAACAGGCGCCGCGAAGATCGGCCTGCCCGAAATCGGTGCGCGTCAGGTTCGCGCCGTCGAAATTGGCGCTGAAGAGGTTGGCGCCTTGAAAGCGCGCATCCTCGAGATTGGCGTTTTCGAAACTGCAGGCGATGAAATGGGCATGAGAGAAGTTCAGCCCGCGCAAATCGAGGCCCGAAAGGTCGCAGTCCTTCATGACCACGCACCAGCCATTGGGAATGCCCTTGAGATAACGCAGATTGAGTTCGGCGAGTTTTTTCACCGCCTCAATGCTGATGCGGCGGCCGACGATCGCCTGGGGATCGCGGCTCGCATCGACCTGCATCCGGGCCTCGCCGGACCGGCGGGGTGGCGTTTCTTCTGACATTACTGCGGCACTCCCGGAACCGGACTCGGGCCGAAACGGACCATGGTTCGGAAATGCTATCGGACAAGTGTTTCAAAATTTATTAAGGGGCGGTGAAAACCCGTGCCCGTCAGCGCCAGAAGGGCTCGATGTCGCGGAAATCCCGCCAAAGGCCAACAGCCGACTGCCATTGCTTGCGGGCGCGCCGCTCGTGATAGGCCAGCAGCCGCTGTCCCGGCGCGGCGAGGGAGGGCTGAACGCTCGTTAACTCTTCGGCGAGCTTGCGGGCGGACTCCACGTCGTTCAGAGCGCCGAACACATCCTGCAATTCCGAAAGCGCATGGAGATAGTTGCGCGTGTCCGGGCGGCGGTAGAGCGAAGAGAAGAAGCTCAGCGTATAACGCAGCTTCTTCAGCCGCTTGCGCAGATCGTGGCGCTCATCGACGCTGAGGTCGTCGATGCGGCGGCCAAGCTTCGCCGCATCCTTCAGATATTTGTCGAGCACCTTCGGCGCGAAATCGGAAAGCGGTCCCTCGAAGCCCGAAACATCGCCGCCATCATCGCGCCAATTGCGCTCGTCGACATAAAGCGCGAGACGCAGGACGAAGGAGCTCATGCGCGCCGACCGCAGCGCCGAGCGAGCACCCGCCCAGGCGCGCTTGCGCTGCTTCTCGGCCGCCTCGCGCAGCGCGAGGAGTTCCGCGTCGCCGGGACTTTCCTTTTCGAGGGGCGCCAGAATTGTCGTGATGAAGACGTCGAAATCGCGCGCGCGACCGATGGCCGTGGCCAGCCATTTCGCGTCGCGCGAAAGATGCTGCGCCGTTTCGTCCTTCATCACCTTGCGGAAGGCCGCGAAGGCCGAACGCATGCGCCGGAGCGCAACGCGCATCTGGTGCAGCGCCTCGGAAGACGCGCTCTCGATCGCGATGGCCTCGTTGACAAGGAGATGAGAGAGGCAATGGTGCAGGATCGTCGCATAGGCATCTTCGACGTCGATGCCACGAGCGAAGGCAATCATATCGGCGCGGATTGCTGCGGGCTTTTCGTCGCCGGCCAGCGTCACGCCACGCTCGGCCTTGCTCCGCATGCCGACGCGGAGCGGAACCAGATCGGCAAGTTCCAGCGCCAGTCGGTAAAGGCTCGACGGATCGCCGCGCTTCAGTTCGAGTTCGACCTCGCTCACCCGCGCTTCACGTCCATTGGCGCGCAGCACGCCGCGATCTATCGCCAACTCGATCTCGTCGCCATCGGGCGTGGTGAGCTGGCGGGCGATGCGATGAATGTCGGAAACCAGGCGCGGCGAGATGGGCGCGCCGTTCGCCGCCTTGCGGATGCGCTCCTTGAGATTCGCGGGCAGGTGATTGAGGTTCGGACCTTCCTCATCGTGCCCAAGCTGCACCTCCCATTCGCCACGATCGCTGGCGAGGCCGTTGCCGTCGCTTTCGGTCTTGAGCGTCTGGATGCGCTTGCCGCCCGCCTCGCGCACGCGAAGCGCAAGGCCGCTCTTCATCAACGAGAAATCTTCCGTGTCGAAATAGGTTGAGCGCAGCGTCTTTTCGCTGGCACGGCCGCGCTTCAGCCGGGAGAGCACGGGCGCGCGGGAGACGCGATCAAGGGCATCGGGCTCGCATTCGAGCTTCAGCTCGATCTCGCGGTTCATCTGCACGGCCTCACAAAAGGACCTGACCTCGACGGGCGATTATTCTGCGTGGAATCCGCCGGGCTGGCAAATGGCACATGCTGCGCCCCATGGTCGCTGTGTCACAGACGCACAGACAGCTGCCGCATTTGGCTCAGAGACGCATCGGGATTCCGGCTTCGGCCATATGGGCCTTGGCCTCGCCGATCGTGTATTCGCCAAAATGGAAAATCGAGGCGGCCAGCACGGCGCTCGCATGGCCTTCGCGGATACCGGCGACCAGATGGTCGAGATTTCCGACACCACCCGAGGCAATAACCGGAATTGTGACAGCGTCCGAAACCGAGCGTGTGAGCGGGATATCGAAGCCCGCCTTGGAGCCGTCGCGGTCCATCGAGGTCAGAAGGATCTCGCCCGCGCCCAGGCTTGCAACCTTCTTTGCGTATTCGATGGCGTCGATGCCGGTGCGGTTGCGTCCGCCATGGGTGAAGATTTCCCATTTGCCGGGCGCGACCTGCTTGGCATCGATGGCGACGACAATGCACTGGTTGCCGAATTTTTCGGCGGCGGCGCGGACGAATTCAGGATCGTTCACCGCGGCGGTGTTGATCGAAACCTTGTCGGCACCGGCGAGGAGGAGCTTCCTCACATCCTCGATGGTGCGCACCCCGCCGCCGACCGTGAGCGGCATGAAACATTGCTCGGCAGTGCGGGCGACAACGTCGAAAATGATCGCGCGTTCTTCGTGGCTCGCCGTGATATCGAGAAAGCAGAGTTCATCCGCGCCCGCCGCATCATAGGCCCGCGCCGCTTCCACCGGGTCGCCGGCGTCGCGCAGATCAACGAAGTTCACGCCTTTGACAACGCGGCCGTCCTTGACGTCGAGACAGGGGATGACACGCGCCTTGAGCGTCATGCGGCACCCTTGAGAAGTGCGATCGCCTCTTTCGGATCGAGGCGGCCGTCATAAAGGGCGCGGCCCGAAATCGCGCCTTCGAGGCCCTTGCAGTTCGCCGCGATGAGGGCGCGGATATCCTCGATGGAGGAAAGGCCGCCCGAAGCGATGACCGGGATCGAGATCGCATTGGCCAGCGCGACCGTCGCATCGATGTTCAACCCGCCCAACACGCCGTCGCGGTCGATGTCCGTGTAGATGATGGCGGCGACGCCCGCATCCTCGAAACGGCGAGCCATGTCGAGCACGGTGAGATCGGAGACTTCCGCCCAGCCTTCGGTGGCGACGCGGCCGCCCTTGGCGTCGAGACCGACGGCAATGCGGCCCGGAAACTTGCGGCATGCTTCGATGACGAGGGCCGGGTTCTTCACCGCCGCCGTGCCGATGATGACGCGGCGGATACCCTTTTCGAGCCACATCTCGATGGTGGCGAGATCGCGGATGCCGCCGCCGAGCTGCGCCGGAATGCTGATCGCATTCAGGATCGCCTCGACCGCGCCCGCATTGACCGGATGGCCGGCAAAGGCGCCGTTGAGATCGACGAGATGGATATATTCAAAGCCCGCCTGCTCGAAGGCGCGGGCCTGCGCGGCCGGATCGTCGTTGAAGACGGTGGCCTCTTCCATCAGGCCGCGCACGAGGCGCACGCATTGCCCGTCTTTGAGGTCGATGGCGGGAAAGAGGATCATGGACGCCACTTCAAAAAATTGCCGATGAGAGCGAGACCGAGCGCCTGGCTCTTTTCGGGGTGAAACTGGGTGCCCGCCATATTTTCCTTCGCGACCATGGCCGTGACCGGCCCGCCGTAATCGGCGCGCGCGACGACATCTTCCTCATGCGCGGCGACGAGGGAATATGAGTGGACGAAATAGGCATGGAGCCCATTGTCGCCGGTCGGTATGCCGTCGAGCAGGGCGTGAGGGCGGAGCGCCGTGATGGTGTTCCAGCCCATATGCGGGATCTTGAGCTCGGGATCGAGCGGCTTCATCAGCGTAACGTCGCCTTCAATCCAGCCGAAGCCCTTATGAACGCCATGTTCGAGGCCGCGCGTCGCCATGAGCTGCATGCCGACGCAGATGCCGAGGAAGGGGCGCGCGTCGCGTCGCACGACGTCTTCCAGCGTCTCGATCATGCCGGGGATGGCGTCGAGACCCGCGCGGCAATCGCCAAAGGCGCCGACGCCCGGCAGCACGACGCGATCGGCGCTCCGGACATCGCCGGGATTGCCGGTGACGAGAATGCGCGCATTGGTGCCCGTTTCGAGCGCGGCGCGCTCAAAGGCCTTGGCCGCGGAGCGCAGATTGCCGGAACCGTAGTCGATAATCGTGACGAGCATTTCAGCCCCCCGCCTTTGGAAAGAGACCGAGAACGCCGTGATCGTCAGAGACGGGACGGCGCGGCCAGACCGCGCCCGGCATAAGCGGCGGAAGGGTCTCGACAGGCGCCGGCCATGATGGCGTGGAGCCTGCGACGATTGAAGGACCGGACCAGCGGCGGAAAAAATCGCGCTCGGCCTCGGTCAGATTGCGGCCGCTGGCGATCGCGATTTCACGAGCGCCCTTCCGCACCAGCGCCCGGCGGCGGATCTCATTCGCTTCGCCCGCAAAAAGGAACTGAAAGGCGGCAAGGCAGACGATGCCCCCCCCGGCGCCGAGACCTGCAGCCTCGATGACGGCGACGAGCAAGACCGAAGCAGCCAGATAAAGCACAAGGACCAGCCAGAGCCGATAATAGGCAAGCCAGA
>Ga0255338_1003879_pt1 | contig 16841 bp, 18 predicted proteins | sample MeOH1_35cm_T4_19_FD_203715 | JGI IMG/M metagenome (GOLD analysis project Ga0255338, IMG submission 203715) | Sandy soil microbial communities from University of British Columbia, Vancouver, Canada - MeOH1_35cm_T4_195 | ecosystem: Engineered > Artificial ecosystem > Sand microcosm > Unclassified ...
TCGCCCGCCAGCCGGCTCAGCGCGGCGCGATTCATGTACGCCCTGAGCTCCACGAGCTCGGGCACGACGTCCACGACGTGCGCCCGCGTGTGTATACGCTCGCCCTGCAGGAATTCGACCCACACCTCGTTGCCTCGGACCGCGCCTAGCCGCTGCGCCAGGCGCTCGCTCATCACGATGCCCTCCGGCGGCAGGTCCAGGGCCCGCAGCTTGTCGTCGAGCAACTGCCGCATCTCGGAAGCCGGCGGCAATCCGATGATCGTCGTGCGGTATGCACGATGCCCGTAGCGGAAACGGACCTGCGCTTCGCGCCCGCCTTCGACCTTGAGCACGCCCGGCAGCCGCATGAGCTCATAGATGACGGCAGAGGACACCGGATCGGCGAAGATGATGCTGACGTGCTGCCGCTCGCGCACGCGGAACTCGACGTCGAGCAGGTAATCGACGGCGTCGCGCCACCACGTGCCGGATATGAGTATGGCGACGCCGCAGCCGATGGCGAAGGACGTCAGCGCCGATCGCAGCGGCATGCGCTCGATGTTGCGCAGAATCATGCGCATCTGCGGCGAGTACAGCTGTCCGTAACCCAGGCGCTCCAGCACCGTGGGGCGGAAAGACGGTGGAGACGGCGGCCGCATCGCCTCTGCGGGCGGCAGGTGCACCACGGCAAGCAGCGCGCGCAAGGCGCCGAGCAGCGCACCGGCGAGCGTCGCGCCGGAGGCGACAAGGGGAATCCACGCCTGCAGTCGATAGTCGAGCGAAGGAAAGCGGAAGAAGACGGCATACATTTCCGTCATGTAACGGCCGAGCCATGCACCCACGGCAAGCCCGATCGCGATGCCGAGCGTCACGATCACGAGCACGAACTTGAGGTAGTGCACGCCGATCAGCGCATCGCGATAGCCCAGCGCCTTCAGTGCGGCGATCTGGCTGCGCTGCGTGCCGATCTGGCGGGTGAGCACGACGTTCAACAGGAATACCGCGACGGCGAGGAAGACGCTCGGCAGCACCATCCCGAACACCCGTTGCTCGTTGATCTCCTGGGTGAGCGCGCGGTGGGAGAACTGGTCGTCCCGGCCATGCGCACCGGTCGAGCCGTAGGGCTCCAGCAGGCGGTCGAGCGCGTCGATCACCGCTTCCTCGGACGCACCGTGCGCGAGGCGCACGGCAACCTGGTTGAATGCGCCTTCCATGTTGTAGGCGGCAGCGAGCCGCTTGCGGCCCATCCAGAAGACACCGAACGTTTTTTCGTCCGCAAGCACGCCGCGACCGCCGAAGACATACTCGGGCGACAGCACCACGCCGACGATCTCGAGCGTCTCGCGCTTGCCGTTCAGCAGCGCGACGATGCGCGCACCCGGCCCGAGCGCGCGTGCCCGCGCAAAGGCCTCGTTCACCAGCACCTCGTTCGACCCCGGGAGCGCGATCCAGCGTCCGGCCATGAGCGTGAGGCGGTTGATCGCCGGGGTGCCGGCGTCGGGCAGCGCGATGATGCGACCGGTCACCGGCTCGACGACTTCCGGCACATCGAGGAGCACGTCGTGGCTCACCGTCGTCTCGGCCGCCGCCACGCCGGAGATCGCGCGCACCCTGTGCTCGATTTCCAGCGGCGCACGCTTGGCACGGGCGAACACCTGTGCAAAGCGCGCCTTCTCATAGTAGGAGAGTTGCAGCGCGTGCAGCGATTCGTAGGTCGAGAGCGACGCGATGAAGCCGGCCACTCCGCTCGCGACCACCAGCGCAATCGTGATCACCTGGCTGCGCACACGCCACAGATCGCGCAGGAGCTTGCGGTCGAGCATGGTCACCACGCGATCTCCTCGGGCGTCAGTTTCGTCGCGTTCACGCTCACCTCCGCGATGCGGCCGTCGGCCATGCGCATCACGCGGTCCGCGATGTTCGCGATCGGGGCGTTGTGCGTGATGACGATCGCCGTCGTGCCCAGCTCGGCGTTGATGCGCACGATCACGTCGAGCACCAGCTTGCCGGTCGCGTAGTCGAGCGCCCCGGTGGGCTCGTCGCACAGGAGCACGTCCGGGCGCTTCGCCACGGCGCGCGCGATGGCGACGCGCTGCTGCTCGCCGCCCGAGAGCTGAGCGGGAAAGAAATCGAGGCGGTCGCCCAATCCCACGAGACCCAGCGCCTCTTCCGGCTCCATCGCATTCGGCAGCATCTCGGTGACCAGCGCAACGTTCTCGCGCGCGGTCAGGCTGGGAATCAGGTTATAGAACTGAAAGACGAAGCCGACGTGCTCGCGCCGATAGCGCGTGAGCGCCGCCTCGTCGGCGCGCGCGAGATTGTGGTCGCGCCACATTGCGGTACCTGTGGTTGGCGTATCGAGGCCGCCCAGGATATTGAGCAGCGTCGACTTGCCGCTGCCCGACGGCCCGAGCAGCACGACCAGCTCGCCGCGCCGGATGTCGAGATCGACGCCGCGCAGCGCATGCACCTCGACTTCGCCCATCCGGTAGACCTTCGTGAGGTCACGGGCAACGAAGACGCGTTCGGTTGGTGTGGTGGCATCGCGCATGGCGGAAGCGAGCGCCGCCACGGCCGGCTTTATACGGCGCTTGCCTCTTCGACTCTAGCAGAGAGCCCTGGGAAGTGCTTGAGGTGGATCAAGAGCTGCGCGGTAACGGTCGCCGTCGGAGTGACGGCGCGTCGCTGGCGAGGGAAGAACAGGCTCGGCCGCGCAGCATTCACGCAGCCTGATGTAGCCGTATCTTTTGCCTGGAGTATGAAACGGACCGCTGACCGCGCACGAGGTCGGCGATGGTGTAGCGATCGAGCGTCGCGAAGAAGCTCTTCGTGGCTTCCTTCAGCGCCGCGCGCAGGACGCAGGCAGGCAGCAGCGGACATTGCGTGTTGACTGGATTGAAGCATTCGACGATAGCGAAATTCTGCTCGCAGTCGCGCACGACCTCGCCGAGATTGATGAAATCCGGTTTGCGGGCCAATCGAATGCCGCCCTTCTTGCCCCGCACCGTTTCGACGTAGCCCTTCGCATTCAGATGCTGCACCACTTTCATCAGGTGGTGATGGGAGACGCGATAGGTCCCGGAGATTTCGCTGACCGTGGCCAATGCGTCCTCTCGCGCGCTGAGATACATCAGCACGCGCAGGCAATAGTCGGTGAATTTGGTCAGTTGCATGTCGGTTCGCATCGCACACAGCGAGCACAGCCGCTCGCCATGGACGTCTTAGCTTAACAGGTTTCACGCTGCCGCAGCAGGCAGGTCGTCACGTCATACCGCAGGCGCTCTCTCGCTATAACAATCATTTGATTTACCAGTATTATGAACACACGGGGACTTTCCGGCTGCAAATAACCCCACTTAAAGAGGTATTGACTGTACCACTTTAAGAAGTATGATGCGTGCATCTTTAGCCCGGGAGGGAACATGCATCGCGGTAAAACTTCGGAAATTCGGCTGTGGCGCGAGTCTCGACTGCCTGCTCGTCGTCATGGTGCTAGCGCCTGCCGTCGGCGCAGCGGCGAAGCACCCGTTCGACATGACGATCGCGGACACGAAGATCACCCTCGTCGATAACCAGACCTTCCACACGTTCGCGTTCAACGGCCAGGTGCCTGGCGCGCTCATTCACGCACTAAAACTCAAACCGAAAGGGGAATAGCTACATGAAACATCGCTCACTCACTCTCGCGCTGCTGCTGGCAGCCGCGACCTCTTCCACCAGCGCGCTGGCCGCGACCGTCAAGGTCGAGATTCCGGTACGCGAAGTCGAACTGCAGATCGACAACGCCGGAACCAAGGCGCCGATGTGGACCTATAACGGCACCATTCCGGGGCCGCTGGTGCGCGTCAAGGAAGGGGATACCGTCGATTTCACGCTGCTCAACGATCCCGCCAACAAGAACAGCCACTCGATGGACTTCCACGCCGGGCGCTTCGACGTGTTGAGCGAGTTCGAGGCGATCAAGCCGGGCGAGAAGAAGAACTTTACCTTCAAAGCCGAACACCCCGGCGTCTGGATCTATCACTGCGGCGCCGACTCGATGTCCGAGCACATCTCGCGCGGGATGTACGGCGTGGTGATCGTCGATCCGAAGGAAGGCTACAGCAAGGATTTCCCGAAACCCGATCGCGAGTACGTGATCGTCCACGGTGATCTGTTCGAAGCGGGTGCTTCGGCCAAGGAGCGTACCGCGGGCGAGAAATGGAAAGGCGTGCTGGTCAACGGCAAGGTTTTCCATTACGACCCCGTGCACGACTCCAACGCCAGCATCGCGCTCGAATCGAAGCCCGGTGAGCGCGTTCGCATCTATTTCGTCAACGCGATGATCAACGAATGGGCGGCCTTCCACCCGATCGCCGGCATCTGGGACCGTGTGTGGGACAACGGTAATCCGAAGAACGTCCTGTGGGGCATGCAGACCATGCAGGTACCGCCTGCACATGGCGTGGTGCTCGACATCATCAGCCCGGAAGGTCGCCCCACCAACAACGCGCTGGTCGATCACAGCATGAAGCACGCGATGAGTGGCGGCATCACCGTGCTGATGAACCACAAGGACGCCAATCCGCAGAAAGGGCATGGCGATCAATTGATTCTTCGTTGATCCCTCGAAGGCAGCAAGGAAGAAAGGAGTTCCCGTGAAACACTTATTCAGTCTGGGCGCGGCGGCAATGCTTGCGGCGGGCGCGCCCCTGGCGGCACACGCCGATGCGGCAGGCGACGTGCAGCAGCAATGCGGCGCTTGCCACGCGCTCAAGCACGACTACGCGACCCCGGCCATCCAGGAGCGCGTCGAACGCAAGGCGCCACCGCTGGATTTCGCCGGCAACAAGTTCCAGCGTGCATGGCTCGCCAGCTGGCTGCAGAACCCCACCCGCATCCGACCGGCGGGCGTATTTCCGCCCGCGCATGTGAAAAACGGACCGGACGGCGATGCCGTCGACGCGACCGGCTTGGCCAAGCATCCGGCAGTGCCGGCCGCGCAAGCCGAGGCGATGGCCGATTACCTCATGACGCTCAAGCCCTTCGATGATCTGATCAAGGCCGAAACCTATCAGCCCGGCACCATCGCCGAGCGCATGGGCAAGATGAACTTCGGCAAGTTCAAGGGCTGCGACGGCTGCCATCAGGATGCGCCGAATAGCGGCGGGGTTTCCGGGCCCGAGTTGTACACGGCGTGGAAACGGCTGCAGCCGGCGTTCATCAGCTCCTATATCGGGAATCCGGTGGCTTGGGATCCGCACACCATGATGCCGAAGGGTGATGCCAATGCCGATGCGGTGCACAAGCTGGCGAACTATCTCAAGGTCATCGGGGAGAAATAGCCATGAAAAAGATTTTACTTGCTGCTTCGTTGCTCGCAATGAGTGCCGTGACGCACGCCGAGGTGGACCGCGGCGCCCAACTCTACAACGTGTATTGCACGCAGTGTCACGGCGTGCAGGGCAACGGCAAGGGCATCAACGCCGCCCATATGTCGGTCCAGCCGCGCGATCACACCGACGCCAAGGAAATGTCCGCCCGCACCGACGACGAATTGTTCAAGGTGATTCAGCAAGGCGGAAAGTCCATCAACAAGTCGGTGCTGATGCCGATCTGGGGCAGCAACCTGAGCGATGACGACATCCATGCCCTTGTCGGTCACCTGCGCAAGCTGTGCTGCCAGAAAAACTAGCAACGGAACGGAATATCACCATGACTATACGAGCTGTATTGACCCTCCTCTTGTTCCTGGGCTTCACGCTCAACGCCCAGGCGGAGCTTCGTAAATTCGAAATGACCATCGAGGAGTTCGACCTCGAAGTGGCGCCGGGCCTCACGACCAAGGTGTGGGCCTACGACGGCCAGGTGCCCGGGCCGCTGATTCACGTGAAAGAAGGCGACAACGTCGAGGTGAAGGTGCAGAACAACACCACGATGAGCCACACCATCCACTTCCACGGCACCTATCAGACCCATACCTGGGAAATGGACGGCGTGCCGGGCGTCTCGCAGCAGGCGATCGAGCCGGGTGACAGCTTCACCTATCGCTTCGTCGCCGACAAGCCCGGCAGCCTCTGGTACCACTGTCATGTGAACACGGCCGAGCACATCGATTTGCGTGGGATGTGGGGGCCGATGATAGTCGATCCGAAGAAACAGACCGAGCTGGAAAAGGAGGTTACCAAGGATGCGATAGTGATGTTCGCCGGCTGGGATTCGTCGGTCGCGAAGGAATACGGCAAGAACGGCGTCCCGCATCGGGTGCTGGACTATTTTTCCATCAACGGAAAGGCGCACCCGGGCAACCAGCCCATACGCGTGAAGGAAGGCGACGTGCTGCGCCTGCGCCTGTATGCACCGACCTCGCCGGTGGCTTTCCACCTGCATGGACACGACGCGATGGTCACGCACAAGGACGGCTTGCCGATTCCCGCGCCATATCCTGTGGACGTGATCGCGCTGCAGCCGGGCGAACGCTATGACCTCATCGTCAAGATGAACAACCCCGGCATCTGGATGGCGCACGATCACATCGAGGAGCACACCACCTCGGGCGGCAAGGAAGGCGGCGGGTCGATGCTGGTGGTCGAATACGAAGGCATCAAGAAGCCCGGTTTCTATATGTGGAAGGACGTCAAGTACGATCCGGATTTCTACATGAGCGAATCGCTGAAAAAGCCATACGGCAAGCACAACAACCCGTCGTTCATGGGCTTCGATCCGAGCCGTCCGCATCCGGCCGCAGCCAAAACGGCGACGCATGGTCATGGTAAATAAGAAAGACGTGACGGCCGGAGCGTGGGCGTGGTTGCTCTCAATGCTGTCGATGTCGTGGAGCATGGGGGCGTTGGCCTCGTGCGGAGCAGCATTCTGCGCGGTCAATACCAACTGGAACCTCCAGGGGCTCGCGGCCGAGAAGGGCTGGCGCCTCGATCTGCGCTATGAATACATCGACCAGGGCCAGCCCATGGCCGGCGGCGATCGCGTCGGTGTCGGGCAGGTGAGCCGCCACCACGACGAGGTGAAAACCGTCAACAGAAACTATGTCGGCACGCTCGACTACACCTTCAACGATCAATGGGGCGTGGCAGCGACCGTGCCGGTGTCCGACCGCGTGCACACGCACCTGCACAACCATCACGGCGCCCAGGTGACGGAGCAATGGGACTACACGCGCCTGGGCGACGTGCGCGTGCTCGGGCGCTATCAGCTGCGTTCCGCCAATGCGGAACGGATGTCGCTGGGTTTCTATGGGCTCAATTTCGGCCTCAAGCTGCCGACCGGCGAGCGCGACGTGCGCAATGCGGCCGGCGACCGCGCGGAGCGCACGCTACAGCCCGGCAGCGGCACCACCGACCTCCTGCTCGGCGCCTATTACAACGGCGTTCTGCCGAGTGTCGGCGCGTCGTGGTTCGTCCAGGGCTTGTGGCAGTTGCCCACCAACAGCAAAGAGGACTACCGGCCCGGTCAGCGCTACTCGCTCGACCTGGGCTATCGCTACGAGGCCACGGACAACGTGGGGCTCATGCTGCAGCTCAACGCCTTGCGCCGCGAGCGCGACAGCGGCTTGCAGGCCGAGCCGGGCGACAGCGGCGGCACGTTTCTGTTCGTGAGCCCCGGCGCGAGCTATGCGGTCGCCAAAGGCACCCAGATCTACGGCTTCATACAGAAGCCGATTTATCAGTACGTGAACGGCGTGCAGCTCGCGGCCGACTGGTCGGCCATCGTGGGCTTAAGCACACGGTTCTGATGGCCCATCGACTCATGCGCAATCTCCGACAAAGGCACAGCGACAGGCGCGGCGCCCTCGCAGCAGTCGCCGCCCTGCTCGCAGGGATAACATTGATTGTCTGTCCGGTGCGAGCTGCGAGCCGTGCGTCCGATTCCGGGAGTCCCCTGAAGCCGCACGCCCGCGCGCTCGACTTGCCCGCGTTCAGGATCTTTACGGCGTCGGGGCAGGCGGTGACCGATACATCACTGGCGGGCCGCGTCACCGTGCTGAATGTCTGGGCGACGTGGTGCAGCCCCTGCCTGCGGGAGCTGCCGTCCCTGGATCGCCTTCAGCAACGACTGGGCGCGAAAGTGCGCGTGCTGGCGGTGTCGCAGGACAAGGAGGGCGCGGCAGTCGCATCGGTCTACCTCGATCGGCTGGGTATACGTCACCTGGACGTGCTTTACGACCGCGAAGCCGTGCTCACCGGCGCATTTCGGGCGCGTGTGCTGCCGCTCACCGTGATCCTGGACAAGGAGGGCAAGGAGCATGCGCGTTTCGCGGGCGATCTGGACTGGACCGATGCGCCGGTGGTCCGCTTCATCGAGCAACTGGCCGACCGCTAGCTGGTATGTCACATCGCCCGATCACTGCTCTCGTTTTCCTTGCGAGCCTGTGTGCAGCAGCGCCGTCGGCGGCGGGCGGCGGTCCCCTGCAAAGCGGGCGTGTGGACTCGCGCTGCACGTCGTGTCGTGGATTGCCTGTGATGACGGCGAGTCTCGATCGTCGCAGCCCTTCGCGGCCTTCGATCGACCGGCACAAGGGGCGCAGACACAATGAACGCATGGACGCGCTCGTGAAGCTGCACCGGGCGCTGTACTACTGATCACCCAACTCCGACTGCGAATGCAGGCAATGCCGCTTGCTCCATGTCGGCAACCCGAAATATCTGGAGATCGTCATGGAAGCTCCCTCGGACATTGCACAGTGGCGCACGAGTCGCCGCGCAGATCTGCTCGCCCGGCGCACCGCCGTCTCACCGGAAGACCGGCATGGCTGGAACAAGTCCATCACCCAGCTACTGATCCAAGGCTTTCCCTGCCTGGAAGGCCTGATCGTCGGATTCTGCTGGCCGTTCAAGGGCGAGTTCGACGCGCGCTTTGCCGTGCGCCATTTCCGCGATCGCGGGGCCCGAGCGGCGCTGCCGGTGGTGGTGGCAAAAGGCAGCCCGCTGCAGTTCCGCGCGTGGTCCCCGGATACGGTCACCACGCCCGGCGTCTTCGGTCTGCCGGTGCCCGAAGGCGCGGACGTGGTACGCCCCGATGCGCTGCTCATTCCGCCCATCGGTTTCGGATCGCGCGGCTACCGTCTCGGCTACGGCGGCGGTTACTTCGACCGAACGTTGGCGTCCATGACGCCGCAGCCCCTGAAAATCGGCGTGGCGTTCGAGGTCTGCAGGATACGAACGATATATCCGCAGCCGCACGACGTTCCGATGGACTTCATCGTCACCGAGAAAGGGATCCATCAGGTCACGGCCGGCGGCCTGGTCCTGATTCAGGATCCGCGCCGGGTGCGCGCAATCGTTGCCACTCTATCGCGGGAACGCGAGCATACGATCACTGCCGCGGGCGCGAAGGCGCGCGGGGAATCGCTGTCGAGGGAGGAGCTACTGACACTGCTCAACACGCTCCTCGAGGCCGAGCGTGCCGGCGCGAAAGTACTGGCGGCCTATCTGCACGACTACGAGGCGGGCAGCGCCCCATGGCTGGAGCTGACGAGCGTGCAGCGCGACCAGGCAGGAAACTGCGCCATGCTGCTCGACCTCATCCGGGGCCTGGGTCAGACGCCGCGCAGGGCAACGGGATACTTCGTTCAGAAGGCGCTTGCAGTGCAGGGCCCTGCGGAGCGCCTTGTCTTCCTGAATCGCGGCCAGGGATGGATTGCGCGCACAATCAGAGCAGCGCTGCCGCGGCTTGCAGACCCGGTCGTCCGGCCCGCTCTGAAGCGCATGCTCGCGTCCCACGTCGCCAACATCGAGAAGTGCGACGCGCTCCTGCTGCCGGAACGATGACCGCCCGCGGTCATCCACTCCCGTCACCGCAGCACAGCGACCGTCACCGCGCAGCTATTTCAGATCCGCCATGAGCGCCGCCAGCGTCTCGGGCGCGATTGTCGTGTGCGCGGGATAGTTTGTGTGGTCGCAGCCGAGCTTCACCGCAGCGCCTGCCTTCATGCGCGCGATCGCCGAAGGCGTGAACTCGAAGCGCACGAAGTGCACGGCCGAAGTCTTCTCGTCGTTCTCGCGCTCGAGATCTTCGTCGGCAATGGCATAGAAGCGCGCATCACCTTCCACTTCGACGAACATGCGGTCCTCGATGCCGATGAGCCGCGCAAGCTCGCGCCTGCGCTCGTTCACGTCCGGGTACTCGAGCAGCATGGTCGCCTTCCAGTTCATGCCGTCCGGCACGAGCGGCGCATAGGCGTCGATCTCCGACTGTATGCCCTCCTCCTCGAAGATCTTCTCGATGCGCAGCATCTCCTGGATCTGGTACCGTATGGTCTGCTCGTTCTCGAACTGCAGCGTCACGTGCTCGCCCAGCGCGACCGAGCGCAGCCGGCGCAGCGCGATGATCCCGCTTTTGTTCTGCTTGCGGTATTTGCTGTACGCCTCGAGCGTCATGAGGCTGTCGGGGGTGATGGTCATGGCTGGAATTCCGGTCGAAAACGCAAGAAACAACAGACAGGATTAACAGGATTCACAGGATTGGGGCAAAACATTTTTGTCTTCCTATCCGTTTAAGGCGTTCCGGTTTTAATCCTGTTAATCCTGTCCATTTTTTGTCTTTTCTTGTCCTTGAGGTCGCTTGACGTCACGCCTTCAAACCATAGGCCATGCGCACGAGCGTCAGCGGATGCGCAAGCTTCGCGGACGGCAGCTTCTGCTCCGCGATGCCCTGCTCGATGTGGTGGCCGGCGAGCGCGCAGTCGGAGCTGATATAGTCCGGCTCACCCTTCGCCATCGCCTTGAACACCGGACGGCCGATCTTCATGGCGGTGGCGTGGTGCGCCTTCTTCACACCGTACGTTCCGGCATGGCCCGAGCAGCGCTCGACGGTGTTCACCGCCGTGCCCGGCACGGCCTTCAGAAACTCTTCCGTCTTCTTCCCGATGTTCTGCACGCGCCCGTGGCAGGGGATGTGATAGCTCACCTTGCCCAGCGGCTGTGCGAAATCTTCCTTGAGCAGGCCGTCCCTCCTGCGCGCGACGAGATACTCGAACGGGTCCCACATCGCGTCCTTCACGCGCTGAACGTCCTCGTCGTGCGGATACATGAGCGGAATCTCCTGCTTGAACATGAGCGTGCAGGACGGAATGGCGGTGAGGATCGCGTAACCTTCACGCGCGTACCGCGCGAGCATGGGAACGTTCGCTTCCTTGCTGCGGTTCACGCTTTCCAGGTCGCCCAGCTCGAGCCTGGGCATGCCGCAGCACTGCTCCTTTTCGACGACGACGTACGGGATGCCGTTGTGCGCGAGCACCTTCAGCAGGTCGTGGCCGATGCCGGGCTCGTGGTAGTTCACGTAACAGGTGGAGAAGACCGCCACCTTGCCGGGCGTGCGCTCGCCGTCGCGCACGGGCACATCGGCACTGCGCCCGGCGGTCGAGCGGAATCTCCTGCCCGCAAGCTCCGGCAGCCAGGCATGACGATCGACGCCCAGCGTCTTTTCCATGACGCCACGCGCGAGCTTCGTCCGGCTCACCGCGTTGGCCGCCTGGACGACGACCGGGATGCCGGCGAACTTGCCGTGAGCGTCGGTAGACGCGAGGAAGCGCTCGCTGGCCTTCACCCTGCCTGTCTTGAACTTGATCGCCTTGGCCCGCAGCATGGTGTGCGGAAAATCGAGATTCCATTCGTGGGGCGGCACGTAGGGGCACTTCGTCATGTAGCAGAGGTCGCAGAGATAGCATTGGTCCACGACCTTCATGAAATCTTCGTGCTTTACGCCGTCGAGCTCGCCCGTCGGGCCTTCATCGATCAGGTCGAACAGCGTCGGGAACGCGTTGCACAGGCTCACGCAACGCCGGCAGCCGTGGCAGATGTCGAAGATCCGCTCGAGCTCGGCGTTGCATTTCCGCTCGTCGTAGAAATCGGGATTGCGCCAGTCCAGGGGATGCCGGGTGGGCGCTTCCAGGTTGCCTTCACGAGCGTTCATTGTTGTTGTTCCTGCATGGTTTCCGGATGGCGGGTAACGGTTGCGGCCCCTCTCCCGAAGGGCGAGGGAAGATTTCGAATATCGACGAATGCCATTCGTCGATGCAAGACTCGCCAGGCAAGCCCCCCGGGCTCACACACCGGGGGATGCGTCCATCATGCAGCCTTAATCGACCAGCTGCTCCAGCGCCTTGGCGTAGCGGTTGGCGTGCGAGCGCTCTGCTTTCGCAAGGGTCTCGAACCAGTCGGCGATTTCTTCGAATCCTTCCTGACGGGCGGCCTTCGCCATGCCGGGGTACATGTCGGTATACTCGTGGGTCTCGCCGGCGACCGCGGCCTTCAGGTTGTCGCGCGTCGCGCCGATCGGCAGGCCCGTCGCGGGATCGCCGACCTGCTCCAGGAACTCCAGGTGCCCGTGCGCATGGCCCGTCTCGCCTTCCGCGGTGGAGCGGAACAGCGCCGCCACATCGTTCTGGCCCTCGATGTCCGCCTTGTTTGCGAAATACAGATAACGACGGTTGGCTTGCGATTCTCCCGCAAAAGCGGCTTTCAGGTTGGCTTCGGTCTTCGAACCTTTAAGATCCATTTGATGGCTCCCATATCAGAGTTGCACTTATCGCCCGCGCATCCGTATAGAGATTTTGGATGTAGTGCCGGATGGAGCGATGGCGGCACAATAGTCGCTACGGCGCCGGCCGTCCAATGGAACGTCGCTATGCCCTCGATTGAGAAAGGCTATTGCGTCCCCCGGTCGGCGCCCCGGTCTATTCAGGCTTGAGGCCGGCCGCCTGCACGAGCTGCGCATTTTCCCCGAGCTCGACCTGCACGAACGCGCGGAACTCCTCGGGCGTGCTCGGATGCACCCAAGGCCTGCTGATCGAATTCCTTTTTCACGTCCGGCTAAGTCGCGGCCTTCACCATCATGTCGTGCAGCTTGCGGACTATGGGCTTGATGGAACGGCGTGATTGGGATTGGGACGCACCGCACAGCGGCGAGCCCACGATTCACGACTCACGATTCACGCCTTACCAAATCCCAACCGAGCCACTCGCATACCCCGCGGCCCATGATCCACTCGAGGTCCTGCTTGCTGAGCCAGGGCATCTCCTCGGTGAACATGGCGATGTTCTGACGGTAGCTCAAAGGCGAGCGCGACAAATCGGTGCCCCAGAAGAGACGCTGCGGGCCGAACGCGTCGTAGGCGCGGCGGACATAGCCGTGCAGCGAGCGGTAGGGATAGTGATCGGTCGAGTAGCACGGCAGCGCGCTCACTTTCGCGGCGACGTTGGGCCGCTTGGCGATCGCGAGCAGCTTGTCGAAATCGCGGAACGCCTCCTCGTCCCTCTTGCCGCTCGGCAGCGCGAAGTGATCCATCACGATCTTCAGGCCGGGATAGCGCACGGCGATGTCGTCGATGAGGGGAACGAGCGAGTGCGGAACCAGCACGTAGATCCTGAAGCCCGCTTCCTGCGCTGCGCCCCAGATCCATTCCGTGTGCCCGTCGGTGAGCAGGGGGATCAGGGTCTTCGTCTGGAACGCAAAGCGCAGACCGAGCACGCCGGGCTCGCCTCGCAGCTTCTCCAGGGCGTCGCGCGATGCGGGCGCCGCGGGATCGAGCCGCGCCATGACGGCGTAGCGCTGCGGATGCGCCCGCGCTGCCGCGATTGCGAGATCGTTGCGGCGTCCTTCCCACAACGGCGGCACCAGCACGGCGGCGTCCACGCCGGCCTCGTCCATGTCCTTCAGCAGATCGTCGGGGCCGTAGGGCACGGGCCGCTGCGGCTCACCGAGATCACGCGACCAGGGACGCTCCGGCGTTTCTGCGGCCCACACGTGCACTTGCGAATCGACGATCAGCATTATTTTTCCTTTGGAAGTGAGCCGCGAACGGTGAACAGATGGACGCAACAGAGCGCCCATGCCCGGTCGGCACAGACCCCAGAGCCGGCGTCCCCGCCATCTTATCCATGAACGACGCTCTCTGCGAGGCATACACATGCGATGCGGTTGGCGCAACGCGCGGTTCGCGGTAAATTCGGCGTCCGGGTGCGATGCGGCCGTCGAGACCACATCGTGTGCAGCACTCGCCAAATGGGAAGAAAACCCGTCCCGTATACATAAAACGAGGAGAATGTAATGCGTAAGCTGATGGTCTTCGGCGCTGCATCCGCAGCGCTACTGGCAGGTTGTGCGTCCACGGGTGGGCAGTCTTCCCTGTCGTCGGAGCAGCTCGCCGAGTGTCTGCAACCCAACCGGCGCGTCACGGTGGAAATTTCAGGCGTGACGCCCAAGCCCGCGCCCAAGCCGCCGGCGAAGGCGCCCGCGAAGCCGCAGTTCAGCCCGGTGCAGCTGACGGCGTACGTGCAGGGCAACAACGCCTTCGACCCGGGCAGCGCCACGCTGAAGGAAGGCGGCAAGAAGGACCTGGACACGTTCGTGCAGACGCTCGCGAAGAAGCACATCAAGGTCAATGCCGTCGTGCTATCCGGGCATGTCGACAAGCTGGAAGCGGCGAAAGGCATGAGCAATCTCGACGACGAGCGTGCCAAGGCGGTGAAGGCCTATCTCGAGACGCGTGGCGTGGACCGGAAAACCATCTTCTGGGAAGGCAAGGACGCACGCGAGCCCATGGCGGTCACGAAATTCTGCTCGTAACGGGCACGGCTCAGAAGACGGCGGCGCGGCGGCGCATGACGAAATCGATCGTCGCCCGCGCGCATTGCTCGGGCAGCGCTGCAGCTGCGTGATACGAATTGCCCGGCAGCACGAGGAGCTCCGAATCGGGAATCGTCTGCTGCCATGCGCGTGTCTTCTCGACCGAGCCCAGCCCGCTCTCCTCGGTGGTGATGACGAGCGTGGGGCACCGGATCTTCGGCAGATCGGCGCGGATGTCGGCGTAATTGATGTGGCGGTTGAAGCCTATGATCGACGACACGGCCGTCCGCCCCATGTATCGGACCCACCACTGCGTGCCTTCCGGCGGGAAGTGATCGCCCATGCGTCCCGCCATGGTGCGGCGGGCCCAGTGCTCGACCCCATGCTTCGTGTATTCCTCGATCAGCGCCGGTATGTTCTCCGCGCCGGGCCGCAACGGTGGCGGCGTGCCGATGACGGTGAGCGTCTTCACCCGATCGGGACGGCGTGCGGCGAAGGCGCGCGCTATCGTGCCGCCGATCTTCGCCGCGACCAGATGGAAGCGCTCGATGCCGAGCGTGTCCATGAGCTTGCAGTAGTCGTCGATGACGACATCGAGCGACCAGGGAAAATCCTCGGGCATGGGCGTGGATGCGCCATAGCCCCGCATGTCGGGCCGCACGACGCGGAAATGCGGCACGAGATGCGGCATCCACGCGTACCACGCGCGGCCGCTCTCGGCGTTGCCATGCAGCAGCAGAATCGTGTCGGGCTCGCTCCACGGCGGCGTGAGCTCGTCGACGAGGTAATGCATGTCGAGCTCGGGGGAGATACGCAGATGAGGCATGGTCCTGTCGTTCCGTCCTTGCTCGCGAGGCGCGCGAGCCTTCCGGCCGGCGCCCCGCGTGATGCTCGAGCTGCGCTCAATCGATCTTGAGCTTCGCCGCAGCGATGGTTTTCTTCCACTGGTCGTACTCGACGCGCATGTACTGCGCGAGCTGCTCCGGCGTGCCGGCCGCCGGCTCGGCGCCTTCGCGTATGAGCCGCTGCGCGACGGTCTTGTCCTGCATGATGCGCACCGTTTCGGCGCTCACCTTGGCGATGATGTCTTTCGGCGTCGCGGCGGGCGCGAACAGGCCGTACCACGTGGCGTACTGGAATCCGGGCACCCCCGATTCCGCCACCGTCGGTATGTCGGGCGCCGCGGGCGAGCGCTTGGCAGTGCTCACGGCGATGCCTTTCAGGCGGCCCGTTCTCACGTGCGGGAGCACCGACGGCATGCTGTTGAACATGAGCGACACCTGCCCGGCGAGCAAATCCGTCACCGCGGGCGCCGTGCCTTTGTACGGAATGTGCACCATGTCGATGCCGGTCATGGCCTTCAGCATCTCGCCGCCGAGATGCTGCGGGCTGCCGGGGCCCACCGACGCATAGTTCATCTGACCCGGTTTCGCCTTCGCGAGCTTGATGAGCTCGCGCACGGAATTCGCCGGCACCGATGGATGCAGCACGAGGATTTGCGGATTGATGACGACGAGGCTCACCGGCGCGACGTCGGTGAACACGTTGTACGGCAGCTTGGTGCCGAGAGCGGGCGTGATGGACATGCTGCCGCCGGTGGCGAAGAGCAGCGTATAGCCGTCGGGCGCCGCGCGCACGACCATCTCGACGCCGATGATGCCGCCCGCACCCGGACGGTTGTCGACGATCACCTGCTGCCCCCACGTCTCGCCCATCTTCTGGGCCAGGGTGCGCGCGACCAGATCGGTCGGTCCGCCCGGCGGGAAATGGACCACCATGCGTATCGGCTTGGTGGGATAAGTCTGGGCGAGCGCCGCGGGCGCAAGCGCAACCAGCGCAGCCATGCAGCCGGACCGGATGTAGTTCTTCATGTCATCTCCTCTTTATGTTTTCGGATGTGAGCTGCGCGTGCACACGCCGACCTCACGTCACTGCGGCAGCGTGAGCTGGAACACCGTCGTCTCTTCCAGGTTCTCGCCGGCCACTTCGCGAGCTCCTTCATGTAGAGCTCGGCCACCGGCGTCTCGCCCCACGGCACCTGCAACGACCAGTCGAGCTCGTGCGCACCGATCACGATGCGCACACGACGGAACAGCACCCAGTTGATCGCGTGATCGTGATGCGAGTGCGTGAGCAGCACGTCCGTCACGTCTTTCGGCTCGAGCCCCCCGCTCCGCGAGCCGTTCCTGCACGAGCTTGCGCATGCCGAAAGTCCCCACGTCGATGAGCGCCACGCGGCCCTGCCCGCGCACGAGCACGATAGAGCCCCAGCCCAGGCTGCCGTGGCAGACCGACTT
>Ga0255338_1003880_pt1 | contig 16838 bp, 17 predicted proteins | sample MeOH1_35cm_T4_19_FD_203715 | JGI IMG/M metagenome (GOLD analysis project Ga0255338, IMG submission 203715) | Sandy soil microbial communities from University of British Columbia, Vancouver, Canada - MeOH1_35cm_T4_195 | ecosystem: Engineered > Artificial ecosystem > Sand microcosm > Unclassified ...
CCTCGCCGTTGAGCTGGAGATGTTGCAGCAGGCACAGTTGCCTATAGAGGAATGGGGGTTTGATGATAAGCACCTGCTTTACCGGAATGGCGCAGCAGAGATCAATACCAGCAACCACGAAGAGCAGTTTCTGTTATATGTAGATGATGAACTGGATGCAGGCGGGAAAGGGCAGGTAGAAAGATTTGTATTACAACACCCCGCACTGCAGGAATCCTTTACACAGCTGAAAAAGACCCGGCTGGTACCGGAGCTGATCCCTTTCCCCAACAAAGCAACGCTGTACCGGGAAGAGAAAAAAGAAAGACCCGTTATTTACATGCGCTGGCAGCGGATAGCTGTGGCGGCGGTACTGACAGGTGTGGCAGTTCTGCTCTGGACCGTTATTCCGCAGCAAACCAACACCGAACCTGTGCTGGCACAACAAACAAATACACCGGCAGCGGATGGTAACCAGGCGGCTACCCAAACAGTACCCGGTACATCAACTATTTCCGGTGCTGATAAGGTTGCAGCAGTTACTGCCGGCAATACCAACCCGATCAACACAGCGGGTTCAACGCAGCAGCAAACAACGGTTATTCATCCGGCAACCGATCTGCTGGCAGCCAATACCGAACCGGTGAAATCCGTTGATGTACCAAGAAACGATGCAGATGTGATCACCACCGTTTCCAGTAATGGATTTGAAACTATAGCATCCAATACCAGCCGGGTTTCGGGCGATAATGCGGTACTGGATCATGTGGACATGGTAAAACCTGCCAACGAGCAGTTGAATAATATCACCGATAACACAGACAACAATATACACCCGGCCGTTTATCGGGAACTGGATACCGAATCGGCTGATCAGAAAAAAACTTTGCTCCTCGGTTCACTGGAGATCAATAAAGACAAACTCCGCGGTTTCTTCAGAAAAGCCGGCAGCATTTTCCGCAGTAAAGCAAAAATGGAAGAGGAGAACAGTTCCTCCTCCATCAGTACAAGACCATCAAAATAAACAGAAAAGCAAAAGATATGAAACGAATCGTTATGGCAGCAGCCTGCCTGCTGGTTACAGGAATCAGTTGGGCACAGACAGACAGTTCCGCTAAAAATACAGACACGGTAAAAGTGGGTAACTTCATCATCATTAAAAAGAAGAATGCGGGTAATGTTTCTGCTGATGAAGACAATAGTAAAAGGCGCGGTTCCATAGAATACAGTATTGAGCGCCGCACCCGCAGAAGAAGTAATATCAGCACCAACTGGTGGATCATGGACCTGGGTTTTGCCAATATGCGCGACCAGACAGACTATACCGCTGCAGCAGCGGGAGGCTATTTCAAAACTTTCCGCGCGGCGGATGGTCCTGTGAACCAGAACAGCTACAAACTCATCAATGGCAAATCCAGCAACGTGAACATCTGGTTTTTTATGCAGAAGGTAAACCTGATCAAACACGTGGTTAACCTGAAGTATGGGCTGGGACTGGAAATGTACAACTACCGCTACGATACCAAACTGAGTTACCGCAAAGAACCTGCGCCCTATGTATTCAACGACTCTATCAGTTTTACCAAGAACAAATTGTATGTAGAGTATCTCACCATCCCAATCATGCTAAACATCAATACCACACCCGACAGCAGAAGGGGTTTTAGTATCAGTGCCGGTGTAAGTGCGGGTTATTTAACCAATAGCCGCAACAAACAGATCAGCGGCGAGCGTGGCAAACAGAAATACAAAGGTGATTTCAATTTTGAACAATGGCGCGTGGCCCTGATAGGCGAAATGGGGCTCGGTCCGGTACGCGTGTACGGCAGCTATAGCCTGAACCGTTTACAGAAAGATGTTACCCGTGTAGAACAATATCCTTACACCGTAGGTATCCGCTTCAGCAACTGGTAAGATCCAACTTAGTTTTTTCTCATGTTACACAGCGCGCCCCCTTTCCAGGGGGTGCTTTTGTTGATTGCAAAGAGGTACGGCAGCCTTACACAGGATCAGTGGTTAGCGTTTTCTTAAATCGCTGCATCAGCTCTCCGGCATTAACTTAATTTTTGGTGAATTAACCAAAATACAACAGGCAGATACGATAGGTTGCTGTTCATAAAAGCCCACCCATGAACCTACCCATCTGCCTCTCCCTATTAGGCGTTATCAGCCTCACCCAAACTTCTTTTAAAAAAATTCCACCAGCCAACCGGTTTACTACACCCGGCACATATTATGTCCGGGTAGAGAAACGTAAATACGTTTTGCATTTGTTTGATTCCAGCGGCGAAAGAATTGTCAGTTACCCGGTTGTATTCGGTAACAAAGATCTCGGCGACAAGATGATGCAGGGCGACCGCAAAACACCCGAAGGCATCTTTCATATCAGTTCCAAACGCCGGCACCAGAAATGGAACGCTTTTCTCTCGATCGATTACCCCAATGCAGATAGCTACCGGAAATTTAATGAGCGCAAAGCCATAGGGTTGCTACCCGCCAACGCGCAGATCGGTGGCGGCATCGGCATTCACGGCACCTGGCCACGCGAGGATTTTGCCATAGACCAATACCAGAACTGGACCGAAGGATGCATCAGTACCAAGAACATGTATATCCAGGAAATTTTTAGTTTATTACCGGTGGGCACCAGGGTGGAAATAACGCCATAGAAACTGATGAACAGAAGAACAAGGAACAGACGAATATCGATCGGAAAGTAAATTCCAATTCCGTTCATCGGTTCCTTATTCTTCTGTTCATCAGTTCATCTGTTCCCTAGATTTTCTCCGCCCCGAAATAACTATGCAGCACCGCAGGCAATTGGATGCCGTCTGTTGTTTGGTTATTCTCGAGCAGGCAGGCCACAATTCTGGGCAGGGCCAATGAACTTCCATTCAGTGAATGGGTGAGCTGCATTTTACCATCGGCATCTTTGTAACGGCATTTCATGCGGTTGGTCTGGTAGCTTTCAAAATTGCTGACACTGCTCACTTCCAGCCAGCGTTCCTGTGCGGCGCTGAATACTTCAAAATCGTAGGTGATGGCGCTTGTAAAACCCATATCTCCCCCGCACAAACGCAGGATGCGGTATGGCAGTTGTAATGACTGCAGGAGTTTCTCTACATGGTTTACCATCTCATCCAGCACGGCATAACTGGTAGCCGGCTCAACAATCTGGATGATCTCCACTTTCTCGAACTGGTGAACGCGGTTCAGTCCGCGCACATCTTTTCCAAAACTACCCGCTTCTCTTCTGAAGCAAGGCGAGTAAGCGGTCATCTTAACGGGTAACTCATCCGGTTTCAGAATGGTATCGCGGTAAATATTGGTAACAGGTACTTCCGCCGTAGGGATCAGGTAAAAATTATCGGCCGTAGCATGGTACATCTGCCCTTCCTTATCCGGTAACTGTCCGGTAGCAAATGCACTGGCTTCGTTTACCATAAACGGTGGCAGGTATTCGGTGTAACCGGCTGCTGTGTTATAGTCGAGGAAATACTGTACCAGGGCGCGTTGTAATTTGGCTCCTTTGCCTTTGTACAACGGGAACCCGCTTCCGGTAATTTTGGCGCCGGTTTCAAAATCTACCAGGTCATATTGTTTAATCAGGTCCCAGTGCGGTACGGATCCTTCGGGTAATACGGGTTTTTGTCCACCCTCTCTCACTACCACGTTCTCTTCCGGCGATTTGCCCTCGGGTACCTGTTCAGAAGGCAGGTTGGGTAACAGCACAATCGTATCCAGCAGTTCTTTTTCAACAACGGCCATTTGTTCTTTCAGGGGTTCCAGTGTGGCTTTCCAGCTGGCCACATCGGCTTTCAGGGATTCGGCTCCTTCTTTATTACCCTGGCCCATCAGTTTTCCGATCTCTTTGGATGCACTGTTTACTTTGGCCTGGGTACCATCAAAATCAGCCTGCAGTTTTTTCCGGTTATCATCCAGGGCAATGATCGTGTCTACCAGTTCCGGCTGTTTAAAATGTTTCACAGCCAGTCTTTTTTTAACCTCAGCTGTATTGTTGCGCAATACACTCACTTGTAACATAAAGGGTCCAATTTGCCGCAAAGATAACTTTTGCCGGTTGATGATGGCATGCTTCCACGGTTTACCTTTGCGATAATTATGTTTATTTCAGACGATTTACAGCAAAGATGGTGGGCCCTGGAGGCCAAACTGGTGGAGCGATTTGGTAAGAAACCCGACCTGGAAGCGGTTTTATTCCTGATCGGTATGCAGGAAACGGGTTTTCTGCAGGAAAAGATCTCCAAAGAACAGAAACAGGACCTGATGCACGTGGCCGTATGCAGGGTGCTCAGTCAGAGTGGTTATTATATACTGGAAGGCAATGATGAAGAAGGCTGGCCCCATTACAAACAGGTAAAAGAATTACCCGTAATGGTATTACCCGAGCAGGAGAATTTTATCAAGGACCATGTGTTGCTGTATTTTGAGCAGCAGGGGTTTTAGGAGTCGGGAGTTGGGAGTCTGGAGTATTTTTCATTCACTCCTAACTCCAGACTCCCAACTCCCAACTCCAAACTCCAAACTCCAAACTATTATCTGTTATTTAATTTCTCTCAACCGTTTTTTATCTAAATATTTGCAATACTAAAACTTACGTTATGAATTTCCCAGCAGATGTTCGCTACACCAAAGACCATGAATGGATTCGCCTCGAAGGCAATGTTGCCACTATTGGCATCACTGATTTTGCCCAGCATGAGTTGGGGGATATTGTGTATGTAGACATCAATACCATTGGCCAGACCCTGTCAGCCGAAGGTCTTTTTGGTACCGTAGAAGCGGTAAAAACCGTTAGCGACCTGTTCCTGCCGGTAGAAGGCACCGTTATAGAAGCCAACCCTTTACTGGAAAAACAGCCGGAACTGGTTAATACAGATCCGTATGGCGATGGCTGGATGATCAAGCTGACGGTAAGCGATCCGGCTTCCGTAGCTGCCCTGATGGATAGTGCCGCCTATGCAGCTTTGGTGGGATAAAACCAAGGGAGCCTTTCTTTCGTATATCCGACATCAACCTTAGTAAACCTGCTTTTGGAAGTAGTTAAAAAATACAGTGAACCGGAATTGGTACAGCTGCTCCGGGAAAGGGGTGAGTCTGCCTTTGGGTACCTGTATGATAATTATTCCGGGGCCCTGCTCTCCATCATCCTGAATATCGTGAACGAGGAAGAATTGGCCAATGATGTACTGCAGGACGTTTTTGTGAAGATCTGGAAGCAGATAGACAGCTACGACAGCAGTAAGGGGCGCCTGTTTACCTGGATGCTCAATATTGCCCGCAATGCCTCTATTGATACGGTGCGCAGCAAAAGCTTCCAGAACAGCCGGCAAAACCGGGAATTAACAGAAGATGTATATGCTGCCGGAGGTACCAGCGAAACCCGGACAGACCAGATCGGTTTAAGAAAAATGGTACATAGTCTGAAGGAGGAGTACCGTGTATTGGTGGAACTATCGTATTTCCAGGGGTTTACACAGGATGAGATAGCCAATATGCTCAAGATCCCGCTGGGTACGGTGAAAACGAGGTTACGGGCCGCATTAACGCAATTAAGAGAAATTATTAAACCATAAAGTGGATATCAAGGTTTACATAGAAAGTGGCGTGATCGAAAGCTATGTCTTGGGCATGGCCGATGCACAGGAAGCTGCCGAACTGGAACAGCTGAGCCGTCAGCATCCTGCCATCAGGAAAGCGATAGACGAGTTCGAGGCTGCACTGGAACAGCAGGCCCTGGCCACTGCTGTTATGCCCGCTCCCCGTGTAAAAGAGCAACTTTTAGCCGAACTCGCTTTTGAGAAAAAAAGTAAAAAATCGGTGGTAATAGGCTGGAGCCGTTACCTGGCTGCTGCCTCAGTGATACTGCTGGTGGTGAGCGCTTCGCTGAATGTATATTTCTACAAACAATTCAGTTCTGCCCATACCGCCTACCAGGCATTACTGGTAGAAAAAACCAGCCTGCTCTCTGAGAACCAGCAAACCCAGACCAAACTGCTGGATCTCCACAGTAATATGCAGATGATGAGTGATCCTTCCATGATCAAGGTATCTATGCCCGGTGTAGCCGGTAAGGAGAACAGCCTGGCTACTGTTTTCTGGGACAGCAAATCAAAAGACGTTTACCTCCTGCCCAATAAATTACCCGAAGCCGCTGCCGGTAAGCAATACCAGTTATGGGCCATTGTAGATGGCAAACCCGTGGATGCCGGTGTGATAGAAGCCTGTGCAGGACTGTGTAAGATGAAAAATATCCCAACAGCTTCCATGTTTGCCATTACCCTGGAGAACAAAGGTGGCAGCACCGCCCCCACCCTTGACCAAATGTATGTGGCCGGAAAAGTGGGGTAATAAAACGATTGATAACTGAAGCCGTAGCGAAACGATTTCAAAAGAGATCTTTCTGCTACGGCTTCTTCTTTGATACAAGTGCCATTAATTAACAAGGTATATGTGAAAAAATGGCTTACTTGCCGCTTAAACGTTAGCCTTACTTGAAAATCAGTCAGTTTCTTCCGGCCTTTAGTTGGTTCTTACTCTGTTTTATATTGTTAACCTTACCGGGTTCTACCGTTCCTAAGTCAGCCTGGCTGGCCATGATCCAGGCAGATAAATGGGTGCATATCGGGCTTTTTGGCATGCTTTGCTTCTTGAGTATGCTGCCATTCCGTGCAAGCAGCTACCCCAATCAACAAAGAAGAAAATGGTTTTTGTTCATCACGCTTGGCGGAATCCTCTTGGGTGTTTTGATGGAGTTTATACAGGAGAGCTGGGTCATTAACCGCTCTTTTGAATACGGAGATATTCTGGCTGATACAGCGGGCTGCATAGTTGCTTATTACATTAGCCTCCGGAAGTTGTTGGTGAAGGGGTAGAAAAAAATTGGTCCCGATAGAAATCGGGACCGCAACCAAAACTAACTGCTTATGAGAAAAATGTAAACTTGTTTCTGTTTTCTATTCTTATTAACGCAAATCCTGTGCCGCCGGTTTTTTTCTTCTGTTAAACTCTGTTAAACCTTTTCAACCGGCACTTTCTTACTTAGATACAGGATCTTTTTCTGCTGTTGCCTGATGCAAAGTTCTATCTAATAGATACAATAAAATGTCAATGGTTTAACAATGAAATGTTAAAGCACTAATGGCAGGAGATACCATCCTGTGAGTGATTGTGCAGGTAAGGACTCACATACGGAATATTCAGATTCAGTCCTCTGAGGATCAATAAAATACCCATTGTAAACAAAACATAAGGAACCGCTTTCTTCATGGTGTTGCGTGCGGTAATACCGATCATGCTGCCAAAAAAAGAAAGGGCAAACATGGCAGGCAAAGTGCCAAAACCGAAAGCGGCCATAAAGAGAACGCCTCCGTCTACCGTACCCGCTGCCATAGCACCGGTGATGGCGAAATACACCATACCACAGGGTAATAAACCATTAGCGGCACCCAATACAAACATGCCATACAGTTTCCGTTGCTGCATATAACGGGCTATAAATCGCTGTAAACCTTGTGTCGCTTTTTCGGCCCAGTGTACACGGAATAATTTTTTAGGCAAGAACGATCCCAGTAACGCAAAAAGAATCAAGGCCCCGAGAAAAACAGAAAAGCCCTGTTGCATACCACCGAGGTATACCTGGCGGCCCACAAAACCGAACAGCAGACCCAGTAAAGAGTAGGTAACGATACGGCCGAAATTGTAGAGAAAGATCCCGAGAGCTTTTTGTGGTTTTGGCAGGTAATGAACGGGTAACGAAAACGCAATGGGGCCACACATGCCCACACAGTGAAAACTACTCACGGCGCCCAGCACAAAACCTGTTATCAGTAATTGCCCGTACATCTGGCTAGTTCACATTTACAATCTGTTCGGTATAATATTTCTGATCACCGGCCTGCCAGTTCAGTTTTAATTCATAGGTGGTTCCTTTGGCAAGCTGTTTTTTTAAAATCAACTGTTTACCGCTGGTATCAACTGCCAAAGCAATTTTCCGGTCGCGCTCCGCATCTGTTTTACAGTAAAACCAGGCTTCGCCTTCTACCTTTACGCCTTTCATTTCTTCTGGCAAACCGATGGTGAGGGCTTCTGCATCCTGTGTAACCGCTACTTTACCGATCAACGCCGCATTGTTCCTGCCATCAATTCTGTCCTGGTAACGCAGTTCATCCTTGTAATAGTCTTTGCTTACCAGTTCGAACTTTGTATTCACCGCCTTGTATACCAATGTGGCCATCAGTATCGCAAACAGAATAAAAACAACTACCAGTTTATTGCCCCAGTTCATGCGTATAGTTTTAAATGGATTAATTGGCCGGACCCAGGAAATTGGTCTTCAGCGAAGCTACTTTCTTATCAGCGATAAACAGTCCCAGCTTCAGTTCTGTTTTCCGGCTGTGTATCCGCGACTTAGGCAACACTACAAAAAAGGAGCCGGATCCCTGGCCTTCTTTTTCTACCGAGATATAAGATTTGCCGATGATCTCTATCTTACCATTGCCATCTTCCAGCCGGATATCTACATGGGCCGGTTCAACGGTTTTGTTTACCATTTTGATATTGTAGAGGTTGGAGATGCTGTCGGCACCCCGCTCCTGGTACAGGATCCCGGGTGTACGCATAATGGTGGCATCAATATCTACGCGGGTAAGCAGTAATACAGTAAGAATACACAATACAAACGCGCATAACCCGGTGTAGAACTTCATCCGGGTGGTATAATGCAGTGGTTCGCCATTGGCGATAGAATTCTCTGATGCATAACGGATCAATCCGCGCGGCCTGTCTAATTTATCCATGATGCTGTTACAGGCATCGATACAGGCGGTGCAGCCTACACATTCCATTTGCACCCCATTCCGGATATCGATCCCCGTAGGGCAAACTTTCACGCAGAGATGGCAATCAATACAGTCTCCCAGATGTTCATCATGTGTTTTTTTGGCATTGCCCCTGGGTTCGCCCCGTTTATAGTCGTAGGCTACGATCATGGAATTCTTATCCAGCAATACACTCTGTAAACGGCCATACGGACAAACCACGGTACAGGCCTGTTCTCTGAAAAAAGCATATACGGCATAAAATACGCCACTGAAAACGAGGATAGAAGAAAAGCCGACAATGTGCTGGCTAACCGGTTCGGTAATGATCTTCTCCAGTTCTTTTATGCCAATGATATAAGCCAGAAAAAAATTGGCGATCACAAAAGATAACAGGTAAAAAGCCAGGTGTTTCAGTACCACTTTGGTGATTTTGCCGGATGTCCAGGGAGCATTCTTCAGCATTTTCTGTGCCGGGGCATCGCCCAGTATCAGGAACTCCACTTTGCGGAACATCATTTCCATGAAGTTGGTCTGGGGGCAGGCCCATCCGCAGAATAAACGGCCGAATGCGGCGGTGAACAGGATGATGAAGAACACGAATGTGATCATCGTGATCCCGAAGATGAAAAAATCCTGTGGCCAGAAAATTTTTCCGAACAGGATGAATTTAGCTTCGGGAATATTGAACATAAAAAGAGGCCGCCCATCGATATGCACGAAGGGCAGCCCGAAGAATACAATAAAATAGAGGGCACTTAACCAGCTGCGGATATTGTAGAATTTTCCTTTGGGTTTATGTGCATATATCCATTTCCGCTTACCACTTTCATCAACGGTGGCAATTCTGTCGCGGAAATTTTCTGTTAACGGTTCATTGGTATGTTTGATCTCACTCATCTTATCTGTTAACTGCTGTTATTTTTTGTCAATGGTCGCTTTCACAGAATCAGCCGCTGCCGGGGCAGGTGCTGCCGCATTCTCTTCATACACGATACCCTGTGCCTCTTTTGGCTTGGCCGGCTTGGTACCTTTCAGTGATTTTACATAACTGGCCATTTGTGCGATCTGCACCGGCGAATAATCATCCTGCCAACTTTTCATCCCTTTTTCGGGCCAGCCATATTTAATGGTTTTGAAGATGTCTTTGATACCGCCTCCATGGATCCAGAACTCATCCGTCAGGTTAGGGCCTACGGAACCGCCGCCATCTGCCTGGTGACAGGCTGCGCATACGGTGATAAATATTTTTTTGCCGGCTTCCAGCGAAGCGCCATCTGAAAGGTAAGTTACCGTATTCTCATCTACTTTATTGGCAGATTTTTTCAGGTATTCTTCTTTTTCAGCAGCAGCAGCTGTCAGAGCGATCTGTAATTCTTCCTTAGGTAACGGAGCACTATGTGCTACGTGGTAACGATAGATATAAATACCCGCAAAAATGATACAGAGGTAAAACCCGTATAACCACCATGGCGGCAACCGGTTATCCAGTTCGCGGATACCATCGTAATCGTGACCAAGGTCGATATTGGCTTCTTCGTGAATAGGGCGCAGGCTGTTGAATTTATCCCACCAGGCACTCCAGCTGAAAGCGGGTTTGGCAGTTTCTCCAGCCAGAACAGTAGCTGCTTTTTCTTTGGCCAGTAATGATTTTAAATTATACAGCAGGGTAAAGAGGATAATCAATTCAATAATGATCACAGAGATCAGTGCATAAAAAGCAGTAGCTGACAAACCACCAAAATTATCCGCGGCAGGCGCAACCGCGGCAGTTGCGGCAGTTGCCCCATCCTGCGCAAACATAGGTGTACTGATCAGGCAGAGAGCCAGCAGGCTGAGTAATTTACCCGGACCGCTTGCTGCATTTTTGGCGTCTTTGTAGCGCTGCAGGTATAGCTGTGCGGCCCCCATCACCACATTGGCGAGTAAGGCAATGATCAGTAAAAGACCGATGATGATGAATATCAGTACCTGTGCCATGGGTTTAGACATTTCGGAGGGTACCGGTGGACCGGCGGCAAATGCGCCGGATGGGAAAGCGAAGAGCAATACCATCATCGTGGCCAGCAGATATCCGCTATATCTTTTTACAGAAGATCGTTTCATATCAGATGTTTTAAACGTAATTCAGGTTAGTTAATTTTCTAAAGGGATACGGCTGATCTCATCGATCATTTTTTTGTCCGCTTTCCATACCCATAATAACATCAGCATAAAAAAAACAAAGAAGATCGAAAAAGAGCTGAGCGCATAAATATCAACGCCGGTGATCTTTTCTAAGTAATTGATGAATTTCATAATAGTTGTTTTTGCGTGAGTGGTGAATAGTGAGTCAGCTTTTCCCAACTCACCATTCATTACTCCCTATTTTTCTGCCAATGGTTTCGCCTGTGATTTAATATCTGTTCCTACCCGCTGCAGGTAAGCGATCAGTGCAATGATCTCTTTGTTGGCAGTGGTATTGATCTTATCCAGTTTCAGGTTAATGCGGATCAGGTTGGCCTGCGACATGAGGTCGGCGTTAGCCACTTTATCATATCCTTCGGGATAAGGTACCCCCAGTGTTTGCATAGCCCTGATTTTGGCAGGTGTGATAGCAGTGTCGATCGGATCATCCAGCAACCAGCTGTAAGAAGGCATGATGGAACCGGGGCTCATGCTCTGGGGCTCCAGCATATGGTTGTAATGCCAGCTATCCGGGTATTTACCGCCGATACGCGCCAGGTCCGGACCTGTACGTTTACTTCCCCACTGGAATGGGTGATCATACACAAACTCGCCGGCTTTGCTGTACTCGCCATAACGGGCCACTTCATCACGGAAAGGGCGTACCATTTGCGAGTGACATAAATAACAGCCTTCTCTCACATAAATATCTCTTCCCTGCAACTCAAGCGGCGTATAGGGTTTTACAGCCGCAATGGTTGGGATATTACTTTTAACCAGGAAAGTAGGCACTATCTCCAGGATACCGCCAATAGCTACTGCCACCAGACTAAATACCAGCATCTGAATAGGTCTTGCCTCAATCCATCTGTGCCAGTATTCTTTACCATGTGTTTTTACCTCTTTAGACAGGGCAGGTGCTTCTGCTTCTTCGTTGGCCACCAGACTACCCGCTTTCACGGTTTTTACAATATTGTATACCATGATAAATACACCAACCAGGTACAACAGTCCGCCGATACTACGGGTAACATACAGCGGAATAATATGGGTAACGGTTTCAAGGAATTGGAATTTGAGGGTTCCGTCGTCGGTGAACTGTTTCCACATCATCGCCTGTGTAAAACCGGCCCAATACATCGGGATGGCATAGAGTACAATACCGATGGTGCCGATCCAGAAATGCGTGGTCGCTAATTTTTTAGAATAGAGCGGGGTATTGAATATTTTAGGAATGATCCAGTACAGGACTCCGAAGGTTAAAAAACCATTCCAGCCAAGGGCACCCACGTGTACGTGTGCGATGGTCCAGTCGGTAAAGTGTGAGATGGCATTTACATTCTTCAGACTTAACAAAGGCCCTTCGAAAGTAGACATACCATAACAGGTAATGGCTACCACCATGAACTTAAGAATAGGATCTTCTCTTACTTTATCCCAGGCGCCACGAAGGGTGAACAGGCCATTCAGCATACCCCCCCATGATGGAGCGATCAGCATGATACTGAAAACTGTACCCAGGCTCTGCGCCCAATCGGGCAGGGCTGTGTACAGTAAGTGGTGAGGTCCTGCCCAGATATAAATAAAGATCAACGCCCAGAAGTGGATGATAGATAAACGGTAACTGTATACCGGTCGGTTAGCCGCTTTTGGCAGGAAGTAATACATCACACCGAGGTAAGGTGTAGTAAGGAAGAAGGCAACGGCATTGTGTCCGTACCACCACTGTACCAGTGCATCCTGTACACCCGCATACCAGCTGTAGCTTTTCAGCATAGAGAAGGGGATCTCGAAAGAGTTCACGATATGCAGCATGGCAACCGTAACCCAGGTAGCGATAAAGAACCAGATAGCCACATAGAGATGGCTCTCTCTCCTTTTCAGGATCGTACCAAACATATTGATACCGAATACCACCCAGATCAGGGTAATGGCGATATCAACAGGCCATTCCAGCTCGGCATACTCCTTACCGGTGGTATAACCGGCTAACAGGGTTACCGCAGCAGCCACAATGATGAGCTGCCAGCCCCAGAAATGGATCTTACTCAGTGTATCGCTGAACATCCGTGCTTTACACAAACGCTGCAGCGAGTAATACACACCCATGAAGATGCCGTTTCCTACAAAGGCAAAAATGACCGCATTGGTGTGCACAGGACGTACCCGGCCAAAAGTGGTAATGGGCAGCCCAAAATTGGCTGCAGGCAGATAAATCTGCACTGCAATCAACAGTCCGGCCAGCATACCTACTACACCCCATAAAATGGTGGCATACGCAAACATTTTAACGGTCTTGTTGTCGTAATAGAATTTTTCTACTTGCATTATATCAATTTGAGGTTTGGAGTTTATAGTTAAGGGTGAAGGATCAGTTGTTCAGCGTTTCTTCCGCAAGAAGGGCACTCTCTCTTTTTCCTCCGGGTTTATCCTCGAAGAGGATCCGTACAGCCGGGGCAATCTCATCATCATACTGGCCATCCTTCACACTCCAGATAAAGGCAAAAAGGAACAGGGAGGCTACCGAAATACTGGCAATTAGTAGTAAGATGATGACACTCATGGGCAAAACATTAACTGTTGTAAAAATAAAAGGGACCCACACGCCGGAGCATGATATACATCAATACAGAATATGATTTTTATCATACCCGATTCGGTTTGTTTAATTACTTCAGTTTTTCCCTGAAACCGAAGTAATTACTCAGTCCATAAGTTACCAATAATATACTGATACTGCTACTGGGCATCAGTATAGCCGCGATCATTGGGGATAAAACACCCGTAACCGCAAAAAACAGGCCCGCCAGGTTGTACAATACAGAGATCACAAAAGCGGCCATCACCACCTGTTTGTTGGCTTTACCCAGTCTGATAAAACGATCCAGTTTGGGTAATTGGTCTGCCGCCAGGATCGCATCGCTGGCCGGCGTGAAATTATTGTTGCTCTCAGATACGGCGATACCGATATCGGCCTGTTGCAGGGCACCGGCATCATTTAATCCGTCTCCCACCATCATTACTTTTTTTCCCTGCGCCTGTAAAGTGCGGATGGCTTCCAGTTTATCCATAGGCTGCTGGTTGAACAGCAGGATAGCTTCGTATCCCAGTAACTGCCGCAGGTAAGCCTGCTCGCCGGCATTATCGCCGCTGAGTACGGCCAGTTGGTATTTTTTTCCCAGTCTTTGCAGCATGTCCGGCACTTCTTCCCGGTAATGGTTCCTGAATTTGAACCGGCCCCAGACTTCTTCCTCAATAGCAATGTATACCTGGGAAGCATCATTGGCCATTTGTTCTTTTTTCGTTACAAACGAAGCGGAACCCAGCGTTATCAGGTCACCGTCCACAATACCCTCAATACCCTTACCCGCTATTTCGCGGAAACCACTCACTTTATGGCGGGTAAGGTTACCGGCCCAGGCGGCGATGGCTTTACTGAAAGGATGGGTAGACTGTGCCGCCAATGCCCCGATGGCTTTCACCTGTTTTTCCTGCAGGGGTTCGCCCTCATACAGGATATCCTGGTAGAGGCCCGTGGTCAGGGTTCCGGTTTTATCAAAAACGATACAGTCGGCACTGGCGATGTCTTCGATCACCTGTGCATTGCGCAGGTAAAGATGGTTGCGCCCCAAACGGCGGAGTATATTGGCGTTGGTGAAAGTGTTGCTGAGTAATAGGGCACAAGGACAGGCAACAATGAGTACGGCAGTAACTGCTGTCCATATTTTGGACGGATCATGAAAATACCACCAGACAGCGGCAGATGCGGCAATGGTGAACAGGATGATGGTAAAATACCGGCTGAGCAGGTGTACAAAAGAACGTTCTTCATCGGGTTTGCCCGAATCTTCGTTCCGGTTCCAGAGTTTGGTGAGATAACTCTGCGCCACTTCCTTGATCACAAGGATCTCAATATTACCACCGGTCTGTTTACCACCGGCATATACAATCTCGCCCATTTCCTTGGCCACCGGCAAACTTTCGCCGGTTACAAAACTGTAATCGATGAGGGCTTTGCCCCTGGTAATGATGCCGTCTGCCGGAATCAGTTCTTCGTTATGGATCAGCAGGGTATCATTCAACCGGATATCGGGCAGTGCGGCTGTTTCCTGTTTTTCTTCGGTAATCCTGGTAACGGCGATGGGGAAATAAGAAGTATAATCTCTTTCAAAACTCAGCTGCTGGTAAGTCTTATCCTGTAATACCCTGCCTGCCAGCATAAAAAATACAATACCGCTCATCGAATCAAAATAGCCGCCGCCGGTGCCGGTAATCACTTCATATACACTGCGGCCAAAAGTTACCCAAACAGCCAGTACAATGGGCGCATCAATATTGAGAAAACGGTGTTTCAGGCTTTTCCAGGCACTGGTATAAAATTCGGAAGCGCTGTAAAAGAATACGGGTAAGGACAGGAACAGGTTGGCAAAACGGAATACCGTGAGCAGGTTTCTTTCCTTGGCATCAATACCGAGATACTCCGGAAAACTCATGAGCATGATATTGGCAAAACAGAAGCCTGCCACACCCAGCTTGTATAATTTGGAAGAATCGATCGTGGTTTTTTTCGATCCCATATCGTTAAAGCTGATATAGGGTTCATAGCCGATACTGGTCAGTAATTCAGCCACTTTCCGCAGCGTGAATACCTGGTGATCGAAAACGATATCCACTTCTTTTTTAATGAAATTAACCTTACTGCTCAGCACACCCGCTTCCAGGCGGTGCAGGTTTTCGAGCAGCCAGAGACAGCTACTGCAATGCATCTGCGGTACATAAAAAGTGATATGGCTCTGGGTCTCATCTCTGAAATGAATGAGCGAAGCGGCAATCTTGCCATCATCGAGGAAAGCAAATTTATCCTCTCTTACCTTAACTCTACGGCTGGTACCGGGATTATTACTGATGGTATAATAATCGCACATACCATTCTGGTTCAGGATCTCATAAACCATCTGACAGCCACTGCAGCAAAAATCTTTATCATGTGCGTGAAGAATCTCCTCATGGCAGTCTTCGCCGCAATGGTAGCACCTGGGTTTAGCAGGAGAATCTGTGAGTTTACGCATATCTATTCTGCCGCTTTGGGTTTGCTACTGATAGAAGGATATAACAAGCTCTGTTCGATATAAATCCATTGATGAATTTCTCTTTCCAGCAGGAACAGTTCATTCACACAAGCCCTCCACTCTTTACACCAGCCGGGCTGAACCACATAGTTATTCAGTTGCTGGCGGAGTTTGAGTAACAAGTTAATAATAACCTGCTGTGTCTGGTGTATATTCTCTGGAATTTTTGGCGGGATGACATAACCGGGACCTCCATTTTTAATGGCCGGGAAAATGATACCGGTTTCTTTCAGGAAAAGGTGCTCTACCTCATCCTGCAGTTTGGCAAATAAGAGCTGTACCAGTTCATAAACCGGTTCCGGTGTGACTTTATTGGATTCCTGTGAAAAATAATCGGCGATCTTGCGGCAAGACAACCTGATCTCGCGCTGGCATTCCTTTTCTACAAGGTTGCACAGACCCGTCGGATCTAATGTTTCCTGCAATTTGGTATCCCATTGTTTCATCAACATGTCCCTTCCATTTGACTGCAAGATACCCAGCCGAATTAGGGGGATATATGATGATACTCAACCAAAAACATGATTTTTGTCATGTTTCAGATACATGAAATTAAAAATAATATAAGCGTTAGTCCTGTAGATTAGCGGCCCTGATCAGATCCTTCTGTTTCATGATCTTGATTTTCTTGCCATCCAGTTCCACCATACCATCTTTTTTGAATTCAGAGAGCAGACGGATGGCCGATTCTGTGGCCGTGCCAACCAGGTTGGCTATTTCTTCG
>Ga0255338_1003881_pt1 | contig 16838 bp, 12 predicted proteins | sample MeOH1_35cm_T4_19_FD_203715 | JGI IMG/M metagenome (GOLD analysis project Ga0255338, IMG submission 203715) | Sandy soil microbial communities from University of British Columbia, Vancouver, Canada - MeOH1_35cm_T4_195 | ecosystem: Engineered > Artificial ecosystem > Sand microcosm > Unclassified ...
TGATTGCCAGTGCCGCGATGATTGTAGTGTCTGTGTGGCGGAGCTCCATTGAATATATCGCATGGTTGATGGGAATTGTCTATGGGCCATCCGCGGTTTTTGTTGTCCTTGGGGTTGTTCTTTTAACGGTATCTATCCACTTTTCCCTGGTTATTTCAAGACTCAGCCAGTACAACCGGGTTTTGGTCCAAAGACTAGCATTGTTGGAACATGAATTTACCCAAATGCACTATCAGGAAGAAGAAAAAGCAGGAAGCACCCGGACCGGATTGACTGGGGAAGTTGGTTAGTTCTTTTGGGCTAAAAACTCTTTTAAGGTTATGCTTAGGGAGGGACTAAACATTTTAGGTGGCTTGAAAAACAATATATATGCGGAACTTAAGAAGTACTGGTTAAACTGGGGCATTGCTCTGGTCGTACTTTCTCTTTTTTTGTTACTCATCTTTGAACATCGTGCTGGCTTTTTAACTCCGAAACCTATTGAGCATACTGTGGTCAGCCAGCATAAGGCGGAGGAGCTGTTGGGGGAAATTACCGGGGACACAGTTATATCCCAAACTTTTATCGCTGAGAAGGATTTCTCTCAAATACAAATTCCTTTTGGCACATACGGCAGACTAAATGAAGGGATATTGGAGTTTGAATTAAAAGAACACACTAATGACAGGATAATTTATAAGAGAAGTATTAATGTTCAAACCCTTGTAGATGGGGTGAACTTAAATATTGAATTCCCAAGAGTTACCGGCGGTAAAGGCACAGAATTTGTGCTTAGTTTAGTCAGTAAAGGTTTAAAAAATGGCAAGACGGTAACTGTATGGAAGAGTTCGACTGACGCTTATCCCTCGGGGAAATTAACCATTAACGGGAAGGATCAGGTTGGGGATTTGCGTTTTAGCGCAGTGGACATAGAGTCAAAACCTCTATTGAACAAAACCTCATTTTTAATTTTGGCTGCACTTCTCTTGTCGATTTTCCTCCTTTCGATTATTGCACTACGTAGATTCAAAGACCAGGTGCATAAGGCTTTTTTGATCACTGTCATTCCCATTGGCTTGATGATGGTTGTGATTTTCCCCCCGTTTGATCAGCTTGATGAGATCGAACATTTCCCCAGAGCCTTTGAGATATCAGAGGGAAGGTTTTTAAACCAGAGTATCAATCATGAATTAGGCAATTATCTTCCCGCAAGCTTGTTCGAAACTATGGACAAAGTAAGATATGTCCACCAACAAGGATATAAATACAGTATCGTAAATGAGGCCTTCGGGATCAAGCTTAATCCAGAAACGCGGGTTTTTAAGCGAAATTATGCTGCGGCCTATCCGCCATTAGTTTATATTCCGCAAAGTCTAGGTATAATTGCGGGGAAGACCTTGTTTCAATCACCCCTGCTGCTGATGTATTTTGGTAGGATTTTCAACTTGTTGGCATATATAGCTCTCATATATATGGCGTTAAAAATAGTCCCAGTCAAAAAGACGTTGTTTTACGGTTTGGCTTTGATTCCTATGGCTATAATTCAAGCGTCATCTCTATCAGCCGATGCGGTTATTAATTCGACCGCTCTACTCTTTGTTTCATATATTTTGCACCTGTCCTATGGCAGAGTAGAAACTGTTAAGACCAGAAACATAATGATATTGTTAATACTGGGATTGTTTATCACCCTGTCAAAAGTTGTTTATTTTCCGATGTTACTTCTTTTTTTGCTTATTCCTTGCAACAAATTTAAAAATAAAAAGGATTACTTTTCAAGATTCGCATTTGTTTTAGCGGTTTGTGTAAGCTGCTTTATAGTGTGGAATTTGCTTAACATATCAAACCTGTCCGTTCCGGATCTTAGGGGAGGGGCGGGTGTTTCTCCAAAAGACCAGGTGAAATTTGTTTTGTCGCACCCGTTAAGGTATACTAAGATAATTGTCGATACCGTTCTAACAGAAGGGCCAACTCAGCTGGTGTTTATGGTTGGCAAAGTTGCCACCAATTACTCCTATTCGGCCCCCGGTATTGTGGTAAATGGTTTTATATTCCTCCTCATCCTGCTCGGTATTATTAATAATGCAGAAGACGTGAAGTTAAATAATAGGAAAATAGATAGACTAATATTTTTAGCGACATTCCTTGCAGTTCTTGTTTTAATCTATACCGCGCTCTATGTTGTATTTACCAATGTGGGAGCCCCGGTGATTGCAGGAATACACGGAAGGTACTTCATTCCTATTGCTGCACTTTTTTTCTTGAGTTTATCCAGATTAAAGCTGCTAAACTTTAACCGGGACATGAACTTTTTGGTCTTTACACTGGTCAACTCTGCCATGTACGCTTTGGTGTTGAAATATATTTTCTTGATAAACAATTCGTAATCTTCTGCTGATCAGCATATTCACCCCTGCTTGGACTAGCAAGAGAACGGACTATGTAGGAGTTGTGTAATTTTGAAGTTGTTGGTGCGGCCGGTTGGCTTGGCTATGGCATTGTTCCTGTTGCCTGTGTGCCTCGCGCTTAATTTGCTTGCCTTCATTTTACTTGTTTTATCCGGTATTTTTGGTACTCTCTTCAAAAAGAAGCCTGAGAGCATTGAAGCAAGTGCAAGTCTCGGGGCCAGTGTCGTTATTCCCAGTTGGAATGGCAAGCATTTACTGGCAGCTTGTCTTCCCGCACTGCAGAAAGCCCTGAAGTATAGTGGAAACAAGCACGAAGTAATCGTTGTTGACAATGGCAGCTCAGATGGCACCGCAGACTACATTGTGGAAAATTTCCCCTGGGTAACAATACTCAAAAGCCCAACGAACCTTGGTTTTGGCAGGGCGGCAAACGAAGGGGTCAAGGCTGCTGCCAGGGACATTGTGGTTTTGCTCAACAATGATATGATAGTTGAAGAGGATTTTCTAAATCCCCTGCTTAAGGAATTTGAAGGCAAACCTGACTTGTTTGCAGTGACTTCACAGATATTCTTCTGGGACAAGGGAAAACGCAGGGAGGAAACGGGTAAAACTGCTGCCCGTATGCGCCACGGCAATATCTATCCTTTCCATGAGCTGCATTTTGACCAGGCCCAGGTTGTGCCTGTCACTTACGCTGGAGGGGGTTCTAGTGCCTATGACCGCAAAAAACTACTGGAACTAGGGGGCTTTGATGACTTATACTCCCCTTTTTATGTGGAAGACCTGGATTTGTCATTTATGGCCTGGAAACGGGGCTGGCGCATCCTCTTTAACCCCAGTAGTGTGGTATATCACAAGCACCAGGGAACAATTGGCTCTCGTTTTACTACAAAATATGTGCAAGCAGTGCTCCGGCGCAATGAAATCTTGTTTGCCTGGAAGAACATTGATTCCGTTAAGCAGTTGGCAGGGCACTTTGGCTGGTCATGCATCAGGTTAGTCAGCCGTACTGCAGTCGGTTCCTTCGAGTTTAACTCCTCGTACTTCTCTGCCCTAAGGCGATTATTCTCTGCTATGGGTAAAAGATTTAAAGAAGGGCGAGAGAGCAGTGTGAGCAGCGACGAGGTGTTCCTCCGTTCCCGGAGCCTTTCAGCCTACAGACAGGCTTTTGCCCCAAACAAGCTGATAGCCAGGGACAGGCCATTGCGTATCCTCTTTGCTTGTCCGTATATTCCGTACCCGCCTACGCACGGCGGGGCTGTGCGGATGTATAATCTGATCAGGCAATTGGCCCGGGAACATGAGGTATATCTGCTCTCCTTTGTTGAAAATGAACAGGAATTTGCTGGTATGGATCATCTGCAGGAACTTTGCCGGGACGTAAAATTGATTTTACGGCAGCAAACTTGGCGCAGGGACAATGTATTGTGGTTCAAACCGCAAAGTTCCCTGAACGAGTTTTATTCCCGGGAGTTTGAGCGGGCCCTGGAGCAGATGGTAGACAACTACGATATCGACATCGTGCAGTACGAGTATACCCAAATGGCGGATTATGTGCGAAACTTCCCCCGGGCCAAGGAAGTGTTAACCGAACACGATGTGACCTTTCTAACCCGATACAGGTATTTCCGGCAGACCCGGCTTTCTCTGGAGAAACTGCGAGCCTGTATTCGCTGGCTCGGCATGTACGTGTACGAATTAGAGGCCTGCCGCCGCTTTGATCTGGTATTCACGGTGAGCACTAAAGAGAAGGAACTGCTTGAGCAGTACGATAGAAGGCTAAAGGTGTCTGACTCTGCCCCCACTGGAGCAGACACCGGATTTTACCGGCCCGAAGCTCGCACAGCTGTCGAAAAGGATACTATTTTGTTTGTGGGTTTTTTCAAACATTTCCCGAATGTTGAAGGGATCTTGTACTTCTGTCGGGAGATTTACCCCCAGATCAAAAGGGAAGTACCCGGTGTAAAGCTCTATGTGGTAGGGGCTAATCCACCGCCCGAAGTCAGAGAGCTGGCCGAGGATTCCAGTATCGTTATCACCGGTTTTGTGGAAGATCTGCGAGATTACTATGCGAAAGCCTCACTATTTGTGGTTCCCATCTTAAGAGGGGCAGGGACAAGGGTGAAGATCTTCGAGGCCATGGCAGCGGGCATTCCCATTGTCTCCACCACCCTGGGAGCAGAAGGGATAAATGTCACCCCTGAAAAGGACATTCTGCTAGCTGATACTCCGGAACAATTTGCGCGCCAGGTGGTAGCTTTGTTAAACCAGCCGTCGTTTCAGTTCGACATAGCTGCAGAGGCGCACAGATTGGTTGTGGAAAAGTACGAGTGGGCCAACATCGCCAAACAGCTGGCCGGTGAATATTACGCAATATGGGAAACGAACACTGCTTTAAGAGGTGATTACCTTGACCTGGATTCACATGAAGAGGGAGCGGTACGCAGGGTGTTCTGGACCTGCATGAAGTATCTGCTTACTCCGCTGGCCCTGCTGCTGCTTCTGCCACGAGCCTTTTTAAAGACGGTCAGATACCATTTTCTCGCGCTTTTGGCATCAAAATGAATAAAATAATTTGTCGACACGCGCTTAAGGAGTTAAAATAAGGGATGTAACAAACGGGAACCTAACATAGTGGTGGGAGGTATACTTTTGAAGATTGTTGTTTGTGGTGCTGGTGGGATGCTGGCCACAGATGTAATTGAGGTTTTGTCTCAAGCAGGACACGAAACCACAGGACTTACCATTGATGATTTGGATATTACCAGCCTGGGGGCAGTTAGAAAAACCATAGCTGAGATCAAACCGGATTTGGTATTTAATGCTGCGGCATTTACCAACGTGGATGGGTGTGAAAGCGAACCTGATCTGGCCTATCTGGTAAATGCGGTTGGCCCTCGTAATTTGGCTATAGCGGCTGAAGAAGCGGGAGCCGCATTGGTGCATATCAGCACGGATTATGTTTTCGACGGAGCAGGTTCCAAGCCGTATCGTGAGTATGACCCCGTAAACCCGCAAAGTGTTTACGGTAAGTCAAAGCTGGATGGAGAGATAATGGTCCGCAATCATTGCAGCCATCATTATATAGTCAGGACTGCTTGGCTGTTTGGGGTTCACGGCAATAACTTTGTGCGGACTATGCTGCGCCTGGCCGGCGAAAAAGATGTTTTAACGGTTGTAAATGATCAGCAGGGAAGCCCAACCTTTACCTGGGATTTAGCTGAAGCCATCGTCGAGTTAATTCAGTCCCGCTCATACGGTACATATCATCTCACAAACAGCGGGGCCTGCACCTGGTTTGACTTCACAAAGGAAATTTTGCTCCAGGCAGGTTTGAAGCAGGTCAGGGTGGAACCGGTAACAACAGAACTGCTTTCCAGGCCGGCCAACAGGCCGAAGTATTCGGTGATGGATAACTTTATGTGGAGGATGGATGGCCGGACTCCTCTCCGGTCCTACCAGGAAGCACTCAAAGATTATCTGTCAAAACAATAGGTGAGTGAAAAGTTAGGAGGAACACAACTTGAAAGGTGTAATTCTAGCCGGCGGAACGGGGTCCAGACTCTTCCCTTTAACCAAAGTAACCAACAAACATCTACTCCCTGTAGGTAAAGCTCCCATGATCTTTTATCCCTTGGCGAAGCTTAAGGAGGCTGGGATCACGGAGATTCTGATAGTTACCGGCAAAGAGCACATGGGAGATGTGGTGAGTCTTCTGGGCAGCGGCACGGATCTTGGAATTGATCTGACCTTCCGGGTTCAGGACCAGGCAGGCGGCATTGCCCAGGCCCTGGGTCTGGCGGAGAACTTTGCTAAAGGGGAAAAGATTGCGGTTATTCTCGGGGACAACATCTTCCTGGACAGTATCAAGGATTTTGCTGTCGCTTTTGAAAAACAGCCCAACGGAGCGAAGATTCTGCTTAAGGAAGTGCATGACCCGGAGAGGTATGGGGTTGCTGAATTGGACGGCAACAAGGTCCTGTCCATTGAGGAAAAGCCCAAGCAGCCCAAGAGCAATTGGAGTGTAACCGGAATTTACATGTATGACGAGCAGGTTTTTGAGATTATTAAGACCTTAAAACCGTCCGGTCGCGGCGAACTTGAGATAACAGACGTTAACAACGCCTATGTAAAGCTCGGGACTCTCACTTCAGATAAGTTTGTGGGCTGGTGGACAGATGCTGGGACTTTCGATTCTATTAGTTCCGCTAGCAACATGGTGCGAGAAGGGAAGCTTGACCAGGCAGCGATTGAAATCCTGGGCGCATAGGTTAGAGTTACGAATATAAAAGCTCATGGGGGTAACACCAAGTGGCCAAACGATTATTAGTGACTGGCGGAGCCGGTTTTATCGGCAGTAATTTTGTGCTTTATATGCTTAAGGAGTATTCGGAGTATCAAATAGTTAATCTGGATGCATTGACTTATGCCGGAAATTTGGAAAACCTTACCGAGATTGAGAATAATCCCAACTATCGTTTTGTCAAGGGCAGTATCACAGACTATAGTCTTGTAGAAGGCCTGGCTCAAGAGGGCTTGGAAGGGATAATCAATTTTGCAGCTGAGTCTCATGTGGATCGCAGCATTGAGGACCCGGGTATTTTCGTGGAAACTAATATTAAAGGAACTCAGATCTTGTTAGAGGTGGCCAAGAAGCATGGGATAAAGCGCTATCTTCAGGTTTCCACTGATGAAGTATACGGCAGCTTGGGAGCAACAGGTTATTTTACAGAGAATACTCCCTTGGCCCCTAACAGTCCTTACTCTGCCAGTAAAACGGGCGCTGACTTGCTGGTCAGGGCCTACTATGAAACCTTCGGACTGAATGCGGTAATCACTCGCTGCTCTAATAACTACGGTCCATTGCAATTCCCGGAGAAGCTTATTCCATTAATAATTTCCAATGCGATGGAAGACAAACCCCTTCCGGTCTATGGAGACGGTTTAAATGTCAGAGATTGGCTGCATGTGGAAGACCACTGCGCTGCTATCGCACTGGCGTTTTTCAAAGGAAAAAGCGGGGAAGTTTATAATGTTGGCGGTAATAATGAAAGGACCAACATAGATATTGTGAAAATCATCCTGCAATTGCTCAACAAACCGGAGTCTTTGATCACCTATGTTAAAGATCGGCTGGGCCATGACCGCCGCTATGCCATTGATTCCAGTAAGATTCAGGCGGAACTTGGTTGGAAGCCCAAATACACCTTTGAAACCGGAATCAAGGAAACTGTTGCTTGGTATGTCAATAACCAAGCATGGTGGATGAAAATCAAATCAGGTCAGTACCGGGAATACTATGAGAAAATGTACGGAAACAAGTAGGAGGTCCTGCAATGAAATTAATTGAGGGCGTAGTGACCAAAAAGCTGATCAGGCATTGTGATAATCGCGGCTTCTTTATGGAAATCCTCCGGGATGACGATGAGCTGCTTAAGCGTTTTGGCCAAGCATCGATGTCCATGTCTTATCCCGGGGTAATTAAGGCTTTTCACTATCATAAGCGCCAGGATGATCTTTGGTTTTTCCCGGCAGGCAACGCCCAGGTGGTACTGTTTGACCTAAGGGAAGGTTCTCCAACTAAGGGTGAAACCAACGTATTTTATATGGGTGAGACAAATCCCATGCTCTTGGTTATCCCCATAGGGGTTGCCCATGGTTACAGGGTGTTGGGGCAAACTCCGGCGGTTATCACCTATTTTACAACTGAGTCTTATGATCCGAAAAATCCTGATGAAAAAAGGCTGGAATGGGATGATCCGGACATAAATTTTGACTGGACAACCCAACACCGTTAAATATCAAGGGGCTTTCCTGGTCAGGAAAGTCCCAAGTTATATTTTCGTTTGATTGAAAAAACTATTGGTTTGGAGTATGGAATATTTTTATGCAAAGACGCTCTATATGGAATCCAGTTGCTATAAGTCAAAGCCTTTGGGGCCAGCGGGAACTAATCAGGCAATTTGTCAAGCGGGAGGTTATCGGCCGTTACCGGGGTTCGTACCTGGGTATCTTTTGGTCATTCCTGAATCCGCTGTTCATGTTAATAGTATATACCTTTGTTTTTAGTGTTGTCTTTAATGCAAAGTGGGGAAGCGGTAGCGGCAGCAAGCTGGAGTTTGCGATGGTACTTTTTGCCGGATTAACTACCTTTAATATCTTTGCCGAATGTGTAAACCGGGCCCCGGGTCTAATTGTCAACAATGTAAACTATGTAAAGAAAGTAGTCTTCCCTTTGGAAATTCTCCCAGTTGTTGCCTTGGGCAGCGCGTTGGTTCAGGCTGTGATTAGTCTAGGGCTTTTATTGGTTGCGCTGCTTATATTTTTAGGGGTATTCAACTGGACCATAGTCTTTCTGCCACTGGTGCTGCTCCCGCTGCTGCTGCTGTCTCTGGGGCTTGGCTGGTTTTTTGCATCTTTGGGTACTTACTTTCGGGATATAGGACATGTTGTCGCCATTGTCGTTCAGATTCTGATGTTTATGACCCCTATTTTTTATCCGGTGAACGCTGTGCCCCCAAGACTGCTTTGGGTGGTTTACCTGAACCCAATCAATTTTGTAGTAGAGGATATGCGCAAAATCTTTATTTGGGGGCAGTTTCCCAACTGGTATTGGCTGGGTGGAGGGACTTTATTGGGGGTCGTTATAGCTGTTCTAGGTTATGCATGGTTCCAGAAAACGCGAGGTGGGTTTGCCGATGTCCTTTAATAATGCTATTTCCTTGCAAAATATCAGCAAATGCTACCACATGTTTGACAGACCCAAAGATAGGCTTCTGCAGGGGTTGCTGCGTGGTAAGAAACAGTTCTACCGCGAGTTTTGGGCTTTACGGGATGTTTCGATCGAAGTACCTAAAGGCCAAACCGTCGGCATTATCGGCCGCAACGGATCGGGCAAGAGCACAATCCTGCAGATTATTGCCGGCACTCTCCAGCCAACGCAGGGCGGTATGGAAACTACCGGCAGGATATCTGCACTGCTGGAGCTGGGCAGTGGGTTTAACCCTGAGTTTACCGGGCGCGAGAACGCCATGATGAGTGGGGCCATAATGGGGCTTTCTACTAAGGAAATCGAGCAAAGACTTCCACTGATTGAGAAGTTTGCGGAAATCGGCGAGTTTATCGACCAGCCAGTGAAACTTTATTCTTCCGGGATGTATGTGCGGCTGGCTTTTGCCTGTGCCATTAATGTCGACCCCGATATCCTGGTAATAGATGAGGCCTTGGCGGTGGGCGATATGCAGTTTCAACTAAAGTGCATCGATAAGCTGAAGGACTTTAAAAAGGAAGGTAAAACAATCCTGTTTGTTAGCCATGACGTATACACCGTGAGGAATTTCTGCGATGAGGCGATCTGGATGATGGATGGTCAGGTGCATCTGCGCGGGGATGTTAACACGGTTACCGAGCGCTACATGGATTTTATGCAGTACGCTTCGGAATCCAAGGATGGGCCTCCGACCATCACTGAAACCAGGAGGAATGTTTTGACCATTGATAAGGTGAGCTTTTCCAACAGCGCAGGTCATCTGAAAAAAGACTTCAGGTTTGCTGAGCCGTTGACCGTAAATATAGATTATACCCTGCACAAGCCAATGAAAGGTGTTGTTGGGGGTGTGGCCATATACGATAAGCAAAACACCTATATATGTGGGTTGAACACCAAACTGGACCAACAAACCTTGCCGAGTGAGCCGGGTAAGTACCAGATGAGCCTGTTCTACCAGGAGATGCATCTTTTGCCAGGCACCTACTTCGTGGATGTTGGTTTCTTTGAGGATTCGGCCGTGGTGCAGTTGGACTACAAAAGCAGAGCGGATTCCTTCCGAGTAGCCTCCGGTGAATATTTTGCCGAGGGTTTGACCCTGATTAAACATGATTGGAGCGTAAAGGGCAAAAGATGAGCGCCAAATACGACTACAAAATTGATATGTCCGGGGCAACTTCACATTCTCTCATCTTAAAGCGGGTAACTCCGGGCTCCCGCGTTTTGGAATTCGGGCCTGCCACAGGGTATATGACCCGCTACCTTAAAGAAGAACTGGGCTGTACCGTGTGCTGTGTAGAAATCGACCCGGATGCTGCGGCGTTAGCAGAAGCCTACTGTGACAAGATGGTCGTTGCCGACCTGGATATGATGCAGTGGTCACAAGAATTACCTCCAGAACCCTTTGACCATCTGTTATTTGCTGACGTAATTGAACATCTGCGTAACCCTTGGCTGGTAGTAGAGGAAGCGCTTCGCTTTTTGGCTCCGAAGGGTACTATTATTCTTTCGGTACCGAATATTGGCCATAATGCGGTGGTAATGGATCTAATCCAAGGCAGGTTTGATTATCGCTCCACAGGGTTGTTGGATGATACCCATATGCGCTTTTTTACTCGCAAGAGTCTGGTGGCATTATTTGAGCGGGTAGGGGTGTGCGCGGTGGAGTTTATCGGAACTACTACCCCGCCTGAAGACACTGAGTTTCATCAACATTACAGCGATTTTGAGGAGCCTGTGCAAAGGTTGTTAAAAAAGCGGCAGGACGCTCATGTCTATCAGTACGTTTGCGTATGCAAGCGGAAGGAGTATGTCTCTCCAGACCAGTGTCGTACGGAACCGCAGACTAAAGATGAGCTGTTTGGTGATGGTTACCTGCAGGTTTATTGGCAGCAAAATGGTCAATTCGCTGAGAGTTTTTCAACTATTGTCCCGCTCAGAGACAGCCAAGATATTATCAATTATGAAATTCGAATGGGTTCCGGGATTGGGGGCAGTCTGCGCTTAGATCCGGTAAATTCTTCCGGCTGTGTCCAGATAGAAAGCATTGAATTATATTCAGAGCTTAACGATACAAAGGAGGAGCTTGTTGCCTACTGGTCGGTTGACAACAATTTCGCGGGGTTGGAGCCAGGGGCGGGGACGATGCGGCTCAACTCTCCAGGAATGTACAGACTGTTGTGTACAAGTGAAGATTCTCAGGTTCACTTACGAAATGTACCACAAATAAACGAACCACGCACCGCGGTCTTACGGGTTTCCATGGGGGTGTCGCGTGAACTGCTAGGGGTGATATCCGAGGAATTTTATCTGCAGCAAAATCAACTTAATGAATTGGATCAACAGCTTGATTTGTTAGGGAATGAATTGGTTCAGGTGAAGTCGCACCTACAGCTCAAAGAAGGCGAATTGAACAGGATCATACATTCCCGGTCTTGGCGAGCCGCGCAGTTCCTTAGCCGAATAAACTGCAGGCTCCAAAGGTGTGCAGCCCCATTTAGGGCTGTGCTCAATCGGGGCTATAAACAGGTCCTCATACCGGCTGCCAGGTTGCAGGCGGTGCCGGAAAGGGGCCGGGGCGTATGGGAGGCCACCGGCAAGGATCCTCAATTTATCCTCAAGGGTGGCTGGCCCAAAGGTTGGACTGAAATTTCCTGGGCGGCAGCCTCAGAAAAATCCTTTGGGATCAGGTTGTACCTGGACCGGGGCAGGGGTTTTAATGAATTGGAAAAATTGAACTTAGGGGTGGTGTGTAGTGCCAGCCTAACTAAGTACAAGGTTATCGTGCCATTGGGGGTAGGAATCAAAGGGGTACGCTTTGACCCGGGGGAAGATTCTGGATTTTTTACCCTTGTAGACGTAAAGATGGCAGGAATCGGACGGATGGGAGTTATTCAGCGAGCGGCCCAGCTTCATTTCCAGAAAACGGGATTCTCTCTGATTAATTTAAGAAGGTTTCTGGTGTTAACATCAGGGATCCTAAGGCGCGAAGGTGTGGCTGGATTGTGGAAGTGGGCTAAGACCGTCACAAGTCCGAGCGACAACTATGAGCAGTGGGTCCAATATAGCAGAAGAAATCAAGTCAGCCGGGAAGAGGCTGTGCAGCAGCTTGTGGGGATGGAATACAAGCCGACATTTTCCCTTATTATGCCGGTTTACAATGTAGAGGAGCGCTGGCTGCGTAAGTGTATAGAATCCGTAATTGCCCAGTGGTATCCGTACTGGGAACTCTGCATTGCCGATGATGCATCAACTGATCCTGCAGTGAAGCGGGTTTTGCAGGAATGGGCTGCTGCTGACAACAGAATAAAGGTTGAGTACAGGCGGGAAAACGGACATATCTCTGCCGCTTCTAACTCGGCACTGGCCCTTGCAACCGGCGAATATATCGCTCTGTTGGACAATGACGATGAATTGGCACCCAACGCACTGTTTGAAAACGCCCTGCTTCTGAACAGTCACCCGGATGCAGATATGATCTACAGTGACGAGGATAAGATCACGGAAGAGGGCAAACGGCATGAGCCCTATTTCAAACCGGATTGGTCTCCGGATACCTTCTTGTCCCAAATGTACACCTGTCACCTTGGGGTGTACCGGACTAAACTGGTTAGCAGCTTGGGTGGTTTTCGGCTTGGCACTGAGGGAAGTCAGGACTATGATCTGGTTCTCCGCTTGACTGAAAAGACCAACCGCATTTTTCATATCCCCAAGATCCTCTATCACTGGAGAACTATTGCCCAATCTACCGCAGGCAACCCGGAATCCAAGCGTTATGCCTTCAGCGCTGGGGAGAAAGTCCTTCGAGAGGCTCTTGAGCGCCGTGGGGAGGGGGGACGGGTAGAAGCACTAGCTAAATACCCCGGCAGGTATTTGGTACACTATGCGCCAAAAGGGACACCGCTTATTTCCATTATCATTCCCACCCGGGATATGAGCGAGGTCTTGGGTCCCTGTCTTGAGTCTATCTTCAAAAAAACTACCTATTCCAACTTTGAAGTAGTGATCGTTGACAACGGAAGTACCAAGAGTGAGACTCTGGAACTTTTTGAGCGTTGGAGAGCTAAAGAACCCTTGCGATTCCGCGTATATCGGCTGGATATTCCATTTAATTATTCAGTGTTGAACAATCGGGCGGCCGCCCAGGCAAAAGGAGAAATATTGCTCCTATTGAACAACGACGTAGAAGTAATTACACCCAATTGGCTGGAAGAGATGGCCGGTCAGGCACTGCGTTCCAGCATCGGCGTGGTGGGCGCTACCCTGCTTTATCCGGACAGAACAATCCAGCACGCCGGAGTGGTTTTAGGTTTAGGGGGAGTGGCTGGACACGGCCACAAGGGATATAAGGAAGGGGAGCTTGGTTATTTCGGCCGCCTTCTAGCGGTCTCCAATTACGCCGCGGTAACTGGTGCTTGTATGATGCTTGAGCGAAAAATCTTCGAAGAGGCGGGGGGCCTTGATGAGACCTTACAGGTTGCCTTTAATGATATTGATTTCTGTCTGAAGCTTGTGCAGCGTGGCTATTACAATGTGGTCTTGCCGCACGTAAAGCTTTTCCACTTCGAGTCCAAGAGCCGGGGCTACGAGGACACCCCAGAGAAGATGCAGCGTTTTATCGGGGAAGTGGATAAGATGAAAGAACGTTGGGGGGAACTTTTGGACAAGGACCGTTTCTACAGCCCGAACCTTACACTTGACGGCGAGGACTTTGCATTAGCCATTCGGCCTACTGATTAAGAACACGTAGAGTCCAAGGGGGAGAAGCATGGCGGTTTACGGCTTGGTATTAATTAATATCGTTTTACTGGTAACTGGGCAGGTCCTATGGAAAATAGGCCTGCAGAACCTGGGCGGGATCCGGCTGGATAATCTGGGGGCGCTGATCCTCTCACCTTATATAATTATTGGTATGGCCCTGTATGTAGTGGCCACGGGAATCTGGTTTGTAGTCCTGTCCAAGGCCCAGCTTAGCGCAGTTTATCCGCTGCAGAGCACGGCCTATGCACTGGGAGTAGTGGCGGCCGTGATTATCTTTAAGGAGCAGATCTCGGTAATTAGGTGGGTTGGTGTCGGAGTAATAATATTCGGGGCTTTTCTAGTTACAAAGTAGTCTTATTGTATAAACGGGAAGAGTCAAGTGCTGACCACAGGGGATTGTGTGCGGTGGGATGGGACTTGGCAGCTTTTTTGTGGTATAATCTGACATGGACAAGGGTTGTTACTTTTTGTGGATTCGAGGGGAACATAAAATGCAGAAGATACGTAAAGCGATTATTCCCGCCGCAGGGTTGGGAACCAGGTTCTTGCCTGCTACAAAGGCGCAGCCTAAAGAAATGCTGCCTATTGTGGATAAACCTACAATCCAGTACGTAGTGGAGGAGGCAGTCGCGTCTGGAATTGAGGATATTATCATTGTCACAGGGCGAAACAAACGCGCAATAGAGGATCACTTTGACCGTTCAGTGGAATTGGAAGTTTTTTTACAGGATACCAATAAACCTGATCTGCTCGACCTCGTGCAGGATATTGCCAACATGGTGGACATTCATTATGTACGGCAAAAAGAGGCCAAGGGACTGGGCCATGCCATATACTGCGCCAGGAAGTTCATCGGGAACGAGCCGTTCGCTGTCTTGCTTGGGGATGACATCATCTATTCGGAAGTTCCGGTATTAAAGCAGTTGATGGAGTGTTATGAATGCTATCCCGGGTCCGTAGTCGGAGTGCAGGAGGTACCCGAGGACGCAGTGAGTAAATATGGGATAGTTGACCCACAGCATGTGGCTGACGGTGTCTCCAAGGCTTTGGACTTGGTCGAAAAACCTAATCTTGAGGAAGCACCGTCGAGGTTGGCGATTTTAGGCAGATATATCATCCAGCCAGAAATATTTGAGATCCTGGAGAACCTGCCGCCGGGTCGCAGCGGAGAGATTCAATTAACTGACGCTCTGCGAATATTGGCTCATAATGGGTCGGTTCATGCCTGTGATTTTAAAGGCAAGCGTTATGATGTAGGGGATAAGCTCGGGTTTATAATGGCCACCGTTGAATATGCGCTGCGCCGCGAGGATTTAAGTGCACAGGTAAGAGACTACCTTCAGGACATTGTAAGGAGTTTTTAGCAGCTTAATAATAGACAATCAAAGTAGGATAAGTATCCTACTTTAATTGTCTATTGGCGGTTCGTCAAAGAAATTTGGCCTTCAAAGTTATCCCAACTACTTCAGGCTTAACCCCAATCCGCAGCGGCATGATACTTGTACCGATTCCCCTGCTAATATAGACATTAATACCACCTATCAAGTGATAGTCACGATCAATACCCTCCGTAGCCAGGAGGGTATTTTTTATTGGGGCACCAATGATGGGAAGTCTGACCTGCCCGCCATGGGTGTGACCGGCCAGCAGCAAATCAACCCTGCGGGAGTAAAGGTCGTCAATGCAATCCGTAGAGTGGGCAAGGACAATCCTCGGGAGTCCATCGTCCGGGACCTTGGCAAAAGCCAACTCCACATCATCGTGAGCTGTAGCCGGGTCATCCACTCCAATCACCCAAAAACGGGAATTACGAGAGGTTACTTGCTTGGCGGAATTCAGCAGCACCTGGAATCCCAGGCTTTCAAGCCGCCTGATGTAGCGTTGAAACAGGGTGCGGGAAAAATGTGAGTAATCATTGTTCCCCATGACAACAAATTTCCCATCTTTAGCTTTCAGCGGGCTCAGGTATTTGTCAACACGGTTGATATCCCCGCGGGAACTGATAATATCCCCGGTGATAACCAATAGATCCGGATCAAGGCTGTTGCTGAGATGTGCAATTGAATCCGGCGTAATTTGCAGTGTTTCGAGGTGTAAATCTGAAAGATGGGCTATTTTGTAGCCGTTTAGAATTTTCGGCCATTCAGCCACGGCAATGTCTAATTTGCGCAGGGTTAAGTCCCGCGTTTCATGTTCTATAAGTCCAGTCCCCAGAGCCGTCCCGGGGATTCCTATGCTTAATACCTTGTGGGCCAGAGCGAACTGGATGATTTTCTTAATAAATGACCGCCTGTCCGTGTTCCCTACCCCCTTCATGCTCTAAGTCTAACCTATGAGGTATTACAAGTCAAAGCTGTCCGATAAAGCAGAAACCCGCCGAATGGAATATACTACCACAGGGGCGAAAGGGGGAATTAAAGTGGGCGAAGGTAAAGCAAGAGTGGAAGAGATGAACTATTTTGAGCTTTTGGCTTGGCTGGGTATTGGCAGTTCGCACCCGGGAGGGTTTCCCGCAACGCGACAGAACCTGGCGGCCCTGGGCCTTGATGGTGATACGTTTGTGTTAGACGCGGGCTGCGGCACGGGGTTGACTGCCTGCTTCCTGGCCAAGAAAGTTGGCTGTAGGATTACAGGAATAGATGTTAACCCGGAGATGATAGAGAAGGCACGTCTGCGCGCGGAGAAAGAAGGGGTTTCCGGACTTGTGCGATTTGAGGTTGCGGATGTTTACCAATTGCCATTTCAAGCTAATTATTTTGACTTGGTTATGGCGGAGTCCCTTACAGTGTTTTTAAATAAAGACAAGGTCTATCGGGAGTTCTTTCGAGTTTTAAAGCCTGGGGGGAAACTGGCTGATTTGGAAATGGCCCTGGTAAAGGAAATGCCTTCGGACATCAGAGAACAAATGGAGCGGTGTTTTGGCT
>Ga0255338_1003882_pt1 | contig 16826 bp, 12 predicted proteins | sample MeOH1_35cm_T4_19_FD_203715 | JGI IMG/M metagenome (GOLD analysis project Ga0255338, IMG submission 203715) | Sandy soil microbial communities from University of British Columbia, Vancouver, Canada - MeOH1_35cm_T4_195 | ecosystem: Engineered > Artificial ecosystem > Sand microcosm > Unclassified ...
TTCAATCTGCTGATCCCAAAGATGCGCATGGTATTCGGAAAGCCATGACATTAATCCCCTCACTTCCTGGGCCGGAAGCTGGGTGATGGCAACTTCAATTTCCCGAATACTCATATCAAGCTGCCCTTTGATCCGTGCGGCTGCCTTCATTGTCCCACCAGTCAAGCCCATGCCCTCGCCGGCCAAGTACGCCCCAATCATAAAGGTGGATTTCGCAGTCTGATTCCTGAACGGGGCGAACTCAAGTACCCATTGAAATTCTACGGTTCTGCCAGGCGCATAACCAGTTCCGATCCCGTTCCGAACGTCACGCCTGGAACGCCGCTTGACACTACGGCGGGCGAGACGGGACAATACCAGGGTAACTGTGGCCGCACTGGAGGCGGCCTTCGCCACCTGGAGCCCGACTGATGGGGATTTGACTGCGCGAACCGACGCCCACCCCTCCCGGGAGACCCTGAACGGCCCGTCCGCCACGGACACCCCCGGCCGTGAGGCCCCGGCTCCTTCCGCGTGCCCTGGCACGCCGCCCGCATCTTCCGGCCCCACCCCAACGCCGGCTACTGCTGCGCCCGCATCGCCCGTGACTGGAAAACCCATGAACTACCGCGACACCCTGAACCTCCCGAAAGACGTCCTCCCCATGCGCGCCAACCTGCCGCAGCGGGAGCCCGAGTTCCAGCAGTTCTGGGAGCAGGCGGAGATTTACCGGCGGTCGGTGGAGAAGGACGCGCCGAAGGGCAGCTTCATCCTGCACGACGGCCCGCCGTATTCCAACGGCGACATCCACATGGGCCACGCGCTGAACAAGATCCTGAAGGACTTCATCACGCGTCATCGCACCATGCAGGGCTACCAGACGCCGTACGTGCCGGGTTGGGACAACCACGGCATGCCGATCGAGTACGCCGTGTCGCAGGCCGCGCGCGCCGCGGGTGAGGTGCTCAGCCGCGTGGAGCTGCGCAGCCGCTGCCGCGAGTACGCCGCCAGGTGGATCGACGTGCAGCGGGAGCAGTTCAAGCGACTCGGCGTGCGGGGCGAGTGGGAGAACCCGTACCTGACGATGGCGCACGACTTCGAAGCGCAGATCGTCGAAGTGTTCTCGGAGCTCGCTATGAAGGGGTTCGTCTACCGCGGCCTGAAGCCGATCCTCTGGTGCCCGTACGACGAGACGGCGCTGTCGGAGGCGGAGGTGGAGTACGAGGAGAAGACCTCCCCCTCCATCTACGTGCGCTTCCCGCTGGGCGAGGACCCGAACGGGCTGATGCCCGAGGGCGAAGAGAATTACACGATCATCTGGACCACCACGCCGTGGACCATCCCCGCGAACCTGGCGGTGGCGTACCATCCGGACCTCAAGTACGTGGTGTTCCGCTCCGGCGGCGCCAACTACCTGGTGGCCGAGGGCCTGCTCACGGCCACGGTGGAGGCGATCGGCCTCCAAGAGTGCACGATTGTCTCCGACTACCAGGGGCACGAACTGGAAGGCATGACTTTCCGGCACCCGCTGCACGCGCTCGACCCGGTGTTCGACCGCCCTTCACCGGTAGTGCTGGCGGACTACGTAACGCTGGACGCGGGCACGGGGGTGGTGCACACCGCGCCCGGGCATGGCGAGGATGACTTCCGCACCGGCCAGAAGTACGAGCTCGGCGTGCTGAACCCGGTGGACGGCCAGGGACGCTACACGGCGGAAGCGGGCCCGTTCCAGGGCAAGGCGATCCGCCCCGGCGAGGCGGATGCGGCGGTGCTGACGGCGCTGAGCGAATCCGGCAACCTGCTGCTGCGGAAGGCGTACAAGCACAACTACCCGCACTGCTGGCGCTGCCACGGGCCGCTGATCTTCCGCACCACGGTGCAGTGGTTCATGAACATCGATCACCCGCTAGGCGATGGCACTACCCAACGGCAGCGGATGCTGGAGCAGATCGCCCGCACGCAGTGGATTCCGGCGGAGAGCGTCAACCGGATCGAGGCGATGGCCGGCGGGCGTCCGGACTGGTGCCTCTCCCGCCAACGCGCCTGGGGCGTGGGCATTCCGGTCTTCTACTGCGACACCTGCACCGAGCCGATCCTGACGCGCGCGAGCCTGGAATCCGCCGTGAAGCTGGTGCGCGAACAGAGCGCGGACGCGTGGTACACCGTGCCCGCGGAGCAGATCCTACCCGCCGGGTTCCAGTGCCCTCATTGTTCGGCGAGCGGCCCGTTCTCCAAGGAGACGGACGTGCTGGACGTGTGGTTCGACTCCGGCTCTACCTGGAACGCGGTGCTGGAGAGCCATAAATGGCCCCTGCTGCGCTACCCGGCGGACCTTTACGTGGAAGGCTCCGACCAGCACCGCGGCTGGTTCAACAGCTCGCTCACGGTCTCCACCGGAGTGCGGGGCCGGGCGCCGTATAAGGGGGTCATCAGCCACGGATTCGTGCTGGACGCCAACGGCGAGAAGATGTCCAAGAGTAAGGGGAACGTCACCGATCCGCTGGTCGAAATCAAGACCGGCGGGGCGGACATCCTGCGCCTCTGGGTCGCCAGCGTGGACTACTTCGACGACATGCGCATCGGCGGTCCGATCCTGGAGCACGTACGCAACGTCTTCCTGCGCGTCCGGAACACGCTGCGGTTCCTGGTGGGCAACCTGGCCGACTTTGATCCGCAGGCACACATGGTCGCGGAAGCGGACCGCCTGGAGATCGACCGCTGGGCGCTGCACCGCCTCCACGAGGTGTTGACTACCTGCAACGAGGCGTATAACCGGTATCTCTACCACGACGTGTTCCATCAAGTGCAGAACTACTGCGCGGTGGATCTGGGCGGCTTCTACCTGGACGTAATCAAGGACCGGCTCTACTGCTCTCGCGCCGATAGCCCGGAGCGGCGGAGCGCACAGGCCACCCTGTACCAGATCGCCGATCACCTGGCGCGGCTGCTGGCGCCGATCCTGGTTCATGTCTCGGAAGAGGTATGGCAGGCGCTGCCGGGGGCGAAGGAGCGGTACGAGAGTGTGCACCTGGCCCCGTTCCCCGACGCGCACGGCCTGTGGCGCGACGAAGCGCTCGGCGAGAGCTGGCGCCGCCTGCGCGAGGTGCGGGACCGCGTGAACGCCGCCATCGAGCCGCTGAAGCCGAAGTCGAAGAACGACCCCAACTTCGTGCTGAAGACGGGCCTGGAAGCGCACGTCACACTCACCGGCGGCCCGGACTGGCAGCCGCTGCTGGAGCAGTACCGCGAGGTGCTGCCGGCGGTGCTGATGGTGCCGGTCGTGGTGCTGAAAACGCAGGATGACGACGGGCTGTTCGTGAAGGTGGAGCGTCAGCCCGGCCCGAAGTGCGAGCGCTGCTGGCTGGTGCTCCCCACCGTCGGCCTCGTGCCCGAGCACCCGGGCCTCTGCGCCCGCTGCGCAGAAGCGATCACCTCTTAACTCCAGGACGGGATAGGAACCGCCGCGCCCAGGGGCGGTTCCTATCCCGTCCTGGGTTTCAGCGTCTTGCTCAGTCGTCTATAGCCGCGTCCAGGTGGGTATAAAGAGCCTACACCACCTTGTAGGCAGCCCCGTGAGGGCTCTGGAGACGGAGAACGAAATGGCGAACGCAACCGCGGGACCGCGCACGGACATCAACCTGGACCATTTCCGCGAGATCCTGGAAGCGGAGCGGAACCGCGTGCTGGAGCAGTTGCGGCAAGTGGACGCCCGTGAAGAGGAAGGCGCCTCTGGCGTGGCCGGCGACGAGCTTTCGGATTACGATCAGCACCAGGCGGACGACGGCACGGAAACCTTCCTGCGCGAACAGGATCAGGCGATCCATGCCGGCCTTCACCAGGAGCTGAAACAGGTGGAAGCCGCTTCACACAAGATGGAGCACGGTACCTACGGCCTCTGCGACCGCTGCAACGCCGAAATCCCGGCCGAGCGCCTGGAAGTCATGCCGTTCGCGCTCTTCTGCATCACGTGCGCCGCGGACCTGGAAGGACAGATCTGAAGTGGGAAATGAAGTAAATGGGGAAATGAGGTAATGGGAGACCGAGGAAGGCCGTTTCCGCGCGGCCCCTCTTCATTTCCCCATTTACCCACGCAGCGGGAGGGCCTCCGGGCTCTCCTTTTTTTATTCTTCAGGCGGGAACCGGGAAGCAGCGCCCAGGGTCTGAAGAGCTAAGCGGACGATCACCGTAGTAGCAGTCCACCAGCCGCACGAACACTGCACGGGAGGGCAGGTTTACGGTAATTGCCCTTTAGGAAATATCAGCCGTCAGCCGATACTATGAACAACAGTAGAAGCCGAGCGGACTTTGGGTCGTTCGGTTTCTTTGATGAACAGCTCGGTGCGGTCGTCCCGCCTGGCGCGATGCCGGTGGGAAGCCGGGATCCGTGGGTTGTTTGACAGTAGAGAGGCGCCGGCAGCGGGGTAACCCTGCCGGCGCCTCTCGTTCCCTCAGACGAGACACGGCCCCGCGAGACCGCCCTGTCGCGGGCAGCGCTGCTGCCCGGAGGAGGGACTCACGTGCCGGCCCAAATCTCCGCCGATCACCCCATTCGGCAACTCTTCTTTACGCTGGTTCAGCAGACCTTCCAACGCAAGCTGGGTGAAAACAGCCCGGAGGTCACGCGGTATCTCAGCGACGTCATGGTGGACTTCACCCACCGCGACCAGCTCTTCTCCCTGAAAGACGCCCAGGGGAAGCAACTGGAAGAGGTGGGCGAGATGCTGGTGGAAGGCGACGTCAGCCTGAACGCCACCTCCTTCGAGCGCGAGCGCGAAGTGCACAAGCACATCGGCGACTTCACGCTGTTCTGGACCGGCGTCTATCCGGAGATGCTCCGCTACCTCCGCGCCTCCTCCCGTACGGATCACCTGATCGACTACGTGGAGCAGGGGCGGAAATCGTACCAGATCGCGTCCACGTTCCAGTATGGTCCCTACGTGGAAGAGGCCACCCTGCTCCGGCACCTCTCGGACCGGTTTGAGCTGTACGTGCACGGGCTGCACCTGGTGCGCAAAGAGATGGACGGCTATGGCACCCCGGAGATGCAGCGTCTCCGGAAGCTGCTGGATTCGTAGCGCGGGCGCCGCCGCTTCGGTGCACCCACCCACGGAGCTGTCTGGCTGCGGGTGCGGTCGATGATGGGCGGCGCGGTAGGTCCGCGGATGTTTCCTCCCACCAGAACCCGTAGCAAGGGCCGGGTGCCCCTTGGGCGGTTGGCCCGTTCGATCTTTCACCTTGCGCCCGGTAACGGTGCGTACGCCCTTCGGAAGAAGGATCAAAGATCGAACGAGGGACGAGCCCTCTTGCTACGGATCCTGGGGTAGTGGCGGGTCAAGATGGAATGAACCGTGGAACGGAGCGACGTGGAGCCGCCGTCTCGGCGGAAGGCGTCGAGACGATGCCGCCACGCCCACGCTGCTTCTTGCCGCTCCGAGCTCATTGGCCGGTCGGCAGACCGCTAGCGACCCGCGCGCTCGTCGTCGGCCAGCGGAAGACGCGCGGTGTACCAGAAGTAGCCACCCGCGCACAGCAGGATCACACCGTAGAGGATGCTGAGCTGCAGCACCGGCACCGGCGTGGGCGGGAGTGCCGGCTCAACCTCCGCGGTGTGCGCAAACATCGGAGTGGTGACCACATCCGGGTCGGGCGCACCGCCCCCGGTCTCGCTCTGCGGCACGGTTCCCGGCGTCTCCGGGAGCGGCTCGCCGCGCACGCCCGGCGGCACGTTGGAAAGCGGCGCCGTGCCCGCCGTGCCGCGGAGGTCGGTGGTCGCACCTACTGGTAAGTTGCCCAGCGCCGGAGCCGCGGAGTCAGTTCCCGGAACTCCCAGGCGCGCGGCCGCTGTCCCGGCCGGCGCATTGCCGGGAGCGGCCGGCGCCGAACTCGCGGGTGCGCCTCCCGGCATCGCTCCGGGCAGCGGCGGCCGGGGCATCACCGGGGTGGGTTGGGGCTTCTCCAGCAGCTTCACCGGCGCCGCCGGCTTTGCCCGCGTGTCTTGGGGGGCCGGAACCGATCTTCCTGCAGCCGTCGCCGGAGCCGTGGTAGTGGCCGGTGCCGGTACTGGTGCCGGGTTGGGACTCTGTGCGCGAACCCCGGAGAGCAGTCCGAGGGTGAGCGCGGGTGCCAGGTAGAGCGCGGATCGAGTTCGACGCATTCGTTGAGGACCTCTGCCGGCTGGATCTTGAGCGCGGTTCGGAAGGAAAGCCAGCACGGTTACCGGTTCGCTCCACTCGCATTGACCACTGCGAGCCGCCGCAGCTCCACCTTCTGCCCGGCGGGCGCTACAACCTCCAATACCTTCCAACCACTACTGGAAGTAGCGTCGCCGGTATCCCAGGAGGTCGCTCCGGTGGGCTGCGCCGTTGAGCGCACCAGCGCCTTGCCATCGAGAATCATCTTGGTCTCGGAGGGCAGCATCCCCTCCGCCTGCACCGCCCAGGTGCCGGTGGGGAGGTAGAAGCGGTAACCCGCCCGGAGAAAGCGGACCACGCCCCCTTCACCCGCTTCCGCGCCCTGAACGCTGTTCGGAATGTAGACCGAAGGGTCCAGGGGCAGCCCCTGTGGCAGCGCCCGGGCGGCGGCGGCGTAGATCACCGGGAGACCCTTCACGCTGGGACTGCCGATCCGGCTCACCGCCTCGCGCATGAACGCCGGCCCGTGTGCCGCCTCCAGCGCGAGCACCTGGCCGATGAGGTAGTCCATTCCCTCCGCGTCGATCTTCTGCGCGTCCGGAGCATCCGGGCCGCCGTTCAGAAAGCGCTCTCGCAGCGGCTTCACCTGGTTGGTCAGGTAACCGGCCGCATCGATCGGCTCCGTCCAGATATCCGTCTGGTGGTTATCTCCCAGCAGCCATTTCAGGTAGAGCCGCTCGCCCAGGTAGCCGTTTGCCCACCGCTCCGGCTTTGAGAACGGTCCGATGGTGGGGAGGGTGGCGTGCCCATACTCGTGCGCTAGCTCGCGCAGCCACTCCGCCGGCGCGCGCGGCGTATCGATGGCAAACAGCCAGATGTTCTCATCCGACTCTTCGCCGCCCGGCATCCCTTCGCGGGCCAGCCAGACCGTAACGAACGCCCGGCTGGCGGTGGGCACACCCAGGTAGTCGATGCCCAGCCAGTAGAGCCGCGCCATGACGGAGCCGATCAGCCGGGCGAACGGCTCATCTTCCTTCTTGAGGTACATGACCCGGAACCGCGGCACCGGAGGGCTGTCCTCGCTCGCCGCATCTTCGACGGTCATCACCTTGATCGCAAGCGGATACGGGATGTTGTACTTCGGATCACGCACCGGACCATCGACCGTGGCCTTCGAATCGACGGAGATCGTCCACCCGCGCTTCGGCAGCTTGGCGCTCAGCCGTGGGTCTGAATACTGCAGCGATCCTCCGCGCAGCGGCAGCGCCGCCTGCGCGGAAACGGCGCTGAAGGCGGGGAACACCGCCGCCGCTAGGGCTCCGAGGCACAGCTCTCTCCGACTGACCCGTTCCGGCACTTTCACGACAAACACTCCCGTAAACTCTGCATGTCCGGTTCTTTCTACCCGCCGGAAGGGCGGCGCGGCCACTCCGGCGGCGCCGCACTGCTATCGCGTAAGACGCTTCCACATCTTTTCCGGTTCCCGGCTACAGCTCAGATTGCTTGCTACCGAGAATAACCCTACCGGAACGGAATGCGTTCCGAGAGGGGCCCCGTCACCCACTGACGCCGTGGCCTACGAGTAGCCGCTACGACCCCGCACCGGGGAAAGTCCGGGCCACCGGCAGGAGACACGCATGCGCTTCGAGACCCGCCTGCTCTCGTCGATCCTCCTTGGAGGAGCCTTCTTCCTCACCCCGTCCGCCTCCCTCGTCCGCGCTGACGTGCCCCCCGCTCCGGAAAAAGCCCCGGCCGCCCCGGTGATGGACCAGCCCGGAACCGAAGCGCCTGCGCCGGCCGAGAAGCCGGAGATGCCTGCCACTCCCGCGCCCGCGATGCCCACCGCTCCGGTAACAACTCCGTCCCCCGTCGCCGCCGCACCGGCAGCCACTGCTGCCCAGCCGAGCGCGGCTGCCGAGAATCTGGTGGAAACCGCGGAAGAGCGCCGGTTCGTGGAACTGGTCAACGTCGAGCGCCGGAAGCGCGGGCTGAGCGAGCTCATCATCGAGCCGCTGCTGATCAAGGTGGCCCGCGACCACAGCCGCGAGATGCAGGATAAGGCCTACTTCAACCACAACTCCCCCACCGCCGCGCTGAAGACGCCGATGGACCGCTACCTGAAGGCGGCCTACGTGCGACCGGAGTACGCCTGCGTAGGCGAGAACCTCTTTTACTGCAGCATCGTGGACGTGCAGCGCGGCCACAACGCCTTCATGAACAGCCCCACGCACCGGGACAACGTGCTGTTTCCCCGCTACGAGAAGATCGGCGTGGGCATCGTCAAGAACGAGCGCGGCGAGTTCTGGGTCACCGAGATGTTCCTCACCAATACCGACCCGATGGTAGTGGCCAAGCACATGGCGAAGAACAAGTAGGGGGTTCCGGGTTCCGCGTTCCCAGTTCCGAGTTAGTGGCTACGAGCCCGCAGAGTATCTCTGCGGGCTCGTAGCTGTTTGTGGAGCGCACCCATCTTCCGTGCCGAACCCCGCCCAAACCCGGAACCCGGAACCCGGAACCCGGAACTTCTACCCCACCGGGTGGGCGTAGGCCTGGTGGATGACTTCCACGGCGCGGAGACCGTCTTCGCCCGTAACGCGCAGTTCCTCTTCGCCGCGCAGCACGGCGGCCAGGTGCTGCAGCTCTTTCACGAAGCGGTCGCCGCTCTCCACCTTAACGGGGGTCCAGTCCGACTCTCCCTGCAGGATGTAGCGGGTCGCCCCATTGTTGTAGTTGATCTCGGCCACGCCCAACTCGCCGTAGAACTCGACGATGTTGGCGGACCAGGGCGTCATCCAGCTCGCCTCGATCACGCCGATGGCGCCGTTCTCCGCCTTCAGCAGCATCGCGCCGCTGTCTTCCAGACCGTGGATCGCCGGGTTGTAGTTTGCCACCGCGGCCGAGGCGGCGCTCACCTCACCCACTAAGTATCGGAACAGGTCCACGCTGTGCACCGAGGTGTCCATCAGCGTGCCGCCGCCTGCGACTTCCACGTCGGCGAACCAGCGGCTTTCCACGTCCTTGAACTTGGTGCCGAAGCGGTTGCGGAACATCAGGATCCGCCCCAGCGTGCCCGCGTCGATCATCGCCTTAACGGCTTCGACCGGCGGGTGGAAGCGGTGGCAGAACGCGGTCATCAGGAGTGTGCCACTGCTCGCCGCCGCTGCGGTAATCTGGCGCGCTTCTTCCGGCGTGCGGGCCAGGGGCTTTTCGCAGATCGTGGGGATACCCCGCTTCAGGGCTTCGATGGCGATGGCCGGATGGAGATTGGGCGGGGTGCAGATGTCCACCACATCCAGTTGCTCGCCGTCCAGCATGGCGAGGTAGTCCGCATACGCCGTCGCGCCGGTGGCTTCCGCCCGCGCGCCGTCCGCATCACACGCGGCCACGATCCGGGCGCCATCCACCTGCGCCCACGACTTCACGTGCACGGCGCCGATCCCGCCGCATCCAACGATCCCTACCTTTAGCTCACTCATGGGAGATTTCATTCACCACAAAGACACGAAGACACGAAGTAAGAGGCACCCGGACCGGCCGCCTTCGGGGGTCGAAAGAGGCGAGCGGTGGGGACTGGCTCCTAGTTATAGCTTCGGTCTCGCACTCCGCATACAGCACGCGGAGTGCGGAAGTGGCGAGCGGAGAGGGAAGGGTATGAGAGTGCGGGAGGCGTAGAAACGCGGGGAAACTTAAAATTTAAAACTTGAAATTGCAGATTTGAAATCTCAAGTCCCCCACCCCCCATGCTCCCGCACCGCCCGCTAGCGGCCCAACTGCGCCAGCAGCTCCTTCGGGCCAGCCGGCTCCCAGCCGGCGGCGATATAGGCGCGGTGTGCATCCGCCATGACGGCGCGGGCTTCGGCCTTTTTGCCCTGCTTTACGTAGACCCGGGCCAGGGAAAAGACGGCGAGGGGGTTGTCCGGGCAGTACTTCACGCTCTGCCGCAGATACTCCGCCGAGGCCTCCAGCGCTTGCGGGGTCGGCTTGCTGGAGAGGAGGCCGTCCGTCACGCGCTCACCGCGGTAGAAGTAGAACTGCGAGCGCAGGAAGCCGTTATCGAGCAGGCGCACCTGGCTGGGCGCCAGTTCCTTGCCGTTCGACGCGAGCTGGTACTTCTGGATCACGCCGCTGTCGGCCCGGTAGACGGGCAGCACGTAGCGGTAGCCGTTGACCCGTACGAAGAGCCCCTGGTGCCGCACGAAGGGCGTGGGGTCGGAGCAGTCCACCAGCGTGTGGGTGCCGTCCGCCAGCCGAACCACGCTCACGGCGTGACCGTTGTTGGTGGGATTGCCCTCGATATTCTTCGACACCATCGCCACGCCCGCATCGACCCCCATGCGCTGGAGCAGGCCGCTGACGAGGACGGACTGCAAGAAGCACTGCCGCTCGCCCTTCTGCACCACGTAGCGGAACTCGAAGCCCCGGTCCAGGCTGAAGCGCGGAATGGTGGTCTTGACCATCCGGTGCAGCCAATTGCACAACTCCTGCGTGGCGGCGGTGCGCGCGGCGGGGTCCGAGATCTGCGCGAGCTCTTCCTTCTCCGCGGCCAGTAGCTCATCCAGGCTCAGGCTCTCCTTGCCCGGAAAGTGCTTGGGATAGCGCTGATAGGCGTCCGCGAACCAGCGGTAAAACGCCTGCGGGTCGGAGCCGTCTCCGTCCCGGTACGAATCCTCCACCCACGTGGTGAACGCGGGCGACGCGTACTCAAACCGGTCGTCCTGCGTGGCCGGCAGGCCCCCGGGACGCGCGGCGAGGACCGGTACCCAGTGCGGGCTGGTGGCCAGCGCGCCGGCGATCGCCAGGCTGAGGGTGATTCCAAGAACTGTTTTGCGTGTCATAACTGCATCCGGATGGTTATTCATGACCATCTTAAGAAAACGTGCCGGCCGGGGCCAAGGTTCCTCCTGCCGTGCCCCCGTTTGGCGGGGCTGGGCGGGAACAAACGCCGGCGGTCCGTCGCTCTTTTCCCTGGATGGGTAGACCTGAACCGGGATTGGATACGGACCGGCGGCTCCGGGACAGACGAGGTAGTTATGGATGTACGCGCGCGGCTCGTCCCGAAGAGCGAGGAGCGCCCCCGCCGGGAAGCTGCAGAGGCCCCGGAGGCCGAGACGACGGTCACCCTGCCGGCCGCTACGGCGGCGCCGGCCCCTCCGCACCGCCTGGTGTCACTGGACGCCTTCCGGGGTCTGACGATCCTGGGGATGCTGCTGGTGAACAACGTGGCGCTGGATACGCGCACACCGGCCCACCTCGTGCACGCGCCCTGGAACGAGGGGGTGCACTTCGCGGACCTGGTGTTCCCGTGGTTCTTGCTGATTGTGGGGGTGGCCCTGCCCTACGCGGCAGCGTCCTTCCGGCGGAAGGGGCTGCCGCTGCGGACGTATGTGGCCAAGGTGCTGGGCCGTGGGATCACGCTCTACCTGCTGGGCTGCCTGCTCACGTCCAGCATCGCGCGGCAACCCCTGCTCGGCCTGGACGTGCTCCAGCTCATCGCGCTCGCCTACTGTGCCGGGGCGCTGCTGTATGAGTTGCCCCTGAAGGCGCGTTTGGGAGCTGCCGCAGCCCTGCTGGTGGGGCATTGGGCCGTGATCCGGTTCCTTCCGATTCCGGGGATCGGCGCGGGCGCCTTTACCGAGGATCAAAACGCCATCGCGTACCTGAACGCCGCCTACCTCCAGGCCTGGGGTGCGAAGGGCCTGCTCTCCGTGATACCCACCACGGCGATGGTGTTAATTGGAACTGGACTCGGGGACTTGCTGCGTAATGATTCATGGGGAGTGGCTCGCAAAGTGGGGGGTCTGGCGGCGGCGGGTCTGGCCCTCACCGCGGGTGGCTGGCTGTGGAGCCTGGACCTGCCCTACAACAAGCCGGTCTGGACCGCTTCCTATATCTTGCTGTGTGCCGGGCTCGGCACCCTGACCCTGGCGGCGTTCTACGGTACGATCGACGCGCTCCGCTGGCGGGGCTGGGCGTTTCCGCTGGTAGTCTTCGGCAGCAACGCCATCGTGGCATATGTGGCGCCCATCCTGGTGAAAATCCACGTTTTACAGGAGTGGGTCTGGTCTGCCGCCGATGGCACGCCGCGCACCGTGCAGCAAGCCCTGCTGGAGGCGTGCACGGATCACTTTGGACGCGGACGGGGCGGCTGGATTTACACCGCAGGCTACATCCTCTGCTGGTGGCTCGTGTTGCTGGTTCTGTATCGAAGGAAACTCTTCTTGCGGGTATAGCTCATATCCGTCAGCGCCGACTCTTGTTCCGGCAGTGGTCTTCCATCCCACCGTACTTCCTGGCTTCCAAACAATGAACTCTCTAGTTGCCCTGAATCGTGGATTGCGAATTGGGGTTGTTCTCGCGGCGTCGCTGTTGGCCGGCTGCGGCCTGCACCCGGCGGCGCACGCAGGAAGCTCCAGCGTTGCCCTTGCCCCGGCGGTGGCGAAGGGTCCCGAATTGCGACAGCCCAGCCTACTGCATGGAGCGCTGCCCCGGAACCGCCTGAGCGCCCATACCGCGCGCGCCCTGGAACTGGCGGAACTGGACCGCTACTGGGTCACCGCGCAGGAGTCCGTGCACCGGCAGGTGGTCGACTTGCTGGCGCAGCACCAGTCGGAACTGCGCCGCGGGATCCTGCACGCCAAGCTGCAGCGCGGTGATCGAAGCCGAAAGTGGATCGCGCTGACCTTCGATGACGGCCCCCATCCGGGGTACACCCAGCGCATTCTGAAGATCTTGCGCCAGTACGACGTGCCGGCTACCTTCTTCCTGGTGGGCGAGATGGCGGAGCGGCATCCGGACCTGGTACGCGCGGAAGCGGCAGACGGGCACAGCATCGCCAACCACACCTACCACCACCTGAGCCTCACCAAGATCCCACAAGACTCCGTGGCCACGGAGATCAAGGCGTGCGGCGAGGTGCTGCGCAGCATCACCGGGAAAGCCCCCCGCCTGTTCCGCCCGCCCGGCGGCGAATACAACGACCAGGTGGCCGAAGCGTCCGAAGCGCTGGGCTACCGGATGATCCTCTGGACGGATGACCCGGGCGACTACGCCAGTCCCGGCGCGGACGTGATCCTGAAACGCACCCTGGAGCGCGTGGACAACGGCGGCATCATCCTCCTCCACGACGGCATCGAGCAGACGGTCGAAGTGCTGCCGCAGATCTTGCGTTACCTGAAGTCGCACGGCTACGAATGCGTCACCATCGACGAGATGCTGGAGCGCAAGGCGATTGCGGCGGCCCGCCTCCATCCCCGGGAAGGGTAGACGCATGGCCGCTTCGCCCGCCCCATCCGACGAATGCCAGATTTGCCACCGCAAGACCGAGCGGGAGCACCTGGTCTCCGCGGATCTCATTCACGGCCCGGTGCTGGAGGCGATTGTCGCCGAGCATCCGGACTGGTCGGCGGCGGGTTACGTTTGCCTGCCGGACCTGAACCGCTATCGCACCCAGCACGTGCGCGCGGCGTTGGAAGCGGAGCGCGGCGAGCTCACCCACCTCGAAACCGAGGTGCTGGAGAGTCTCCGCGAGCAAGAGCTGCTCTCCCGCAACATCAACCGGGAGTTCGAACAGGAGTCGACCTTCGGCGAGCGCGTTGCGGACAAGGTCGCGGAGTTCGGGGGAAGCTGGCGGTTCATCATCAGCTTCGGCTGCTTCCTGGCCGTCTGGATCCTCGTCAACTCCATCGCGCTGCTCCGGCGCCCCTGGGACCCCTACCCGTACATCCTGCTCAACCTGATCCTCTCGTGCATCGCCGCCCTCCAGGCGCCGGTCATCATGATGAGCCAGAACCGGCAAGAGGCCAAGGACCGCATCCGAGCGGAGAACGATTACCAGGTAAACCTGAAGGCGGAGCTGGAGATCCGCAGCCTGCACGCGAAGCTGGACCTGCTCCTCACCCACCAGTGGCAGCGCCTGCTGGAGATCCAGGAGATCCAGACGGAGATGATGCAAGAACTGTTGGAGCAGAAGGAAGCGTCAAGCATCAAGCGTTAAGCCCCAAGCGTTCAGCGATCACGGGACTACGCTCCCCAGGGATGAAAAGTTAACCTGGGGCACGTGCGCCTATCTTCCGCACCCCGTCATCCCGGAGCGAAGCGAAGGATCTCGCCCTCGCGCGAGAGGCCTTCCGATGCTGCTTCTCACGAGGGCGGGATCCTTCACCCATACGGGCGCATGCGCTGCGCTCCGCTCCAGATGACAGGTTACGCGGATGGCGCCCTCGACCGACGGTCCATTTCCACAGCAAGCATTCAGGCATTGGCCGCCCCGCAAGGTCTTACTCCTACTCTTACTCGCTTGGCACTCCGGCGTTCAGGTGAGCTTGCCTTCATCCTTGCCCCTTCCGCCCGTTGGGGACAACTGCACAAGAAATGGGTAATATCCCTTAGCAGCTGCGGTGGCAAACGGACAGGAGCGGGCCATGCAAGGAACGAGGGGCGATCAGCGGAGCGGTGAGCCGGTGGACGAGGTGTTGGTGAGCCCCACACCGGTGCGTGATTGGTTCTTGCGCCCACCCTACCCGGGCACGCTCCTGGTGGTGCTGCTGTTCGGGCTGCTGTTCGTTGGGTCGATACTGATCGGGCGGTCGCGGAGCGCGCCGCCGGACCCGCCGCAGGTGGCGTTCTCGCCGGTGCTCTCCCCGCCGGAGCGACACGAGGAACCGCCGGTGACGGAGGAGGCCCCCGTGGTCACCATCCGTCCGCTGCCGGGTAAGGAGCCGAAGCTACCGGTCGTCAAGCCGGAGATCAAGACGCAGCCGGTGCCCGGCCAGATTGGGAACGCGCCCCTCGCCGAGCCCACCGCACCGGTTACGCAGCCGGTACTTCCCGGCGGACTGCCGGGCGCACCCGACGCGGCGCCCGCCCCCGGCGACGTCCCGGTGGAGCCGACTCCCGCCGAGACTCCCCGGACGGAAACGCCCCCGGTAGAGCTCCCGCGGCCGGAGCCGGCGCGCCCCGAACCGGCGCGGCCGGAAACCCCACGCGAAGAGCCGGTCCGCCCGCGCCCCCGCATCGCGCGGACGCCTCCGGTACGCATCGTCCGGCCCACCGGACGCCTCACGGTCTTCTTCGACGCAGACAGCAGCACGTTCGACCGGCACGACGAGCGCCTCCCGCTGCGGGTGCAGGTCTTCGTCGACGGTCAGAAGCGGCTCGAGTCGGACGATCCGGAGAAACACGAGTTTGATCTCGGCGATCTGCCGGAAGGCCGTCACGAGGTGGTGGTGGTCCCCTTCGTGGGGCGCAACCAACCGGAGCCGCGCCGCGTGCGGGTGGACATCGATGCGGAGACGGACAACCGGTTCAAAGCCGTGCTCCGCCGGGAAGACGGCATGGCCCGCGTCTCCAAGTTCCGCCCCCGCGATTGACCCCTGGCAAACGTGGGTCGGAGGGCCGTGAGCAGTGCGCTGCCGCCAGGCAGAGTCACTGCGAACGCAGCACTTGTACCCGGATGGGCAAAGCGGAGTGCGGCAATCCCCTCCGCCTCCCGCCAACCCAGACCCTCCCGCCCAGCCGAGTGATTGCGAACGCAGCACATGTGCCCGTATGGGCGAAGCGGAGTGCGGCAATCCCCTCCGTGTCCAGGTAACCTGAAGCCTCCCACCTACGAGATCACCGCAAAGCCGCGTATGGAGCACTCGCACGGCGGGTCCGGCGTTGGCAGTCCCGTCCGTTGTCCAACAACCTGGAGCTCGCCGGCCGGCCGGTGAGCTCCGCTCTCGACGGGACTAATCATCTAACGGGCTCCGCACGCCGCGGCCGCCGCGGTTCAGCACGTGGGTGTAGATCATCGTAGTGGATACGTCCTGGTGGCCGAGCAACTCCTGCACGGTCCGGATGTCGTACCCCTCCTCCAGCAAGTGCGTGGCGAACGAGTGCCGGAGCGTGTGGCACGAGCCATTCTTGGCGATGCCCGCCGCCTGGATGGCTCGCTTCATGGCCCGCTGGAGGCCGTCTTCCGCGAGGTGGTGCCGGCGCTGGATCCCGGTACGGGGATCCACCGACCGCCTGGCCGCAGGAAAGACCCATTGCCACCCCCACTCCCGTGCCGCGGCCGGGTATTTACGCGCCAGGGCCTCCGGAAGCAATACCGCGCCAAAGCCCTCAGCGAGATCCTGCGCGTGCAGGGCCCGCGCGTAGTCCAATTGCAGGCGCAGGGGCTGCCGGACGGCCTGCGGGAGCATGGTGTGCCGGTCCTTATTCCCCTTGCCTTCCCGGATGAGCAGTTGCCCGAGGTCGAAGTCCACGTCCTTAACGCGGAGCCGGAGCGCATCCAGCAAGCGGAGCCCCGAGCCGTAAAGCAGGGACGCGAGGAGGTGATCCGTGCCCTGGAGCTGCCCCAGCACCGCGCGGACCTCTTCGCGGGAGAAGACCACCGGCAGCCGCTCCGGCCGCCGGGCAGGGGCGATCTCCTCCAGTTCCGGCAGTTGCTGATCCAGCACTTCTTGATAAAGGAAGCGCACTGCGCACCGGGCAACATTCTGGGTGGAGGCGGTAACGTTCCGCTCCACCGCCAGGTGGGAGAGGTAGCTCCGGATCTCCGCCGCGCCGAGCCTCGCGGGGTGGCGGTTGCCGTGGAAGCGGAGGTATTCCTGCATGTAGTGCAGGTAACTGGTTTCGGTGCGAATACTGAAGCGGCGCTCACGGATGACGCGGCGGGCTTCCTCCAGAAACTGGCTGACAGAATTCACCGGCTGGGCCATTGGAAGTGGTGGC
>Ga0255338_1003883_pt1 | contig 16823 bp, 26 predicted proteins | sample MeOH1_35cm_T4_19_FD_203715 | JGI IMG/M metagenome (GOLD analysis project Ga0255338, IMG submission 203715) | Sandy soil microbial communities from University of British Columbia, Vancouver, Canada - MeOH1_35cm_T4_195 | ecosystem: Engineered > Artificial ecosystem > Sand microcosm > Unclassified ...
GACATCGGCTGCACCCGGGCGGCCTGCGCGAGAAAGCTGGAGATCAACCCGAAAGTGCTGCTGCGCCTGATCGCCGAGCACGAGATCGATTTTCCTGTCAGAACGCCGGGGGCCGCATGAGCAAGGTTCGCAAGCATCACAGCCTCAAGAATCGAATCGAGCGGTCCTGCCGGGCGTTGCTCAGCAGCAACCACGTCGCAGTCGTGAACATCGACCCCAGCGGCCGACAGGGGATGATCAACTACAAGTCGTTCAAGAACATCGCGCCCGGAAAGATTGGCCAGGCCGTGTGCGGAATTCCTCACCGCTGGACGATTTACCTGAGCGTCATGTGCATTGATGCTCGCGGCGACCGTTACACCAAGTCGGTCGAAGTGGCGCCTGATGGCGTCTACCTGTCCGACCATCTGGCCGACGTGATCGAGCATTGCTACCGAGAACTGCGCGACTCAGCCAACCCGACTCAGATGGTGGCTTCGGGCTGGATTGCCATACCTGAATCCGTCTCGCTCGACGAAGCCCATGCAGCCAGGATCTTCGAAGCGGTCGGAGCCTGGAATCAGCAAAAGGTCGCAGCATGAGGCGAATCAGCAATCAGGCGCGAGAACGCCGACGGCAAACATGGCTGGATCTGCCAGCCCACGGAATTGAAGAGGTTGAACATGGTCAAGACACCCGCGCAACGCCAGCAAGAGAAGCGCGACCGGGACAAGCAGTCCGAATCAGAACGTCTCGCCCGCCTACTTTCCCGCCGCATATCGCTGGACCTATACCACAACGATGACGCCCGCCTGAAAAGCCTCATGACGCGGCTCGACATCACGGAAGAGCAAGACGTCGTATCGCGGCTCATCTGGGCGGCGGATCGGATGTCTGACGAAACGCTGCAAGAGCATATTCGCACTCCTGCCTGATTGCCGTCACGGCAGCATGTCACGAACCATTAAATCACTGTCGCATCCGGTCACGGAGAGCGGCGCCTGACTGGAAATCCCCCATGAAATACGAACTACACCTGGGCGACTGCCTCGAGGTGCTGCGCGGCATGCCTGCCAACTCGGTAGATAGCGTGGTCACCGATCCTCCGTATGGATTGACTAGCGCTAGGCCAGGAGGCAGAAGCGCAGCTACGGAAGGTGCGGTCATGAAAGGCTTCATGGGCCTTGAATGGGATGGAGATGTTCCTAGCGTAGATGTTTGGGCGGAGTGCTTTCGTGTTTTAAAGCCTGGCGGGCATTTGCTTTCATTCGGGGCCGCCCGCACTTATCACCATATGGCTATAGGTATTGAGATGGCGGGCTTTGAGATCCGAGACCAGATCATGTGGGTGTTCGGTTCTGGTTTCCCTAAGTCACACAATCTTAAGGGTGACCATGAAGGCTGGGGTACTGCGCTCAAGCCAGCGCACGAACCAATCTGCATGGCGCGAAAACCTATGATCGGCACGGTGCTATGTAACGTTTTGGAGTTCGGTACCGGCGCGATAAACATTGATGCTTGCCGAGTAAGCCCTACAGGGGAAAGTCAGGAAAGAATCGGAGAGGCTTCACAAGCGCAGAGATATACGGGCAAAGGAGGCACAAACTTTGCTGCCACTCCAGGGATTAGAGGGGGTGACCCGTCTGGGAGATGGCCGGCCAATTTGATACACGACGGCAGCCCCGAAGTCATCGCTGCATTTCCAGACGCTCCTGGGCAGGCAGGACCAAGCAGCGACAACCAGCGGTCTCGTGGCGTGTGTTATGGGGCCTTGAGTCACGGCGGGAAGCAATACACGCCACGCGAAGACAGCGGAAGCGCTGCCAGGTTCTTTTATTGCGCCAAAACAAGTCGCATAGATCGCCATGAAGGCCTGGAAAATCCAGGGCCACAGTTTAAGCAGGGGAACACCTTGCGCAAGGTCGAGACAACAGACACCAAGGGGAATAACCACCCCACCGTCAAGCCAACAGAACTCATGGCCTACCTTCTACGCTTGGTCACTCCGGCAGGCGGCCGAGCACTCGACCCATTTATGGGATCTGGCAGCACCGGGAAAGCCGCAGTTCTCGAAGGATTCGACTTCGTAGGGATTGAGCGTGACTCTGCGTACATGGCGATCGCCAAGGCTCGCATCGCTTACGCCCAGGAACAGAGCGTTCTCCAACAGCAGGAACAACATCTGCAGGAACAGCAGCTCAGTCTGTTCAGTGCCTAACCCCTTCCCCCTTAACTTCACCCGCCACCGGGAGGCCCTATGTCATCCAAAGGAAAGCTCAAGGCTGGCTATTTGGAGCTCGGATTTTTCTGCACCTACTGCCAGAAGCCGCGCAGCACCGGAAATCATAAAGCATGTTCGAAAGCCCGGAAGCGGGAACACGCACAGAGGAATGAGCCATGACCGCCAAGTTATCGCCTGACTCGATCGGGCTGATTTACACGATGCACGCTGCGGGGCATTCGGCTGAGAGCATTGCTGATGCGGCTGGGTGCTCATACCCGACGGTCGTGCGCTACCTCAACTCTGCCGGGATCGTGCTCGGGAACAAGGGCCGTCCCAAGCAGCTCACCGCTGAATATCTGTCCATGGCACTCGACATGCGCGCCGCCGGCTCAACCTGGTACGACGTCGAGACAAAAATTGGTTTCAGCCGGGTCACCTTTCAACAGGAACTCCGTGCCATGAGGGCTCAGTCATGCTCGTAAATTTCATTGCTGGCTGGGCGCTGCTATCGATCATCACCGCGGCGCTTTGGTGCTGCATCTTTCATAACGGAATGTCGGAGGCATTATGAGTAATGAAATTCGCTATGAGCTTGAAGTAGTGAAATGGCAGGGATCGATTCACTGCGCCTATCTGAACAACCTCAGAATCGCAGGAGGAAAGCCTTGGGCTGGCGGCCAAATAGTTAAAAAATGGTCAGTTACAGCGCGGGATGTAATTCAGTCGATTCCCGAGCTGCAAAATCTTTCGAAAAACTACGAAACCGCCCAATCCGAGCTGGCTGCGCTGCGGGAAGAGCTGGCCAAGTGGCAGGGCATTGCCGGTCGCCGCACTGCTGAGCGGACTGAGTTCATGAACGAGCGCGATGACCTTCAGCAGCGCCTGACCGCAGCCGAGCAGCGGAATTCGGAGCTTGATGGATTGTACAAGTGCGCCATCAAGATGGTCACAGACCACTCTGTCAGGGCTTCAGAGCTTGAAGTTCTGCTCATGAACACGACGGAAGTGCTGAGATCAGGTGGCGGCTATGGCTGGGAAGATGCGCAAGCCGACATTATAGACGCAGCACTTCAACCCACCGAATCGGGAGCAAGCGAATGAGCCTCATGGAAAACGTTTGTGCGGCATACGACGCCGAAGACGGGCAGCGTGTCGAGGCAATTGCCAAGACGCTGATGTCTGAGTTTTTCGGCCGCGAACTGACTACGGAAGCGGTCGAGCGCACCACCATGCGCGCCTTGGCTATCAAGGGCGAGCCCCGAGCCCTTAAGTGTATCGAGGTTGCCGGCGTGATCATCAACTACATCCGCGAAGAGCTGGAGTGAAAGCCATGACCAACGATAAAACCGTAACCATGTCGCGGGAGCTGGCGGAGTCACTTCTTAAGTCTATTGAGGACGCAGCTTTATGCGGCTATCCATCGCCTTGTGAGGCTCAAGAGCTGCGCGCCCTTCTCGCCGCCACGGCCGTCGAGCCAGCAAAGTGCGGTATCTGCGGGCAGGGTGCATGGGCGTGCAACGAGGGTGGCTGTCACTACCTTGAATCCGGCAATGGTGCCCCAGTCGTCGAGCGCCAACCGGTGGCTGAAGTGGTATCGAAGTTTGGAGATCCAGAAGCATTTGGCGAGCGTGAAATCGCAGTCTTGGCTGATCTTTCAAAAATCCCATACGACACGAAACTCTACACCTCGCCGCCCGCGCCGGTAGCGGTGGTGTTGCCTGAGCGTAAGACGGAAAACCTGCACGAACCTCATTCGATGGAGTGGTTTTCTCAAGATGACACCAACAACGAATGGAACGCCTGCCTCGACAAGGTCAAGGAGCTGAATAAATGATCGCCCTCGCCTGGTTCTACTTCGTCTACGTCCGCTGAGCTTCATCCCTCCAGTTGTAAACCCCTAATTCAATCTCAACTCTGCCGGTTGCCGGCCGGAGAACTTCGCATGCTCGAAACTATCGAGGTGTCGCGCGTGAAGCGCTTCGCCGCAAACACTGCTGGCCGAGATTTCGCGGTTGGCGACATTCACGGACACTTCACCCGGCTGCAAGCCGCACTGGACGACATCGGATTTGATCCTGCCGTTGACCGTCTGTTCAGTGTCGGCGATCTGGTTGACCGTGGGCCTGAGTGCCGTGATGCGCTCGACTGGCTGGCCAAGCCGTGGTTTCACCCGGTACGCGGCAATCATGACGATTACGTGGTGCGCTTCGATACGTGCGACGTGGACAACTGGGTCTACAACGGCGGCTCATGGTTCGCCGGGCTGTCTCTGTTCGAGCAGAAAGAGTTCGCTGTGCAGTTCGCTGAACTGCCAATTGCCATCGAAGTCGAGACGGCTCATGGCCTGATCGGCATCGTACATGCGGACTGTCCGTTCCCATCTTGGGACCAGTTGCGCTCCGAGCTGGAATCACCAGATAGCAACAAGCAGCTGAAGTTGGTGCAGAACAGCTGTATGTGGTCGCGCCGAAGGATTGAGCAGCTTGAGATGGATGGAGTTCAGGGTTTGCGGGCCATGGTCGTCGGGCATACCCCACTAGGCGCACCCGCCACCATCGGAAATGTCATTCACATCGATACAGCTGGTTGGATACCGGATCGCGGATATTTCACGCTGCTGAACCTTTCCACGCTCGAGACAATCCCGCCAGCTCGGATAACCCTCACCAACGACTTCGATTAACGGAGCATCCCCATGTCTCGCATTGAAGAAAGAGAAGGCCGTGTCTACGCGGCCGAAATGCTTGCATCTGTCGTTTACCTGCCGCGCTGCATGTTCGATGAGCGCGGCCCGGTGGAGACGATGGTGTGCAATCTGGAAGAGGCGGCAAAAGTCCATCCGGCGGATTACGCCAAGGGCATGATGAAAGTGATCAGCGAGGTGCGCCATGCAGTTTGATATCCACGAACAGAACGCAGACGGTCGCCCGGGAAAGCTGCTCGACACCATCGACCGCGTCCCCGATATCCGCAAGAAAGACAGTTTCGTCGAGTTCGACGGCGAGATGCACAAGGTCCTGACCGGTATCCGCAATTTCATCATCGTCACCCAAGAGCGCTGGGCTCGGGTGTCGGCTGCTAACTGGAGAAAAGCATGAAAAATCAATGTGACGGCTGCCAAGCGGGAATCCCCGTCGTGAATGGAACTCACCGCATGGGGCGTGAAGGTGGGTATCCCGATCTCATGGGTTGCACGGCAAAGCAGTATATGGAGATCCGTCCGGAGCCAAGTATCAGCACAGGCCACCCAGAGGCTGGTCGTGTTTATGCCGAAGCTCTGACGCGAGCCAACGCCACCATCGCCCACCAGGCGCAGATGATCGAGCACCTGCGCGGCGGGCTGACGACCCCGACCAGCATCGACGTGGCGAATGCTGACGCCGACGGCTACAGGAACGGTTTCGCGGCTGCAATCAAGTCGCTGCCAGAGCAACAGTACTTCACCAACTTGGCCGCATACACGGAATGGCGCGCCGCGCAGATTGAAGCTGTCGGCGACTTCGGTGGCGAGGTGAAGCCATGACCGACTACAGCGAACTAAAACGTCTGGCCGAAGCGGCAATGGTCATGCACTCGACATTCGCCGAAAACTCGAAGGCAGCAGTCCTTTACGGCGAAGCGAGCGAGGCAGACGTTGTGCTTGCGCTGATCGCCGAGAACGAGGCGCTGCGCAAGAATTCCGAACGCTACCAGCACCTCAAAGCCATATGGCACGACGGCGGCCTGCTCGAGCGCTTGGAAGCAAACGTGCTGCCGGAAGACTGGGATTCGACCATTGATGCGGATATGGGGAAAGGGGGCTGAGATGAGCGAGGAAGCCGAGATTGTATATGTAGAGGGGCTGGGCAAGATGCTTGGCCGAACTGAGGCGTCGGTCAGAGAGGGAATGCGCCGGGGCGTGGACTGGCTGCCCAAGAGCTTCAAGATGGGGACCAGACACTGCTGGCTGAGACGGGACGTGCTGGCCTTTCTGGTGGCCTGTCGGGATGGGGAGAACAAGGCGGTGAAGGTCGGGCGAAAGCGCAATGTTCCGCCGACACTGCGCGGGGTGGCGTGATGCTACCCCAGCTTCTCGGCGAGATTGTTCGGGCAAAGGTGGGTGTACCGCTTGAGCATTGCCAGGGTCTTGTGCCCGGTGATACTCGCCACCTCCATAAGGGACAGGCCGCGCTCGAACAGACGGCTGGTCGCCTCATGGCGCATGTCGTGAAGGCGGAGGTCTTTGATCTTCGCCGCTTCACAGGCCAGCGCGAAATAGTTGCTCACGCTGTCCAGCTTCAAATGAAAGAACCTGCCGCCGTCAATGGGCGTCGGCAATCCCTCCAAGAGCTCCACCGCCCGCTTTGACAGCGGGACGGATCGGCGCTCGCCGTTCTTCGTGTCTTCGAGGAATGCGACTTTCCCTCTGATTTGATCTTTCCGCAGCATGACCAGCTCTGACCGGCGCATGGCCGTCTCGACTGCCAGCTCGATGATGACTGGCAGTTCGGCATTCACTTCGCCGGCGTGCTTGTACAGCGCTTTCAGTTCGGCGGTGCTCGGGCGGCGCTCCCGTTGCTTGCTGCCCTTCGGCATGCGGATGGCCGTACATGGGTTCTTCAGCCCCTGGATGCCCCAGTCCTTCGCCGCGACCGTATAAAGGTGGCTGATCAGCGCCAGGTTCAGCCGAACAGTGGCCGTGGACTTCCCGGTCTTGAGTTCAGCATCGCGGTACGCAGCCATGTCGCTGGAGCGTATCGCGGCCAGTGACTTCGAGGCCCATTCCGACTTCTGCCACTTCTTGGCCCGGACCTTCTCCTGCGCTGATCCCTTCTTCGATTCGCTGACCTCGTTAACGTACCTCGTTAAGGCTTCATTGAGCGTGGTGCTCTCCGCCTCACGAGTGTCAACGAATCGCGAGCGCGACATATCACCCTCAATCTCGGCGGCCCATCGCTGGGCTTCTGCCTTGGTGTCGAAGGATGCAGTCAGGTGGGGATAACCCTTCCGGCGGATTTGGGCGCGCCATGTCTCGCCGCGTTTTTCGTAAGAGGCCATTGGCGGATCATAACGCCTGCTTGGGGGAATGGCACGGAGAGCAACTGTGCCAAAATTCCCCCAATTACAAGAAAAACAAAAAAGGCCCCGAGGCAAAAATGCGCTCGGGGCCTTTAAATATGGCGGAGAGATAGGGATTCGAACCCTAGGTACCGGTGAAGGTACAACGGATTTCGAATCCGTTTTCGCCCTCAATGATCATTGGTGGAATTTCCAGCGGACCCCTTCAGGGCCTCACTTTCGACGCATACCGACACAACACCATTCCACACGTTTTGGGGGAATCATTGCACCAAATTTCCCCCAGTCTTATCAGACTGGATAATATCTATCGGTTAAGATAGATCATCGCAATTCAACATGAGGTGCCATTATGCCAAAGGTAAAGGTTTCAGATTTGTCTGGACGGGCGCTTGACTGGGCTGTGGCAAAGGCTGAATTTAACTGCGCACCAGGGTTCGTAAAGTACGACATCTGCGGTTACTGGTATGCAGGGGAAGGCGATGGCGGCATATCCGATTGGGAGCCTTCTGAGAATTGGTTTCAATGCGGGCCAATTATTGAGAAGTACGGCCTTGACATTATTAACACAAGCGCATTCAAGGACTGTGATAAGTGGACGTCAGTAAGTGACTGGTCTGGGGTTGAAGCAACAGAACTTGGTGTTGGTGGCCCTACGTTCTTGATCGCCGCATGCCGCGCCATTGTAACTGCAAAACTCGGAGATGAGCTCGAGGTTCCAGAATCGCTGTTAAGCCAATAGTTTCAATAGCTTTCATCCACATATAATCTACGTGTTTGATGTATCACGCTTTTATTGCCCGAGTCCATCGAAGGCCTGCACACATGTCACTCCGCGGGCATGGCTGTCTTGAGCATATCCTGCCAGATCGCCCGCTCTTTCATCAGCGCGCTTGAACAGGTCGGCAAGCACCATGACGGCACGGGTAGCTGCCGCGCTTGTGGCGGCAGTGCAGGAATGGCCGCCGGCCTGACGGGCTGCGAGTCGAGCGGCAAGCTTATCGGCTTCGAGCTGCACCCCGCTACGAGAAGCGCGCTCAGCAGCAGCGTCAGCAGTGAGTTGATCGATCGTGCGTTGACCATCCTGAATCACCTTGTTGATGGAGAGTTGGCGGGCTTGCTCTTTGGCGCGCTCTCGGGTTTCGTTCTCGAGTGCGGCGGACTTGTCGTCAGCATCGCGCTGGTGCCAGGCCGACAACCACTTGGCATCGGTGACACTCACGCCATGGTGATAGGCGCCGAACAGCGCACCAGCTACCAGCAGCAACGCAGCTATATAAGGAAGGATTCGTAGAAGGAGCGGATTCATGGCAGCACCTTCAGAGCGGTTTCGTAGAAGGCGAGGCGCTCATCAAAGCCATTCAGGCCACCATTGATGCGGCGAGTGACCGTTTTGAGATCGCCAGCATCCGCCGGCGCATTGATGTCGCGGGAATTCCAGTACCACGCCGCCGACTTGCACGCCCACTCAGCCTGCTCGAGCAGTTCTGGTGCCCGAAGCAGCCTGTCATCGCCGAACAGCGCCTTGCTACACGCCAGATAGTTGTCGTGCCCTGTGATCTGGATCAGTCCACGCCCGCGGTACTTCTGACCGTCGCCGTCGGCCTCAGGCGTATTGCCCAAGCGCTTGGCCAGCGCGCCGGTGTCGTACTTGCTCAGGTACTGGTCGCCGCCGAGCTCCTTCACGTATCGGAACTGGCCGGACTCATGTCCGACCTGGGCGATGAACGCCGCCATGCGCAACCGGGTGTTGATCTGGTAGCGATCCATGGCCAGGTTCAGCGCAGACGCAAAAACGCCGGCTTGTTTGCCGGCGCTCGGGAGGATCTGCAGCAGTTGCTGCGCGGTGATGGGCATGTCAGAGCGCCTTCCAGGGATTAATTTTGGTGGTCATGCCTTTGGGTTATTCGGTCGCGCCCGCATGACTGGGCTTGACCTTGAAGCCGAACCGCACAACGAAAGCGTGTTTTTCATTCCACTGGTGAACCCAGTAGAAGCCGTACCAGTGCTTGCCGCCGTTCTCGACGATGACGAACTGCCAACCAGCCTGGCCCGGGCTGTCCTCAACGGTGTAGTCGCCGCGGTAAGTGATCGTGCTGCCATCCACCGGCGCCTGCCAAAGCTTCACGAACCGCATGTTGTTGACCGGGTTGCGGATCGCTGCCCGCCACCACATCGCCATGAATGAGTCGACCGGCCAGCCGAATGGCGTGTTGGCAGCCCACCAGCCGCGCTTGTCGCCGAGCAGGCCGTCGTAGTCGTTGCCAAACAGCCAGACCCAGCGCGGTAGGTTGACGATCTGGCGGCCATCGCTTCCGCTGACACCAGGTACACGGAACGGGATCGCCGCAGCCACCACAAACAGCCCCAGAAAGTCGAGAATCAGATTCGACACCAGCAGGAAGACCCACTGTGCGAGCGCTTTGCAGATGTCGCGCATGGTTTTCTCCAGGCGAAAAAAAACCGCTCAAGGCGGACTATGGCGCTGCTCGTATGAGGTCAGGCTGGACGAACCGGCCGTTTAGTGATGTCGGGGAAAAATCCTTTGCCTTCGACCCAACTTTTTAATTTGATCCAATAGGATTTCCATTGGGCTTCTGTCCCCGGGAGGGCATCGGGGTCTTCGAACTGGATTGCTGTTACATTCTGCAGTGCGATTGCCATTTCAGACTCCCGCCATGCGCTCTCTACTGCGCGCAGTTGTGAAGGGCTAGGCCCCCATCCAGGGAACAGCCAGATCTGATCGGCATAGCTGGGTCCGCTGGAGACTTCAATCCAGTCGGCCGGAACATCGTAAGTATCTGGCGAATCTGGCGCGCTGGAGACCGAGCCCATGTAAGCACCAGTCGCTGAAACATAAAATTTCTGAGGTCCGCCTATCACGGCATTGTTTTCTGATGTGCTCATGATTTGCTCGCTTTTACTTTTAACGCCCAAGATGCCGGAGTGATAACACTGGCTTGTTTCGATGATTTATTAATGACCACAAGTCCCTGCGTGCCGATGTTTGCCAAAATCTGCGTACTGGTGATTTCTGCGGTAATGCCATAGGAGTTGGTGGAGTTGGCTGAGGCCTGACTCTCACCGATATACACCTCAGCACCTACCGGATATCCGGCTTCAGCCGTCAAACAAACCAACACCCATGTTACGCGCAGCGGTTTTCCCGAAAGCCCATGACTTAATGTCAAACTACCGCCATTTGAAAAGCTTTGGTTCGTCGAGATGTACCCGAACTCCAAGTCAGTCGCCCTGCCCGCGACCGCCGAGATTTGACCGGTCAAGGTCGCTACGCTGAGGGGGAGCTGGTTAAGAATCACCATGTCCGTGCCGTCGTACTCAACGTCGGCAAGCTGGCCGGATGCAATGACGGCCGTCACCTTGGCACCAGTCGAATCGTATTGCTTTAGGTTTTTCGCACCGAGCCCAGAGACGTTCAGCGTTCCGCTGGTCGCGGCTGCCGCGTTGAACTTCACGCGAAAACGCTGATTCGCAGCATAACCTCCGAGCGCCGGCGCCGGTGTCAGCGTAAACGCCGGCGCCGTACCTGCGGTAGTGAAGGCGGTCTGCACCTGATTGACAGTAGGGCCGGTCGCGCCTGTGCAGAACAGGAGAACATAGGCGCCAACTGTTGCATTCCATTGAACCCAGGCAATACCGTTGGCGATCACTTCTCCGCCAATGAGCGCGGCATGAGTAGTCCCGACTAAAGCAACTGTGCCGATACCATCATTGATGGTACTGGCACCCGGGTTGGCATTGGCTGCTTTGAAGCGCAGCGGTGTGCTCTCGCTTCGCGCAGTGATCGCCGGAACGAAGTTGCACACGTAGGCGCCGGCAGTGCCGGTGTCTGCGGCGAACTCTCCTTGACTTGACGCATCGCGTAGCGCCGCATCAAGCGGACCCTGATCTTCCCACGCAGAGTTCGCCACATTGCGGCGCATGAGGCGACTTGTCCCGGTATCGGCCCACACCTGACATGGGAACGACGGACTAGGCGCAGAAGGTCCGCTGCTCAGGGACGCGAGCGCCTTGAGTGCGTCGTTGATGTCAGCTCGAACAACGACTCCCGCGCCGTTTGCAACGTCCATATCGTGTTGCGACATAAATCAGTACCCCTTAGATATGTAGTCAATCGAGCGGCCTGATTGGGCGACCCCACTGGAATTGCGGATAACGACCGTAAAGCCGGTTGCCGTTTTGGCGGACACGTCCGGCCAATCGCCCGCTGCCAGACTTTGCGCAGTGATGCTGACGGCTGGGGAGGCGTTGAATGGCGGCGAGTAGGTAACAGTCAGGCCGCCGGCAGGAACAACGATGTCGTTGCCGCTTTCGATGCGATCAGGCATGTCGATCACCACCTCAAGCTTCGAGACATCGATCCAGTTGTTGGTCTGCTGCACCGAACCGCGCAGCTCGAAATCGAACAAGCGGGCCCGGTAATCACCGACAACAAACGGTTTCCAGGCCGACCAAACCTCCGGGAACACGTCGGAGGTGCGCACCCACAACGACAGGGTGGCGCCGTTTGGAGGATCTCCATCCAAACTGGTAATGGTGTCGAAATCGGCGATGTAATCGATGTAAGTGCCATCGTCATACAGCGCTGCCACAACATCGGCGGTCAGACGGCAGTCATAGACATAGCCAAGATCAGAAGGCGCAACGAAGCTGTAGGTAAACGAGAGCAGCGAGCCTCCCGTCTTGTCGATCTCAACCAGCAGCGCATCAAGGTCAGGAATGTCATCGAAAGCACCAGAGCCGCCCATTTTCAGCAGGCCGCCCGATGAGGTCGCGTTGACTGCCACACCTGGGAAGGCTGGTGATTCGGTAACCGTCAGCACCACGTTGGTGGGCAGCGGCACCTGAGCATCGGACCACACCTCAGTCACCGGACCGCCGACGCCCGAGGAGTCGACCGCACGAGCCAAGTACTTGCCAGGCAACAGCGAAACGACAGCCGACGTCGAACGCCCAGCCACTTCGTCCAGAGGCAGCGCTGCATCCCAGTTCGCCGAGGTGTTGCGCGAATGGCGAATACTGATGCTGCCGCCAAGTTTCACGTCAAGCTCAGGTGCCGGGTCCCAGGCCAGGGTTGCCACGCTGTTGATCACGTCAAGGCGCAAACCGATCAGTGCCGAAGGTGGCGCCAGCAGTGCCTGGGCGATGTAGGTCTGCACGAATGCAGGGCCTGGGATGCCAAGCACCGATTTCGGCGTCACCCGAACCGACCATTCCCCAGAAGAGGCTGAGTCAAAATCAACACTCGGCGTCGACAGCTCGGCAACAAACTCCCAGTTCCCGCCCGGTTTTTTGACCTCGATCTCATAGCGCATCGCGCGTGCTGGCGGTGTCCAGCTGACCGACAGCCTTGCTCCTGCCAACCCTGTTCCGGTGTCGTACAGCGACTCGAGGAACGTTAGTTGACCTACTGGGTCCGGAGCACCGAAGTTTACGATACTGGTCGGATTGTCAACGTCCGGAGTGCCAAATTCGACCTCGTCGAACTTGTCGGGGTCGTAGGCAATACCGCTGACTGCGTAGGTCCCGTCATCACCCTCGGAAACACCGACGACTCGAAATTTCTGCGTTTCCAGCGCTGCGGTGGAAAATGCCCATGGGGCTGAAGCCAATGGATCGGAAGCCAGTGGAGGCGACACGGTGATTGTGGTTGCGCCAGGGGCGACCGTAACGGACGCAGACACGTAGCTGCCGTCAGACAGAACCACCCCGACCACGCCATCGCCTGCCGTCCCAATGGGCGCGTCAAGAAGGAGCGTCGAGGCAGTGCTGCCAGCTAGCAATCGCCCACCATTCCTGGCGCCGGCACGGTTGGCATCGGCGATATCGATGATGTCGCCCGGAAGCGGCACAGATCCATCCGCACCCGTGGCGAACGTCACCGCCTCGCTTTCGGCGTACAGCAACCAGCGACCCAGACGGCGAGCCTGACCGCGTGAGGTGCAGCCAATGGCCACCACGTCGCTCTGCTGGATTCGGCCCCACTTGGCAATCAGGTCGGGGCGTTCGACGATCTCGACCGACTGCTTGTATTGCTGGAGCGGGTCGTTCCACGTCACTGCGGCGACGTTGAAGCGCTGGTCGGAGGCAACGGATTGGTAGTTGAATTCGCCACCGACCACGTTCGAGTTGTTGAACGGGTAGCGGCTGGCGGAACGCGGAGCATCCTGCACAGCCGTGAGCGAGCCGCCAGCCCAAAAGCAAATGGCGCGGAACACCGACACCATGTCGTTGACCAGCTTCCAAGCATCTGATTGCGTGGTCAGTGCCAGGTTGCAGGTAAAGCGTGGCTCCATGCCGACGTATCCGTCCGGCACTAGAGCATCGCAATACTGACCTATGCTGTAGAGCGAATATTTCTCGATTAGCGTTGCGTCGAGCAGGCCGCCAAGCCCGTAGCGGGTGTTGGTGAGCATGTCGTACCAGACCCAGGCCGGGTTATCGGTCCAAGCTCTGGTGAATGAACCATCCCACGAACCGGTATACGCCCGAGTCAGTGGGTTGTAATTGCTCGGCACCAGCACCTTGATGCCTTTGATCAGGAACGACATGCGCGGAATGCTGGCGAACTGCTGAGCATCGATCGAGAGGCCCAACATCGCGGTGTTCGGATAGCGCAGTTTCTCGTCCCAGATCAGCGTCATGCTGTCGAAGAAGGTGCGGTTCTGGATAGCTGCGCTGGTCGAGTCGGCAGATATCCGCTGAACCCGTACATAGCGCGGCAATCCGCCAGAAGCTGGCAGTCGCACGTAATAGGAAAACTGCGTGCGGCTCATGGTCTTGCCGCTGATGCCGATATCCCCACACAGAGGCAGCCAAGCGCCGGTTCCGAGCTTCCCTTCGATCCTGAACGCAGCAAACGACCCATTTGTGTCGCCATTCTGGGTGTTCTGCTCGGAGAGCTGAGGGGTGCTTACCGTGATCCTTACGGCGTCAGCGTCCTGGTCGGTGACGGCGCGCTCGATCGGAATGGCGAGCTTCATTTCAACGCCAACGGACTGCTCAGCCTCAAGCCCAGTGATCGGCATGTACGCCTGCCACTGGGTGCCCGGGCGCGTATCGATACTGACGTTGGTGAAGTTGTAACTGCCATCGGCGTTCTGCAGTGGTACGTCGTCGAAGTAAATGCCCTGATTGCCGCCAACGATCCCTTCGATTTCACCTTCACCGAGCGCGTGCAGCACTCGTACATGCTGACGAGAGCGAAGGCTGTCCGGCGCCTCGACAGCTGCGCGCGAAGAACCACCCCCGCCACCACCTTTCCCGCCGCCGCCTTTGCGGCCAACAATGACTTCGCTCATGCGGGGATCGCCTCTGCCCAGGTGCCGATTGCAACAATGCTTGAGCCGACCAGCATCTTCCCGTAAACGACCGGGACCGGAAGGCCTTGCTGCGTGGAGTTGAATGCGCCGTTGAAGAGGTAGCTCGGCTTGTTTTCGGTGGAGGCCTGTTCTTGTTGATTGCCCGCTTTTGGCACTGGCGTGAGCATCTGGACTACGCCGCCAAGGACCATCGATGCACCCATCATGATCATGGCCGAGCCGAATGGAGCGCCCGCCCCGAAGGTGCCGCCTGTGATAAATGCGCCCGCCACGATCAGGACAACCCCGAGCACTACCTGAAACAGGCCTCCGCTCTTGCTGCCGGCGATAACCGGCACGATACGTATCTCGGTGGTCCCGCTGAGAGCGAACTCACCTTCCCCGACGTTTTCACGGTTACGGAAGATGGCGTAGCGCAGGCCGCGACGGGCCGAGTCGCGAATGAAGTCCTCGAACCCGTTCAGCGTGTGCTTCAGTGCGCTGAATGCCTCGACGACGGTTCCGGTTTCAAGCTGGCGAAAGTGCTGGCGACCGAAGGCCTTGGCCAGGCTGCCGGACAGAAAAATCACGGTCATGGCCTTGTTGTTGGCAGCGGTCATACTTTTCTCCAGGCAATAAAAAACCGCCCGTAGGCGGCTTTGTTTTCTCAGCGGTTCAAATGCATGTTCGAGCCGTGTCCTTCCATCCTTTGGTCCCCGCCCAGTCCACTGGCAGGAAAACGCGAACATCAGAGCCACCACTTGCTTTATCAACGACGGCGAGCGCGACCGTACCCGTGAAGGCAGCCGACGCGGCAATCCTGTACCCCCGTTCTGTTTCGATCGAGCTGGTGGACGAGTTGAATTCTTGCCACTTAGGAGCCAGGCATCGCGCAAACTCCTGAGGAGTCTTTGCGGACTGACCGTAATAAACCGGCTGGTCCTTCTCAAGACCCGCTGTCGAGCATCCTGCCAACGAAATCAGCGCAAGGATCGTGAGAATTGTCCGCATGGTGAGCCTCCATTTGTTTTGGCGACTCTATCAGGCAATACCTTGAACATACAGGGCCTACTCTGGATCGCTGGATATGCGCACTGGGAAACCACCGAAAACTGGTTCATAGCCCGAAAAGCGCGACACGCAGTCCTTCATCGTGCGCCTATCAACGTCAGGCGCATTCATCCCTTCATAGCGCAAGAAGTGCGTAGTGCGCTCGCGGAATGCGGCGCCGTAAACCTCTTTGCAGCTCAGGCGGCCGTACAGGTGGTGCAGCAGGATGTCGCCATCCAGCCAGATCGCGCCATGACATGGTGTCGGGCTGCCGATGGCCATCAGGACCACGTCGCCATTACTCGGCGTGCTCGTCTCGACGAAGCCGGCCTTGGCGAAGTTCTCTCGGTACAGGTCGCCGCCGTTATGCCACCAATCATCAGACCGGTGGAAATCGAGCAGGCCGATGCCGCGCTCCTGCCGGTAGTAGTCGCGGATCAGTGTGTAGCAGTCGATGGAGCCATGCACGAACACGCGGCCTTCCAGCGGCATCTCGCCCGCGGCCGGCATTTCGTGCCAGGTCGCCACGCCATCTTTCAACCCGACAATCCACCACGCCATGCGGCTGACCGCGTGACTGGCGATATCGTGCAAGCTGGGTGCCGGTTCGGCGTCCGGGTGCGAGTGGACGATAGCGATGATGTCGCCAGCATCTTCGGCCGCCGCGTAGTCTTCCGGGTGCAGGATGAAGTGATCCAGCTCTTCAGATTGGTTTCGGCATGGGACGTATCGAGGCTTGCCGCGAGAGGCAACCACAAGCCCGACAGCTTCACGCGGATACTCGGCCAGCGCATGCGCTTCCGCATCCGCCCGGCATTTATTGAGCAGTTCGGTCATGGTCAGAGTCTCGGAACACGGGCAATACCCGGGAAGCCGCCAAAAGGAAGCTCGGCGAAGTTACCGAATCGCATCTTGCAGCCAGTCATGGAGCGGCTGCACTGATCTTGCGCAGGGTCGCTGGTCGGAACGTTGGCATAGGTAGCCACTGGCCCGCCGGCATATCCGCACTCGCCCGAGCGATAGGCCCAGAGACAAGTGCCAGCCACCACCTGGCGCCTCGGCAACTTGACGCCTTGCAGGTCCAGCGGCGAGCCGAGGTCGAACTCGATTGCGGCCGGCGTCTCGTTGACCTTGCGCGTGATGAACCAGGTCTCAACCGGATACTCCTCGGCCGGGTTGGCGGTCGGGTT
>Ga0255338_1003884_pt1 | contig 16816 bp, 15 predicted proteins | sample MeOH1_35cm_T4_19_FD_203715 | JGI IMG/M metagenome (GOLD analysis project Ga0255338, IMG submission 203715) | Sandy soil microbial communities from University of British Columbia, Vancouver, Canada - MeOH1_35cm_T4_195 | ecosystem: Engineered > Artificial ecosystem > Sand microcosm > Unclassified ...
AGCGGGATGTAGATCTGCCCGGCGGTGGCGGCGTTGGTGTGCTCGATCCTGAGCCGCGGCATGAAGCCGAGCTGGATCGCCTGCTGGGTCACCGAGAAGGCGCCCGAGATCACCGCCTGGCTGGCGATCACCGCGGCCATCGTGGCAAGGATGACGAGCGGCAGCTGCAGGCTCTCCGGGGCAAGCATGTAGAAGGGGCTGCGCAGGGCCGCCGCGCCCTCGCGGAACAGCAGCGCGCCCTGCCCCATATAGTTCATCATCAGGGCCGGCAGCACGAAGAACAGCCAGGAGACGCGGATCGGATTGCGCCCGAAATGCCCCATGTCGGCGTAGAGCGCTTCCGCGCCCGTCACCGCCAGCACGACCGATCCCAGCGCAAGGAAGGCGCGGACCGGGTCGATCGCGAAGAACTCGACCGCATAGTGCGGCGAGAAGGCCCGCAGGATCTCCGGCGTGTGCGCGATGCTGATCACGCCGAGCGTCGCGATCACGGCGAAATAGGTCAGCATGATCGGGCCGAAGAACAGGCCGACCCGCGAGGTGCCGTTGCGCTGGATCAAGAACAGGCCGATGATGATCAGCACCGCGATCGGCAGCACCAGCGAGCCGAAGGCCGGCGCGGCAACCGCCAGGCCCTCGACCGCGGACAGCACCGACACCGCCGGCGTGATCATGCTGTCGCCGTAGAACAGCGCGCAGGCGAACACGCCGAGCAGGATGATGCCGTTCGACCAGCGCCGCGTCTTCGTCTTGCCCGAGATCAGCGCGAGCAGCGCGAGACTGCCGCCCTCGCCCTTGTTGTCGGCGCGCATGATGATCGAGACATATTTGAACGTCACCACGATCATCATCGACCAGAACATCAGGCTGACGACGCCCCAGATATGGGCAGGGTCGAGCGCAAGCTTGTGATGCCCCGCAAAGGTCTCGCGAAAGGCGTAGAGCGGGCTGGTGCCGATATCGCCGAACACCACGCCGATCGCCCCGAGCGCCAGCTTGGCCAGGCCGTCCTTGTGGTGGCCATGCCCGGCCGCAACGGCGGGCGCGCCGTCCACCATGGCGGCATTTTGTGCTTCGTTTGTCACTGGAGGAGCAATCTTGCCCGAATGTCGATGGAATAGGTCATAGAGAGATCAAGTCGATCCCCGTTCCCCAAGGATGCGGCGCGATAGCACGCGCCCATCACCCCCGCAACGGCGCATGAAAGCGCCTGCCCCGCGCCTAGTCCTCGGTCGCCAGCGTGCGAATCGTGAACTGCGTCACCAGCCGGTGGACTCCCGGCAGGGCGGACAATACTTCGCGGTGGATGCGCTCATAGCTGTCGCTTTCGCTGACCAGCACCTTGAGCAGATAGTCCGACTCGCCGCTCATCAGATGCGCCTCGCTCACCTGCGCGGTGCGCGACAGCGCCTGCTCGAACGCCATCATGGTCGCCTGGCGCTGGTCGGTCAGCGTCACCGACACGAAGACGGTGGAAGGATTGCCCCGCGCGGCGCTCGACAGCCGCGCGCGATAGCCCAGGATCATCCCGAGCTGCTCGAGCGCCTTGACCCGGCGATGCGCGGCCGATGGCGACAGGCCGACGCGCGCGCCCAGCTCCTCGCTCGTGAGCCCCGAATCCCGTCCGAGTTGCGCGATGATCTTGCCGTCGATGCTGTCCATGCGGGATTGCATTGCGCGAGTGGCCAGATCCTCGCAACCCCCTTGCAATCAGGCGCGTCGCGACGCGGAGATTGCAAGCACTTCCCGGCCGTCCTGATGTACACTCCCGGGGTCATCAGGAGAGATTTCATGCGCATCGGTGTTCCCCGGGAAATCAAGAACCACGAATATCGCGTCGGCCTCACCCCGCCGTCCGTCGCCGAGCTGGTCGCCGCCGGGCATCAGGTGCTCGTCGAGACAAAGGCCGGCCTCGGCATCGATTTCGAGGATGCGGACTATGTCGCGGCCGGCGCGGCCATCCTGCCCGACGCGGCCAGCGTGTTCGCCGGTGCGGACATGATCGTGAAGGTCAAGGAGCCCCAGCCCGGCGAGGTCGCGATGCTGGAGCCGCGCCACCTGCTCTTCACCTATCTCCATCTCGCCGCCGACAAGCCCCAGGCCGAGGGACTGATGAAGTCGGGCGCCACCTGCATCGCCTATGAGACGGTGACGGCGAACGACCGCTCGCTGCCGCTGCTCAAGCCGATGTCCGAAGTGGCCGGGCGCATGTCGATCCAGGTCGGCGCGCATTATCTCGAAAAGGAACAGGGCGGCCGCGGCGTGCTGCTCGGCGGCGTGCCCGGCGTCGCGCCGGCACGGGTCGCGATCCTCGGTGGCGGCGTGTCCGGCGTCAACGCGGCGCAGATGGCGGTCGGCATGCGCGCGGACGTCACGATCTACGACATCTCGAACGCCCGGCTCGCCGAGCTCGACATGTTCTTCGGCAGCCAGATCAAGACTGCCTATGCGTCGAAGGCGGCGATCGCCGCGGCGGTGAAGAACGCGCATCTCGTGATCGGCGCGGTGCTCGTGCCGGGCGCGGCGGCGCCGAAACTCGTCACGCGCGAGATGCTCAAGACGATGAAGCGCGGATCGGTGCTGGTCGACATCGCGATCGACCAGGGCGGCTGCTTCGAGACGAGCCACGCCACGACTCATGCCGACCCGGTCTTCGAAGTCGATGGCGTCATCCATTATTGCGTCGCCAACATGCCGGGCGCGGTCGCGCGCACCTCCGCCTTCGCGCTCAACAACGCCACGCTGCCCTTCGTGATGAAGCTCGCCGCGCTCGGCGCCGAGCAGGCGATGGCGGCCGATCCGCATCTCGCCAACGGGCTCAACGTGTCGGACGGCAAGATCCGGCATCAGGCGGTGGCACAGGCGCTCGATCTTCCGTTCGAGCCCTGGCACGCCTGAGTCAGGGGGCGGCGGGGCCCCGTGCCTGCTCCGCCGCCGCCAGGAACATGTCCAGCCGGCCGAGCTGGAACGCGATGTCCTTGCGATACGGCGCGCCGGCGGGCGACAGCGCCAGTGCTCGCGCCCAATAGGGCCGCGCCGTCGCATATTGCCCGGCGCGGATATAGGCGAGCCCGAGATAATAGGATGGCGCCGGGTGCCGTGGCCCTAACTGGGCCGCATGCTTGAACGCGAGCAGCGCCGCCGGGGAGACCGCGCCGTCATGCATCTGCAGCGCGGAGCCCAGGCAGGTCCACAAGGTCAGGCTGTTCGGATATTTGGAAATCCCCCCGAGCACCGCCTGCACGGCGCTGCGCGTGTCGCCGGATCGCGTCATCGCGTCGGCGGCGATGAGATAGGCACCATCGGCGGTGAAGCGCCCCAGCAGCGAATCGCGGAATTCGATCGCGGCCGGATCGATCTCGATCGGCTCGGCATTGGCGGCAACCGGATGCCCGGGCGCGAGCGGCTGGCCCTGCAGCGCATAGCCGGCGGCACCGAGCATCAGCGCCGCGCCCACAAAGGTCCATAATGACCGGGCGACCCCACCCAGCCACAGCGCCACGGCAACGCCGACGCCGATCGCTGCAAGCATGACCCAACCCATCAGCCACGCCTCCGCTTGAAGCTGCCGCGCGCCAGCCATGCGCCGATCGCGATCATCCCGAGCGGCGCGAGCCACAGCGCGGCCGTCGTGCCGTTGAACGGCGGATCATAGGTCACGTAATCGCCATAGCGGTCGATCAGCCAGCGCCGCACTGAATCCGGGCTTTCGCCGGCCGCGATGCGCTGGCGCACCAGGGCACGCATGTCGCCCGCCATGTCGGCATCGCTGTCGGCGATCGACTGGCCCTGGCAGACGAGGCAGCGCAACGTCACCATCAGCGCCTGCGCCTTGGCTTCCTGCGCCGGATCGCGCAGCTGCGTATTGGCCAGCGCGGCCGGCGGGAGCCCGCTATCGGCGTGCAGCGGCGCGGCGAGCAGGGCGAGCAGGAACAGCAGCCGCTTCATTGTGCCCCCTGCAGCGCTTCGAGGATCTCGGGGATATTCTCTTCGCGGATATCGCCGATATGCTGCTTCACGATCTTCCCATGGCCGTCGATCACGAAGGTCTCCGGCACGCCCGACGAGCCCAGCGACAATTGCACCGCGCTGATCTTGTCGTCGCCGATGCTCGCATAGGGATCGCCGTTGCGGCGCAGGAATCCCTGGATCGCCGGGCCGGTATCGCGGATCGCGATGGCATCGATCGGCACCCCCATCGATTTCAGCCGCATCAGCTGCGGCGCCTCGGCGACGCAGGGGATGCACCAGCTGGCAAAGACGTTGAGCAGCCGCGGCTTGCCCTGCTGGAAGGCAGCGCTGGCCAGGCCCGGCTTGCCCGGCAGGATCGCCGGCAGCGCGAAGGTCGGCAGTGATTTGCCCACCATGGCCGATTTCACGGTCCGGTCGGCCGGCGCGAACAGGCCGCTGACCACCACGACGAACAACAGGACAAAGCCCGCAAAGGGCAGCCAGAGCAGCATGCGCTTCATGCCTCCTCCTCCCGCTTGGCGGCACGGCGCTCGCGCCGGACCCGGCCGAAGAGCGAGAGCGCGCCGCCCAGCGCGACCAGGGCGCCACCGGCCCAGATCAGCGTGACGAACGGCTTCCACCACAGCCGCAGCTGCCAGCGCCCCTGCTCATCCATCTGGCCGAGCACTGTATAGAGTTGCCCGTCGAACCGCGTCGCGATCGCCGACTCGCTGGTGACGGTCGGCGGCGTCGCGAAGAAGCGCGATTGCGGGCGTAGCGTGAACGGCGCGCCGTCGCCCCGGCGCGCGGTAAGCTTGCCCTCGATCGCTGACCAGTTCGGGCCGATGACGGGGCGGACGCCCTCGAGCGTGATCGTATAGGGGCCGACATGCTGCGGTTCGCCGATCCTGGCGGCGACGAGCGTCTGCTGCGTGAAGGCGCTATCGGAGGCCATGCCGGCAAGGCTCACCGCGATGCCGAGATGCGCGACGACCATGCCCCAGGTAAACAAGGGCGTCCGCCGCAGATCGCGCTTCCACAGCGGCGCGATGCTCGCCGTGGCCAGCCCGGCCGCCAGCGCCAGCCCGAGCAGCGGCAGGATATGGATTCCGTCGGCCAGCGCCGCGAACCCCGCCAGTGTCACGCCCGTCGCGGCAACCGGCACGATCATGCGCCCGAGCACGGCGTTCGCGTCGTCGCGCCGCCAGCGCATCAGCGGCCCGGCACCCATGATCGCGACCAGGATCAGCGCGACCGGCCCGGCGGTCTTGTCGAAGAAGGGTGGCCCGACCGAGAGCTGGACGCCCATCGCCGCGGCGACGATCGGGTAGAGCGTGCCGGTCAGCACGATGCCCAGCACGACCGAAAGCAGCAGGTTGTTGGCGACCAGCGCGCCTTCGCGGCTGACGAGGTCGAAGCGATTGCCCTCGCGTACCGTGCCGACCCGCGCCGCGAAGAGCAGCAGCGCCCCGCCGATATAGATGGCGAGCAGCGCCAGGATGAAGGCGCCGCGCTTCGGGTCGACTGCAAAGGCATGGACGCTGGTGAGGATGCCCGAGCGCACCAGGAAGGTGCCGATCATCGACATCGAAAAGGCGACGACGGCGAGCATGACCGTCCAGGCCCGGAGCCCGTCGCGCGTCGCCAGCACCGTCACCGAATGCAGCAGCGCGGTGGCCGCGAGCCATGGCATCAGCGACGCATTCTCGACCGGGTCCCAGAACCACCAGCCACCCCAGCCGAGCTCGTAATAGGCCCAGTAGCTGCCGGCGGTGATCCCGAGCGTCAGGAAGATCCAGGCGCCGAGCACCCAGGGCCGCATCGCCCGGGCGAAGGCGGGCCCGACATCCCGGGTCACCAGCGCGCCGACGGCGAAGGAAAAGGCGACGGAAATGCCGACATAGCCGATGTACAGCGTCGGCGGATGAAAGGCGAGGCCGGGGTCCTGCAGCAGCGGGTTCAGCCCGTTGCCGTCGGCGGGAGCCGGATTCAGCCGGGCGAACGGGTTTGAGGAGAAGAGCAGAAAGGCATAGAAGCCCAGCGCGATCAGCGCCTGCGCGCCGAGGGTCGCGATCAGGGTCGGACGGGGAAGCCGGTGCTCCAGGATCGCGACCGCGCCGCCGGCGAGCCCGAGGATCGTGACCCAGAGCAGCATCGAGCCCTCATGGTTTCCCCAGGCCCCCGCGATCTTGTAGAGCAGCGGCTTGTCCGAATGGCTGTTCTCCGCGACGAGCAGCACCGACATGTCCGACCGGACGAACACCAGGATCAGCAGGCCGAGCGCCAGCGCGGCCAGCGCGCCCTGCACCACCGCTACGGGCCGGACGGCCGAGAGGATCTGGCCCGTCAGTCCGTCGCCTGAGATACCAGCGGTGCCCGACGCCATCGATCGCCGCACGCCGATCGCGGCCAGCGCCAGCTGCAGCGCCGCCAGCGCCGCCGCAAACCAGAGCGCGGCAAGTCCTGCCTCGGCGATCATTGTTTCAAGGTCTTTGTCTCGTGCATGGAGCCCGCCATCTCGGGCGGCATATATTTCTCGTCGTGCTTCGCGAGCAGGTTCGTCGCCGTGAAACTGCCGTCGGGATTGAAGCTGCCCTCGGCCACCACGCCCGATTTCTCCCGGAAGAGGTCGGGGACGATCCCGGTGAAGGCGACGGGCACCTTGGCCACGCCATCGGTGACGACGAAGCGGATCGAGACTCCGTCGGGCATCTTCCTGATCGACCCGCCCTCGACCATCCCGCCGAGCCGGACGGCGCGGCCGAGCGGCAGGCCGGTCTTCTTCACGTCGCCGGGCGCGTAGAAGAACGCGGCCTGATCCTTCAGCGCCGACAGCGCGAGGAGCGCAGCGCCGACAACGGCGGCGAGCGCCAGCAGCGCCAGGATCAGTCGCTGATGCTTGGCCTTCATTTCCGTTCGCTCCTGCGCATGGCCAGCCAGCTCCACAGGGCAAGGGCTGCGACCGCGGCCAGCGTCACGCCATAGGCGGAGATCACGAAGGGCCAGGGATTCATTGTGCCATCCGTCGCATGCGGGCCTCTGCCTTCGCCGCCGCGAGCATCGCCCGCATCCGCATCAGCACGATGGCCGCGAAGATGAACCCGAAGCCGAACAGGGTGAAGGGCAGCGGCCACAGGATCGAATTGTCGATCGTCGACTTGGTCAGGCTGATGCTCTGGCCCTGGTGCAGCGTGTTCCACCACACCACCGAATAGCGGATGATCGGCAGCAGCACCGAACCGGCGACGCCGTAGATCGCCGGGATCCGCCCGTCGCCGCCGCGCTCGGCATCGGCCCGGGTGAGTGCCATGAAGCCGAGATAGACGAAGAACAGCAGCAGCATCGAGGTCAGCCGTCCGTCCCACTGCCACCACGTCCCCCAGGTCGGGCGCCCCCAGATCGAGCCGGTGACGAGGCAGAGCGCAGCGAACACCGCGCCGGGCAGCGCGATCGCACGCGCCGCAACCATCGCCAGCGGATGCCGCCAGACGAGGAACAGGATCGAGCACAGCGCGATCCCCGACCAGGCCCCCATCCCGATCGAGGCGGTCGGCACGTGCAGATACATGATCCGGACTGTCTCGCCCTGCAGATAGTCCGGCGGGGTCCGGGTCAGCCCGCCCCACAGGCCGAACGCCAGCAGCGCCGATCCCGTCCAGAACAGGATCGGAGTCAGCGGCCGCGCGAGCTTCACGAAGCGGGCGGGATTGGCGAAGGCATGGAGGCTGGGCACGTTGGGTTCGCGTCTAGAGCGAGTTGGGGTGCTACTCAACTGTGCGTTATCCGGATGGGTGCGGGTGCCCGCCGCCGCTTTCGCGGCACGCGTCGTGAAGGCGCGCATCTCGGGCCGGCGCGCCAGGAATAATGGCGCGCTTTTGGGCAAGCCGAGCCCCTCCGAAAAAACGATAGCGTTCACTACGGATTAGCGATAGCCTCCGAGTCGTTATCTCGTTGGGGAGCGGGTTATGACGACATGGCATAAGACGGCGTTGCTGGCGGGCGTGGCTGCGATCTGGACGGTACCGGCCGCCGCGCAGACCGGAAATCCGCCAACGACCGAAGCGGAAAACGCCGGACGCGGACAGGTTCAGGATATCGTCGTCACCGCGCAGCGCCGCGAGCAATCGCTCCAGAAGGTGCCGATCAGCGTCACGGCCTTCAACGCGGCGAGCATCGCGGCGCTGAGCGCCGAGACGATCGGCGACCTGGATACGTTCACGCCCGGCCTGACGATCAACGATACGTCAGTAACCCAGCCTTCCTTCGCGATCCGCGGCGTGCAGACCGACGATTTCGGGATCGGGACCGAGCCCTCGGTCGGCATCTTCGTCGACAACATCTATTCGGGGCGCTCGGGATCGTCGCTGATCTTCTTCAACGATATCGCGCGGGTCGAGGTGCTCAAGGGCCCGCAGGGCACGCTGTTCGGGCGAAACACCTCGGGCGGCGCAATCTCGATCGTCACCAACAAGCCGGATGATCGGCGCAGCTTCACCGGCACGATCCAGGCCGGCAACTACAGCAAGATCCGCGCCGACGCGACGCTCAACATCCCGCTGACTGACACGCTCTATCTGCGGCTCAACGGCGTCGCCAACTATCGCAAGGGGTATATCACCGACGCGCTGTCTGGCGTGAAGCGCGAGGGCGAGAACAACAAGTCCGGTCGCGCCGCGCTGCGCTGGGCGCCGACCAGCGACACCGATTTCGTTCTCGCCTATGATCATGACGATACCAACAAGGACGGCCCCTACGCGATCGGGATCAGCACGCACGCGCTCAGCACCGATCCCGGCGGTCCGTCCAGCAACGACGTGATCGGCAACAAGGAGACGCGGATCCTGAACGCGGTCTCCTTCACGGCGACGCACCACGCTGGCCCCCTCACCTTCACCAGCATCAGCTCGTTCAAGCATTTCGAGACGCACAACCGCGAGGACGAGGACGGCACCGCCGATCCGACGCGCTACTTCGATACCGAGAATATCGAGAAGAACAGCAGCCTCTATCAGGAATTCCGCCTCGGCTTCGACAATGAGCGGCTGAGCGCGATCGCGGGCGCCAGCTATTTCCACGAGCGCGGGCGGCAGACGAGCGCGGCGACTTTGCTGACGGACTCGCTCGACCGTCTTCTTGGTAAAGTGGCGGGCTTCCCAATCTTCAGCCTGCTCGATCTCTATGGCGGCCTGCCGGTGTTCGGACTGCAATATCGCGAGGACATGAACAACCGTGCGGCCAATGATTCCTACGCCGCATTCGGCGACGCGACATACAAGGTAACGGACCGACTGAGCCTGACCGCCGGTATCCGCTACACCCATGATCTGAAGAAATTCACCTGGAGCAATGGCAACTTCATCGCCCCGGGCCTCGATGCGATCTCTGCGCCCGGATCCCTGTATAATGCGATCCTTGGTGCGGACCTGTTCCCGGATGTGCCGATCAGTGTCGGAGATTTCTACCGCGCGACCGTCGGCCCCAACGGCGTGATCTTCGACGTGGGCGCCCTGGAAGGCGTGCCGTTCACGCGCCGCGCCGCCTTCAGCGACGTCAGCCCCCGCTTCGTGGTCCAATATGATGTCAACCCGGACGTGCACCTCTATGCGTCTGCGTCGCGCGGCTACAAGGCGGGAGGATTCAACTCGACCGAGGTCAACTCCTTCTTCTCACCGGAAAAGGTCTGGAATTTCGAAGGCGGCTTCAAGTCCGAACTGTTCGATCGACGGGTGCGCCTCAACCTATCCGGTTATTACTTCAAATATAGGAACCGGCAGTCGATCAGCCTTGAGAATGTTGGCGGCACATTGCCTCAATATACCACCCGATCCGGTGACTCGGAAGCCTATGGTGCTGATCTCGAAACTCAATTTGTTGTCTCGCGCGATTTCACCGTCGGGTTCACCGCTGGCGCGATCAATTCGAAATGGGTCAAGCGGATTGAGCAAAATGTTGATATTTCGGGTCAACCCACTGGTGAGCCTAGCTTCCGCGGTGTGCTGAGCGGGCATTATGATCATGACATCGGGCATGGTTCAATCTTCGCGGACGCGAGTTACAGCTACACCTCGCGCCAGAGATTGAATGACGCCCAGCGCGCGATCTATGCCTCGTTCGTCGATGAATTTGGCGTGCCGTATGTCGATCAAGCGCAACTCGGCGCGCTCCGTTCTGCCCGCAATATCGTCAATGCGAAGCTCGGCTGGCGCTCGCCCGGCGATCATGTCTCGATCGCGGTCTATGCCGAGAACCTGCTCGACAAACGCTATTACCGGACGCTCAATACGATTTCGGCGGACATCTTCAACACGCCTTATGTCCGGGCCGAACGGCCCGGCTTCTACGGGGTGGAACTGGGTCTACGATTCTAGAACGGGAGGGGAAAGAGAATGATGGCGAACAGGATCGCGCTACTGGGTTGCGTCGCAGCGCTGGCGCTGGCGAGCGGGTGCAGCGGCGGGCCGAAGACGGACGCGCAGGGGTTCGTGATCGACCCCGATTTCGAGAAGAACCTCCAACAGAAATTGCTTGATGCCAAGCCCGGCGACGTGATCGATATCCCGGCCGGCAAATACGCCCTGAGCCGAAGCCTGAGCCTGACCGCCAATGGCGTGACGGTAAAGGGCGCCGGCATGGACAAGACGATCCTGTCCTTCGCGAAGCAGACTTCGGGCGCCGAGGGCATGCTCGTCACGGGCGACGACTTCACCATCCAGGATCTCGCCTTCGAGGATACGAAGGGCGATGCGCTCAAGGTAAACGGCGTGAAGAACAGCGTGATCCGCCGCGTCCGCGCCGAATGGACCGGCGGGGGCAAGACCTCCAACGGTGCCTATGGCCTCTATCCGGTGCAGGTGACCAACGTGCTGATCGAGGGATCGGTGGTGAAGGGCGCCTCGGACGCCGGCATCTATGTCGGCCAGTCGAGCAACATCATCGTCCGCGACAACCGTGCCGAGGGCAACGTCGCGGGGATCGAGATCGAGAATTCGAGCCATGCCGATGTCTATGGCAACACCGCGACGGGCAATACCGGCGGCATCCTGGTGTTCAACATGCCCAACCTGCCGGTGCCGGGCAGCAAGACGCGCGTCTACCGGAACAATGTCGTCGCCAACAACCACGCCAATTTCGGCGCGAAGGGCAGCGCGGTCAGCTCGGTGCCGCCGGGCTCGGGCGTGATCGTCAACTCGAACGACGAGGTCGAGATCTTCGACAACGACGTGAAGGACAACAAGACCGCCAACGTCATCATCTCGAGCTATTATTCGACCGGCTTCGACACCACCCGCGGAATCGCCGCCGCCTATGATCCCTTCCCCGAGAATATCTATGTCGCCGGCAACCGCTTCTCCGGCGGCGGCGACGATCCCGGCGGGCGCTTCACGCCGATGAAGGCGCTCGCCGGCGGCCGGCTGCCCGACGTGCTGTGGGACGGCTTTGCCAATCCCAAGCTCAAGACGCCCGGCATCTGCGTGCAGAATGGCGACGCGAAGCTGCTCAATGCCGACGGCCCGGGCAAGTTCGCCCATGCGAAGATCGACACGAGCGTCAACTGCGCCCCCGCCACCCGCCTGCCCGAGATCAAGCTGCCCGAAGCGATGACGAAGGACAGCGGCAAGCCATCGTGATCGGCCTGATATGACCCTGCGTGCCCTGACCGTCCTGTTCGCGGCGCTGCTGCTCGCCGCGTGCGGTGCGAAGCCGGCAACGGTGACCTTCCACGCCGATGCCAACCCGGAAAAGCTCTCGGACTGGGGGCTGTTCACCGTCGCCGGGGCGCGCCTCACCGCGCATCCCGGCATGGTGACCTATGAGCTCCAAACCCCGCTGTTCAGCGATTACGCCCAGAAATGGCGGACGATCTGGATGCCCACGGGTGCACACGCCACCTACAATCCGGATCGCTGGTTCGATTTCCCGGTCGGCACGATCGTGACCAAGACCTTCTACTACACCACCCCGGCAAGCGCCGCGCAGCCCCAGGCGAGCAGCGAGGTGGTGAAGATGACGCCCGCGACCTACCAGTCGGGCGTGGACGGCATCGATCTCCGCCATGTCCGGCTGATCGAGACGCGGCTGCTGGTGCGGCGCGCCAGCGGCTGGGTGGCGCTGCCCTATGTGTGGAACGCCGAGGGCACGGATGCCACGCTCGAACGCACCGGTGCGGATATGCCCCTCACCTTCGTCGACGGGAAGACGCGCACGCCGTTCGACTATACCGTGCCCAACCAGAACCAGTGCGCCGGCTGCCATGTCCAGGATTTCCGCACTCGGGCGGTCAACCCGATCGGCCTGAAGGCGCGCCACCTCAATCGCCCCTTTCCGGGCGAAGGCGGCGAGATCAACCAGCTCAGCCGGCTGGCCGCGATGGGCTATCTGGCGGGCGTGCCAGCCAGCGGCGCGCCGCGGAATGCCGACTGGCAGGACGAGCATGCCGATATCACGGCGCGCGCCCGCGCCTATCTCGATATCAATTGCAGCCATTGCCACAATCAGGTCGGCGCGGCGCGCACCTCGGGCCTGTGGCTCGACACCGCGACCAGCGACCCGCGCATCCTCGGCATGTGCAAGCCGCCGGTCGCCGCCGGCCGCGGCACCGGTGACCGGCCGTTCGACGTCGTGCCGGGCCATCCCGAGGCCTCGATCATGCCGTTTCGCCTCGCCAGCACCGATCCTGGCGTGATGATGCCTGAAGTGGGGCGCAACCTCGAGCACAAGGAAGGTGTCGATCTCGTGATCCGCTACATCACCGCGCTGAAAGGCGACTGCACCGAGGATGACGGCCCCAGGGACGTGGCGACGCGATGAGCTGGTCCAACTGGTCCGGCAGCGTCGCCTCGACCGCCCCGGTGCTGCGTCCCGCGACCGAGGCTGAGCTGGCCACGGCGGTGCGCGGGGCGAGCAAGGTCCGTGCAGTCGGCGCCGGCCATTCCTTCATGCCGCTCTGCCAGTCGGACGGCCTGATCGTCTCGCTTGAGGAGATGGCGGGCACGCTGACGGTCGCCCCCGATCGCAGGACCGCGCGCATCCCGGCCGGCTGGAGCATCAAGCGCCTGACTGAAGCCCTGTGGGCGGAGGGCCTCGCGCTCGCCAACCAGGGCGATGTGAATCCGCAATCGCTCGCCGGCGCGATGGGAACGGGCACGCACGGCACCGGTCGCGACCTCGGCAACCTCTCCACCTTCGCGCGCGGCTTCCGGCTGATCGGCCCGACCGGCGAAGCAGTCTGGTGCGACGAGACGACCAGCCCGGACCTGTTCCAGGCGCAGCGCATCTCGCTCGGCCTGTTCGGCATCGCGACCGAGATCCTGTGCGATGTCGTTCCCGCCTACCATCTCGCCGAGCGGATCGAGAAGAAGCCATGGGGCGAGATCCGCGAGCGCTTCGACGAACTGGTCGAGCAGGAGCGGCATGTCGAGTTCTGGCTTTTCCCGCACGCCGAGAGCGCGATCCTGAAGACGCTGGTGCCGTGCGATCCCTGCGCGCCGCCTGCCTCCACCACCGATATCGAGGAGGCGACCTTCCGCCGCCTGCTCAATCTCGGTGCGTTCGTGCCGGCGCTGGTGCCGACCCTGCAACGGCTGATGATGAAGACCAACATGGACAGCGGCCGGCGCGGGCCGGCGCATGCCATCTTTCCCTCCGACCGGACGATCCGGTTCGAGGAGATGGAGTATGAGATGCCCCGCGCCGTCGGGCTGGAAACGCTGGACGAGCTGGTCGGCTGGATCCGCCGGAAGCGGCTGCCGGTCTCCTTTCCGTTCGAATTCCGCATCGTCGCCCCCGACGATATCTGGATGAGCCCGATGAATGCCGGGCCGGTCGCCGCGATCTCGATGCACCAATATGCCAGGATGCCGTGGCGCGATGCGTTCGCCGAGGGCGAGGCGATCTTCCGCGCCCATGGCGGGCGGCCGCACTGGGCCAAGCGGCACACCCTGTCGCGCGCCGATGTGGACGCGCTCTATCCGATGGCGGAGCGCTATCGCGAGGTGCGGCGCGCGGTCGACCCCGCGGGCAAGTTCCTGAACACCCATATGGCGGAGCTGTTTTCCTGATGGACGACCTGGCGTTGCACACCCCTCTGATCGGGCAACAGGGATCGCGCGGCGCGCTCAATACGCCGGTGCTGGTGCTCGACCTGGACAAGCTCGATCGCAACATCGCGACGATGCAGCGCCTCGCCGCCGCGCACGGCGTTGCGCTCCGGCCGCATGCCAAGACGCACAAGAGCGTCGATATCGCGAAGCGGCAGGTCGCCGCCGGCGCGATCGGCCTGTGCTGCGCCAAGATCGGCGAAGCCGAGGTGCTGGCCGATGGGGGCATCACCGGCCTGCTCATCACCTCACCGGTCAGCGCCCCGGGCGCGGTCGAGCGGCTCGCCGCGCTGGCGAAGCGCGGCATCGGCCTGATGGCGGCGATCGACAATCCGGACATGGTCGCGCGCTGGCAGGAGGCGCTGGCCGCGGCGGGCGCGATGCTCGACGTGGTGATCGATGTCGATCCGGGCATCCGGCGCACCGGCGTCGCCTCCCCCGCAGCCGCGGTGGCGGTCGCGGAGGCGGTCGCCGGCGCCACGAACCTCACGCTTCGCGGCGTCCAATATTATTGCGGCGCGCAGCAGCATATCGAGGACTATGCGGCTCGGCGCAGCGCGATCCTCGATCGCACCGACTATCTGCAGACCGTGATCGCTGCGCTGACCGAGGCGGGATACCAGCCCGAGATCGTCACGGGATCGGGCACCGGCACGCATCATATCGATCTGGAGCTGGGCCTGTTCACCGAGCTCCAGGTCGGTTCCTATGTCTTCATGGACAAGCAATATCTCGATTGCGACCTGGCCGGTGCGGCCGGGCCGCCGTTCGAAACCTCGCTGTCGGTCGATGCACGGGTGGTGAGCGCCAACCATGACGCGCTGGTCACGATCGATGCCGGGTTCAAGTCGCTATCGACTGATGGTGGCGCGGCGCAGGTGCAGCGCGGGGCGTCGGCCGACACCCTGTTCGTCTTCATGGGCGACGAGCATGCCGCGCTGGTCGCGCCCGATATCGGCAAGCGGCTGCGCCCCGGCGATCCCGTGAGCCTGACCGTGCCGCACTGCGACCCGACGGTGAACCTCTACGATTATTATCACGTCGTCAGTGGTGACACGTTGATGGAGATATGGCCAGTCAGCGCCCGCGGCCGGGCGCGTTGAACCTCCGCACCGATCGCGCGCTGGCGGTTTTCGTCGTCGGCGTGATCGGCGTCCTGATCCCGGGCCTGCAGCCGCAACTGCTCGGCGCGCTGGCGGCCGAGGGGCATCTTTCGGTCGCCGCGCTTGGGCTCCTCGCGACGGTGGAATTGCTGGCGATGGGTCTCGCTGCCGGCGGCGCCGGCTTCATCCTGCCCGCGACCCGGCTCGTCGCGATCGCCGCGATCGCCCTGCTGACGACCGGCGCCATCGATCTGGTGACGCCGTTCCTCGGCTCCGGCGCGCTGTTCGGCGCGCGGATCGTGGCCGGGCTCGCCGAGGGCGTGCTGATCTGGATCGCGATCGGCCTGATCGTGCGCACCAGCCATCCCGAGCGCTGGTCCGGCATCTATCTTGCCGTACAGACGCTGGCGCAGTTCGCCCTAGCCAGCGCGATCGGTTATTCCGCCGCCGGCAGCCGCGGCGCGTTCACCGCCCTTGGCGTCGTCACCCTGGCCGGGTTGCTGGCCTTGCCCTGGTTGCCGCGCAGCTATGCCCCGCTCGCGACCAATGGCGAGCCGGGCGGCTTGCCCCATGCGCGCGGGCTGGTCGCGCTCGGCGGCGTGGTGGCCTATCTCGCCTTCATCGTCGCGGTCTGGGTCTATATCGAGCCGCTTGCGCTGGAGCATGGCGTTCCCGCGGCCACCATCCACCTCATCGCCCCGCTGTCGCTGGCGATGCAGGTGCTCGGCGCCGGCGCCGCGGCGCTGCTGGCGGAACGGGTACCGGCGCGGCTGGCTATCGCGGCGGTCGGGTTGCTCAATCTCGGCCTGCTGGGGACGATGGCCGCGCCCCCCTCGCCTGCTGCGTTCCTCGTGGCGACCGCGGCGTTCGGCTTCCTGTGGCTGTTCATCCTGCCCTTCCAGATCTCGATCGCGATCGCCGCTGATCCCAGCCGGCGCGCCGCGCTGCTGATCGGGGGCGCGCAACTGACCGGTTCGAGTCTCGGGCCGTTCCTGGCCGGGCTTTTGATCGGGGACAAAGACGTTGCACGCGTGCTGTGGTTCGGCGCATTTTGTGCAGCCGCAGGAATGATGGCGCTGATCGGCGCCGGCACCGCGCGGAGATTGTCTCGAAAGGTGTGATCGTGCCCGCCCTCGCCACCAAGAAGCGTCCACGCCCCAAGCAGGAGCGTGCGCAGCAGACCTACGAACTGCTGCTCGACGTCGCCGGCGAACTGCTTGCCGAAGTCGGCATCGATCGCATCTCCACCAACATGATCTGCGCGCGCGCCGGGCTCACGCCGCCCGCGCTCTATCGCTATTTCAAGGACAAATATGATGTGCTGGAGGCGCTCGGCGGCCGGCTGATGGCGCGCCAGAACGTGGCGCTCGAGCAATGGATCGCGCGCCACGCCGACAACGGGCTCGATGCGCTGCGCGACGGCATCGAGGAATTGCTGCGCGATACCGCGGCCGTCACCCAGTCGGAGCCCGGCGCCGTGTGGATCCTGCGCGCGCTGCACGCCTCCCCGCGCCTCGTGCATGTCCGCCTCGAATCGCACCGCTACGTCACCGATCAACTGGTCGCGGCCTATATGCGCTACCTGCCCGAGATCGATCGCGACGAACTGTGGCAGCAATTGCGCCTCTCGGTGGAGCTCGGCTTCGCGGCGGACGAAATGCTGCA
>Ga0255338_1003885_pt1 | contig 16806 bp, 14 predicted proteins | sample MeOH1_35cm_T4_19_FD_203715 | JGI IMG/M metagenome (GOLD analysis project Ga0255338, IMG submission 203715) | Sandy soil microbial communities from University of British Columbia, Vancouver, Canada - MeOH1_35cm_T4_195 | ecosystem: Engineered > Artificial ecosystem > Sand microcosm > Unclassified ...
CGCTGACCGGTCAGGGCGTGCTGTCCTATGACTACCTGGACCAGGAGCTGCTCAACGACGCCGGCCTGGCCGACCCGCGCGCCGGCTTCGGCGTGCTGCGCTTCAACACGCTGGAAGCCGGCAAGGGCGGGGCGCTGGAGCTGGTGAACCTGCGCGTCCAGCAGCTGACCCCCGCGCTGCGCGCGCCGGCCGAGCTCTACCGCGTGCCGGTCGAGAATCCCGACCTGGCCGAGCGCCTGGTGCAGGGCAATGGCCGCGACCTGCAGCTGCTGGAGATCAAGCTGGCGCGCCAGGCCGATTGCACGCCGCGCGCCGAGGCCCTGCGCGGCGCCGGCGCGCCGCTGGCCGCGATCGCGACCGAGCTGATCTTCGTGGCCGAAGACGGCACGCGCCTGCTGGCGCTGCCGGTCGAATCGCGCCGCGGCTGCAGCACCGGCAGCCGGCCGCGCAAGGCCGCGCGCGGCTGATCCGATTCGTCGATCGATCGATGTTGCAAGCAGACGGGCGGCCTTGGCCGCCCGTTTCCTTGATGGGGTCCTCAGGCGCGTCGCTGCTGGCGCGCGGCCACCTCCCCCGACTGCGGGGGGGGGGTGTCCCGGCGAGGGTCAGGTCTTGCGCCTGCCGGACGGGGCGTGCGGATCGTGGCGCTGCAGCCAGGCCAGGAACTCGCCGTACCAGAGCCGGCTGTTGCGCGGCTTGAGCACCCAGTGGTTCTCGTCGGGGAACCACAGCAGGCGTGCGTCTATGCCCTTGGCCTTCAGGGTGTTGTAGTAGGCCAGGCCCTGGGCGTCGGGCACGCGGTAGTCGAGCGCGCCGTGGATCACCAGGGTGGGCGTGCGCATGGCCTTGGCGAAGGCGTGCGGGCTTTGCGCGGCCACCTTGGCCGGATCGTCCCAGTACCAGGCCCCCAGCTCCTTGGCGTGCCAGGTGTAGGCGTCGTCGGCGAACATGGCCTGCCAGTCGTAGCAGCCGGCGTGGCAGACGTAGGCCTGGTAGCGGCCCGGCTTCACGTGGCCGTTCATCCAGGCCGCCATATAGCCGCCATAGCTGCCACCGGCGGCGAAGACGCGCCGGCGGTCGACCCAGGGCCTCTTCAGGATCCAGTCCGTGCCGGCCTCGATGTCCTGCAGCTCCAGCTCGCCCCAGCGCTGGGTGATCGAGTCGAGGAAGCGGTAGCCGAAGCTGGACGAACCGTGGTAGTTGACGCAGGCCACCACATAGCCCTGGGCGGCGAAGACCTGGTGGTTCCAGCGGAAATGCCAGCTGTCGCCGAAGGCGGTGTGGGGGCCGCCGTGGATCAGGTGCAGGACCGGATATTTCCTGCGCGCGCTGTGCGGGTCCATGCCGGGCGGGTAGATCAGCCACATCTGCACCTCGTCGCCCTGGGCGCCCCGGTAGCACACCTCCTCGGCGCGGCCGAAGGCATAGGGGGCCAGCAGCGCGTCGTTGAAGTGCTCGATACGCCGGGCGCGGCCCTCGTCGCCCTCGCCCTCGCTCTCCAGCACCGACAGGCGCGGTGGATGCTGGACGCTGTCGTGCTGGACCACCAGGGTGCCGGCCTCCAGCGCGAAGGCCGTGGCATGGCCGCCCTCGAAGAGCTTGAAGGCGGCGCAGGTCTTGACGTCGAAGCGCCAGAGATGGCGCCGGCCGCGTTCCTCGGCGCAGAACAGCAGGCCCAGGTCGTCCTCGTCCCAGAGCAGGGGCGCCGTCACCTCCTGGTCCCAGTCCTCCGACAGCACGGCCCAGTGGCCGCGCGTGTCCAGCACGCCGAGCTGCTGGGGCATCGTGTGCTTGAGCCCCTGGTGGCTGGCCAGGAAGGCCAGGTGCTGGCCGGCGCGGCTGTAGCGCGGCGCGGTGAAGTCCCAGTCTCCGTCCTGCAGCAGGGTGCGCGCCCGGCCGCCGCGCTTGACCTCGATCTCGGCCAGCGCGTGGCGGCAGTCCAGGCGCTTCTCGGCTGCCGGGTCGTGGGCGAAGACGATGCGCTGGCCGTCCGGCGAGATGTCGAAGCAGTGGGCGTCGGGGTCGGCGCGCGTCAGCTCGAGGTCGCTGCCCTCGAACAGGTCGCGGGTCCGGCCCGTGGCCACGTCCATCACATGCAGATGGGCGACGCGGCCCATCGGCAGCTGGCGGTCCCAGTAGCGGTAGAGCAGCTCGCTGGTGACGTAGCCGCTTTCCTTGCGTTCCTTGAAGGCCTTCAGCGCCCTGGCCTGGGCGGCCGCGCCCCGCAGCTCCGGCCAGACCCAGGAGATGAAGGCGATGCGCTTGCCGTCGGGAAACCACTTGAAGGCCTCGACGCCGGTGGCGACCTGGCCCAGGCGCCGCGCCTCGCCGCCGTCCGGCGCGATCAGGTAGAGCTGCGGCTCCTCGTCCTTGCCGCCCTCCTGCTCGCGGCGCGCGATGAAGGCGATCTGGTCGCCGCGCGGACTCCATTGCGGCTGGCCGTCCTTGCTGTCGGGGCTGCCGGCATTGGTCAGCGCGCGCGGCGCGCCGCCCAGGGTGGAGAGCAGCCAGAGCTGGCTCTGGCTCTTGTTCGTCTCCATCGAATAGCGCGTCACCGAGGCCACCGCCTGGGCGCCATCGGGCGACAGGCTGGGCGCGCCGACGCGCTCGATCTGCCAGAGGGCGTCGATGTCGAAATTCTTCTTCTTGGGCATGGGCAGGGTGTTCAGCGGGGCTTGGCCAGCTGCCATTCGAGGTGGGCGCGCACCGTCGGCCATTCCGGCGCGGTGATGCTGTAGACCGCGGTGTCGCGCAGGCTGCCGTTGGGGCTGCGCAGGTGGGCGCGCAGGATGCCGTCGAGCTGGGCGCCCAGGCGTTCGATCGCGCGCCGGCTGGCCGTGTTGAGGCGATGGGTGCGGAACTCGACGGCGATGCAGGCGAGATCCTCGAAGGCATGGCGCAGCAGCATCAGCTTGCACTCGGTGTTCAGGGGGCCGCGCTGCGCGCTGGCGGCATACCAGGTGGAGCCGATCTCGACGCGGCGGTTGGCGTTGTCGATGTTCATGTAGCTCGTCATGCCGACGATGCGCCCGGCGGCATCGAAGACCGTGAAGGGCTGCATGCTGGCCCGGGCCTGCAGGTCCAGGCGGCGTGCGATCTCGGCGCCCATGGCCTCGGGCCTGGGGACGGCGGTGTACCAGAGCTGCCAGAGCTCGCCGTCGCGTACGGCGGCCTGCAGGCCTGCTTCATGCGCGGGGGACAGCGGCTCCAGCCGCGCATGCCGGCCGGCCAGCGTGACCGGGCTGCACAAGGACGTGCTCAATGGGTTCTCCCGAGAATCAGACGCCGGGCCAGCCAGCGGCCCAGGCCGCAGCCGGCGAGGATCAGGCCCAGGCCCAGCAGCTGCGGGATGCCCCAGTCCGGCGTGTTGATGAAATCGAAGCCCAGCCAGCGGCCCAGCTGCCAGCCGGCCAGGGCGCCCAGCAGGAAGCCCAGCGCATCGGCCAGGCCGAGCTTGAAGGCGCGGCCCAGGTCGCCGTCGCCGCTCATCGGTTGCGGCTCTGCATGAACACCAGCTTCTCGAACAGGGTCAGGTCTTGCTCGTTCTTCAGCAGGGCGCCGACCAGGGGCGGGATCGCCACCTTCTCGTCCTGGCTCTGCAGGGCCTCGGTGGGGATGTCCTCGGCCACCAGCAGCTTCAGCCAGTCCAGCAGCTCGCTGGTAGAGGGCTTCTTCTTCAGCCCCGGCAGGTTGCGCACCTCGAAGAAGGTCTTCATCGCGGCGGCCAGCAGCTCCTTCTTCAGTCCCGGGAAATGCACGTCGACGATCTGCTGCATGACCGTGGCGTCGGGGAACTTGATGAAGTGGAAGAAGCAGCGGCGCAGGAAGGCGTCGGGCAACTCCTTCTCGTTGTTGGATGTGATGAAGACCAGCGGGCGGTGCTTGGCCCTGATCAGCTGGCGCGTCTCGTAGCAGTAGAACTCCATGCGGTCGAGTTCGCGCAGCAGGTCGTTGGGGAACTCGATGTCGGCCTTGTCGATCTCGTCGATCAAGAGGGCCACCGGCTGGTCGGCCTCGAAGGCCTGCCACAGCACGCCCTTGACGATGTAGTTGTGGATGTCCCTGACCTTCTCGTCGCCGAGCTGGCTGTCGCGCAGCCGGCTCACCGCGTCATATTCGTACAGGCCCTGCTGGGCCTTGGTCGTGCTCTTCACATGCCATTGCAGCAGCGGCAGCTTCAGGGCCGTCGCCACCTCCTCGGCCAGCATGGTCTTGCCGGTGCCGGGCTCGCCCTTGACCAGCAGGGGGCGCTTCAGCGTGATCGCCGCGTTGACCGCCAGCATCAGATCGGCGGTGGCGACGTACTGCTCGGAACCTTGAAATTTCATGGTGTAAATCAACGACAGATGGGCAGCGGGCCAGTATAAGGTGCCCCCTATAATGCGCCCCGGTATCAGATCAAGACATTGGGGACTATGAAGAAACTGCTGCAGATCTCGTTCGCCCTGGCCGCCACGGCGGTAGTCTTCACGCCCGCGCAAGCGCAGGACGTGGCGGCCGGCCAGAAGAAGGTGGCCATGTGCATCGGTTGCCACGGCATTCCGGGCTACCAGTCCAGCTTCCCCGAAGTCCACAAGGTGCCGATGATCGCGGGCCAGGGCGCCAAGTACATCGCCACGGCGCTGACCGCCTACGCCAAGGGCGAGCGCAAGCATCCGACCATGCGCGGCATCGCCCAGACCCTGTCCGACCAGGACGTCGCCGACATCTCGGCCTATTACGAGCAGCTGGGCAAGACCGATGCGGCCCTGCCGGAGACGGCCGCGGCCGCCCCGGCCCAGGTGACCGAGCTGCTGACCAAGGGGGCCTGTGCCTCCTGCCACGGCGCCAACTTCAGCAAGCCGATCGACGGTGCCTACCCGAAGCTGGCCGGCCAGCATGCCGACTACCTCTACGTGGCCCTGAAGTCCTACCAGACCGAGGGCAATGCCGTGGTGGGCCGTGGCAACGCCATCATGGCCGGTCAGGTCAAGCAGTTCAGCCACGCCGAGCTGAAGACCCTGGCCAAGTACATCGCCTCGCTGCCGGGCGAGCTCAAGACCGTGCCCCAGTCCAAGATGCGCTGAGGCCGGCGCTCCGCCGGTGCTTGGCCACCACATCGCAAGCCGCCCGCGAGGCGGCTTTTTCGTGCCCGCCGTCATACTGGGCGCCCGCGATGCAAGATGCCCCCGAGCACATGGCCACCGACATGCTTCAATTGCGCGCCGCGACGGCGGACGAGGCCCCGGAGATCCTGGCGCTGATGATGCGCGTGCTGCGGGCCAGCCTGCGGGCCGAGCCGCCGGCGGTGCGCGAGGAGATGGCGCACAACGTGCGGCGCAACCTTGAGATCTGGCTCGCCGCGCCGCAGGATTCGGTCCACCTCGTCGCGCTGGAGGGCGGGCGCATCGTCGGCGTGGTGCTGGTCAAGGAGTGCTGGAACCTCTGCAGCCTGTTTGTCGAGACGCGCTGCCAGGGCCGCGGCCTCGGGCGGCGGCTGGTGGAGGCCGCCGTCGCGGCCTGCCGTGGTTGCAGCCCCAGGCAGGCGCTGTGCCTCAATGCGGCACCCACCGCGATCGCGTTCTACCAGCGGCTCGGCTTTGTCGACCGCGCCACCGCCCAGGCCCTGCCGACGGGGTTCAAGGCCCTGCAACGGCCCTTGTGAGGCCTCGGCCCTGCGGCCTCGGTACAAGTCCCATCAGGTGAATCCCCGGGGCGCGGCGTGCGCCGCGCTTCCCTACACTCGCGCCAGCCCCGTGGTATCGGTTTTCTGTTGGGAGATCCGTATGAAGCGTTCTCTTCTGATCGGCCTGGCCGCTGCGGCCTGCGCCGCCGGCCTGCAGGCCCAGACCCTGCGCTGGGCCAGCCAGGGCGACCCGCAGACCATGGACCCGCACTCGCAGAACGAGAGCATGACCAATATGGTCAACGGCCAGGTCTACGAGCGCCTGGTCTCGCGCGACCGCAACCTCAACATCGTGCCGGGTCTTGCCACCGAGTGGAGCCAGCCCTCGCCCCTGGTCTGGCGCTTCAAGCTGCGCCCCGGCATCAGGTTCCACGAGGGCCAGCCCTTCACGGCCGACGACGTGGTGTTCTCGGTCAACCGCGCCAAGGAGCTGACCTCGCAGGTGGCGGTCTACGCCAATGCGCTGGGCACGCCCAGGAAGATCGACGACCTGACCGTCGAGTTCCAGCTCGCCAGCGTCAACCCGGTGTTCCTGCAGCACCTGGACTCGATGTGGATGATGAGCAAGAGCTGGAGCGAGCAGCACAAGGTGACGCGCCCGCAGGACTTCAAGAACAAGGAAGAGACCTACACCGCGCTGAACGCCAACGGCACCGGCCCTTACATGCTGGTGAGCCGCCAGCCCGGCATCAAGACCACCTACAAGCGCAACCCGAACTGGTGGGGCAAGTTCCAGGGCAATGTGCAGGACATCGTGTTCACGCCGATCAGCAACGACGCGACCCGCCTGGCGGCCCTGGTCTCGGGCGAGATCGACTTCGTGCTCGACCCCGCGCCGCGCGACGTGCCGCGCCTGCGCAACACCCAGGGCGTGAAGGTCATCGACGGGCCCGAGAACCGCATCGTCTTCATCGGCATGGACCAGGCGCGCGACCAGCTGCTCTACGCCAATGTGCCGGGCAACAAGAACCCCTTCAAGGACCAGCGCGTGCGCCGAGCCCTCTACCAGGCCGTCGACGTCGAGACCATGAAGACCAAGCTGATGAACGGCCTGTCGGCGCCCACCGGCGCGATGACGCCGTCGCCGCAGGGCTCCTACAACGACCCGGCGATCGAGTCGCGCTACCCCTTCGACCTGGCCGCGGCGCGCAAGCTGATGGCCGAGGCCGGCTACGCGGATGGCTTCGAGGTCACGCTGGACTGCCCCAACAACCGCTACATCAACGACGAGGAGATCTGCTTGGCGCTGGCCACCATGTGGGCCCAGCTCAAGGTCAAGGTCAAGGTCAACGCGATGCCGCGCGTCACCTATTTCCCCAAGCTGGAGAAGCTCGACACCAGCATGTACATGCTGGGCTGGGGCGGCGCGATCACCGATGCCGAGACCGTGCTGACCCCGGTGCTGCGCAACCGCGGCGACAAGGGCGTGGGCTTCTACAACTACGGCAATGCCAGGAACGACAAGTTCGACCAGCTGGCCGCCCAGTCCAGCGTCGAGGCCGACACCAAGAAGCGCGAGCAGCTGATCAAGGCCGCGCTCACCGAGTACAAGGAGCAGGTCAACGCCATTCCGCTGCATCGCCAGGTCATCCCCTGGGCTGCGCGCAACAACATCAACGTGGTGCACCGCGCCGACAACTGGTTCGAGGTGGCCTGGGTCAGCATCGCCAAGTAGGCCCTGCGCGCTGCCCATCCTCCAGGCGGCCCGCGGGCCGCCTTTGCCTTTGGGGCCTTCAGGCCGGCGGGCTCCGCAGCATGTCGGCCAGCAGCGCGCGCAGCGCGGCGGCCTCGGCGCGGGGCGTGAACAGCGGTTCGCGCGCCGCGCATTGGGCCCGCAGCCGCGCCGCGAAGCGCACATCGTCGCGCAGGCGCAGCATCAGCGCCGCCAGCGCGGCCGCGTCGCCGACCGGGAAATAGCCCTCGTAGTCGGGGCCCAGCAGGCCCACATTGCCGTCGATGCGGCTGCCCAGCACCGGCAGGTCCGAGCGCAGCGCCTCGATCACGGCATGGGCGCCGCCCTCCAGCCGGCTCATGTGCACCAGCGCGCGCGCCCGCGCCATCCAGCGCCGCGCGGCCGCGGCGGGCAGGGCGCCCAGCCAGCGGTAGCCGGGGCATTCGTCCATGGTCCGCCGGGCGGCCTCGCCGAGCCGCGGGTCGAGCGCGGCGCCGATATGCAGGATGCGCAGGCCCGGCTGGCCGCGCAGCAGGCGGGCGGCCGCCATCAGGGTCAGCGGATCCTTCTCGTCGCGCAGATGGCCCACCGCCACGAAGTCGAAGCTGCGCCGGGCCTGGTCGTGCCGCCGCTGCCGCGTGGCGGACTGCAGGATGACGCGCGCCTTGCCGCGCTCCTGCGGGCTCAGGCCTCGCAAGGCCTCGGCCTGCAGCACCACGATATGGCTGGCGCAGTGCAGCGACTGCCGCACCAGCGCGTCCGGCTGCGCCCGGCCGTAGAGATCCGTGCCGGTCAGCACCACGCACAGCGGGGCCTGCGGCGCGGCCGCGCGAAAGCGCGCGATCGAATCGGCCGAGCGCCAGGCATTCAGTGCGATCATGGCGCGCACCGGCGTGCCATCCCAGACCTGCTGGATGTGCAGGTCCGCGTCGGCGCGCAGCAGCCGCTGCCAGCGCTCGGCGGTGCGCCAGTTGCCGTTGTTGCTGGCGGCCAGCGCCGGCGACAGGATCAGCACGGAGTCCCTGCTCATGCCCACGATGTTCGCACGCCCCGACACCTCCGCCGACGGCTCGGGCGCAACCTCGGGCGACGCGGCCCGCCGGCTCGCGGGCGCGGCCCTGGCCGCCGCCCTGGCCGAGAGCCGCCGGCGCACCCTGTCCCTGGTCGCCGATCTGAGCGATGCGCAATGGCAGGTGCCCTGTTGCCCGGGCCTCAATCCCATCGCCTGGGAGCTGGCCCACCTGGCCTGGTTCGGCGAGTTCTGGATCCTGCGCGGGCCGCACCGGCTGACGCCGGACGGTCTGGTCCAGGCGGCGCAGGCGGCCCGCATCGCCGGCCCGGATGCGCTGTTCGACTCGGCCCGGCTGGCCCATGCCCAGCGCTGGCAGCGGCCGCTGCCCGGCCGCGCCGACGTGCTGGCGATGCTGGAACGCCAGCTGGACGCCTGCCTGCGGGCACTGCCCGGCGGCGATGGCGCTGAGGGGGCTGACGGTGGTGAAGGCGCTGACGCGGCCCTGTACTTCCACCGCCTGAGCCTCTTCCATGAGGACATGCACGGCGAGGCGCTCACCTGGCTGCGCGCCGCCCTGGGCTATCCGGCGCCCGCGGCGCTCGCGCCACCACCCGCGCAGCCCGCGGCGGGGCGTCTGCGCTTCGAGGGCGGCACGGTCCGGCTCGGCCGCCGCCCGGGGCAAGCCGGCTTTGCCTTCGACAACGAGCTGCCGGGTGCGCAGCTGCAGCTCGCCCCCTTCGACATCGATGCCGGCCTGCTCACGGCCGGGCAGTTCCTGGAGTTCGTGCTGGCCGGTGGCTACCGGGAGCCCGCCTGCTGGCCGGGCGCGGCGCGGGCCTGGCTTGCCGCCAGCCAGGCCGCCCATCCGGCGCGCTGGCGCCGGACACCCGCGGGCGGCTGGGAGCAGCGCTGGTTCGAGCGCTGGCTGCCGCTGGACCCCGGGGCCCCGCTGCTGCATGTCAACGCCTTCGAGGCCGAGGCCTATTGCCGCTGGGCCGGTCGGCGCCTGCCGCGCGCCGCCGAATGGGAGCTGGCCGCCTCCACGGCCGGCGGGCGCGGCTTCTGCTGGGGCCACAGCGCCTGGGAGTGGTGCGCCGAGGCCTTCGAGCCCTACGCGGGCTTCGTGCCGGGTCCCTACAAGGACTACTCCCAGCCCTGGTTCGGCAGCCATCGCGAGCTGCGCGGCGGCTCCTGCGCCGCCCATGCGCGCCTGCATGACACGGCCTATCGCAACTTCTTCATGCCCCAGCGCAACGACATCTTCGCCGGCTTGCGCACCGCCGGGCCCGGCTGAGCGGCCAGCCCAGCCTCAGGCGGCCGGCCGGCGCCGATGGACGGGGCCCACATGGCCGTGCAGCTCGGAGGCGGGCCGTGGGGGCAAGGCCTCGCCCAGGGGCTGGCCCAGCTCCCGCAGGATGCCGCAGTCCTGGCCGGGGCGGCCGGACTGGCAGCGGGCCCGCAGCGTGCGCAGCTCGGCTTCCAGCGCCTGCAGCTCCCGGATGCGGGCGGCCACATGGCCGATATGCTCGTCGAGCAGCCGGTCCACCGCGCCGCAGTCGGCGCCAGGCCGGTCGATGAACTGCAGCAGGGCCCGCACCTCGTCCAGCGCCATGTCCAGGCCGCGGCAGCGCCGGATGAACACCAGGCGCTGCACATGGGCCTCGCCATAGATCCGGTAGTTGCCGGCGCTGCGCTGCGGCGCCGGCACCAGCCCCTCGCGTTCGTAGAAACGGATGGTTTCGATCGGGGTGGCCGAGGCCACCGCCAGTTCGCCGATTTTCATGGGCCGCATCACAGGCTGAAAGCAAGGCTTGACTCTATACCGGCTACAGGGTTTCCAATCCCGGCATGGACATGAAGACCGAGATCGACCGCGGCCCCGCCGCCGCCTGCGGCACCGGCTGCTGCGGCGCCGCCTGTGCGCCGCTGAGCATGGACGATGGGCCCGACGCGGCGGCGTCGGCCGGGCTGCGGCGCTTCCGCATCGCCGACATGGACTGCGCGGCCGAGGAGTCCGAGATCCGCCGCGCCCTGGAGCCCATTGCCGGCCTGGGCCCGCTGCGCTTCGACCTGGGCCGGCGCACGCTGGCCCTGGCCGCCGCGCCGGATGCCCTGGAGGCGGCGCTGGCCGCGATCCGGCGCATCGGCTACCGGCCGCAGGCCCTGGAGCAGGGCGCCGGTCCGGCCGAGGGCCATGCGCATGCGCATGAGCATGAGCACGAGCACGAGCACGAGCACGAGCACGAGCCTGGCCAGGGGCCTGCGCTGGCACGCCTGGCCGGCGCCCTGGGCCTGGCCCTCGCGGCCGAGGCCCTGGCCTTCTTCGCGCCCGAGACCGGCCTGTTCAAGGCCGGCCAGATGCTGCTGGCGGCCCTGGCCATCGGGCTGGCCGGCTTCGGCACCTACCGCAAGGGCCTGCAGGCGCTGCGGCTGGGCCGGCTCAACATCAATGCCCTGATGACGGTGGCGGTCAGCGGCGCCTTCGTGATCGGCCAATGGCCCGAGGCGGCCATGGTGATGGCGCTCTATGCGATTGCCGAGCTGCTCGAGGCGCGCGCCGTCGACCGGGCCCGCCATGCCATCAAGACCCTGCTGGACCTGACGCCGCAGGACGCCGAGGTGCTGCAGCCCGACGGCCAGTGGCGCCGCCAGGCGACGGCCAGCGTGGCGCTGGGCGCACTCGTGCGTCTGCGGCCGGGCGAGCGGCTGCCGCTGGACGGCGTGGTGACGGCCGGGCGCAGCGCGGTCGACCAGGCCCCGGTGACCGGCGAGAGCGTGCCGGTGGACAAGGAGGTCGGCGACGCGGTCTTCGCCGGCACCATCAACCAGCATGCGGCGCTGGAGTTCCGCGTCACGGCGCTGGCCGGCGACAGCACGCTGGCGCGCATCATCCATGCGGTCGAGGAGGCGCAGGCCAGCCGGGCGCCGACCCAGCGTCTGGTCGATCGCTTCGCGGCCGTCTACACGCCGGGCGTCTTCGTGCTGGCCCTGGGCGTGGCGCTGCTGAGCCCCTGGCTGCTGGACTGGGGCTGGCCGCAGTCGCTCTACAAGGCCCTGGTGCTGCTGGTGATCGCCTGCCCCTGCGCGCTGGTGATCTCGACGCCGGTGACGGTGGTCAGCGGCCTGGCGGCGGCGGCGCGCCGCGGCATCCTGATCAAGGGCGGCGTCCACCTGGAACAGGCGCGCCGCCTCAAGGTCATCGCGCTGGACAAGACCGGCACCATCACCGAGGGCCGACCCCGGCTGGTGGCCCGGGAGCTGCTGCGCGAGGGCGTCGACCCCGCCCTGGTGGTGCGGGTGGCGCTGAGCCTGGCCGGGCGCTCCGACCACCCCGTCTCCCGGGCCATCGCTGCCGGACTGGCGGGGCAGGCGGTCGAGGTCGAGGGCTTCGAGGCCGTCGCGGGCCGCGGCGTGCAGGCCGGACTGGCGGGCACGCCCTATGTGCTGGGCAACCACCGCTGGATCGAGGAGCGCGGCCAGTGCTCGCCGGCCATCGAGGCGCGGCTGCGCCAGCACGAGCAGGCCGGCCGCACGCTCACCCTGCTGGCCGATGCGGACGGCGTGCTGGCGCTGTTCGCGGTGGCCGATGCGATCAAGCCCTCGTCCCGCCAGGCCCTGGCCGCGCTGCGGGCGCTGGGCGTCAGGCCGGTGATGCTGACCGGCGACAACCGCGCCACGGCCGAGGCGATCGCACGCGAGGCCGGCATCGAGGAGGTGCGCGGCAATCTGCTGCCGCAGGACAAGCTCGAGGCCATCGCCGCGCTGCAGCAGCGCCATGGCCCGACCGCCATGGTGGGCGACGGCATCAACGACGCGCCCGCGCTGGCCAAGGCCGACATCGGTTTCGCGATGGGCGCGGCCGGCACGCACACGGCCATGGAGGCGGCCGACATCGTGGTCATGAACGACGACCTGCAGCGCCTGCCCGAGACCCTGGCCCTGTCGCGCCGCACCCATGCGCTGCTGTGGCAGAACATCGGCCTGGCGCTGGGCATCAAGGCGGCCTTCCTGGTGGCGGCCGTGTTCGGCAACGCCAGCATGTGGATGGCGGTCTTCGCCGACATGGGCGCCAGCCTGCTGGTGGTCTTCAACGGCCTGCGGCTGCTGCGCTTCAGGCCCTGAGTGCGGGGCGGATGACGGATTTGTCATCCCGGCCCGCGGACCACCCGTCGATATACTTTTGACCATGCGCCGTTGTTTTCTCGTCCTTGCTGCCCTGCTGATGGCCGCCCAGTTGTCCTGGGCCGGCGCGGCGCTGTGCTGCGTGGTCGAGATCGGCGGCCGGCCGGCCCAGCCGCCGACGGCGCTGGCGGCGCTTGCGCTGTCCGGCAGCGAGGTGTCGGCCGTCCAGGCCGCCGAGCCGGGCCATGCCTGCGAGGCCGGCCACTGCCATTGCCACCATGCCGGCGCGGCCAGCGCCGGCGAGGCCTTGCCGGACCCAGGCCCGACGGCCGGCGCCGCGCCGGCCGAGCGCCTGCCGCAACCGGGCAAATCGCATATCCCCGCCGGGCTGGATCGCCCCAACTGGCTGCGCGCCTGATTCGGCGCGCCCCGTTTCCCCCGCCGCTCCTCGCTGGAGATTGAGCCGCTCGCCGCCTGGCGAGCCGCGGCCGCGCCGGATCGTTCCTCCTTGTTCCCAACATCCTGGAGAGTTCGATGCGAAGCCAATTTCGAGGCTTGTTCTTGTGTGCGCCGCTGGCATGGGCGGCGCTGTGTTTCCCTGCCGCGGGCGCCCGGGCGCAGCCGGCCGCAGCGGCCGCCGCCGCCTCTGCCATCCTGACCCTGGACCAGGCCCTCGGCCTGGCCCTGACCCATAGCCCCGAGCTGGCCGGCGCGCGCCTGGAGCTGCAGGCCCTGGAAGGCGCCGAGCTGCAGGCCGGGGCGCGGCCCAATCCCGAGCTGGGCCTGCTCGTCGAGGACCTGCGCGGCGCGTCCCGCACGACCACGCTGCAGTGGTCGCAGCCCATCGAGCTGGGCGGCAAGCGCGCGGCCCGCCTCGGTGCGGCGGCGCGTGCGCGCGAGCAGGCGGCCGTGGCGCTGCAGGCCCGCCAGGCCGAGCTGCGCGCGGCCGTGCGCAGCGCCTTCTTCGAGCTTCTCGGTGCCCAGGAGCAGCTGCGCCTGGCCCAGGCCGCCGTCGAGCTGGCGCGCCAGGCTGCCGGGATCGCCGAGCGGCGGCTGCAGGCCGGCAAGGTGCCGCCGCTGGAGCTGGCCAGGGCCCAGGTGGCCGAGGCGGGCGCGCGCGCCGAGCTGGAGCAGGCCCGCAGCGAGCTGCTGCTGGCGCGTCAGCGCCTGAGCGCCCTGTGGGGCCAGGGCCGGGCCGATTTCGAGCGCGCCGAGGGCGATGCCGGGGCCTTGCCCGAGTTGCCCGGCGAACAGCGGCTGGACGCGCTGCTGGCGCAGGCGCCCGCCCTGCGGCTGGCACAGCTGGACATCGTGCGCCGCCAGGCCCTCAGCGAGGGCGAGCGGGCTCGGCGCGTGCCGGACCTGACCCTCACGCTGGGCGCCAAGCGTGCGGCCGAGCCGGGCCGCACGCAGGCCGTGCTGGGCCTGTCCCTTCCCCTGCCGCTGCTGGATGGCAACCAGGGCAATCTCAGGGAGGCCCTGCGCCGCGAGGAGCAGGCCCGCGAGGCCCTGGGCGCGACGCGCCTGCGGCTGCAGGCCGAGGTGGCCCGGTCGCTGGAGCGGCTGCGGCTGAGCCGCCGGCAGGTGCAGCTGCTGCGCGGCGAGGTGCTGCCCACCGCGCAGAGCGCCTACGAGGCGGCGCTGAAAGGCTACGAGCTGGGCAAGTTCGCCTTCATCGACGTGCTCGATGCCCAGCGCAGCCTGTTCCAGCTGCGCCAGCAGCTGCTGCGCGACAGCACCGAGGCGCATCGCGCCGCCGCCGAGCTCGAGCGTTTGCTGGGCCCGCAGGCCCTCGCAGCCGGCCCCCACCAGGAGTAAGAGATGAAGAACATGGCGATCAAGAAGAAGACGCAACGCAAATCCGTCCTGGCCGTCGCGGCCGTGCTGGCGCTGGGCCTGCTGCTGGGCCTGGCGATCCTGCGCACCGGCAAGGCCAGGCCCGCCGGCGATGCGCATGGCCATGCCGAGAGCGCGGCCCATGCCGACGGCGACCACCAGGACGAACACCCGGACGAGAAAGCCGGCGGCGAGCCCGGGCACGACGAGGCCGGCCATGGCGCTGCCGAGCCTCAGCGGGAGACCGCGGCGGGCGCGGCGCGCGTGCGGCTCAGCGAGGCGCAGCTGCAGCGCCATGGCGTCGAGCTCGGCACGGCCGGCCCGGCGCGCATCCGCAGCAGCCTGCAGCTGCTGGGCGAGGTCAGGCTGAACCAGGACCGCAGCGTGTTCGTCACGCCGCGGCTGGCCGGCCTGGTCGAGGCGGTGCGCGCCAGCGCCGGCGAGCGGGTGCGCCGCGGCCAGGTGCTGGCGGTGATCTCCAGCCAGGTCCTGGCCGATCTGCGCGCCCAGCAGCTCGCGGCCCAGCAGCGCCTGGCCCTGGCCCGGGCGAGCCACGAGCGCGAGAAGCGGCTCTGGGAGGACAAGATCTCCGCCCAGCAGGACTATCTCGCGGCACGCCAGGCCTTCGAGGAGGCCGAGATCGCCGCGGCGAGCGCGGCGCAGAAGCTGGCCAGCCTGGGGGCCGCGGTCGCGGACTCGTCCCAGGGCCTGACCCGCTACGAGATCCGCGCCCCGATCGACGGCGTCGTCACCGACAAGAAGATCAGCGTCGGCGAGGTGCTCAAGGAGGACGCGCCGATCTTCCAGATCGCCGACCTGTCCAGCGTCTGGGTGGAGCTGAGCGTGCCGGCCAGGGAGCTGAACCGGCTCAAGGTGGGCGATGCCGCCGTCGTCAAGGCCTCGGCCTACGAGGCGCTGGCCGAGGCCAGGCTGGCCTATGTCGGCGCCCTGGTCGGCGAGCAGAGCCGCCAGGCCATGGCCCGGCTCGTTCTGCCCAATCCCAAGGGCTGGTGGCGGCCGGGCCTGCCGGTCAGCGTGGCGCTGAGCACGGACGAGGTCGAGGTGCCGGTGGCGGTGGCCGTCGATGCGCTGCAGTCGCTGGGCGAGGCGACGGTCGTGTTCGGCCGCGCGGGCGAGCAGTTCGAGGCCCGGCCGCTGGTGCTGGGCCGCAGCGACGGCCGGCATGCGGAGGTGCTCAAGGGCCTGGCCGCGGGCGAGCGCTATGCCACCCGGAACAGCTTCCTGATAAAGGCCGAGATCGGCAAGGCCGGCGCCGGCCACGAGCACTGAGGCCCGCGCGGCCCGCAACGGAACCCATTCCCATGTTCGAAAAAATCATCCGCTTTGCCATCGAGCAGCGCTGGCTGGTGCTGCTGGCCACGCTGGGCATGGCCGCGCTGGGCCTGCACAGCTACCAGCGCCTGCCCATCGATGCCGTGCCCGACATCACCAATGTCCAGGTCCAGATCAACACCGAGGCGCCGGGCTACTCGCCGCTCGAATCCGAGCAGCGCGTGACCTTCCCGATCGAGACGGCCATGGCCGGCCTGCCGCATCTGCAGGGCACCCGCTCGCTGTCGCGCTACGGCCTGTCCCAGGTCACCGTGGTGTTCGAGGACGGCACCGACATCTATTTCGCGCGCCAGCTCGTCAACGAGCGCATCCAGGAGGCCCGGGCCAAGCTGCCCGGCGGGCTGGCGCCCAGCCTGGGGCCGATCGCCACGGGCCTGGGCGAGATCTATATGTGGACCGTGGAGGCCGGGGAGGGCGCGCGCAAGCCGGACGGCCGGCCCTACACGCCCACCGATCTGCGCGAGATCCAGGACTGGATCATCAAGCCGCAGCTGCGCACCGTGCCCGGCGTCACCGAGATCAACACCATCGGCGGCCATGCCAAGGAATACCAGGTGGCACCGTCGCCCGACAAGCTGGTCGCCCATGGCCTGAGCCTGGCCGAGCTGGTGCGGGCCCTGGAGCGCAACAACGGCAATGTCGGCGCCGGCTATATCGAGCGCCGCGGCGAGCAGTACCTGATACGCGCGCCCGGCCAGGTGGCCAGCATCGAGGACATCGAGGACATCGTCGTCGGCCAGGCGCAGGGCGCGCCGCTGCGCGTGCGGGACGTGGCCGAGGTGGGCCTGGGCCAGGAGCTGCGCACCGGCGCGGCGACGGAGAACGGTCGCGAGGTCGTGCTGGGCACGGTCTTCATGCTGATGGGCGAGAACAGCCGCAAGGTCTCGGAGGCGGTGGACCGCAAGCTGCAGGAGATCAACCGCAGCCTGCCGGCGGGCGTCGTCGCGCAGACCGTCTACGACCGCAGCATCCTGATCGACAAGGCCATCGCCACGGTCAAGAAGAACCTGGTCGAGGGTGCGCTGCTGGTGATCGCCATCCTCTTCATATTCCTCGGCAACATCCGCGCCGCCCTCATCACGGCGGCCGTGATCCCGCTGGCCATGCTGTTCACCTTCACCGGCATGGTGACGAACAAGGTCAGCG
>Ga0255338_1003887_pt1 | contig 16800 bp, 16 predicted proteins | sample MeOH1_35cm_T4_19_FD_203715 | JGI IMG/M metagenome (GOLD analysis project Ga0255338, IMG submission 203715) | Sandy soil microbial communities from University of British Columbia, Vancouver, Canada - MeOH1_35cm_T4_195 | ecosystem: Engineered > Artificial ecosystem > Sand microcosm > Unclassified ...
TGCTGAAGGACCTGCAGGACGAGTTCGGCCTCTCCTACATCTTCATCAGCCACGACCTGGCGGTCGTGAAGTTCATCTCCGACGAGGTGCTGGTGATGCAGAACGGCGACGTGGTCGAACAGGCCGAGACGCAGGCCCTGCTGGCCGCGCCGAAGCAGGAGTACACGCGCCGCCTGCTGGGTGCGGTGCCGCGCGGCTATCAGGAGGGCGCCGTCGCGGCAGCGGCTGCGGTGGCCTGAGCATCCTCGCTCGCGCTCGCACCCTGACAGCAAGCGGCTCTCCGGAGCCGCTTTTCTTTTGGGGTTTTGACGCGAGCTGCGCGGATGTTGGACGACAGGCCTACTGGCAGTGGTGACAGGTAAACGCCAGTTGCACCGCCCTTTGGGCGGTAGGGCAGCCACTGTCGAACCCTACGACTGAAATTAGCGGCGCCGTTAGGCGTCCGCTGGAATTGACGGGTTGGACGTCATTTCATCCTCCAGGTAGCTCTGAAGTCCTTGATCAACCGACGCGAGCCTGGTCCGAGGTCTGCGCGAAGCGTTGCAAGCGCGACCTTCAAGCAAGCCCTGCTTTGCGCGCAACTCAACTCTTCCCGGTAGCGTTGCGAGTAGCACTTAATTGTTGGAGTCAGGATGTGCGAATTGAGTAGGTGATATGTGAAATGGATGAGAACTCCAATGAAGGAGAGGTTTAGACTTGCCTCTTCTCGTGTTGTTTCGAGGTCCAGAGACAACTGGTTTGCAAACACAGTGGCGTGACTCCACCGACAGAGCAGACCCCATGCCCTAGAAAACTCGTCCGTCTTGGGGTGTGCAATCTTCCTAAGCAAGCCGTTCGTGAAGTAAAGGTCAAGGCCGTCAATCCATTTGTCGTACACATCAGAGTCGGGATCGGTGGCGCAAAACTTCGCGATCATCAGTGACTCAAAGGCATGTCGGAGATGCGGGCGTGCGATTCCATACAGACCGTCGAGCGTAAGTTCGTGTGCGGCGTGAAGGCTAAACAACGTCTTGTGAAAGCACGTAAATAGCACAGCATGGGCTGCATGGGGTACAGCGTCTGCCCAGCCGTCGAAAGTCCAGCTATGAAATGCTGCGAGCGCATGTAAATGATCTAGCGCATCCACCACGGCAGCCGATTCCGCGCCGTGCAACCCTAGCAGTTCGGAGCGATTGAGTTCCTTGGCGTCAGCGAGCATCTTCGACAACAAGGGCACATTACTGCCGTATCGAATTTGGCCGGGCTTGGCTGGCGGTCGGCGCGTTCCCGCCGGAGTAATGATGCGAGTTCGGTCGCGCAGCGCGCTACGATATTTTGGGGCAGGCAAACTCAAAGCACAGTCTCCGGTGACGTCCAACGTTTGACATGAGAGGCGTCCGACGGGCGGCGTAGCCCGTTGGACGTCCTCTCGATGGGAAGGGTTAGACCACATCGGCGTCTTCTTCACCGGAAGACGGCCTAGCTCTTGCCACTACGCCGCGCTTGACGGCGCTTGCATTGATGAGATATCGCCGTCCTTCCGACGACAGCGCAGCAAGCTTGTAGAGCTTTCCTTCCTGATCCTCTGCGTTTGAAATGCTCAGAAAGCCCATGGCGATGAACTGCACGATAACCATCTGCAAACTTGAATTTGAGACGCTGAACGTTCCGACGTTGAGCTCAGGAAACATATCCTGCACAGCATTTAGCACCTTCTCCCTAAGGAGCCCATTGATCCCCGACTTGATTCCGCTGAGCTTTGTCGGCGTAAGTAGGTGGGGCGCGAATGACTTGAAGACTTCGTCCCAGGTGAAGATGCTCTCGGAGGCATAACGTGAACTCCGCTCCGCATAAGGAAGTTTTGGATCGGAGAGAGATACGTGGAAGCTCAGTTCAACCTGATCGTCCCCCTGAGCCAGACCTTCCGCTGTCGCGCTATGCATAGCTGTAAGCCGCGCAACTTCTTCATCTTTCTTGTCAATCAACTGGCGAAGGCGAAGGATCTCTTCGCTAGCTTCGACGCTCGCCAGTCTGTCCGATCTCACCCATCCGGGTCTCGGGCTTCGCTTGATTAACTGCGTCAAGCTTCTGCTCACGACCGCACCTAGTTCCGCGGGAGAAGACCAGTCCTTGCAAAGACGTGAGCGAACGAGCTTGCGAAACTCATCTAGCTTGCGACGACCTTCCGGATCACGTTCAGCTTTGCCTTGCGGTATCGAATCCGGTTGTGCGTGCACAAATCCAATGACCGGAATGCCCTTTTCCAGCGCGTAGCGGTACTCCTTTTCCGTGAAGCTCAGGCCATCGTCGGACGTTGAGCCGTAGCGAGCCCCAACGACAACGACGTAGTAGTCGCACTGATCAATCAGCTCTTGGATAAAAGTCCATTGGTCATCATTCGCAGCAGGAAAGTACTCCATGCCCGATGGAATGCAATCAAGTTCGAGCAACGCCCGCATGACTTCGAGCCGCTCTTCCTTGAGATCCACGTAGGTGGAGCTGAGGAATACCTGGTAGCGCTTCTCCATAGTTCTCGATGTGGTCTAGGTTGTAAGGCGACAGTTTTGCTGCATAACACCGGACGGCCACTTCCCTGGCCTGCAAGCCGTGCCATTGCTTGCTTTCCTGAGGGTCGATCGTCAACTTGCTCGGCGTTAACAAGCCGACAAATCAGGCACGCCGCAAGCAAGGTCAGGCCATCGCCAAGACCCCAAGAAAACTGCGCGACAAAGGCTTGCCATCTCGTTTCTCGGGAGGGATTGGAGACAAGGCTGCAGAGCCCGTCAATCGCAGCTGAGAGGGTAGCGCCCGCCCCGGCTGCCGCGTTGTTTTCGCCGCATAGCAGAACAATCCGCAAGGCGGCCTCGTCTTGTTGCGGCCCGGCTCCTACGCGTGGTGACAGGCAGATGGCCATGGCGCCATCGAGCGGCACACAGGCATTGCGGCGAAGCGCCGCCCCTAGGGTCGCGACACCCGCACTCGCGCGACGCTTGACGCTGCCAAGATGCGCCATTAAAGTGATATCACTTTTAAGGGAGCACCTCATGAGCAGCATCGAAGCCGGCCGCCGCGAATCCCAGGCCCGCACGGCCAATGGCTATCCGGCCGTCCTGCTGGGCCTGGTCGCTCTCGCCGCCGGCCTGCTGTTGATCTGGGCCACGCTGGGGCGCCCGGCCGGCATGCTGCTCGGGGCGCTGCTGCTGCTCACCGGCCCGCTGATCCTGGCCGGGCTCTATATGCAGCAGCCCGGCGAGGCGCGCATCCTGACCCTGTTCGGCCAGTACCGCGGCAGCGACCGCCACGAGGGCCTGCGCTGGGCCAATCCGCTGACGCTCAAGCGCAAGCTCTCGCTGCGCGCGCGCAACCTCAACGCGCCGATCCTGAAGGTCAACGACAGGCGCGGCAACCCGGTCGAGATCAGCGCCGCAGTGGTCTGGCGGGTCGAGGACACGGCCCGCGCCGTCTTCGAGGTCGACGACTTCGAGGCCTATGTGCGCATCCAGGCCGAGGCCGCGATCCGCCATCTGGCGGCCCAGTTCGCCTACGACGAGGCCGAGGACCTGGCGCCCGGCGAAACCACCCTGCGCGCCGGCCAGGACGAGGTCGTCGCGGCGCTGAAGGCCGAGCTGCAGGCGCGCTTCGCCGACGCCGGCGTCGCGGTGCTGGACGCCAAGATCACCCACCTGGCCTACGCGCCCGAGATCGCCCAGGTGATGCTGCGCCGCCAGCAGGCCGAGGCCATCATCAGCGCGCGCAAGAAGATCGTGCAGGGCGCGGTGGGCATGGTGGAGGCGGCGCTGCAGGGCTTGTCCGAGCGCGAGATCGTCGTGCTGGACGACGAGCGCAAGGCGGCGATGGTCTCGAACCTGCTGGTCGTCCTGTGCTCCGACAAGGATACGCAACCCATCGTCAACACCGGCACCCTGTACAACTGACCACCCGCGACGCGCGGCAGAAAGACGAGAGGCACACCATGCGCTGGATCTTCCATATCGCCTGGTTCGCGCTGCTTGCCGGCATCGCGGCCACGGCCCCGCTGCTGCCGGCCGAGGTTGGCGACCCGGGCAAGACCATGCCCAGGCCGGGCTTCGTGCTGCTGATGCTGACCCAGGCGGCCTTCGTGCCCTGGCTGGTGACGCGCGGCACCGCCCGCATCGCGCGCCATCATCCGCGGTACCTGAACCTGCCGCACAAGGACTACTGGTTCGGCGAGCCGCACCGCGAAGCCAGCCTGGCCTGGCTCGAGCGCCACTGCCTGGGCCTCGGCCTGGCCCTGGTCGGCCTGCTGGCCGCCGCCTATTACCCGGCGGTGCGGCCGGCGCTGCAGCCGGCGCTGCCGGGCTGGCCCAGCCTGCCGGCCGTGCCCCTGGTCCTGCCCTTCCTGCTCTATATGGGCTATTGGGTCTGGGCCGCCTACCGGCGTTTTCCCAAGCCGCCGCCCGAGGCCGGGGCGCCGCCCACGCGCGCAACACCGCGCCGCCCGCCCGCGCCGCGCCGCTGACCCGAGCCGATGGCCAGCCCAGACAAGAAGAGCTTCGCGCTGCGCCTCGATCCGGCCCTCTGGGCCGAGATCGAGCGCCTGGCCGCGCAGGAGCTGCGCTCGGCCAATGGCCAGATCGAATACCTGCTGCGCGAGGCCCTGGCGCGGCGCGGCATCAGGCCCGACCAGAGCCCTGCGGCCCGGCGCGGCCGGCCGCCGCGCGAGCCCGATCAGGGCGAGTAAGGCCGAGACGAAGACACCCGGTCCGCCGCCGGACGCCGGCGCAGCAGCGCCCAGACCACCGGCAGCAGCAGCCAGAAGCCCGAAGCCGGCATCAGCACGATGCCCAGCGTCCCCAAGCCCAGCAGGCCCCAGCCCAGCGGGCGCAGCGATGCCGGGTCGACAACAGCCGCCTGGCGCTCCAGCAGGGTCAGGGCTTGCCCCAGCAGCGCCAGCGGCGCGCCGAACAGCAGGAACCAGGTGACCGCCGCCATCAGCGGATCCGTGCCCACCGCATCGAACAGGCCCAGCCGCAGCAGTTGCCGCAGCGGCCCGGCGAATACCAGCAGGCCGAACAGCGTGTGCAGCGCGGCCACCGCCAGCAGCCAGCGGCCCATCCAGGGCCGGGAGCGCGCAAAAGGCGTCCTCATGGTTCTTCTCCTCCGATCCAGGGGTTGCGGGTGCGCACCCGGGCGCCCAGCTGCGCCAGCAGCTGGCTCAGGCCCAGGAAGGCGCGGTCCAGATAAGGCAGCTCGGGCGGCATGCCGCGCAGATGCCGCATCGCCACGCGCTGCTGCGTGGCGTCCAGGCGCGGCAGCGGCGCGCGCGCGCCGAAGTCGAACACCGGCACGCGGAACGGCGCCAGCTGCCAGTCCAGCAGCGGCGCCAGCGCCGGGCGCAACTCGCGGCGAAAGCGCTCCAGGTCCAGGCCCGCGTCGATCAGGCCCAGGGTCAGGTAGGCCTCGCGCAGCGCCGCATCGCCGTGCGGCGCCAGTCCGGCCGACCAGGCCCGCGCCAGCTCCGTGACGAAGGCGCGCGGCAGCGCCCGCGTGCAGCCGAAGTCCAGCAGGCCCAGCCGGCCGTCGGGCATGAAGAGGTAGTTGCCGGGATGCGGGTCGGCATGCAGGCGACCGAGCTCGAACACCATCGTCATGAAGGTGTCGAAGATCAGCTGGCCGTAGCGGTCGCGCTCGGCCTGGCTCGGCCGGCCGGCCAGCCATTCGGCCAGGTGCAGGCCCGGCAGGGCCTGCATCGCCAGCAGCTGCGGCGTGCTGAGCTCCTGGCAGACCTCGGGCACGGCCAGCCCCGGCAGGCGCGGCGCCAGCGCGGCGCGGAACTCGTCCAGCGCCCGCGCCTCCTGCGCATAGTCCAGCTCGGCCGCCAGGCCGGCCTCGATCTCGTCCAGCACCCGGCCCAGCAGCGCCGCGTCGGGCAGCGCGCCCTCGCCCAGCACCAGGCCGCTCAAAGGGCCGAGCAGGAGACCGCGCAGCAGGCGCATGTCGCTGGCGACGGTGGCGGCGATGCCCGGGTACTGCAGCTTCAGCGCCAGTTCGCGGCCATCGGCCAGGCGCGCGCGGTGCACCTGGCCCAGGCTGGCTGCGGCAAAGGCCTGCGGCTCGAAGTGAGCGAAGCGCTCGGCCCAGTCCGGCCCCAGGGCCTGTCGCAGGCGCTTGCCCACCAGGGCCTGGTTCATCGGCGTGGCCTGGTAGCAGGCCCGGGCCAGCTGCTCGCGCAGGGCCTCGGGCAGCAGCTGCGCCTCGCAGGAGAGCAGCTGGGCGGCCTTCAGCGCCACGCCCTTGAGCTGGTTCAGCGCGCCAAACAGGATGCGCCCCAGCTCGGCCTCGTGCGCCGCGCGGGCCGCGGCGCGCTGGGCCTCGTCGCGCGCCAGGTCCTGCGCCTTCTGGCTCAGCCGCGCGACGCCGGCCCGCGCCAGCGCGCCGCCGGCGATCGCGCTGCGCGCCATGCGGCTGGTGCGCGGTGGCTTAGCGGCCGCGCTGCTCATCACGCTGCATCCGGCGCATCACCTGCCTCAGCATCAGCGGCACGATCAGGCTGTGCACCGGCCCTACCACCCACATATAGACGCGGCCCAGGCGATTGTGCTCATGCACCACGGTGCTCAGCGCCAGCCGCGTGCCGCCCTCGGGCAGGGCCAGGCGCAGCAGCGACAGGCGCACATGCAGATGCTTGTCCTTGTCGCCGATCACCAGCTCGTCGGGCCGCTGCTGCTCCAGGGTGAAGATGCCGACCCGGTCGCCGATGCGATAGGCCTCGGCCGGCTTGCCCGCCTGGCGCGCGGCCAGGCCGCCCAGGTCCTTCAAGCCCACCAGGCGCACGACGCGGTTGCGCAGCGCCATCAGCGCCGCCATCCAGGCCGGCGTGCGCAGGCTCAGCTCCAGCCAGGTCTGCAGCAGGCCGCGCGCCGGATCGGGGTCGGGCAGCAGGTAGCTGTCGGCGAAATCGGCCGTCGCCAGGCTGGGCGCCAGCAGGCTCTGCGGCGGCACCGCGATCTTCTGCAGCGTTGCGTTGCTCTTCATGCCCGGGCCTCCCGCGCCGCGCCCAGGCCGCGCCGCGCCAGGGTCAGCAGCTCCAGCACGCCGCCGCCTTGCAGCAGGCGCGCCAGCTGGTTGCGCAGCAGGAAGCCGCCCAGCTCGCCGAGCTTGTTGATCAGGCCGCTCTGCAGCATCAGCACCAGCAGGCCCAGGCTGAGGTCGGTCAGCTGGGTGGTGTCGGAGAACTCCGCGCTCTCGTCCTGCAGCCAGTAGACGACGATGCCGAACAGATAGTCGGCCAGCAACCCGGCCAGCAGGCCCTTGTAGCCGCAGGGTGCGATCTGGCCGGCCGCCTCGGCCTCGGCCAGCCAGGCCTCGACCTGGGCCTTCAGCGCCGGCTTGCCCGGCAGCGCATCGCCCATCAGCAGCAGCGGGTTCTCGCGCGCCAGGCCGCGGGTGATCGCGACGAACTCGCGGTCCGGCAGCAGGCGCTCCAGCACCGCGTCCACCAGGCGCTGCAGGCGCTCCTGCAGCTGGTAGCCGGCCAGGCCTCTGGTCTTCAGGGTCTGGGCCAGCGCCTCGGCGACCGCCAGCTCGTAATAGCCCAGCACCAGCTTCTCCTTGCTGGGGAAGTATTTGTAGATCGTCGCGTCCCCCAGGCCGGCGGCGCGCGCGATCTGCTTCATCGTCGTGTGCTCATAGCCCTGGCTGCCGATCAGCTCGACCGCGGCCTGCAGCAGCAGACGCTGGTTCTTGTCCTGCTGCGACTTCGATATCTTCATTGACTATCCAATAAAAAGAAATTTAACTCTTTGAATGGATAGTAAATATCCAAAACAAGAAGATCAAGCAAAAAGCGTTTGAATTTTTCCGCACAACCGTGCTAAATTTGCCGCCATCATGGAAGCCAAGACCGAGCGCAGCGAGCTGACCCAGGGAGCCATCGTCGACATGGCCCTGGAGATGGCCGCGCTCGACGGGCTGGAAAGCCTGTCGATCGGCGAGATCGCCAAGCGCCTGAACCTCTCGAAGAGCGGCGTGTTCTCGCGCATCGGCTCGCGCGAGGCGCTGCAGCGCGCGGTGCTGGAGGAATTCGACCGCCGCTTCCAGCAGGACATCCTGATGCCGGCGCTGCGCGAGCCGCGTGGCCTGCCGCGCCTGGACGCCATCATGCGCGCCTGGCTCACCCGCGCCACCTTAGCCGGTCCGCGCGGCGCCTGCCTCTACGCGGCCGGCAGCTTCGAGTTCGACGACCGCGACGACAGCCCGCTGCGCGAGCTGCTGCTGGCCGGCGTGCGGCGCTGGCGCGGCGCGCTCAGGCGGGCGGTGCTGCAGGCCATCGAGGCCGGTCACCTGCAGGCCGGGCTCGACGTCGAGCAGCTGGTGTTCGAGCTCGACGGCCTGTTCACCGCCCTGATGCGCGAGGCCCGCTTCCTGCGCGACCCGCAGACGGCGGCGCGCGGCTGGGCCTGCTACCAGCGCCTGATCGACAGCTACCGCAGCTGAGTCCCGACCATGAGTCCCGCTCGGCTTTATTGCGCCCAATTTCGCACGGTCGTGCGAAACAAATCGGGCGCACCCACCCGCCCCACCCGGAGGCCGCCATGCTCTACCTGCTCCTCTTCATCCTCGCCGCCGCCCTGATCTGGCGCCTGGCCGCCGGCCTGCGCCGGCTCTGGCGCGCCATCCCCGCCAGCAACCGCGACCTGACCTGGGACTGAGGCCATGAGCGGCAAGGCCTCCACCCCCTCCGGCAATCCCGCCACGCTGTTCTACGCCGCCGGCGGCGGCCAGCGCCTGCTGCGCGCCGGCCTCGGCCTGCTGCAGCGCCTGGGCGCGCGCCCGGCGGCGGCGCTGGCCTACCAGCTCTTCATCACCCCCACGCCCAGCAAGCTGGCGGCACGCCGGCGGCCCATGCCCGCCGACTGGCAGCCGCTGCACTGGCAGGCCGGCCAGCGGCGGCTGACCGCCTGGCTGCACCGCGACAGCCTGGCCAGCCGGGGGCCGCGTCCGCGCGTGCTGCTGGTCCATGGCTGGGCCGGCGCCGCCCAGCAGATGCAGCCCCTGGCCGAGGACCTGTGGGCGGCCGGTTTCGACCCGCTGCTGCTGGACATGCCGGCCCATGGCCACAGCGAGGGCTGGCGCAGCCACCTGCCGGAGTTCGTGCAGGTGCTGCAGGCGGCGGGCGAGCGCTTCGGCCCGCTGCACGGCGTGGTCGCCCATTCGCTGGGCGCCCTGGCGGCCAGCCAGGCCCTGGCGCGCGGCCTGGCGGCCCGCCGCCTGGTGCTGCTGGCCAGCTCCGCGCCGCCGCGCCAGGTGCTGGCCTGGTTCGGCGCCAGCTTCGGCCTGGGCAGGGACTGCCTGGCGCTGCTGCGCCGGCGCCTGGAGAACCTGAGCGGCGGCGCGAGCCTGGAGGTTTTCGAGCCGGCCTGGCTGGCCCGGCACCTGCGCCAGCCCACCCTGCTGCTGCACGACCGCGACGACCGGGCCGCACCGCTGGCGGCGGCCCAGGCCCTGGCCGCCGCCCTGCCCGACGCGCGCCTGCAGATCAGCGCCGGCCTGGGCCATCGCCGCCTGCTGGCCGATGCCAGGACCCTGGCCGCCGTGCGCGCCCATCTGGGGGAATGAACCACCCGCCCTAGGGCCGGCCCCAGGGCGGTGTCCGCCCTGGCTTCACTACACTGTCCCGACATGAGTCGGGGAGTGCGATGCTGAGCCGGTTGTGCCTTGCGGGTCTGGGAGCAGGCCGGGGCGGGAATAAATCACGTCCATGCTCGCCCACCGGGGCGGGCGCCCGCTCAAGCCGGCGTCCGCAGGGCCGATAGTCCTGTCAATGAGCATGGTGCTGCCCCCAGCGTCCGCATGCCGGCGCCCTGCCTCAGGGCCGCGCCGGCCATGGCCCATGGGCCTGCTCGCCGCCCTGCTGTGCAGCGCCCTGCTGGGCGCCTGCCAGCCCAGTTCCTCCGGCAGCGCCGCCGCCCCTGCGCCCGCCAGCCAGCGCGATGCGGCGCTGTGGCAGCAGCTGGAACAGATCGAGCGCCTGGGCCGCGCCAAGCCCAGTGAGCAGGAGCAGACCCTGCAGGCCCTGCAGAAGGGCACCGCTCCCGGCAGCCCGGAACGGCTGGAGGTGCTGAGCCTGCGCGGCGTGATGGCCGCCCATCTGCGCGACCGCGGCATCGTCGACGACGTGCTGGGCCAGCTGCGCCACTGGCCACAGGCCAAGAGCCAGGCCGCCGCCGATGTGGCCGCCGCCGTCACGCTGGTCCGCTACCACCAGGCGCGCGGCGATCTGCGCGAGGCGCAGAAGGCCATGGCCGCGCTGGAGCTCAACAAGACCGACGACATCCCGCCGCTGCTGCTGCAGCGCGCCCGGCTGACCCAGGCCAATGTGCAGTCCGAGCTGGGCAATGTCGAGGCGGCCATGGCCGCCGCCCAGCAGGCCCTCAAGCTGGCCGACGCGCTGGGCGCCCCCTGGCGCCATGCCGCCGGCCTGGCCGAGCTGGCGCGCATCTATTTCCGCGCCCAGCAGGTCGAACGGGCCCAGCTGACCGCGGCGGAGGCCCTGCGCGAGGCCCGCCAGGACCCCGATCCGGTGCTGCTGACCCAGGCCCTGACCCTGCAGGGCATCGTGCATTCAGACGACCCGAACGGCGGCATGGCCCAGCAGGGCTGGGCCGAGGCGCTGCAGCATGCGCGCGAAGCCGGCTCCGAGGGCATGCAGGCCCAGGCCCTGGCCAACTACGCCGACCATTTCCTGCGCCGCGGCGACTACGCGCGGGCGCTGGAGATGGCCGAGCAGGCCCTGCCGCTGGCGCGCCGCGCCCAGGTGCTGAACGCCGAGATCGTGGCCTTGCACAATATGGGCCTGGCCAAGATCGCGCTCAAGCGCATCGAGGATGGCAAGCGCGACGTGCGTCAGGCCATCACGCTGGACGAGCAGCAAGGCGCCGCCGCCTATGTGGCCGATGGCTGGCAGGAGCTGGGCCAGTACCTGGAGCGCGCCGGCGACTGGGCCGGGGCCGTCGAGGCGAACCACCAGTACCGCCGCCTGATCGACCGCGTGCTGCGCGACGACACGCGCAAGACCGTGCTGGAGGCGCAGGAGCGCTACGACGCCGAACGCCGCGCCAAGGAAATCGAGCTGCTGAACCGCGACAACAGCCTGAAGGCCGAGCAGATCCGCGCCCACGACCTGGAGCTCAAGCTCTGGGCCGCGCTGGCCGGCTGCATCGTGATCTCGGCCGCCCTGCTGGGCCTGGCCTACCAGCGCATCCGCCGCACCAACCAGGCCCTGGCCAGCAGCAACGAGACCCTGAAGATCCAGAGCGAGCGCGACCCGCTGACCGGCCTGGCCAACCGCCGCCATTTCCAGAGCGCCATCACCCGCCTGGCCGACGCCGGCAAGCTGGCCGGCACGGTCTACCTGATCGACATCGACCATTTCAAGCGCATCAACGACCAGTACGGCCATGCCGCCGGCGACAGCGTGCTGGTCGAGGTGGCGCGGCGCCTGCGCGCCGCCCTGCGCGAGGACGACCTGGTGGTGCGCTGGGGCGGCGAGGAATTCCTGATCGTCGTGCCGCCGCGCGCGCCGGCCGATGCCGAGGCGCTGGCGCAGCGCCTGCTGGACCTGATCGCGACGCCGCCGGTCGAGCATGGCGCGCTGAAGGTACCGGTCACCGCCTCGATCGGCTTTGCCAGCTTCCCGGTGCCGCCGCACGGCCTGGCCCTGAGCTGGGAGCGCGCCATCGACCTGGTCGACACCGTGATGTACATGGCCAAGGCCCATGGCCGCAACAAGGCCTATGGCGTGCAGCGCATCGACGCCCGCGACGAAGCCGAGCTGGCCGCGCTCGCCAACCGCATGGAGGCCGCCTGGCAGCAGGGCCAGGTGGGTCTGGTGGCGCTGCAGGGCCCCGGCGCGACCGAGGAGGCCGCATGAGCCGGCGCCTGCTGGCCTGCCTCGCCCTGGCCTGGCCGCTGCTGTCCGGCGGCGCGACCGACGCCGCGCCGGACATGGCGCTGGACGCGCGCCTGGACCGGCTGGTGCTGCTGGCCTACGACCGGCCCGAGACCGCGCTGCAAGACCTGCAGGCCCTGCGCCGCGAGCTGGGCAGCCCGCATCCCAGCGCCGGCCACGCGGCCCAGCTGCAGATGGCCCAGGGCCAGATCCTGACCCAGGCCGGCCAGACGGCCGAGGCCCGGCAGATCGCCGACCAGCTGGCCGGGATGGCGCAGAGCCAGGCCCGCGCCGAGCTGCTGCGCGCCCAGATCGCCGAGCGCGGCGGGCTCAACGCCCAGGCCAGCGCCGCCGCCCAGCGCGCGCTGGAGGGTCTGGCGCCGGCCTGCCCGCGGCCCGGCGAAACGCCCGCCACCCTGCCGGCCGGCTGCGACTTCCGCATGCTGCTGGGCGCCCTGCGCATCCTGCAGCGCGACCAGATCTCCCAGGGCGCGCTGGCCCAGGCCGCCGCCACCACGCGCCATGCGGTCGCACTGGCCCAGGCCGGCCAGGACCGCTACCAGAGCGCACTGGCCATGGGCGACCTGGCGCTGCTGAACCAGAACCTCGACCAGCCCGACGAGGCCCGCCGCTGGCTGGCCGCGGCCCTGGCCCAGGCCCAGGACGACCCGCTGGCCATGGCGCGCAGCAAGATGATGGAGGCGCGCATCGCCGTGCGCCGCGGCGACCGCACCACCCAGCTCGCGGCCTACGAGGAAGCGCTGGCCTTCGCCAGGCAGGCCGGGGCCTGGCGCACCGTGGCCCAGGTGCAGACCAGCCTGACCGATCTGCACATGCACAACGGCCGGCCGGCGCAGGCGCTGGCGCTGGCGCGCCAGGCCCTGCCGGTGCTGCTGACCTTCAAGGACGTGCGCCTGGAACGCACCCTGCGCCACAACATGGCCGTCACCCTCATCATGCTCAAGCAGTTCGAGGCGGCCCGGCGCGAGCTGGCGCGCGCGCTGCAGCTGGCCGAGGCGCAGGCCGACACGACGCGGCGCGCGGCCGAGCTGCGCGAGATCGGCGAGGCCTGGGCCGCCGCCGGCCAGCCGCGCGAGGCGCTCACCGTCTATCACGAGGAGCGCGCGCTGAATGCCCAGATCCAGGCGCGCAACCGCGAGACCCAGCTGCAGGAGCTCAAGCGCAAGTACGACAGCGAGCGCAAGCAGCGCGACCTGGAGCTGCTGACCCGCGACAAGACGCTGAAGGACCAGGAGCTGGCCAACCGCGACCTGGCCCAGCGCGTCGGCCTGGCGGTGGCGGCCCTGCTGTCGCTGTCGCTGCTGCTGGTGGGCGTGATGCTCAAGCGCGTGCATGCGGCCAACAAGCGCCTGAAGGCCAACCAGCAGCTGCTGCGCGCGCAGAGCGAGCGCGACCCGCTGACCGACCTGGCGAACCGGCGCCACTTCCTCGCCGTGATGCAGCGGCAGGCGCGCGACTGCTTCGACGGCGCCCTGCTGATGGTCGACATCGACCACTTCAAGCATGTCAACGACCGCCACGGCCATGCCGCCGGCGACATCGTGATCCGCGAGGTGGCGCAGCGCATCAGCGACGCGGTGCGGCAGGAGGACCTGGTGGTGCGCTGGGGCGGCGAGGAGTTCCTGATCTTCGCCCCCGACGTCGCCCAGGACTCGCTGCGCCTGCTGGCCGAGCGCATCCTCTACAGCGTCGGCACCGAGCCGGTCGTCACCGAGGACGGGCCGCTGCGCATCACGGTCTCGATCGGCTACGCGCATTTCCCGCTGCCGCCCACCCACCTGGCCCTGCACTGGGAGCAGGCCGTCAACTGGGCCGACATGGCGCTCTACACCGCCAAGTCGCAGGGCCGCAACCGCGCCGTCGGCATCGCCGCGGTCGATGCCGCGGACGCCGCCGGCCTGCTGCAGATCGAGGGCGACTTCGACGCCGCCTGCAACGCCCAGCGCGTGCGCCTGCATCACATCGTCGGGCCGCAGGCGCCGGCGTGACGATGGCGGATACTTGCTCCATCACAGCAAAGGAGACAAGTCCATGACGCAAGACCTGACCCGCCGCCACCTGACGCTCGCCGCGGCCGCCATCCTGTCCGGCCTGCCCGGTCTGGCCGCGGCCCAGCAGTCCGCCTGGCCGGCCAAGCCGGTGCGCATCGTCGTACCCTTCGCCGCCGGCGGCACCACCGATCTGCTGGCGCGCGCGATGGCGCCCGAGCTGCAGAAGGCCTTCGGTCAGCCCTTCGTGGTCGACAACAAGCCCGGCGCCGGCGGCAACCTGGGCGCGGCCGAGGTGGCCAAGAGCAGCGACGGCCACACCATCCTGATGGGCACGGTGGGCACCCACGGCATCAACCAGGCCCTGTATCCGAAGCTGCCCTACGACCCGGTGAAGGACTTCGCGCCCATCACCCTGGTGGCGGCCGTGCCCAATGTGCTGGTGCTCAATCCGGCCAAGGCCCAGGCCCTGGGCATCAACACGGTGCAGGACCTGATCCGCGTCGCCAAGGCCAACCCCGGCAAGCTCAACATGGCCTCCAGCGGCAACGGCACCTCCATCCACCTGGCCGGCGAGCTGTTCAAGAGCATGACAGGCACCTTCATGCTGCACTTCCCCTACCGCGGCTCCGGCCCGGCCCTGATCGACCTGATGGGCGGCAATGTCGACCTGATGTTCGACAACCTGCCGTCCTCGCTGCCGCACATCAAGGCCGGCAAGCTCAAGGCGATCGCCGTCACCAGCGCCAAGCGCAGCGAGGCCCTGCCCGACATCCCGACCATCGAGGAGGCCGGCGGCGTGAGCCTGAAGGGCTACGAGGCCAGCTCCTGGTTCGGCCTGCTGGCCCCCAGCAGCATGCCCGCCGAGCAGGTGCAGCGCCTGCAGCGCGAGGCCGCCAAGGCCCTGACCACGCCCGCGATCAAGGAGCGCCTGGCCAGCCAGGGCGCGGTCGCCAGCGGCATGAGCAGCGCCGAGTTCGCCGCGCTGATCAACAGCGAGACAAAGAAATGGGCCCATGTGGTCAAGGTCTCGGGGGCCAAGGTCGACTGATGTTGTTCAAGCCCGCAGCCTGGCGGCAGTATGGCCAGGACTTCCTGCGCGACGATCTGCTGGCGGCCCTGGTCGTCAGCGTGCTGCTGATCCCCCAAAGCATCGCCTACGCGATGCTGGCCGGCCTGCCGCCGCAAGTGGGCCTGTATGCCAGCCTGCTGCCGCTGCTGATGTATGCGGCCCTGGGCTCCAGCCCGCATCTGGGCCTGGGCCCGGTGGCGGTGCTGGCCCTGATGATCGCCCAGACCATCGGGCAGGCGCCGGCCGGCGTCAGCCCCGGCGAGGCGGCCCTGGTGCTGGCCGCCGAGGTCGGCCTGATCCTGGCCGCGGCCGCGGCGCTGCGCCTGGACGCGCTGGCCTCGCTGCTGTCGGTGCCGGTGCTGCACGGCTTCGAGACCGGCGCCACCCTGTCGATCGCGCTGGGCCAGCTGCCGATGCTGCTGGGCAGCCCGGCCAAGGGCTCGGAGCTGCCGGCCCTGCTGGCCAGCGCCGCGGACTCGGGCTGGCGCTGGCACGGCCTGAGCGCGCTTTACGGCCTGGCCGCCCTGGCCCTGCTGCTGCTGGCCCGGCAAGGCCTGACCCCCTTGCTGCGGCGCTGGCTGGCGCCGGCGCGCGCCGCCATGCTGGCGCGGCTGGCGCCGCTGCTCATCCTGTTGGGCGCGATGGCCTGCTCCTGGGCGGCCGACGCGCTCTCCTCCGGCGTCGCCCTGGTGGGCCGGCTGCCGCCGCTGCAGCTGGCGCCCTCGCTGCCGCGCCTGGACGCGCAACTCTGGCTGGCCCTGCTGCCCGGCGCCCTGCTGGTGGCCCTGGTGGGCTATGTCTCCAGCCTGGTGGTCGCGGAATCGCTGGCGCGCCGGGTCGGCCAGCGCATCGACGCGCGCGCCGAGCTGCGCGGCCTGGCCGGCGCCAACATCGCCGCGGCCCTGACCGGCGGCATGCCGGTGGCGGCCAGCTTCTCGCGCAGCGTGCTGATGTATGACGCCGGCAGCCGCACCCGCATGACCGGCGCCTTCATCGCCGTGCTGATGGGCCTGGCGATGATCGCGCTGGCCGAGCCGCTGGCCCTGCTGCCCAAGGCCGTGCTGGCCGCCACCATCACGGTGGCCGTGCTCTCGGGGCTGAAGCTCGCGCCCTACCGCGAGGCCTGGCGCTATGCGCGGCCCGAGGGCCTGCTGATGCTGGTGGTCACGCTGCTGATGCTGGTCTGGGGCGCCGGCGCGGCCCTGGGCCTGGGCGTGCTGGGCTCGATCGCCCTGCTGCTGCAGCGCACCGCCAGCCCCCATGTGGCCCTGATCGGGCGCGTGCCCGGCACCGAGCATTACCGCAACGTCGACCGCCATGCGGTCGAATGCCGGCCCGGCGTGCTGGGCCTGCGCATCGACGAGAGCCTGCTCTTCACCAATGCGCGCAGCCTCACCGAGGTGGTGCAGTCCTACCTGAACCAGCAGACCCAGACGACCGAGCGCGTGGTGCTGCAGATGTCGCCGGTCAACGGCATCGACTTCAGCGGCCTGGAGGCCCTGCGCGAGCTGCACGAGACGCTGCGCCGCCAGGGCATCCGGCTGGACCTCAGCGAGGTCAAGGGCCCGGTGCTGGACCGGCTGCGGGCCGGCGGCTGGCAGGAGTGGTTCCGCGGGCAGGTGTTCCTGAGCCATCACCAGGGGATGGAGGCGGCGGGCTAGGCCGGGCATCGGAGCCCATCAGGCCCGGCGCAGACGCCCGCGAATCCACTGCTGTTGCAACAACAACCGCCAGTCCGCCACCATGTCGCACACCCAGCTTCTGAACGCCCTCGCCGCGGCCGAGATGGAGTTCGCCCACTTCAACGC